>Ga0268386_10001842_pt1 | contig 14778 bp, 12 predicted proteins | sample RVTome_15_FD_200260 | JGI IMG/M metagenome (GOLD analysis project Ga0268386, IMG submission 200260) | Soil microbial communities from uranium-contaminated site in the Upper Colorado River Basin, Wyoming, United States - RVT150D86... ...
CGCAGGCGGCCGCCGTCGCGCAGGCCGCGCACGATGTCCTGTACGGCATCACCCCGGCGGCGAACACGGCGGTCCAGACCAGGATCGACAACATGCTGAACGCGTCGCTGGCAGCATTGATCAACGTCCCCGCGCAGGCCAAGGCGGACGGCTTCGCGATCGGCGCCGACGCGGCGGCCGCGATGCTCGCAGCACGCGCCAATGACGGCCGCTTCGATGTCGAACCGTTCCTCACCAGCAACGACGTCGGCAAGTGGCGCCTCGTGCCACCGCTCAACGCGAACGTGCAGGGCCAGTTCGCGACGGTCACGCCGCTCACCCTGAAGAGCCCGGATCAGTTCCCGACCGAAGGCCTGCCTGCGCTCACGAGCGCGCAATACGCCGCGGAATTCAATGAAGTGAAGGCGTTGGGCGCGCAGACGGGATCGAGCCGGACGGAGGCCCAGACACTGATGGCCGGGTTCTACACGGCCAACCCGCTCTTCTTCTACAACACGGGGCTCCGCGTCATCGCCACCGACGAGGGCTTGTCGACGAGCGAACAGGCCCGCCTCTTCGTCAAGACGAGCATGGCGGGAGCGGACGCCCTCATCAGCTGCTGGAGCAACAAGAAGCTGTGGTCCACCTGGCGACCAGAGACGGCGATCCACGAAGCGGCGAACGACGGCAATCCGCTCACCTCGCCTGACGCGAACTGGATTTCGCTCTTCGCCGCCCCGGGCTACCCGGACGAGCCATCCGGGTACAACTGCTACACGGGCGGGTTCTGGCAGAGCGCCCGGTTCTTCTTCGGCACCGACAAGCTGGCCTTCTCTCTGACGAGTCCCGGCGTGGCGGCGAATGCCGCCGCGGGAAATCCAGTGGGCGTCCCGGGGTCGACCCGCAGCTTCACGCGGTTCACCCGTGTCGTCAAGGAAACGATCGAGGGCCGGATCTTCAACGGCTACCACTTCCGGACGGCCGACGTGCACGGCGCGTGGATCGGCAAGAAGGCCGCCCAGTGGATCAACAAGCACTACTTCGAGCCCGTCGACTGACGGTTTCCTCGGGACAAGCCCCCGGTCCCCTTGGGGAGGACCGGGGGCTTCGTTCGTTTCAGCCGCGGCGGCCATGGCCCCCGTGGCGGGTGACCTCGGTCGTGCGACGTGGGCGCTAGCCTCTGGGGCGTGACACAAAGCGGGCTGCCCGAGTCGATCGATCGGGTCGACCTTCGGATCACCGGCGCGCTGGCGAGAATCGGCGTTCCCGCCCTCCGGATCGCGCTCGGCATCGTGTTCCTGTGGTTCGGTGTCCTGAAGTTCTTCCCGAACCTGAGCCCAGCCGAGCTCCTCGCCGCGCGGACGATCGAGCGCCTGACTCTCGGCGCGGTCCAGTCGGACGTCTCGCTGCCCATCCTCGCTGCGTGGGAGAGCGTCATCGGCATCGGCCTGATCCTTGGCCGCTGGCTTCGGGGCATCCTGTTCCTGCTCGCCGTCCAGATGGCGGGCACGTTCACGCCGCTCGTGCTCTTCCCGGACGAGACGTGGGCGGTCTTCCCGCTCGCGCCGACGCTCGAAGGTCAGTACATCATCAAGAACATCGTGCTGATCGGCGCGGCCATGGTCGTCGGCGCCACCGTCAGGGGCGGTCGCATCGTCCCGGAGCCGCCGCGACCCGAGGTACGCTGACCCCGCCGGAGTGGCGGAAGGGCAGACGCGGCCGACTTAAAATCGGCTGGGGGCAACCCCGTGTGAGTTCGAATCTCACCTTCGGCACCAACGTGGTAGCAACACGATCCGAACCGGCGGTTACCTCGACGCGCTCGGGCAGCACGCCGGCGTCGCCTCCCTTCAGCGGAGCCGAGGTATGGACGCGGGAGAACGACCAGGGCTCCGGCCGACGAGCGGCCGGAGCCCTGGCCGAGATGGGTTACCAACTACCCTGCGGCCAGGAGCTCGCAGATTGCCGCAGCCGGATCACCGGCGCGCTTGCCATGCTCCGAGATCACCGTGAACTCGCCGGTTGCGCTGATGTGGAACAGGAGCCTCCCGGTCTCCCCGCCGACGACGCCTTGGCCGCCCGCGGTGACCAGCTGGACCATCCCGGTGACCGCCACCGTAACGGAGCCGTCATCGAGGAACGAGACGAGATCGACACCCGAGTCGACGACGTTGACCGTCTTCCCGTTGGCCGAGTAGGACAGCCGGATGGCAATGTTGTTGACCTCCATGACGGGGTCGCCATGACGGTCGAAATACGTCGCAACCCGGACGTGTCCGGTGCCGTCGATCGTCACGTCGAAGTCGGCGCAGAGTTGCGTGTCGACGACACTGAAGTCGACGTCGAACGTTTCGCTGGAGGGCTGCGCAGCCCACACGGCCGCTGTACTCCCGAGCGCCAGGGCACACGCTGCTGCAAATGCGAGGAATCGCCTCATCGTCCGACCTCCACTCCCCCCGGCGCTGGTCTCGTCCTCCAATTGCCACCCGGCGCGCGACCAGCCTTGGGCACAGGCGAGAGGAAGCGTGTGCGAGAAGTCTCTCACGACCTGCGAATCGCGCGAGCCGGTGGCCGCGCTGCGACGGATTGCAACGCACTCGCAAGACCAAATGCCTTGGCCAAGGGCGACCGGCTTGGCAGACTGAATCGCACTGGCCCGTACGGTCGCACTCTGCCGGCGGCGTGTCCGCGGGTTCATGTCGGCATCGAGCGATCGAGCGCCGGCCAAGATCGTTGGAGACGGAGCCGAAGTGATCGTTCGCGTCCTGAGGGCAAGGATCCGGCCGGGCAAGGTTGGCGCGTTCAACGCCATCTTCCGACAGCAGGTGCCGCTCCTGAAGGAGCAGCCCGGCCTTGTCTACGTCAAGCTCGCCCGCCGCCTGCAGCCCGACGGCGGTGAGGACGTCGTCCTGTTCGAGGAATGGCAGGACGCCGCGGCGCTCTACGCCTGGGTGGGCCCCAACCTCATGGAGCCACGACTCACGCCCGGCGCCAAGGAGCTCATCGATGAGCTCGTCGTCGCCCACTACGAGGCGCTCGACAAGGACAACCTGGAGGTGGCCATCGAATCGGCGAGCTCCGGCGAGCCATTCGAGGCCGGCGGTGCGGGACCGCCGGGCGAAACCCCGGGCGCGCCGCCCGGGCGCCTGGGGCCGCCGAGCCAGAACTAGGTCCTGGCCCGAGGACTCGCTCCGGCCGCCGCGAACTAGCTCCGGCCGAAGATTCCCGAGAGCCCGCGGCGGCGCTGCTCCTGCGCGACCCCTGGGGCGTCCTCGCCGAGGAGGATTCCGGCGAGCTGGTCGTAGCGACGCGCCGGCTGGGACGTCGGGGCGCTGGCGAAGACCGGCGTGCCCTGGTTCGCCGCCCGCAGGTAGATGAGCGGGTCATACGGCACGCGGATTGCGACCCGTCGCCCGAGCGCGTTCTCGATGTCCGCCGGCGTGAGCGTCTGCAGGGCGTAGATCTCGTTCACCACGACCGTCGGCTCGGGCGCACGCGGCGCGACCTCGCCCATGAACTCGAAGAATGCATGGACCGACTTCAGCGCCGGGAAGTCCGGCGTGACGACGATCACGACGTCATCCGCGGCCTCGAGCGAGGTGAGCACTCGATCGTCGAGGTGCGACCCGAGGTCGACCACTACCGTCGGGATGGCCGTCAGGACGCCGTCGAGGATCTTGCCCGCCTCCTCGCCGCTCATCAGCGGCTCGGTTGCCGGGTTGGGCGAGCCGGCCAGCACGAGAACCCCGCGCTCGTGGCGCTGGAGGTACGTGCTCTTGAGGATCTCAGGGCTGATCAGGCCCTGGCTGTCGCGCATGAGATCGGCGATCGTCAGCTTGGGCCGGAGGTCGAGGTGCGTCGCCACGTGGCCGCTCACCGGCGTCAGGTCGACGATCGCGACGCCGTCGGGGTCCCGCGCAGCGATGGCAAGGGCCACGTTGACCGCGACGCTCGTGGTGCCGACGCCACCCTTGGGCGAGTAGATGGTGATCAGGCGACGACCGGGCCGCTTGGTGGCCGCGACGAGGGTGCTCGGTCGGAGCTCCTTGGACCGCCGGTGCCGCAGGTCGAGGGCCTCCACGCGGGCATCGAGCTCACGCTCGTCCACCGGCCGGATCATGACGTCGTCCGCGCCTGCCTCCAGGAGCCGGATGCGCTCCTCGACATCGTCGGTCGAGCTGATCGCCACGATGGGGACCTCGGCCAGCTCGGGGATCGCCCGGAACTCGCGGCACATCTCGGCGAGCGTTCGCGGCGGCGACGGCACGACGTCGATGACCACGATGTCGTGGTTCGCGGCATTCGCCGCAAGCTCGTTCGCGCTCTCGATCCGGGTGAGGGCACGGCCAGGGCGGCCGAGCACCTTCGACAGCGACTCGCTCGCGGCGGTACCGAGGAGCAGGATGCGGGTATCGGTCACGGGGCTCCCTGATCGCGTGGGGACTTGCGCGCCAGAGGATACAACCGGGTTCGCGCGCGGCCCCCGATCGGATCAACGCGTCCCGGCAGCGTCGGACCGGACCCGTGACGGACGCATGCTAGACTGCCCGCCGTTGCCTTTCTGCTCCGCGCGACATCGGTCGTCAGCGGGGCATCCCCACAGGAAGGAGTGCATTCGGCCGTGCGCCGCTACGAGCTCATGCTGGTCTTCCGTCCGGACGCGCCGGACGACCGGATCGCCGCGATCATCGATCGCACCACCCGCCAGATCACCGCCGACGGCGGCCAGATCGTCAAGGTCGCCCCGTGGGGCCGCCGGCGGCTTGCCTATCCCATCGACCGCCATCGCGAGGGCGCCTACCACATCGTGGTCTTCGAGGCGCCCACGACCGTCATCGCCGAGCTGGAGCGCAGCTTCCTCATCACCGAGGAAGTCCTTCGCCACCTGGTCATTCGCCAGGAGCGCCCCGCCCGCGCGATCCGGGACGCCGCTGCCGGGACGGGCGATGACGAAACGCTTCTTCCCTCCGCAGAGGACGAGGAAGAGGAGGATGATGGTCGCGAGCGAATCGACGAGTCGGAGAGCGATGCGGCTCCGGCCGCGATCGACTGAGAGGGCGGAACGATGGCGCTGAGCAAGATCCAGATCATCGGCAACCTTGGACGTGACCCCGAGCTCCGCTACACGCCGAACGGGCGCCCTGTGGCGAGCTTCACCGTGGCGGTCAACCAGTCGACGAAGAACCAGCAGTCGGGCGAGTGGATCGAGTCGACCGACTGGTTCCGCGTGAGCGTCTGGGGCGACCGGGGAGAGCGCGTCGCCGAGAACCTCCGCAAGGGCAGTCGCGTGTTCGTCGACGGTCGCTTCCGGACCCGGGAGTACGAGGCGAACGACGGCCAGAAGCGCATGTCGCTCGACATCACGGCCGACACGGTCCTGGGCCTCGACAAGCGTGAGGCTGCTCCCGACGGCACCTTCGCCGGAGCTCCCGCCGCAGCCGGGGCTCCCGCTGCAGCGGGGGCTCCCGCCGGTGGCGGCCGCTCTGGTGGCTTCGACGACACAGAGATCGACGAGCTCCCCTTCTAACCCGACCGACGACCGAACGACCCGACAGGAGACCATCGAACCATGCCCCCCGCCAGGTCGCGGAAGCGCGACGACTTCTACCGCGACCGACGCCGTCGCAAGGTCTGCGCGTTCTGCGCCGACAAGACCGTCCAGATCGACTACAAGGAGGTCAACCGCCTCCGACGCTACCTCTCCGAGCGCGCCAAGATCGAGCCGCGCCGAAAGACCGGCACGTGTGCGGGCCATCAACGGGAACTCAGTGTCGCTCTGAAGCGCGCTCGTCACGTCGCACTCCTGCCGTACGCTCCGCAACATCTCCGGCCCTAGTCACACCCGCTGCGATCGTCGCCGCTGATGCGGCCCCCGGCGCTCGTTCCGGCCTGCGGTCTCCGCTCACGCACTTTCCAGTGCGCTCGCTACGGTCCTCGGCCGCGCCCTGGCCGCAGAGCACCTGAGCGGCGACCCCGTGCTGAATCCGGCGTGACGGCCGTGCGCATGACAGGCTGAAAAGGACGCATGGACCTCCTCATCCTGCTCGGTTCGTTCGTGATCATCCTGGCGGGCGCCGAGCTGTTCACGAACAGCATCGAGTGGTTCGGGCGGAAGCTCGGGCTGGCCGAGGGCGCGGTTGGATCCGTGCTGGCGGCGGTCGGAACGGCCCTGCCCGAGACGATGATCCCCATCGTCGCGATCCTGTTCTCGGCCCAGGCTCACTCCAACGAGATCGGCGTCGGCGCGATCCTCGGGGCGCCGTTCATGCTCGCGACGCTGGCCATGTTCGTGACGGGCCTCGCGGTCGTGTACCAGGCCCGAAAGCGGCCTGACGGCGACGTCATGCCCGTCGACACGCATGTGCTCGGCCAGGACATGCGGTCCTTCGCCATCACGTACGGCATCGCGATCGCCGCGGCCCTGTTTCTGCCGGCCGACGCCGTTGTGCCCAAGATCATCGTCGCGATCGTCCTGATCGTCGTCTATGCGTGGTACGTGAAGGCCCATTTCGAGGCCGATCCCTCGGTGGACGTCGAGGACCTCGCGCCGCTGCGCTTCCATCGGTTCGACCCCGGGCGAACGGTCCTGCCGGACGGGGCAGCCGGCGCACCACGTCTACGGATCGTCAACGCCCAGGTGCTCGTCGCCCTGGGGCTGATCATCGCCGGCGCGGTTGCGTTCGTTGACGCGGTTGGGCACGTGGCGATCTCGCTCGGCGTGAGCCAGGTGCTCCTCGCGCTCGTCATCGCGCCGATCGCAACGGAGCTGCCCGAGAAATTCAACTCGATCATCTGGGTCCGCCAGGGCAAGGACACGCTGGCGATGGGCAACATCACCGGCGCGATGGTCTTCCAGTCGGCTATCCCGGTCTCGGTCGCACTCGTCTTCGCGCCCGAGAGCTGGGTCGCCGGGCCCGGGTCGTACCTCGCCTTCGCGTCGGCGGGGATCGCCTTCCTGTCGAGCGCCGCGATCTTCGTGCCGATGGCCCGCACCGGCCGGCTTCGCGGGCGCTGGCTCCTGGTCGGGGGCGGGTTCTATGTCGCCTATCTCGCCCTGGTCGGGATCGGGATCACGACCACTGCGGCCTGAGCCAGACCCGTCCCGCTCCCGGGCCGGGAGGACCCTCGCGGTATACTCCGCCGCACTTCCGACCGTTCCGCGGCGAACGCCGCCCGCACCCGAGGAGCCAGCCCGCATGCTCACCGAGAAGCCCAAGGGCGAAGCGGCGACGAAGCCCGCTGCGGATCACGCCGCCGCGCCGACGGACGAGTTGGTCGCCTATTTCGAGGGCGACTACGTCGCGCTCCGCGACGCGAACGTCAGCATCATGACCCACGCGTTCATGTACGGGACCGCGGTCTTCGAGGGCATCCGCGCCTACTGGAACGAGGACCAGGGTGTCCTGTACGGGCTGAAGCTCCGCGAGCACATGGAGCGCATCCGGCGCAACGCCGGGATCCTGCTGATGCACGACCTGCCGCCGGTCGACGAGCTCGTCGGGATCGTGGTCGAGACCGTCCGTCGCAACGGCTTCCGCGAGGACGCGTACATCCGGCCTTGCTACTACAAGTCGGGGAGTGCGGTCGGCGTCCGCCTCCACAACCTGCCCCACCAGCTGACCGTGCTCGCGCTGCCCTTCGGCAACTACGTCGACACCGAGAACGGCCTCCGGATGATGACCTCGACCTGGCGGCGCAACGCCGACGACGCCCTGCCAGCACGCGGCAAGATCGTCGGCGGCTACGTGAACATGGCCTTCCAGAAGTCCGAGGCCGAGCTCAACGGGTTCGATGAGGCGCTCGTCCTCACCCCCGACGGCCACGCCTCCGAGGCGTCCGCCGCGAACATGTTCGTCGTCCGCGACGGCGTCCTCATGACCCCGCCGGTCAGCGACGACATCCTCGAGGGCGTCACGCGCAAGGCCATCCTCGAGCTGGCCGAGCTGTTCGGGATCCCGACCGAGCTGCGCTCGATCGACCGCTCGGAGATCTACGTCGCCGACGAGATGTTCCTGTGCGGCACGGGCGTCCAGCTCGCGCCGGTCATCGAGCTCGACCACCGGCCGATCGCGGACGCCGCGATCGGCCCGATCACGAAGCAGCTCCACGCGGCGTACTACGCGGCGGTTCGCGGCCGCGACTCACGCTTCGCCCACTGGCTCACGCCGATCCCCTCGCGCTGATCCACTCCAGGTCCTGAGCCGCAGCGACCCTCGCGCTGATTCCGGCAGGGCTGAGCCGACGCGACCTCGCGCGGCGATCGACTGGGAGCGGGACGGAGAGCCGGACGGGATCGGCGGCGGCAACCCTGCCAGATCTTCAGCCGGCGGCGCTTCGGCACCAGGTTGTCACGTGCCGGCCATCTCTCCGAGGTGGTCCACGCTCAGCCGCAGCGGGTGACGTTGGCCGAAAGGCGCGAATCGGGTCGCCCACGCGCCTAGCTGCCAGATCGTGGCGATCTGACAACGAATCCAGGCCCTTGCCCGCGTAACCCGCCGGCGGGCGGCAACCTGGCAATGGACGTGCCACCAACCTGGGGATGCCGGCGCAAGCCGACCCGCCCGGCTGCCGTGACCACGTCAGGGGAGCGGCGGGGGCGTGAGCTGCGGGGTCTCGCCCCCGGTGATGATCACGAAGTCGACGCGGATGGCCGCGTCCGTCACGGGCTCGACCTCGACCCCGAAGACGAGCCGAAGAGCCTCGACGGTCAGCGGGAACTGCGACTCGGCGCCGTTGTAGGCGCGGACCGTCGTCTGCGTCAGGCCGCTCGTGTCCGGCCGCTGGGCCGGCGCGGTGGCGGCGAGACCGAGGTAGCTGAGGTACTCGGACAGGCGGGCGGCCTCGCCCGTGCGGCCGGAGCCATTGAGCACCCAGAGCTCAGCGCCCTCCTCGAGGAGCGCGTCGCGTGCCTCCGCGAAGTTGGGGTCGATGTTGAATGCCTCGCGGACCGCGGCCCGGATCCGGTCGACCCTGGGGACGATGATGTAGCCACGCGGGCTGGAGAGGAATTCGTCCTGGTAGAACGGCGGCGTGAAGGTGACCGACCGGATCGAGCGGGTGTCGATCTGCTCCGACAGGCCGAGGAGCTGGGGCACGAGTCCGCGCGGGACGTCCGTTCGGAGCGACTCGCCGACCGCCGCCGCGAGGGCGTCGATGTTCCGGAGCACCTGTCCGGGGTCAAGCTGCTGGCGCAGCGAGACGAGGACGCGCTGCTGCCGCGCGCCGCGGTCGAAGTCGGACGTGCTCTTGCGGGAACGCGCGTACTTGAGCGCCTCTTCGCCGTTCATGTGCTGGATGCCGGCCGGGATGTACAGCCGCTCGCGACGGCCAGGTCCGTCGCCGCCGGGGTTCGGGAAGTTGTCGTCGAGGACGGGGATCTGGACGTTGATCGTGACACCGCCGAGGGCGTTGACGACCTTCTTGAAGCCCTCGAAGTTGACCTCGACGTAGTACTTGATGTCGAGCCCGTAGAGCTCCCCAAGGGTCGCCTTGAGCGCGTGATAGCCGGTCGCGTTCCCGCGCCCGGGGAACCAGTCGGGTCGGCCGCGCGTCGCCGAGAAGAGGCTGTTGATCTTCTGGCCGTACACCGACCCGTAGGTGCTCTGGATCGGCCCGGGAGGCAGCGGGACGTCGACGGTGTCGCGCGGCAGCTGGAACATCACGATCTGGTTCGTCTGCGGATCGATCGAGACCGTGATGAGCGTGTCCGTGTTGTGGGCGCCGCCCTGCTCGTCCGCGCCGATGAGCAGGATGTTCAGGCGCTCCCGGCCGTCCCACGCCGGGACGACCGGCTCCGTGACGGTCGGGCCGAGGCTCGGCTCCGGGGTCAGCTGCGGCGACCCGGACCCGCCCGGACCGGGCGCCTCCTGTCCCTCGCAATCAGCCTCGGGGTTGAAGATGCAATCTGCGGTGCCCGACAGGATGAGGTTGTAGCGAGCGACCGCGACGTGGGCAACGCTCATCACGAGCAGGACGGCGAGGAGGCCGGCGATCGAGATGAGTCCCGCCTGTCTGGCGGCAGAATGCTTCGCCGGCCGGACTTCGAGCGCCCGGCCGATCGTCCAGGCATCGACGATCACGTATGCGCGATAGACGAGCAGCGCGAGGTTCGCGATGAACAGGCCGATCAGGAACCATTCCTGGATCGCAAGGCCCGCGAGCTGCGGGACCTCCATCCGGACCGCGAAGCCGGCGATGAGTGCGCCCAGGAGGACGACCGGCGCCGCGAAGCCGAGGCCGCGCCGGTAGGCGCCGAGGAACGCATGGCCGAGGCCGGGAAAGAGGAGGGACAGGAACGCGGCGGCGAACGGCGAGCGGCCCCGCGCCAGAGTCTCGTGGGCCGGCTGCATCGCGGGTAGGATAGCCGGACCCCAATGTTCCGACCGGTGCCCACACGCCCTGATCTGGTCGCCATGGAGCACGACGTGCTCGAACTCTGGCGGGAGCGTGGGACGTTCGCGCGGCTCCGCGCCCAGAACGCCGGCGGACCCCGCTGGAGCTTCCTCGACGGCCCGATCACCGCGAACAACCCGATGGGCGTCCATCACGCCTGGGGCCGCACGTACAAGGACGTCTTCCAGCGCTACCACGCGATGCTCGGCGAGGACCAGCGCTTCCAGAACGGGTTCGATTGCCAGGGTCTCTGGGTCGAGGTCAACGTCGAGCGCGACCTCGGGTTCAAGAGCAAGCGCGACATCGAGGCGTACGGCATCGCCGAGTTCGTCGTGCAGTGCAAGCAGCGCGTCCTGACGTACGCGGCGCGCCAGACCGAGCAGTCCCAGCGGCTCGGGTTCTGGATGGACTGGAACGACCCGGACGAGCTCCGCCGCCTCAGCGAGGAGCTCGGCGAGGCACCCTGGAAGGAGACGACCATCCAGGGCACGGACGGCCTCGTCACGGACTCTGTCGAGATGCTCGTCGGGCGGCTCGGCATGCCCGAGATCGGCGGCAGCTACTTCACGTTCAGCAACGAGAACAACGACCTTATCTGGGGCTTCCTGGCCGAGTGCCACAAGCGTGGCTGGATCTACAAGGGCCACGACTCGATGCCCTGGTGCCCGCGCTGCGGGACGGGCATCAGCCAGCACGAGATGACCGAGGGCTACCAGGACCGCGAGGACCCGGGCCTGACCGTGCGCCTTCCGCTCGTCGACCGGCCGGGCGAGGCGCTCCTCGTCTGGACGACGACGCCCTGGACGCTCGCGGCGAACGTTGCGGCGGCGGTCGGGCCGGAGCTCGACTACGTCATGGTCCGCCAGGGCGAGGCGCGCCTGTGGGTCGGGAAGGGAACGCTGAAGCAGGCGCTGGTTGGGTCGTTCGAGGTGCTCGAGGAGCGGAAGGGCAGCGAGCTGCTCGGCTGGCGCTACGAGGGTCCGTACGACGGGTTGCCGGCCGTCCGGGAGGCGTTCGACCAGGGGACCACGACGCCGGGGGCGGAGCCGGGCGATCCCGCGAGGCCCTACGAGCACCGCGTGATCCCCTGGTCCGAGGTCGGCGAGGACGAGGGCACGGGGATCGTCCACATCGCCCCCGGCGCGGGCGCCGAGGACTTCCAGCTCGGCAAGAGCCTCGGCCTACCGGTCGTCGGACCGATCGACGAGGACGGCCGCTACTACCGGGGCTTCGGCTGGCTCAGCGGCAGGTCCGCGCCAGAGGTCGCCCAGGAGATCGTCGACGACCTTGAGCGGCGAGGGTTCTTCTACCACCTCGAGCCGTACACCCACCGCTACCCCCACTGCTGGCGGTGCCAGACGCCGCTGCTCTTCCGCCTGGTCGACGAATGGTTCATCTCGATGGGCCAGGTCTACGATCGGCCGCGCGACCGGCTGACGAAAGCGGAAATCGACGCGAGCCTGCGCTACCAGATCATGGAGATCGTCGACCAGATCCGGTGGATCCCGTCGTTCGGCTATGAGCGGGAGCTCGACTGGCTCCTGAACATGCACGACTGGATGATCAGCAAGAAGCGCTACTGGGGCCTCGCCCTGCCGATCTACGACTGCCCGGCGTGCGGGACGTTCGACGTCATCGGCGGGCGGGAGGAGCTGAAGGAGCGCGCGATCGCCGGCTGGGAGCAGTTCGAGGGCCACACGCCGCACCGCCCGTACGTGGACTCCGTCAAGGTCGAGTGCCGCAACTGCGGCGAGCCGGTCTCGCGCATCCCGGACGTCGGCAATCCCTGGCTGGACGCGGGGATCGTGCCGTTCTCGACGCTCCACTTCCGGGAGGATCCGGCGTACTGGGCAGACTGGTTCCCGGCCGACTTCATCACGGAGAGCTTCCCCGGCCAGTTCCGGAACTGGTTCTACGCGATGCTCGCGATGTCGACGGTCCTCCGGCGCGAGGCGCCGTTCAAGACGATCTTCGGCTACGCCACGCTCTTCGGCGAGGACGGGCGGCCGATGCACAAGTCGTGGGGCAACTCGATCGAGTTCGACGAGGCCGCCGAGCGCATGGGCGTCGACGTCATGCGCTGGCTGTATGCCTCGGCCCGGCCCGAGGACAACATCCTGTTCGGCTGGCACACGGCCGATGAGGCGCGGCGCGAGCTGCTCGTCATGTGGAACGTCTATGCCTTCTTCACGACCTACGCGCGTCTCACGGGCTGGATCCCGTTGCGCGGCATCGACGAGGAGGTCGCGGCTGCCGGATCGTGGCCTGCGCTCGATCGCTGGATCCTGTCCCGGTCCGCGGGCCTCGCGGACGAGGTCGGGCGCGAGCTGGCCGACTACGACGCCCTCGCCGCGACGCGCGCGATCAGGACGTTCATCGATGACCTGTCGACCTGGTACCTGCGCCGGTCGCGCGACCGGATGCGCGCAGGAGCGGAGCCCGCGGACCGGGACGGCGCCTTCGCGACGCTGCATGCCGCGCTCGTGACGCTCGCCCGGACCGTGGCGCCGATCCTGCCGTTCATGGCCGAGGACCTGTACCAGAACCTCATCGTGTCGGTCGTGCCCGAGGGCAGGCTCGCGGACAGCGTGCACCTGACCCGCTGGCCGGCGCCCGAGATGGCCGGCCTTCGTGACTCGCAGCTGGAGCGGGCGATGGGTCTCGCGAGGCAGGTGGTGGACCTCGCCAGGACGCTTCGCTCGCAGGCCGGAATCCGCGTCCGCCAGCCGCTCGCGCGAGCCTGGATCGCGGTGCCCGACCGGGGGATCGACGTCAGCCAGGAGCTGCTCGACCTCATCTCGGACGAGCTCAACGTGAAGGCGCTGGAGCGGATCGGCGACGACTCGGAGCTCGTGGAACGGCGCGTCCGCCCGCTGCTCCCGAAGATCGGCAAGCGGCTCGGCGCCGCGATCCCGGCAGTCCTGGCCGCGGCACGCGCAGGCGAGTTCGAGGTCCAAACGGACGGCTCGGTGACGCTCGCCGGCCAGACGCTCGGCCCGGACGAGGTCGAGATCCTCGCGAGCCCGCGGCCCGGGACGGCCGTCGCGCACGACGAGGGGCTGGTCGTCGTCATCGACACCCGGCTCACGCTCGAGCTCGTCGCCGAAGGCGACGCCCGCGAGCTCCAGCGTGCGATTCAGGACCTGCGCAAGGACGCGGGCCTCGATCTCGACGCCCGGATACGGCTGTGGATCGGTGGCTTGCCGGCCCAGGTCGAGCCACATCTCGCAGCCGTGGCCCGGGAGACCCTCGCCGACGAGGTCGTCAGGAGCCGGCCGGTGCCCGGCGACGGCGCGACCGAGCCGGTGACGGTGGAGCTGTCAGGGGGCCCGGTCATGATTGCCCTGCGCGCCAACGCGGACGGGCCTGCCGCCGCGTGAGCGAGATTCGGGAGGAGCCGGCGATCCAGCCAGCGGGGGTTCAGGGCCGGCCACACTGGGCCACGTTCCTCGGACTGACGGCGGCGGTCGTCGTCCTCGACCAGCTGACGAAGGCGTGGCTGACGTCCTTCCTCGCCCCCGGCCAGTCGGTCGACGTCGTCGGCGACATGATCCGGCTCGTCCACTCGCAGAACGCCGGCGGGCTGTTCGGTCTCCTCCAGGGTCAGGCACGGCCCTTTGCGGTCGTGTCATTGGTCGTCGTCGGGTTGATCGTCCTGTACCACGCAAGGAGTGGGCGCAACCACTACCTCTCGATCACGCTCGGGCTGCTGCTCGGTGGGGCGCTCGGCAACCTGACCGACCGCCTGCGGCTGGGCCATGTCGTGGACTTCGTCGACGCCGGGATCGGCGACCTGCGCTGGTACACCTTCAACGTGGCCGACGCCGCGATCAGCTTCGCGATCCTGCTGCTCCTCGCGGCGAGCCTCTGGCCGTCGCTGGCGCGCCGAGCCGCGGTCAATGCCTGAACATGTGGAGCAACGTGAGGAGCTCCGCCGCATGCTGATCCCGCCCGGTTCGCGCCCGGCCCGTGCCGACCGCTGGGCGACGGACCTGAGCGGGCTTTCGAGGAGCCACGTGCAGCGCCTCATCACCGAGGGCCGGCTCACGGTCCAGGGGCTGCCGGTTCGGGCGAACGCGATCGTCGCCGGCGGCACGATGCTGGAGCTGCGAATCCCGCCGCCGAGGCCCGCCGAGCCGATCGCGCAGCCGGAGATCCCAGTCGACGTCGTCTACGAGGACGACGACCTGCTCATCGTCGACAAGCCGGCGGGCCTCGTCGTCCATCCCTCGCCCGGCCACGACGCGGGGACGTTGGTGAACGCACTCCTCGGCCGCGGCGCCGACCTGGCGCCGGGGGGCATCGCCGGCGTGCAGCGCCCGGGCATCGTGCACCGCCTCGACCGGGATACGAGCGGGCTTCTCATGGTCGCGCGGACCGATGCGGCGCACGGCTCGCTCCAGGCGC
>Ga0268386_10001844_pt1 | contig 14773 bp, 12 predicted proteins | sample RVTome_15_FD_200260 | JGI IMG/M metagenome (GOLD analysis project Ga0268386, IMG submission 200260) | Soil microbial communities from uranium-contaminated site in the Upper Colorado River Basin, Wyoming, United States - RVT150D86... ...
TGGAAACCACTTCCGACAATCCCGTGACGTACTGGGGGGTGGCCAGCCGCACCGGCATGTGAAAAAGCTCCTCGGCCAGGTCTTCCGCCCCCTCGATCTTCGACGCCCCGCCGGTCATGACGAGGCCGGCGGCGACCATGTTCTCGAGTCCGCTGCGCCGCAGTTCCGACTGCACCAGCGAAAACAGCTCGCGGTAGCGGGCCTCCACCACCTGCGCGAGGGTCTGGCGGGCCAGCCGCCGCGAGGTGCGGTCGCCCACGCTCGGCACCTGGATGGTCTCGTCGTGGCGGGCCAGCTGCTCGAGCGCGCAGGCGTAACGGATCTTGATGTCCTCGGCGTGCTGCGTGGGGGTGCGCAGCGCGACGGCGATGTCGTTGGTGACTTGATCGCCGGCGATCGGGATGCAGGAGGTGTGGCGGATGGCGCCGTCGGTGAACACCGCGATGTCGGTGGTGCCGGCGCCGATGTCGACCAGGCACACGCCCAGGTCCTTCTCGTCCTCGGTCAGCACCGCGTTGCTGGCCGCCAGCGGCTGCATGATCAGTTCGTCCACGGTGAGCCCGCAGCGGGCCAGGCACTTGGAGATGTTCTGGGTGGCGCTCAGCGCCGCCGTCACCACGTGGACGTGCGCTTCCAGGCGTACGCCGGCCATGCCGATGGGCTGGCGGATGCCGTCCTGGTTGTCGATCACGAATTCCTGCGGCAGCGCGTGCAGGATCTTCTGGTCTGCCGCGATGGGCACGGCGCGGGCGGCTTCCAGCACGCGCTCGACGTCACCCTCGGAAACCTCCGAGTCCTTGATCGCCACCGTGCCGTCGGAGTTGAGGCTGCGGATGTGATTGCCGGAGATCCCGCAGAACACCGAGTGGATCTCGCAGCCGGCCATCAGTTCGGCCTCCTCGACGGCGCGTTGAATGGCGTGCTCGGTCGAGGCCATGTCGACCACCACGCCGCGCTTGATGCCGTGCGAGGGGTGGGAGCCGAGGCCGATGACTTCCACGCTGCCATCAGCCTGTATCTCCCCCACGATGGCGACGATCTTCGATGTCCCGACATCGAGGCCCACTACCAGTGAATTTTCTGCTTTCCTTGCCATTCCTCAGCCGCTCACCCCTTGTTCTCCTTCCTGTTCCGAATCCCCCGGCCGACGCCAGTGCACCGCGATGCCGTTGGTGTAGCGCAGGTCCACCGACTGCGGGGGCACTTCGCGGCCCTCCAGCAGCACCGGCCAACTCGCCAGCAGGCGCTCCAGGCGCTCGCGGTTGTCATCCCTGCCAATCCGGATGCGGGTGGCGTTATTCAGAGTCATTTCCCAACTGCCGCGCTTGTCCTGCCTGAGCCGCGCGATTTCCAACCCCTGAGGGGCCAGTGCCTGGCTGTACTCGGTCCATCGTTGCAGGACCTCGTCGAACCTCTGGTCTTCGCCTTCGAGCCAGGGCAGGCCCTGCAGCTTGCGGGCCTCTGGAACCGCGAACAGCTCCCCGTGCACCGAGACCAGCCGGCCTTCATTCCAGTGGGCTACCGGGCGGTATTCCTCGACCGTGACCACCACGGTGTCGGGCCAGCGCTTTTCCACCCTGACGGTCGACACCCACGGCAGGCGTGCCGCCGTCGCCCGCAGCTCGTCGAGATCGAGGGTGAAGAAACTGGAGCGGGTGAGCGGCAGCAGGGAAGCACGCAGCTGCTCGGCGCTGACCCGCTCGAAGCGGCCCTGCACCTCCAGCCAGCGGATCGGCCAGCGGTCGCGGGTGGTGATGCCGAGGCTGACCCAGGTGCTGACGCCCAGGGCCAGCAGGAGCAGCGCGAGCACCATCACGAAACCCTTGTCCGGCCGGTGGTTCACAGGCTCGTCTCCAGGATGCGCCAGACCAGTTCGTCGAAATCGATGCCGACCTGCTCGGCCTCCTGCGGCACCAGGCTGTGGCCGGTCATGCCCGGGATGGTGTTGACCTCCAGGAACCACGGCTGGCCGGCGGCATCCAGCAGGAAATCCACCCGCCCCCAGCCGCTGGCCCCGAGCACGTCGAACGCGCGCAGCGCTTCGGTGCGCAAGCGGATCTCGGTCTCGGGATCCAGGCCGCAGGGGCAGTGATAGCGCGTTTCGGCCGATTCGTACTTGGCTTCGTAATCGTAGAAGGCACGCGGGGTCTCGATCTTGATCAGCGGCAGGGTCATGCGCCCCAGCACGCCACAGAAGTACTCGCCGCCCGCGATTTCAGGCTCCATGATCACGACATCGCCGTAGTGGCGCGCCAGGGCGGCGGCGTCCTTGACTTCCGCCTCGCCCTCGAGGCGCGAGACGCCGATGCTCGAGCCCAGGCCCGACGGCTTGACGTAGAGCGGAAACCCGAAGCGCCCCACGGCGCGTTCGTAATCGTCTTCGTCCCTGCCGAACGGCTCGAACGGCGGCGTGGAGATACCCAGGCGCTGCCAGATCCACTTGGAGCGCACCTTGTCCATGGTCAACGCCGAGGATTTCATGTCGGCGCCGGTCACCGGCACGCCCATCAGTTGCAGGGCGCCTTGCAAGGAGCCGTCTTCGCCGCCCGGCCCGTGAATCAAATTGAATACCCGGTCGACACGGCCGTCACGGATTCCTTCGAACAGCGCCCCCGCGCCGTCGAACACCTCGTGCTCGATGCCCAGCCGGCCGAACGCCGCGGCCACCGCCCGCCCGCCGTCAAGCGATACCTCGCGCTCGGCGCTGTCGCCCCCGACGGCCAAACCGACGCGCCGGAACACGGCGGGATCGTCAAACCGGGGCGCGGGAATCCGCTCCCTGTCGTCGCGGGATGTGGGGTGGATGCTCATAGCCGCTCCGCCCCCCGTAAGCCTTCGTCACGGATCGACTGGGCTACGTGGCCGATGCTGCCGGCGCCCATCATCAGCACGAAGTCGCCCGCTTCCAGCATGCTGGGCAATTCTTCGGGCAGGCGCTCGACATCGGGCACGAAAATCGGCTCGATCCGGCCCCGCGCTCGAATCGAATGGCACAGGGCGCGCGCATCGAAGCCGTCGAGGGGCGCCTCGCCGGCCGGGTAGATCTCGGTGACGACCAGTTGGTCGGCGTGCGAGAGCACGTCGCTGAAGTCGTCAAAGAGATCGCGGGTGCGGGTGTAGCGATGCGGCTGGAAGACCAGCACGATCCTGCGGCCCGGCCAGCCCTGTCGCGCCGCGTCCACGGTGGCGGCGATCTCGGTAGGATGATGGCCGTAATCCTCGATGATCATGACCTCGCCATCGTTGACCGCGTAATTGCCGACCTCGGCGAAGCGCCGCCCGATGCCCGAGAAGTTCGCCAGTGCCGGCACCACCGCGGGGATGTCGATGCCGAGTTCCCAGACGGCGGCAATGGCGCCCAAAGCGTTAAGCACGTTGTGCGTGCCCGGAATGCTGAGCACTACGGGGATGGCGTCGTCGGTGCCGGGCAGGTGAAGCATGAATTCCATTACCCGCCCCTTCTGCACGATGTCGGTGGCGCGCACGTCGGCGTCCTCGGAAAGCCCGTAGCTGACCGTCGCGCGCGTATTCTCGGCCGCCAGGGCACGACAGTAGGGATCATCGATGCAAAGGATCGCGGTGCCGTAGAACGGCAGGTGGTGGAGGAACTCCAGGAAGGCCTTGCGCAGGGCCTCGAAACTGCCGTCGTAGGCTTCCAGGTGGTCGCGGTCGATGTTGGTGACGAGCGCCACCACGGGCTGCAGCAGCAGGAAGGAACCGTCGCTCTCATCGGCCTCGGCGACCAGGTACTCGCCCTGGCCGAGCCGGGCGTGGCTGCCCCAGGCGTTGACCAGGCCGCCGATCACGAAGGTCGGGTCGAGCCCCGCCTCGGCCAGCAGGCTGGCCGTCAGGCTGGTGGTCGTGGTCTTGCCGTGGGTGCCGGCCACCGCGATGCCGCGCCGAAAACGCATCAGCTCGGCCAACATCTCCGCGCGTGGCACGACGGGAATGCGGCGCTCGCGGGCGGCCGCGACTTCCGGATTGCCTTCGGGAATGGCGTTGGATACCACCAGCACGTCGGCGCCTTCGACCTGCGCCGCATCGTGGTGGTCGAACACCTTGGCACCTAGTTTCTGCAGGTGCCGGGTGGTGCGGTTTTGGGCCGTGTCGGAGCCGGTCACCTCGAAGCCCTGGTTGACCAGTACCTCGGCGATGCCACTCATTCCGGAGCCGCCGATGCCGACGAAATGCACGCGCCGAATGCGGCGCATGGGCGCCAGGTGGGTGCCGCGAACAGTCGGCTGGCCGGCCATTGGTGAATTACTCACCGGGCCACCTCCAGGCACAGGCGCGCGACGCGCTCGGCGGAATCGGGCACCGCCACCGACCGCGCCGCGGCGGCCATGCTCATGAGGGTCGGGCGGTCACCCAGCAGCCTGCGCAGGGTCTGCGCCAAAAACTCCGTGGCCAGCTCCGGCTCGGGGATGATCTTCGCGGCGCCAGCCTCGGAAAGGAATTCCGCGTTGCGGGTCTGGTGATCGTCCACGGCATGCGGGAAAGGCACCAGCACGGAACCGATGCCCGCCGCCGCCAGCTCGGACACCGTCAGTGCGCCGGAGCGGCACACCACGAGGTCGGCCCAGCCGTAGGCGTCGGCCATGTCGTCGATGAAGGCGCTGACCTGGGCCTCGATGCCCAGATCACGGTAGGCCTGCGAAGTCGCCTCCTCATCGCGCACGCCGCTCTGGTGGCGAACCACGGGCCGCTCGTCCGGGCTCAGTAAGGCCAGGGCCCGCGGCACTGCGCGGTTCAGCGCCTGCGCGCCCTGACTGCCGCCCGTGACGAGCAGCCGTGGAGGCCCCTGACGCCCCGCCAGTCGCTGCTGCGGCGGCGGCAGCGCGACCACATCGCGCCGCACCGGGTTGCCGCAGGTTTCCAGCTTGGGTGAAGACGGCCAGGTGCCGGGAAACGCCTGCAGCACCTTGCGGGCGATGCGGGCGAGAAACTTGTTTGTCATGCCCGGCACGCGGTTCTGCTCGTGTACCAGCAGCGGGATGCCGCGCAGGCGGGCGGCGAGCCCGCCGGGACCGGCGGCGTAACCGCCGAAACTGACCGCGCAGGCCGGGCGGCTTCGTCTCAGCACGCCCATGGCCTGAACGATGGCGCGCGTCAGCCTGAGCGGCGCGAGAATCCAGCCCAGTGCCCCCTTGCCGCGCAGCCCCAATATGTCGACGGTGTCGAGGGCGATCCCGTATTGCGGCACGCGCACGCACTCCATGGCGCCTCGGGCGCCGAGCCAGCGGACGGGGGTGTCCAGCGCTCGCAGTGCATCGGCCACGGCGAGCCCCGGGAAAATGTGACCGCCTGTGCCACCGGCCATGATCAGGACGGGCTGTGCCTTGGCTTGAGCGTGCGGGCGGGGCATCAGGCGCGCCCCTCCGCGCCGGCCAAGCGTCGGGCCGGAGAGCGAGGCTTCCCCGCCACCGCCACCTGCCCGTCACGGTCGAGTTCGTACTTGACCCGCAGCACCACGGCGATGGCGATAATCGTCATCAGCACGCTGCTGCCACCCGAGCTGATGAGCGGTAACGTAAGGCCCTTGGTGGGCAGCACGCCCAGGTTGACGCCGATGCTCACCAGCGCCTGCAGGCCGATCCAGATGCCTACGCCGTAGGCCAGAAAACCGGCGAATGGACGGCCATTGCGGTGAGCCATCAGGCCGATGACCATGATGCGGGTCACCAGCAACAAGAACAGCACGAGTACCAGCATCACCCCGAGGAAGCCGAATTCTTCTGCCAGCACCGCGAAGATGAAATCGGTGTGGGCTTCCGGCAGGTAAAAAAGTTTCTGGATGCTGGCGCCGAGCCCGACGCCGAGCCACTCGCCCCGCCCCACGGCGATCAGCGCCTGGGTGAGCTGGAAACCGCTGTTGAACGGGTCCGACCAGGGGTCCATAAAGCTGACGATGCGCCTCAGCCGGTAGGGCTCCATCGCCGCCCAGCCGAACGCCGGCAGCGCCAGTGCGCCCAGCACGAAGATGTGGCGCCAGGCGGCGCCCGCCAGCCACACCATGCCGAAGATGATCGCGGTGATGATGGCAGCGCTGCCCATGTCCGGCTGAAGCATGAGGATCAGGGAAAGCGTCGCGGCCAGGATCAGCGGCTTGAAGGTGTCGAAGAACCGGGATTGCACGAGCTCGCTCTTGCGCGCCAGGTAACCCGCGAGGTAGATGATCACCATCAGCTTGGCGGCCTCGACCACCTGGAATTTGAACGGGCCGAGGCGGATCCATCGCGTGCTGCCGTTGACCTCGTGGCCGAGGCCGGGCACCAGCACCAGCAGCAGGGCCAGGGTGGCGAGCAGCAGCATCGGCCGGCTGACTCGCTCAAGGAAGGCGATCGGGATGATCCTGAGCGACAGCGCGAGGACGATCCCCAGGCCAATGAAAGTCGCATGTCGCGCCAGGTAATGCCATGCGCTCACACCCTGGCCCTCGGCGACGGCCACCGAGGCCGAGCCGACCATGACGAGCCCGAGACAGGTTAGCAGCAGCGCCGGCACCAGCACCCAGTAGTCGGGCGCGATCCGCGCCGGCGCAGTGCCCGCGTGGCGCGCCTGCACCTTGCTGCCGGGTTTGACGATCGAGCGCTTCATCGGATCTTCAACGTTGAAAGGCCGGCCAGCACCAGGATGACGGTGATGATCCAGAAGCGGACGATCACGCGCGGTTCCGGCCAACCCTTGAGCTCGAAGTGATGGTGGATGGGCGCCATGCGGAAGATGCGCTTGCCGGTGAGCTTGAAGGACGCCACCTGCAGGATCACCGAGACGGTCTCGAGAACGAATATGCCCGCCATGACGATGAACACCAGCTCCTGGCGCACCACCACGGCAATCACGCCCAGCGAGGCGCCGACTGCCAGCGCGCCGATGTCGCCCATGAAGATCTGCGCCGGGTAGGTGTTGAACCACAGGAAGCCGAGCCCCGCCCCGGCCAGCGCACCGCAGAAGATGGCGAGTTCACCTGCGCCAGGGATGGTCGGCACGCTCAGGTAACCGGAGAACACCCCGTGGCCGGCGATGTAAGCGAAAATTCCCAGTGCCGAGGCGACGATCACCGAAGGCATGATGGCCAGCCCGTCGAGGCCGTCGGTGAGGTTCACCGCGTTGGAGAAGCCCACAATCATCAGATAGGTGGTGAACACGTAAGCCAGGCCGAGCGGAATGACGATTCCCTTGAAGAAGGGCACGATCAGGTTGGTCGCCGCCGGGATGTCGGCGGTCAGGTACAGGAACACCGCGGCGGCGGCACCGACCACCGACTGCAGCAAAAACTTCCAGCGCGCCGGCAGGCCCTTTGAGTCCTGCAGCACCAGCTTGCGGTAATCGTCCAGCCAGCCGATCAAGCCGAAGCCGAGCGTCACGAACAGCACCACCCAAACGTAACGGTTATTGAGGTCCGACCACAGCACGGACGACACCACGATGGCGAACAGGATCAGCGCGCCGCCCATGGTCGGAGTGCCGGATTTGGACAGGTGCGTTTGCGGCCCAAGGGTGCGGATGGGCTGCCCTTGCTGCCGGCTTGACAGGCGGCGGATGAAGGCCGGGCCCAGCAGTAGCGAAAGCGCCAGCGCCGTCAGCGCGGCCAGGATGGTGCGCAGCGTGATGTAGCTGAAGACGTTGAAGCCCGGATCGACGGCCGTGAGATTCTGGAACAGCCAGTGCAGCATCAGCCGGCCTCCCGGATCTCGGCGCGGTCGTCGCCGGCCCGCTCCAGCGCCTCGACCACGCGCTCCATGCCCATCGAGCGCGAGCCCTTGACCAGGCAATTGATGCCCGGCCTGATCTCCGCCAGCAAGGCCTCGATCAGTGATTCGCGGTCAGAAAAATGCTCGGCGCCTCGGCCGAAGCTGTCCACGGCGGCGTCGCTAAAATCACCCACGGCGAACACGCGCTCGACGCCGAGGCTGCGGGCGGCGTCGCCGACCTCGGCGTGCAGCTTGCGGCTGTCCTCGCCGAGTTCCTTCATGTCGCCCAAGACCAGCCAGCGCTTGCCCTGCATCTCGCTCAGCACCTTCAGCGCCGAGTACAGCGAGGCCGGGTTAGCGTTGTAGCTGTCGTCGATCAGCGTCCATCCGGCCGGAGTCGATTTCATCTCCAGCCGCCCGGGCGCCGGGCCGAAGGCCGCCAGCCCCTCGGCGATGTCATCGATTGCAATCCCCAGCGCCAGGCCGATCGCCGCGGCGGCCGCCGCGTTGACGCGGTTGTGCATGCCCGGAACTGGGAGCTGCAGGCCAATCGTTCCTTGTGGCGTTTCGAGCGCGGTTTCGTTCTTGACCCGAACGTCGTTGCCGGCACCTTGACCGAAGGTGATGACGCGCCCGGCCTTGTTCAACCCCCGCCACAGTTCCGCCCACGGCTGATCGCCGAAGATGATGGCGCAGCCGTCGCCCTTGAGCGCCTCGAAGATTTCGCCCTTGGCGCGGGCGACGCCCTCCTCGCTGCCGAAGCCCTTCAGGTGGGCCGGGCCCACGTTGGTGACCGCGGCCACGTCCGGCTGGGCTATGCCAGCCAGGTAGGCGATATCGCCCGCCTGGCTGGCGCCCATTTCGAGCACCGCGTAACGGTGTCGTCTTTCGAGCCCGAACAGGCTCAGCGGCAGTCCCAGTTCGTTGTTGTAATTGCCGCAGGTGGCGAGAATATCCGATTGGCGTCGCAGGACGGAGGCGACCATCTCCTTGACGGTGGTCTTGCCGTTGCTGCCGGTGATGCCGACGACGAGCGGGTCCAGCCGCAGGCGCAAATCCCGCGCGATGGCGCCCAGGGCGGCCGTCACATCCTCGACCACCAGCACGGGCACAGACTTGTGGCCCTTGAATTCGATTTCGCGGCTGGCGAGTACGGCGACCGCGCCCAGCGCCACGGCCGTCGAAGCGTAGTCGTGACCGTCCACCCGGTTGCCCTTCAGCGCCGCGAACAGCGTGCCGTATCGCACCTTGCGACTGTCGTTGACGATGGAGTCCACCGTCGGGTTGCCCTCCGGCAGCGGGCAAGCGAGCAGGCGCGCGATGTCTTGGAGTTCGAGCGGGATCATGCCGCCGCTTCCAGCGCGGCCAGCGCCGCGGCTTCGTCACTGAACGGGACGCGCCTATCGCCGAGGTCCTGGTAGGTCTCGTGGCCCTTGCCGGCGATCAGCACGATATCGCCCTCGCCGCTGCCGCGGACGGCCCGGCGGATGGCCTCGCCGCGGTCCGGCTCGAGCAGGGCCTTCTCGCGCGCCGTCATGCCGGCGACCATGTCCGCGAAGATGGCATCCTGCGACTCAAAGCGCGGGTTGTCGCTGGTGAAGATCAAGGTATCGCAGCGCGATTCAGCCACCCTCGCCATCATCGGCCGCTTGCCGCGGTCGCGATCGCCCCCGCAGCCGATGACGCACACCATGCGGCCGTGCAGGTGAGCCCGCAGCGCTTGCAGGGCCTGCTCCAGGGCATCCGGGGTATGCGCGAAATCGACGACCACCACCGGTTGCCCGCGTTCACCGCCCAGGCGGTGCATGCGCCCCGGCACCGGCTGCATCAACTCCATCTGGTGGAGCACTCCGCGCCAGTCCATGCCGAGCAGCGCCAGCGTGCCGCCCGCCGCGATCAGGTTGGAGACGTTGAACCGGCCGAGCAGGCTGCTGCGGACCGAGCCCGGGCCCCAGGGGCCCTCGATGCGGATCGTCATGCCGCCGGAGTCCATAGACGACACCGCGGCGCGCATTTCGGAGGAGCCATTGGTGCCGTAGCTCAGAATCTCCATCGAAGATGAAAACTCCTCGATGAGCTTCTTGCCGAAGGCGTCGTCCTGGTTGATCACGCCGAAACGCGGCTTGCAGTCCGCGAACAGGCGCCGTTTGGCGGCGGCGTACCCCTCCATGCTGCCGTGATAGTCCAGGTGATCGCGGCTCAGGTTGGTGAAGACGCCGGCCTCGAAACGCACGTCGTCGCAGCGTCCCTGCGCCAGGGCGTGAGATGAAACCTCCATTGCGAGGTGCTCGACCCCGTCATCGACGCATTGCGACAGCATTTGCTGCAGGCTGATCGGGTCAGGCGTGGTAAGCCTGGCGGGTTTCAGGCGGCCAAAGGGGCCGCTGCCGAGGGTGCCGATCAGCCCGGCATTGCCGTTCGCGCGGTGCCAGCCCTGGGCCAGGAAATGCGCCGTTGAGGTCTTGCCATTGGTACCGGTGATGCCGCTGATGCTGAGGTGTTCAGAAGGCGCGTGGAAGAACCGGGAAGCCAGGCTGGAGAGGTGATGACCCAATCCCGGAACTTCCACGCAGGGTATGCCCAAGGCGGGCACCGAAAAAAGGCCGTCGTGGATGACGACGGAAGCCCCGGCCGCTTCGGCCTGGGCCGCGAATTCGAGGCCGTGGGACTTTCCCCCGGCGACGGCGAGAAAGGCCATCCCTGGCCGGACCTGGAGTGAATCCAGGGTGATCCCTTCCAGAACGAGGTCCGGCACGTCGTCTCGCCAGCCTTCCAGGAGGGTACGAAGGCTCATGGGGCAGCTCATGGCTGCCCTCCTTTCGTGCCGGGCTCGCTTTGGCCCAAAATTCGACTCGTGCGGTACGCAAGAACCCGCTGGTAATCGTCCGGGGCAATGTCGAGGAGCCGCAGGGCCCCGCCCATGACGGTTGAAAACAGCGGTGCGGCCACCTGCCCACCATAATATTCGTCGCCGGTCGGGTCGTTGACGACCACGACGCAAACCAGCTTTGGATCGCTTGAAGGCGCGTAGCCGGCGAAGCTCCCGATATAGCGCGAGGCGTAGCCGGCGGCGCTGGCCTTGCGCGAGGTTCCGGTCTTGCCCGATACGCGGTAATTCGACACACGCGCCGACTTGCCCGTTCCCTCCGGGCCCGTGACCGTCTCCAACATCGCGGCGACCTGCCGCGCGATGCGCGGCTCGATCGCCGACACGGCGGGGTTGTCGGCGCCTTTGATCAGGCTCGGCCGGCGCATCTTGCCGTCGTCGGCTACCGCGGCGAAGGCGCTGGCCAGCTGCAGGGTGGTGACCGACAGGCCGTAGCCATAGGACAGCGTCGCCTGCTCGACCCGGCGCCAGCGCTTGTGGTTGCGCAACACGCCCGCGGACTCACCGGGGAAGCCGGTTCCCGTGACGTTGCCGAATCCGAGGCGGTCGTAGGTGTTCCACATCTGCTCGGAATCCAGCTCGAGGGCGATCTTGGTGGCACCCACGTTGCTGGACTTGGTGATCACCCGGGTGACGTCGAGCGGCCCGTAGTTGTGGTGGTCGCTGATGGTGTATCCGCCGATGCTGATCCGCCCCGGCGTCGTGTCGATGGGCGTATCCGGCGTGACGATCCCGGCCTCCAGCGCGGAGGCGATGGAAAAGGGCTTCATCACCGAGCCAGGCTCGTAGACGTCGGTGACGGCGCGGTTGCGCAAGCCCTCGCTGTCGATGCTCGGCTGGTTGGGGTTGTAGGAAGGCCAGTTGACCATGGCCAGCACTTCGCCCGTGTCGATGTCCAGTACGACGACGGTTCCCGAACGTGCGCCGTGCTTGAGCACGGTGCGCTTGAGTTCGCGGTAGGCGAGATACTGCAGGCGGCGATCGATGGTGAGCTGCAATTCCTGGCCGGGCACGGATTCGCGAATGAGCTCGGCGTGCTCCACGGTGCGCCCGAGGCGGTCGCGGATCACGCGTTTCACGCCGGGCTTGCCCTGCAGCCAGTCGTTGTAGGCCAGCTCCAGGCCCTCCTGGCCGATGTCGTCGATGTTGGTGAATCCGATGACATGGGCCGCCACTTCGCCGGCCGGATAGAAGCGCCGGTATTCCTTTTGCAGGAACACTCCCGGCAGATTCAAGGCTTGGATCTGGGCCGCGAGGTCGGGATGAAGCCTGCGCTTGAGCCACACGAATTCCCGTTGCGCGCGTTGCGTGAGCCGCCGCTGGATCTCATCCGCATCGGCGCCCAGCACCGCCGCAAGCCGGGCGATGTCTTCCGGCGACTGCAGCAGTTCGCCCGGGTTGACCCATACCGAATCCACGGGCGTACTCACGGCCAAGGGCTCGCCGTTGCGGTCGAGGATGTTGCCGCGCCGAACCGGCACTTCCACTTCCCGCATGAAGCGCGCCTCGCCCTGCTCTTTGAGGAAATCGGTTTCAGTGATCTGCAGGTTGAAGGCGCGCGCCGCGAGGCCGAGGGCGGCCAGCAGGACGATCGCCAAGAAGGCGTAGAGCCGCATCACCGGAACTGTGATGTCGTTCTGCGCGCTCACGGCTCGACGACCAGGATTTCGGTATCGGCGGGCTGGTCCATGCCCAGTTCCCTGCGCGCCTTGCTCTCGACGTGGCTGGCGTCGGCCAGCCAGGCCTGTTCGAGTTGCAGGCGACTCCACTCGGCGATGATCTCGTCGCGCGCGTTCTCGAGCTCGCCCAGTTCCACGGCGAGACTGCGGCTCTGGTGCCGCGTATAGACCACGCCCAGGGCGCTGGCGGTGACCAGTGCGAGCAGTATGAGGGTCAGGCTGAGACGGGCATTCAAGCGAGTTTCTCCGCAATCCGCATCACTGCACTGCGCGCTCTGGGATTGGCGGAGAGTTCTCGATCAGATGGACGAATTGCCTTGCCGACAGCCTTGAGGCTGGGTCGCTGCGCCGGGTGCTCCGGGATATTCCTTCGGACTACGCCTGGCCGTGCGGCTTCTCTGATCGTCCGCTTGACCAGGCGGTCCTCGAGGGAGTGAAAGCTGATGGCGACCAGCCTTCCTCCCGGGCGCAACCCGCGTATCGCGGCGGCCAGTCCTTTTTCGAGGCTGGCCAATTCGTTATTGATGTAGATCCGGATGGCCTGGAAACACCGCGTTGCCGGATGTTTGTTCTTTTCCCGGCGGCCGACTGTACCCTCGATCAGTTGCGCCAACTGAGCGGTGGTTTCCAGCCGTTGCTGCTGCCGGGTCATGGCGATGCTCCTGGCTATCCTGCGCGCAAAGCGCTCCTCTCCGTACTCCCAAAACACACGGGCCATTTCCCGTTCCGGCGCCTCAGACAGCCATTCGGCCGCCGAAACGCCTTGCCTTGGGTTCATTCGCATATCCAGCGGGCCTTCTCCCATAAAGGAGAAACCCCGTTCCGGATCGTCCAGTTGGGGCGAGGAAACACCCAGATCCAACAAGATGCCATCCAGGCCTTCCTCTATGCCCCATTCCAGGACAAAGCGTCCCATATCCGCATAATTTCCCTGGTCGATGAGAAACCGCGCATCGTGCTGCGCGAGCTCTCTCCCGGCCACTACCGCTTCCGGATCCCTGTCCAGGGAAAATAAGCGTCCCTGCTCAGTCAGCCTGGCCAAAATCGCCCGGCTGTGTCCTCCCCTGCCAAAGGTGCCATCTAGGTAGATCCCGTCCGGTTTGATTGTCAGGGCATCTACCGCTTCTTCCAGCAGAACCGGCTGGTGGCGGTATTCGCCCATTAGCCCGGACTGGCACCCCTGGTCCGTTTTTCCCGTCTGTCGGCCATTCGCTCAAAGTGACTCGGATGGCTACAGGACGAGGCGAGACATCTCGTCGGAGGCCGCCTCACTAAGGCCCTTCTCCTCTTCGACTCGCTTCTGGTTGAGCACCGTTTCATTCCATATCTCGAAACGATTACCCATCCCTAGCAACACGACCTTCTTTTCGAGGCCTGTTACCTGCCTTAGTGTTTGTGGCAGTTGAATCCTTCCGTTTGCGTCGGGTTCTGTGCCACTGGCGCTCCCCACTAATCTTCTTTGCAAACTCCTGTGGGCGGGGTTGAAGGTGCTCAAGCTCGTAACTGCATCCCGTACGCGCTTCCACTCGTCTTCCGGGTACAACCAGAGGGCCCCGGAATCAAAAGCGCTATAGGTGAGGACCAGCCGCCCGTCACATGCTTCCTGGATCGCCTCCCGGTAGCGTGTCGGGATTGCCAGACGCCCTTTCGCGTCCAGGTTGATGGCGGTCTCACCAAAGAACACCTTCTCCCCACTTGTGGTCCACTAATTCCCACAAAAACCCACAGAACTGCACGATAGAGTTAATCCCGGCAAATGTCAAGCAAGTCAAATAATTAAGGAAATTAGACCAGAATGGGGTGTCAGGCCCCGGCCACGAATGTGGCAAAGGTGGGGTCAGGGTAAAGTGCCAGAGTAGATTACTCTGGCACTTTACCCTGACCCCAGAAAAGGGGAGTCGGCCTGTAAGCCGGGTTCTGTGCGGGGCCAAGCCCCGCGGCAATCATTCCTCTGGGACTGCCGTCACCGGCAGCCTCGAGCGACCTACCCGAAAGCGCCGCGGGCCACGGCATTGCTTTCCTATTTGGTCTTGCTCCGGGTGGGGTTTACCTAGCCGCAGCGTGTTGCCACCTGCGCGGTGCGCTCTTACCGCACCATTTCACCCTTACCTGGCCTTGACGGCCGGCGGTATGCTTTCTGTTGCACTTTCCGTGGACTCGCGTCCCCCAGGCGTTACCTGGCACCCTGCCCTGCGGAGCCCGGACTTTCCTCGCCGCCTTGGCATCGCCGCGACGGCGCGATTGCCCGGCCGACTCCCTGCTCATTATCACCTATTTAATGAGCAAGATGGGCCATCCTGGCCCACTTGCATCTCGCCTTTGAAAAGCGCGGTTTTCAAAGGCTCGCGCCCTCCGGGCGTTGGCACATCCCTGTGCCAATTTACTTGGCGGCGTTACCGAGTGAGTGTAGGAGCGGCGCCCTCGCCGCGACCGTCGCGGCTAAAGCCGCTCCTGCAAGAATGAGCAAGATGGGCCATCCTGGCCCACTTGCATCTCGCCTTTAAAAAGCGCGG
>Ga0268386_10001845_pt1 | contig 14772 bp, 14 predicted proteins | sample RVTome_15_FD_200260 | JGI IMG/M metagenome (GOLD analysis project Ga0268386, IMG submission 200260) | Soil microbial communities from uranium-contaminated site in the Upper Colorado River Basin, Wyoming, United States - RVT150D86... ...
CCGCAACTCATAAAGATCTCGAAACGCTGGTGAGCGAAAAACTGTTTCGCGAAGACCTCTACTACAGAATTGCTACTTTGACTTTGAAGGTGCCGCCTCTACGAGAGCGGCGCGAAGATATCTCGACTCTGATCTCACATTTCGTGAGCCACTACGCGCGGAAGAATGAGCGGCCGATTTCTGGAATCACTTCGGAGGCGATCCAGATTCTCGAAACGTATTCGTGGCCGGGTAATATCCGCGAGCTCGGCGCTGAAATCGAGCGGCTGGTGCTTTATGCGGAGGATGATGGCTACATCCGACCCGAGAACATAAGCCCGAGGATCTTCCCCGAAGCCGGAGGTCAGCCGGAAGCTGCAGGGGAGCGTCTCGACGATCTCCTCGAGAGTTACGAGCGGCGGGTAATTACCGAAACCCTCAAACGCCACGATTGTAACGTCGCGAAGGCGAGTGAGGCGCTTGGGTTGGGATCAAGACAGACGCTATACAAGAAGCTAAAGCGATTGGCTATCGATATTGGCGACTTTCTGCAGGAAGACACCGAGCCAGGCATGCAGTACCGGGCTTAGCCACAAAGAAGCACAAAAAAGAAGCACAAATCATTAAGAGAAGGTTTGAGTTATTCCACTCAAACCTTTTTTTGTGATTTTGTGCTCTTGTGGCTAAGAGCTTGTCGCCTGCGGGCGACAACCCTCAATCCCTAACGAAACTCGAACTTCACGGTCCAACAACCCTCATTCTCGCCCAACTGGACCACGCAGGCTTGTCAACCGCAGGCTACAAGCCACAACCACTAAACCCACAAATCCTCAGTCTTCTTGCATCTGGTCCAATGGCACACCGGTTGTAAACGTGATGCTCGTCGCGAAGCAACACTGCATCGCATCACTGGTCGAGCAGACAAACCTAATGAAGGCTAACACCACAAGAAACCTGACATCAGTAGTGATGCTCGTAATCCTTTCTCCGTTTCTGGCGCTGGCAATGCTTGTCAGCATAAAGACAGCGGGAATCAGGGGTAACGAGGTCTTGCTACTGCTGTTGACGTTGTCGAGTGCTGTCCTCAGTGGGATCAATGGTTTTGGGCGCCGCACGCCCACAACTGTTCCACTTTCGACAGTGAGGGCACGTGGTGACAATCCTTCCCAGGCCCGCATTCCTGTCCGCTCGTTCGAGCAATAACGCCTAATCGAATCCAAAAGGAGCAACAAAATGATTAAGAGATTTTTCCGTGATGAAACCGGTCTTGAACTTTCAGAGTACGCAGTTGCCGCAGCGCTCGTCGCGTTGGCAGCGGTTGCCGCTTTCCAACTGTTGGGTGAGAACATCGGCACCAAGATCGACGAACTCGCCAACAAGATCTCAGGATAGTTCCGGGAACTAATTACGCCGGCAGCGCGAGTCGGTTCAGGTTGCTGCCGGCTGGAAGTGAAGGCTCAAGCCTTCATCTTTCAAAAGGAGGACGGATATGTTCAAAAAATTCTTGAAAGACGAAACGGGGCTTGAGCTATCTGAGTACGCCGTCGCCGCAGCACTTGTGGCGCTGGCGGCGGTGGCTGCGTTCCAACTTCTCGGAACGAACATCGCGACGAGGATCGAGACTCTGGCAGGCTTTATCCAGTAATCCAGGTAGTGAACTGCCATTGCCGGGTGGCGCGCCTTGTGAAGCATTTTGACTACACGGGTGCGCCGCCACCTTTTCTGTAAATCCCCCAAACACGCTGTCGGATCGAAATGCTTAGTCCAACCGCAACAGTTTTTCAGTTCTTCTTAGTGCCGCTCGCCGTGCTGGTTATCTATCACGACGTGCGGTATCGCCGTATTCCAAATGCATTCGTGCTCGCCACGCTGATTAGTGGACTGACTTTGAACTTCGCTCTTGGAGGTCTCAGCGGTGGCGTAAACAGCATTGGCGGGTGCGTGCTGGCCTTTATCTTGATGTTCATGTTGCACGTCTTCGGAGCAATGGGCGCGGGCGATGTCAAACTTTTCGCCGCTATCGGTTCAGTGATCGGCGCTCAACTTGTTCTTCCAACTTTTGTGGTGGTCATTCTAACAGGCGGCTTGCTGGCTCTGGTTTCGACTCTGCGATCGGGAGTCTTCAGCACCACGATGCATCGCGTGCTGCAGATTTTGGTCGGATTGTTGCCAGGGTGGCAGATGCCGAAATTTAGCGTTCCTGCTGTTCGTCGCCTCACCATTCCGTACGGTGTGGCTATCACCATCGGCGCCATCATCGCAACCGCGATCTTTCACGCTTAACGGCGGCTATTAACCAGGCCTGACCTGGCGAGAACGGAGAGTTGATTCCCATGCGAAACAAACGTTTCTTCATAGTTTTGGTAGGGGCGCTGATTTTTGGAGTGCTCGCTGCCGTATCAGTAAGCAGATATCTATCGAGCGCCCAGGCTTATACGAAGAATCTGAACAAGATAGCCGTGGCGAAGGTCGCCATTCCGATCGGGAGCAAAATCATTCCCGAACAGATCATGGTGGTCCAGTTTCCCAAGGAATCGACTCCCGACGGAGCGTTTGACTCTCCTGAAAAACTGGCCGGTCGCGTGGCAGTCGTGAACATCGGCGCACGCGAGCCAATCACAGAATCAAGATTGGCGCCGGAAGGAACGGCGGCTGGTCTTTCGGCTGTTATACCCGAAGGCTATCGCGCCATGACCGTCAAGGTTGACGACGCCGCGGGCATTTCGGGTTTCATCATGCCAGGCACGATGGTCGACGTGGTTGTCACCATCGATCCACGCGAAGGTGGCGGCAGGCAGGATCCGGTTTCAAAGATCGTGTTGCAGAACATCAAGGTCCTTGCCAACGGTCAGAACATCGACAGGCCGGAAAATGAACGGGAAGCAAACAGCGTCAAGGCTGTCACCCTTCAGGTTACTCCGGAACAGGCAGAGAAACTTGCGCTCGCATCAACCGAAGGCAAGTTGCAGCTCATGATGCGTAACCAGATCGACCAGGGCGACGAACAGACTCCAGGCGTCAACAAGCGCAATCTGTTGACGGGCTCCACCGCCATGCCGGCCCCAGAGCCGGGTTCACTGAAGAGTGAACAGCCGAAGATCGAGGCGAGGCCGGTGCGCAGATCCGCGCCTGCACCGAAACCAGCAACGGCCCCAGCTCCTCAGCCAACACCGCGTGCGTCAGTGGAAATGATCGAGGGCGCCAAGAAGCGCAGCGTCGAGTTTCCATAGATCACTCAACACTAACTGAATCATTTGAAGTTGATCGCATTGACGATCGCTTGAAACAAAGGAGCATAAGATCATGCAGAGCCGTTCCCCAATTTCACGCCGAGTGAGTTTATTGCTGGCGTCGCTGATTACTATCTTTGCAACTTCCTTCGCACACGCCCAGGAAAACTCCTACAAGGCGTCTTTCGGCCCGAACAAAGAGTCGATAGCCGTTAACGTTCTCGTGGGACAGTCGCGCGTGATCAACTTCGATCGCCCGGTCGGACGGTTTTCAGTTTCGAATCCCGAAATCGCTGAAGCCGTGCTCGTCACACCCGACCAGGTGCTTGTGAATGGAAAAGCTTTCGGCCAGGTCAACTTCATCGCATGGGAGCAGACCGGCGGTCAGTTTTTGGTGTTTGACGTTTACGTTCGCGCCAATCTCTCGCTGATCGACTCTCAGATCCGAGCGCTGTTTCCGAAGGACGACATTCGTCTGAGCCAGGCGAATGGATCAGTTGTGATCTCCGGCAGCGTTTCGAATGCAGCCACAGCAGCGCAAGTGCAGAGCGTCATCGAAGCCGCGAATTTCAAAACCGTGAACATGCTGACGTCGCCTACATCGAACGCCATGCAGGTTCAGCTTCAGGTCCGCGTTGCTGAAGTGAATCGCAATAAGTTGCGCGACTACGGCACGTCGTTCACTGCTCTGCCGCAGGGCGGTACGGGTGGATACGTAAACAGCGGTGGTGGTCCAAGCATTCTTGGCGACACCACAACCAGCCCGGCAGGTGCCGTTCTCGATACGATCATTCAACCGGCGCTCAATCTTTTCATCTTCAACAGACAGATCAACACCGGCGCAATGCTTAGGTTGTTGCGCACGGAAGGTGCGTTCCGCGAGTTGGCCGAGCCGAACCTGATTGCCATGAACGGCCAGGAGGCGAGCTTCCTCGCTGGTGGTGAGTTTCCGGTGCCAGTGCTTCAGATGTCCGGTGCCGGCAGCAACGGCATCACCATCGTTTGGAAAGAATATGGCATCCGCTTGAACTTCAAACCCACGATCATTGACGAAGACCACATCCGCCTGGAACTCGAACCAGAAGTTTCGACCATCGATTTCGCGAACGGCGTGCGATTCAACGGTTTCGTCGTTCCAGCACTGCGAACTCGCCGCGCCAAGACTGGCGTTGAGCTGCGCGATGGTCAATCGTTCGCACTCGCAGGTTTGCTCGATAACACCGAAACCAAGACCTTCTCAAGAATTCCGATCGTGAGTGAAATTCCAGTAATCGGTGCCCTCTTCAAATCGAAGTCATTCGAAAAGAAAGAGACGGAATTGATGTTCATCGTAACCGCGCACCTGGTCAAGCCTGTCAATCCCGACGACCTGCCAGACATGCGAGGCATCGATGGTCTGAAGGGCAGCTCACCTTTGGGTGTTGAGCCGAAGGGCGAAGGCGTCGAGGGCCAAACCGGTTACAAAGTCTCCGGACTGAATGAACAAGCCCCAGTAGCAGCGCCGGCCAAAGTTGAAGAACCCAAAGCCAAGACTGCTGACACTGCTACTCAAACCAGCACAACCGGCGCTGTCGGTAGTGTCCATAAAAATCATCCTGCCCTCCCAGTCGCTAAAGCAGTAATGCTGGATTCCAATCCAAGCTCTGTCAGGCCCTGGTAACTTTTGACAACTATTTTCTCGAGCCGATCTTCATTCGAACGTAAGAGGGGGGAAACATGAAGAACAGATCAGCAGAACAAGCAGGCAGGAGAGAACGAGAACGAGGTTCAATCCTGGCGACTTCCGCAATCGGGATGTTGTCAATCCTGCTGGCAGTTGGTTTGGGCATCGATATCAGCCGGCTCTATCTGTCAAAAGCAGAACTACAGAACGCGGCCGATGCATCTGCATTGGCCGGCGTATCTGGATTGAACGGGGGCGCCCCGGGCATTACAGAGGCTACAAATCGCGCAGTACAGGCGATGAATAACTACGATTTCAACAAGACGGGCGTGAGTTTCCCCCGCGCGAACGTTGAATTTGCCGTCAATCTCAATGGCCCATACATAAGCGAAGGCTCGGCTTCGGCGTCGCCAACTAACATTCGTTTCGTGAGAGTTACGACGCCGGTATCGCCGGTTGGTATTTCTTTCGCTGCTTTCGTGTTGGGTAACAGCCGGAACCTGTCGGCGACAGCGACTGCGGGTTATTCGGTTCCGCTTAATGTCATTTGTCCATGGCTGCCGGCCTTTGTGCTCGACTATCCGGATAACCCGATCGCGCCGGGTAATACTTACACCTTTCGCTTAGAGCCCGGAGATCACGTTTCACCGGGGAACTACCAACTGCTTGCTCCGATACAGGCAGGCGGTAGTGGCGATCGAGACGGGATGGCTAACGGAGTCAACTGGTGTATCTCGGTGGGTACCGAGGTTAGGACAAAACCGGGTGTGACCGCCGGTGCGATCCGTCAGGGAATCAATACACGGTTTGATATCTATGTTGCAGGGATGGACCCCGAAATATCACCGCCTGATGCGAATATTGCGGAGAACATTACCTACGAACAGTATCGCGATCAACTTGTTGTCAGGGCGCCATCTCATACCGGTATCGCTGGTCGGCGTGTGGTTTTCATTCCAATTGCGACGGACCTGCCCGGAGACGGTCGAGATGCGATCACCGTCAGCAGATTCGGTGTCTTCTTCCTGCAAACCTCGGTCGGAGGTGGAAACGGTGGTGAGCTCCAGGCCGAGTACATCACTGACACCGCATTCGCCGGTAACAGCACATTTGACCCAGGGGCCGGTGCCGTGAACGACAATTTGGCTGTTCCAGTTCTCTACAAGTAGGTGAAATCATGCATGCAAGAATCCGAAGAATCCGGAGCCGGCGCCGATGGAAACGATTGCTTCAGTTGCAGCGTTTCCGAAGAGATGAGAGCGGTCTCCAGTTGGTAGAGGTAACGATAGTTCTACCGATCTTTTTAATCTTGTTCGCAGCGACTGCTGAGTTTGGGCGGTACTTCTATGAGTACACAACTCTGGCGAAGGCGGCTCGTGTTGGAAGTCGTTATTTGGCTACGGCTCCGGTTGTCAGTGCGGAAGACGCTATCGCCAAGAACATCGTCGTATTCGGAAATTCCGCTGGCACTGGATCGCCGATCCTAACTGATCTGGCAACGACACACGTGGTGATTACTCGTGAAGGCGGTGTTTCACTGTTACCTGAGAGAGTCACCGTTAAAATCGTTGGCTACAAACATCAGCCGATTTTCGATCTGGGATCGCTGATCAATTCTGTCGGGCTTTCCATGAACATCGACGTAAAGCCCAGCGTGACGATGCGCTATCTGTTAACCCAACCTCCCCCAATTTCGTAAGGCCAAAGATCATGAGGCAAATCAAAAGGTTTGAATCGGGTGAACGCGGCGCTGCGCTGGTTGAATTTGCGATCGCCGCGACAGTCTTTCTGGCAGCAATGTTCGCTGTTGTCGAATTTGGACGGGCGCTCTGGGTGCACAATGCTCTTTCAGACGCCGCAAGACGCGGAGCGCGATACGCTGTCCTTCATTCGGCTAATGATGTTGAGCAGGTCAAGAACGTGGTCGTCTACGGAGATCCGGCCGGCGGAACACAGACTACGGTCCCCAATCTCACCACCGACAATGTGACGGTTAACTATTCGGGCTTTGGATTAAACACAGGGACGGTCTCTGTCAGTGTTACCAATTATCAATTCCAGTTTGTCATTCCGATAGTTGGCACCACTATCACGATGCCCAATTACACAACCACGCTTACAGGAGAAAGCGTTGGGTGGATTCCGGCAACTATGTAGTTTTACCGTCTCCAATAGGGCAGGAGGTTAGGACTTCAGTTGTGACAACAACTAAAAACGCCAGTCTCAAGTTTCGAATCCGCTGCCGGGTGGCGCCCTTAGTACGCCAGCCTAACGAACATCGCTCCGGGCGAAGCCGGCCTTGCAACATTGCGATGGACCTACCGTAACCCCCAGGCACTCTGTCACTAGTTCCAATTCAGCAGACAGCCGCCCGGCAGCCGGATTCGAATTAACGATCACGAGGAAGAGATGACCGAACCAATTTCAGTAGTAGTGCTAAGCACCGGACTCGACAACTTCAAAGATATTCGCAGGGCTCTGTCGGCTGAAGAACGCGTCAAACTGCTCGCCGGCGGCAACGACGCCGATCAGCTTTACGAAGAGATAGTTCGTCTGAAACCGGCAGCAGCGATCATCGCGCTTGGTCCAAACGCGGATCAGGCAGTCAAATTTATTGAACGTTTGAACGCTGAATGTCCGGGAACCGCCCTCATCTCAGCAGCGCAGGACTCGTCGCCGGATCTGATTTTGAGAAGCTTACGAGCCGGCGCGCGCGAGTTTTTGCGCATTCCGATCAGCGCGGAAGAGCTGCGCACCGTACTGAATCGAGTTTCGGAGTTTTGTACCAACAAAGTTGAAGCGCCCAAAAAGAAAGGTCGCATGGTTGCCGTCTTTTCCAGCAAGGGTGGATGCGGCACCTCATTCATCGCCACGAACCTCGCGGCAGCAACGGCTTCGAAAACCGTTCTTGTCGATCTCAATCTGCAGGCGGGTGACCTGCCACTATTTCTGGGCCTCGATGCCAAGTATTCGATCGCAGACATGGTTGAAAAGCGCCAGCGTCTCGACGAGTCGCTTATCAACAGTCTCGTAACTCCCCACTCGACTCACTTGTCGTTGCTGGCCGCTCCTCGTGAAGCCGATTCGGCTGACGAGATCGAACCTCAACACGTGTTCGAAGTGCTGCAAAAACTCCGCGAGCATTACGACTACGTCGTGCTCGACCCGCAACACACATTCGACTCGATCACGCTTGCCGCGCTCGATCAGTCTGACGAAATAGTTCTGATACTTACGCTCGATATTCCGGCCATTCGCAGCACGCAAAGAGCGCTCGAGATTTTCGACAGGCTCGGATACCCGCGCAAGAAAATACGTATCGTCGTCAATCGTTGGAGCAAACAGATCGATCTCGATCTCCGCCAGGTAGAGAAGTTTTTGGGCGAACCGTGCGTTGGTTTTGTGCCCAGCGACTACCAGACAGCGGTTGGTTCGATCAACCTGGGTACGCCACTTGTGCAGGCCGAACCCACTTCAAAGATCGCGCTCGAGATTCGTCGCATCGCGGAGCAAATGTCGTTGGCTGTTGCGCCAATCGATGAGTCAAAGCAACGGAAACCTTTCTGGAGTTCGTTACTCAAAAAGCAGCCGGCTCAGTCGCAGTTCAATCTTCAAACCTCAATGGAAAAGGTCTAACGCAGCGGCAGGCGGCCGCACGTGGATAACATCATGGCACTTCGTGAAAGATTAATCGGCAACAATAACGTTCCGGGAAGCGGATCGGACGGCACCGGTCAACACTCTTTCCAGGAAATGAAGTCGCGTCTGCACCGGACGTTGATCAACCGGATGGATTTGACCAAGCTGTCGACGCTCACTCCGGATCAGGTCCATGCGGAAGTCTCGCGTTTGGCCGAGAGCGTGCTTGCACAGGAAGCCATGCCATTGTCCGTCTCTGAACGGGAGCGACTCGTCAATGACGTTCAGCATGAACTCTTTGGACTTGGACCACTCGAGCCGCTACTGAAAGACCCCACGATCTCCGACATCCTGGTTAATGCGCACAACACGATCTACATCGAACGGCGCGGCAAGATTGAAGCCACCAACGTGAGATTCAAAGACGACGAGCACTTGATGCGCGTTATCGAGCGAATCGTTTCGTCCGTTGGCCGCCGCATAGACGAATCGTCGCCAATGGTGGATGCGCGACTTCAAGACGGTTCGCGCGTCAACGCCATCATCCCTCCGCTTTCGATCGATGGTCCGGTTTTATCGATTCGGCGTTTTGGCGCCGATCCGCTGCGAATGTCGTCGTTGATCGAATACAAAGCGCTCACCAAAGACATCGCCGACATGCTGCAGATGGTTGTTAGCGCGCGCCTGAACGTTTTGATTTCGGGGGGCACAGGCGCCGGTAAGACGACGCTGCTCAACGCGCTGTCCGCCTACATTCCGGAGAACGAACGCATCGTCACCATCGAAGACTCGGCTGAACTTCAACTTCAACAGCCACACGTTGTCAGACTCGAAACGAGGCCGCCCAACATTGAAGGCCGTGGTGAAGTGACGCAGAGAGACCTGGTGCGTAACGCACTTCGTATGCGTCCGGATCGCATAGTGATCGGCGAGGTTCGTGGTGGTGAAGCTATCGACATGCTTCAGGCCATGAACACCGGTCACGACGGCAGTTTGACCACAATACACGCCAACACCCCACGCGACGCGCTGGCCCGCCTCGAGACAATGATCCAGATGACTGGTATGCGTCTTTCGGACCGTGCGATGCGCCAGCAGGTTGCGTCCGCTCTGAACCTGGTGGTCCAGGTTGCGCGCATGTCCGACGGTTCGCGTCGTGTGACGTCGATTTCTGAAATCACCGGCATGGAAGGCGAAACGATCACCATGCAGGAAATCTTCCAATACGAGAGAACCGGAGTTGATGCTCAGGGCCAGGTGCTCGGACGCTTCCGCCCGACAGGAATCCGTCCACGGTTCGCCGAACGGTTGAAAGCATGCGGTTTGCAGTTGCCGCGCGTCTTCTTCGAGGAGATGTAGTCAAAATGATCATATCGTTTCTTGTATTCGTGTTTGCATTGTTCCTGGTCCTTGGCGCCTACCTGCTGGCTACACATGGCACTGACAAGAAGCGTGCTCGCCTGCAAAAGCGACTTTCGGAAGCGTTGCTGCATTCAGCTCATGCAGAGGACGTTGATGTAATGCTCGCTCGCAACGAGCTGATGAGTGAGATCCCCTGGGTTAACCGGACGCTGATCGATCTCCAGGCAGCGTTGCAGTTGAAGCGCATGTTGGACCAGGCTGACCTGCACATCACGCCTTCGCGTTTGCTGATGTTTTCGTTCATGGCCGGCTTGCTGGGCGCCCTTGCTGCGTCAGTGCTGACGGTATTCATTCCGTTGATGATTCTGGCGGGACTAGTCACTGCCTCGCTGCCTTTGCTGCACGTTTGGTGGAGACGCAAGAAACGTTTCAACCAGTTTCTCGAACATCTTCCGGATGCGCTCGACTTGATCAGCAGGGCACTCAGTGCGGGACACGCGTTTTCGGAAGCTCTGCACATGGTCTCCCAGGAGATGCCCGAGCCTATCGCTACCGAGTTTCGGAAAGCTTATGAGGAACAGAATCTCGGTCTTTCAGTGAAACTTGCCCTCGAGAATCTTACGCAGAGAATTCCCTTATTGGACCTGCGCTTGTGTGTGACAGCAATCCTTATTCAACGTGAGACGGGCGGTAACCTGGCCGAGATACTCGAGAAAGTTGCTTACACGATACGCGAACGCTTCCGCATCATGGGCGATCTGAAGACGTTGACGACGAGCTCGCGCATGTCCGCATGGCTGCTCTGTGCGTTACCAATCTTTGTAGCGGTAGCGGTGACGGTAATGAACCCTGAATACATGAGCGTGCTCTGGAAAGATCCGCGCGGTCATTACCTGATCGCCACAGCATTGTTCATGCAGATTACGGGGATGTTGATTGTTAGGAAGATTTTGAGAATCAAGATCTAACCACAGATTACACAGATCACACAGATCAAACCAAAGACCAATGCTACTCATAATCGCCATCTCCACTTTCGTCTGCATCTCCCTCGGAATGCTTGGTGTTTACTGGTTGGTCTACCGGCCGCAGAGTGCCGCCACTGAAAGGCTGCGCAGGCTTGGTGGAAGGGAAGGCGCCACCGAAAACGCTCAACCGATAATCATGCCGGACGAAAATCCGGCTACAGATATCGCACAGCGACTGGCGACACCGCTGAATAGGCTGGTGCCTCCTTCCGCCACTGAAGCGCGAAAGCTGCAAAAGCAACTGATGCATGCGGGTTTCCGTTCGCCGGAAGCTCCCATCATCTATCGCGCGATTCAACTTGGTTCGATGGCTGGGTTTCCGCTCTTAGTGGCTGGCGTTTGTGCTTTGATGGCGCGACCGCTGATGAGCGCAATTGTCTATATCATTCTTGCTTTTGTCGTCGGCTTCATTCTTCCGCGTTATTTCCTCGGAAGAATTACGAGAAACCGCCAGAGAGATCTGCGCTGGGGACTCGCGGATGCGCTCGATCTGATGGTGGTCTCTGTCGAAGCCGGCCTCGGCTTGAACGCCGCGATGATGAAAGTCGCGACCGAGTTGAGAGACGTGCATTCAGCGATCGCTATCGAATTCGAACTCGCGAATCTCGAAATCCGGGTGGGCCGCGAGCGCGATGAAGCATTGCGCAATTTAGCTGAGCGGACCGGGGTCGACGATCTCCGCAGTCTCGTCGCCATGTTGATTCAGACTGACAAGTTTGGTACTTCGATCGCTAAAGGACTGCGCGTCTTCTCAGATTCACTTCGAACGAAACGACGCCAGCGAGCCGAGCAGGAAGCGCAAAAAGCTGCCGTCAAACTGTTGTTCCCGCTTTCTTGTTTCCTGTTCCCGACACTTTTTATCGCAATCCTTGGACCGGCGGCCCTTAACCTCATTGACGTTCTAGCCAGGATGTAGAGGAGTTGGACCAATGAACAAACGTAGAATCATTGCCGTTCTAATTGCTTTTGTATTCACGATCGCCGCGACTGCCATGTGGAGCGCATCCACGGACGAACGCGAGGGTGATCCCGATGCCATCGTTCTCGAGGATTCGGGTTCTGACGCCGGTATCGACAGGCCGAAGAAAAAGGGAAACAAAGTCGTAAAGGTTCTGGCGGCCCCGTTCAAAGCCTTCGGTAAACTCTTCCGTGGCAGGGACGATAAAAACAAGATCCACCGCATGACCGAGAAAGATGCCGAAAGGTTTGAAACTGTCGCCGTCACCAGAATTAATGATGCGCGCACCCAGACCAGGAAAGACACATCAGGCGCGTCCGCACGGGAACATTTGGAAGCGGGAAGGGAATATCTTCTCGAAGGTCGCTATAACGAAGCCATCTCGGAGCTCTCCACGGCTGTTTCGCTCGATCCAAAACTAACCGAGGCCCACAACCTCCTGGGCGTGGCCTACGGCAAGAAGGGATTCGGTGAGAGGGCGAAGGACTCGTTCGAACGTGCAGTAAAGATTGAAGCGGACGCAGACACGCTCAACAACCTCGGCTTCTCGCTCTACCAGAACGGAAACTATCGAGCTGCGGTCGATCGCTTGAAGCGAGCTGCCAAACTTGCGCCAACCGACGAACGGATTTTGAACAACCTCGGTCTGGCGTATTGCCGGCTGGGGAAGATTGACGAAGCTTACAAGGCCTTTACACGCGCCACTGGTCCATTAACCGGCAATCTCAATACCGCGAAGATGCTCGAGAGATTTGGTCGCGAAGACGACGCCATTCGTTACTACGAATCGGCACGTCAGATCGACCCAAACAACTCCATCGCTCTGCGGCGCCTGGCTGATCTCTACCAGCGCGTTGGTCGAGCGACAGAATCAGAAGGTGCTCGCGCAGCATTGGCTCTGGCCTCTAATGGCAGCGCTTCCACTATCGGCAAATAGTCTTGTTGAGACGGTAGTGATAGCACTTTGAAATCGTTTCTCTGCGTAACCTCTGCGTTCCTCTGCGTCTCTGCCGTAAAAATATAGAGGAAAACGAGTTCACCGCAGAGGCGCAGAGGACGCAGAGATTACGCAGAGATTGTCTTGCAGATATTTCAACGAAAAGAGAAACTCACATGTCGCACACCGCAATTCTGACGCGCGCGGAAATCGAAAGCATGGGGCCGCCACTTCCCGAGGAATTGGCTGACTCCGGTATCAGCGAAGGTTTTCTATGCGATCTCGCGTTGAAGCACGTAGCCATGCTGCCCGAGCCGACGACTACTGCAGTCGCCGAACGCATCAATCTTCCACGAGCGCTAACCGAGGATCTGCTCCAAAAGCTGTACCGGGAAAAGCTGATCGAGGTGAAGATGCAGTCGGCGATTGGTTCGACGCGTTACGCAATGTTGGACCACGGCTGGGATCGTCTGACGCGTCTGTTGTCTATCTGCGGTTATGTTGGACCGGCGCCAGTCTCTCTGCGCGACTACTCCCACATGATGAAGCTGCAGTCGATCCCGTCCAATACGGCATCGATTGAAACCGTAAAGCAGGCATTTCACGACCTGGTCCTGCCGGAGTCGCTGCTTCAGACACTGGGCTGCGTCATCAATTCACGCCGTTCACTGTTTCTGACGGGATTGCCGGGCACTGGAAAGACTGCGGTTGCAGAGCGCATCAACAACGCATTGGCGGGCGGAATCTGGATTCCTTATGCGGTTGAGATCGACGGGCAGATCATTCGAGTCTTCGATTCTCACTGTCACGAGGCCATGCCCGCGGATGAAACTCCGCACGACTTCGATCGTCGCTGGTGCTTTATTCAACGCCCGCTGGTTGTGGTCGGCGGCGAGTTGACACTCGAGAACGCGGATTTGACGTGGAGTGAGGCGGCGAAGTTTTACGAAGCGCCGTTCCAGATGAAATCAAACGGCGGGACGTTGGTTATCGACGACTTTGGCCGGCAGCGTGTTGCGCCGCAGGATTTGTTGAACCGTTGGATCGTGCCGCTTGAAAGACGTGTTGACTATCTCGCGCTGCACACAGGAAAGAAGATAGAAGTTCCGTTTGAGCAGTTGGTTGTGTTTTCCACCAACCTTGAAGAGAAGGATCTCGCAGATCAGGCGTTTCTCCGACGCATGGGATACAGGGCACGCGTCGAGCCGCCCACGCCGGGAGCGTACTCAGCGATCTTCAAGTACCAGGCAAACAAGCGTGGAATTCACGTCGAACAGACGGTCCTGGACCATATCCTGACCAAGTATCGTGTGGAGCGTCGTCAGATGAAGGGTTGTGAGCCGCGCGACTTAATGGATAGGGCGACAGACATTTGTCTGTTTGAGAAACAGGGGCTGGAGCTGACGCCACACATTGTCGATATCGCCTGGCGGAACTACTTCGGTACGTCGCACACGTTTGCGCCGGCGCAGACGCAGGAAACGATGATCGAGAGGACACTCGCGGATCCGTTGGAACTGTAGGAAGTTGGGTCCTGGGTCTTGGGTTTCGGTCTTTGCTCCGGAGGAGCAACATGTTTATAGCTCACGTTGCAATGCAGCGACGGCGCTCCGGTAGGAGCGCGATGTTCTCCAAGCGCATCAACGAAATGTCGCTCCTAACGGAGCGAGAAGAATTAGCCGACTGATGGCTATAAACATGTTGCTCCTACGGAGCAAAGAACGAAGCACAAGGCACAAAGTACATGATTCAGATTCCGATAAGACTCTTTCTAACCTGTCTCCTCCTCGCGATCTGTTCGAGTTACGCGTTTTCACAGACGGAGGAAGTCAGAATCAAGCTGGCTGATGGCTCTTATCTGGTTGTCGATGAAGCAACGGAAACTCCACAGGGAGTTTGGTACCGGAAGGGCAATCTCAGCCATCTGTTGTCGAAGGACAAAGTAAAGAAGATCGAGCGAAGCACACCGACAGCAC
>Ga0268386_10001847_pt1 | contig 14768 bp, 11 predicted proteins | sample RVTome_15_FD_200260 | JGI IMG/M metagenome (GOLD analysis project Ga0268386, IMG submission 200260) | Soil microbial communities from uranium-contaminated site in the Upper Colorado River Basin, Wyoming, United States - RVT150D86... ...
CTGGTATCGCAGGAATTTGCACGCCGCAACCGCATCCTCCCGATCGCATTTGATGTGGGCGAGCACGTTCTCACCATTGCCACCACCGAGATATTCAACGTGGTCGCAATGGACCAGCTGCGCGCGATGCTGGGACCGCAGATCGAGATCAAGACCCAGCTCGCAAGCGAAGCGCAGCTCGGCGACTACATCGACCAGTTCTACGGCTACGAGCTCTCCGTTGACGGCATCCTCAAGGAAATCGAGACCGGAGAAATCGACTACGAGAGCCTGCAGGCGGCCGGCGGCGACGAGTACACGCAGCCCATGGTGCGGCTCGTCAACGCGCTGCTGGTCGACGCGGTCAAGCGCAGCGCCTCCGACATCCATTTCGAGCCCGAATACGCTTTCCTGCGCATCCGTTACCGTATCGACGGCGTGCTCGAGACGGTGCGCAGCCTGCACAAGACCTACATGCCCGGGATCACCGTCCGAGTCAAGGTGGTGAGCGGCATGAACATCGCCGAGACGCGCTCGCCGCAGGACGGCAGGCTCTCGCTCACGCTCAACGGCCGGCCCATCGACTTTCGCGTTTCCACGCAGCCGACCATCTACGGCGAGAACGTGGTGCTGCGCGTGCTCGACCGCGAGAAATCGATCATCAGTCTCGACCGCATGAACCTGGCCAAGGAGACCCTGGCGAAGCTCAATTTGATGCTGGCGCGACCCGAGGGCATCCTCGTCGTCACCGGCCCCACGGGCAGCGGGAAGACCACGACGCTCTACTCGCTTCTCGCGCAGGTAAACGACGAGACCGTCAACATCATGACGCTGGAGGACCCGGTCGAGTATCCGCTCACCCTGATGCGGCAGACATCGGTCAACGAAGTGGCGCGCATGGATTTCGCCGATGGCATCCGCTCGATCATGCGGCAGGACCCGGACATCATCCTGGTGGGCGAGGTGCGCGACAAGGAGACGGCGGAGATGGCATTTCGCGCCGCGATGACGGGCCATCAGGTGTTCACAACCCTGCATACCAATTCGGCGCTCGGCGCGTTCCCCCGCCTGCTGGACATAGGCATACAGCCCGACATCATGGCGGGCAACATCATCGGAGTGATCGCGCAGCGGCTGGTGCGCGTGCTGTGCACGCATTGCAAGGAAGCCTACGCGCCGCCCAAGGAAGAGCGGCAGCTCTTCGGGCCGCTGGGACCGAAGATTTCCTACCTCTACCGCCCGGTCGGCTGCAAGAACTGCGACGGCAAGGGCTACAAGGGCCGCACCGCCATCATGGAGCTGCTGGTGATGGATGGCGATCTCGACGAGCTCGTCGCGCGCCGGGGAACCGCAAAGGAGCTCCGTACCGCGGCGCTCGCCAAGGGATTTCGCTCGCTCGCCGACGAGGGGTTGCAGCGCGTCATCGACGGCACGACGAGCCTTGCCGAGGTGGGGCGCGCAGTCGACCTCACCGGGCGTTTCGACTAGTGCCCGTTCCGGATTTCAGGTTCGAGTTTCGAGGTTCAAGGTTGTAGTATTGGCGCGGAACCTTGAACCTTGAACACGCAAAACGGTGCCAGCTTACGAATATAAGGCAGTAGACCGGGGCGGACGCCCCGCGCGCGGCGGTCTGGAGGCCGTCAACGAGGTCGACCTGGAGCTGCGCCTGCGGCGCATGGGCCTTGATCTCATCACGTTCAAGCAGATTGAACGGGAGGCCGGCGGCTTTCGCGGCGGCAAGATCACGCGCCAGGACCTCATCAACTTCTGTTTCGACATGGAGCAGATGTACCGCTCCGGCATTCCGATCGTGGACGGGCTGAGGGACCTGCGCGATTCGAGCGACAACCCCCGCTTCCGCGAGGTGCTGACCTCCATGACCGAGGACATGGAAGGCGGTCGCGTGCTCTCGCAGTGCACGGCCGCCCATCCCGATGTCTTCGACAACGTATTTACGAGCCTGCTTCGCGCGGGAGAGCAAAGCGGGCGGCTCGCCGAGGTATTCGAGAATCTCGCAGCCTCCTTGCGGTGGCAGGATGAGCTTGCATCCCAGACGAAGCGCCTGCTGATCTATCCGGCGATGGTGCTGGTCGTCGTGCTGGCGGTGATTGTTTTCCTGCTCATCTACCTCGTTCCGCAGGTGACCTCACTCCTCAAAACCATGGGGCTGGAATTGCCCATGCAGACCCGGGTGCTGATATTCGTCTCGAACGCCGTCATCAATTATTGGCCGCTGGTGTTCGGCATCCCCGTGGCCATCGCCGTTGCCGTGGTGGTGCTCGTGCGGCGCAATCCGAAGGCCGCCTACTTCTGGGACCACGCGATGCTTCGCCTGCCCACGCTCGGCCCGATCCTGCAGAAGATCATCCTCGCACGTTTTTCCAACTTCTTCGCGCTGATGTACCAATCGGGGATCACCGTGCTCGACGCCCTCAAGACGAGCGAGGACATCGTGGGCAACCGCGTCATTGCGGACGCCCTGATGCGCGCCGGCCAGCAGATCAACGCCGGCGAGACGCTGACCGAGACGTTCCAGAACCTGGGGATTTTCCCGCCGCTCGTGATCCGGATGCTGCGGGTCGGCGAGGCCACGGGAGCGATCGACGTTGCGCTGCGAAACGTGAACTATTTCTATACGCGGGATGTCCGTGAGGCCGTGGACAAGGCATTGAAGCTTCTGGAGCCGACGCTCACGCTCGGGTTGGGCATCCTTCTCGCCTTCATCATGTGGTCGGTACTGTCGCCGGTGTATGATATTTTGGGCAAAATGAAGTTCTAGCGGGCGGAAAATGAGAAATACGCAATGGAGCCGGGATGTTGGACAGTGCACCATTCATCGTTTCCGACCCGCCCCCTTTCACCATTCGCGGGAGCTGAGTGGCTAGAAAACTTCTGATCGGCATCTCGGCCCAGGGGGCGACCGTCGCCCGCTGGCGCGGGAACCGCATTGCCGACTGCGAGGTCTTCGCCAGCGACGAGAGCGGATACGCGGCGTTCCGCGAGTATCTGGCGACATGTGAATACATGCCCGCTTCCTTGATGGTCGATACGGTCGAGGAAGATTACCGCTTCGAGACCCTCCCGCACGCGTTCGGCTCGGACCGTGCGCAGATGGTGACTCGCAAGCTGCGGCAGCATTACCGCAACACCCCGTACGTGACCTCGTGGCTGCTGGGCCGCGACACGAGCAAGCGCCGGGACGACCGTTTTCTCTTTTCGGCGCTCACCAATCCCGAGCTCATCGAGGAGTGGCTGAAGGCGGTGATCGCCCGCGGCCTTCCCGTGGCAGGCATCTACCTTCTGCCCATGGTGAGCGCGGGGCTTCCGCAAAAGCTGGACATCAAGGCGGGCAATCTCCTCATCGTGGCGCAGCACAGCGGCGGGCTGCGGCTCGCTTTCTTCCGGGACCGCCAGTTCCGTTTGAGCCGCCTCACGCGAGGTGACAGCGGCAAGAGCAGCGACCGCGCCCGCTTCTTCGGCGAGGAGATCTCGAATACGCGGCTCTACCTGCACGCATTGCGCACGATGACGCTCGACGAGCAGCTGACGGTGCTGCTGCTCGATCGGCAGGACGATCTCGTCGACGTTGCGGCCGCGGTGGCGCGTGACAACCCGAGCGTCGACTGCGTGAGGATTGGCCGCAACGAGCTTGCGACGCGGCTCGGTGTGTCGGAATCGCTGCTCGACATATCCCCTTACGTCATTTATCTCCAGCTCCTGGGCTTCCGGGGACCGCAGAGCAACCTTGCTCCCGCCAGCGTCACGGTGGGCTACAAGCGTCACCAGGCCCGGCGCGCGATCTACGGTGCAACGGCGGCCATCGCGCTCGGCGCCGCCATCTGGGCCGGCGCGGACCTGGTGAAAACGTGGGAGCTGCGCGGCGCGGAGGAACTGGCCGCGCGCGACACCGCGCAGCTTTCGGCGCAATACCTGCAGATCACCCGGCAGTTTCCGGCGGCGCCGGCATCCGCGGAGAGCTTGAAGCGCACGGTCGAGATTGCGCAGAAGCTGCGCGAGGATGCCCGCACGCCGCGCGCCATGATGTCCGTCGTGAGCCGGGCCCTCGGGGCAAGCCCGACCATTAGCATCAGAGAATTCGACTGGAAGCACGGCACGGGCGAAATCAAGGCGGAAAACCGCGATGCCCGCACTTCAGAGACTGTGGCACCTGTAGCACCGGTCTTTGACCCTCGATTGCAGGTAAAGCCCGCGCTTATCCGGAAGCAGAGCGCTCTTATCGAGGGCGATATCCGCCCGTTCCGTGGCGATTATCGGGGCGCGATTGAGGCCATCAACGCATTTGCTGATCGTATCGCCAAGGACCCGGCAGTGGCAGACGTCCGAGTCGTGAAGCTGCCGCTAAACGTCAACCCAAAACAGCAGCTATCGGGGAACACGCTGGACAATCCCGAGCGCCAAACCGGCACGGCGGACTTCACGCTTCTCGTGGTACTAAGGCCAAACGTATGAACCAGGCCGACCTTAACGCGCTCAGAATCCCTCTGCTCCTGCTGCTCGCGGTGCTGCTCGTGGCGGCTGCCGTGGTCTACTCGACAGAAGGCATCAAAGCCTCCGCGCAAAGGCAGCTGGCGCAGCAGGAAGGGCGGCTCAAGGAAGCCCGGACTCGCCTTCAGAAGTCGGGGGACGAGAAGGACATCATCGTGCGCTATCGGGATGCCTTTCGTGCGCTGGAGCGTGCGGGCTTCGTGGGCGAGGAGAAACGCATCAACTGGCTGGACGGATTGCGCCTGACAAACCAGCAGGCCGACCTTTTCGGCGTCGATTACGAGATCAGCGCGCAGAAGACGTATCGGCATGCAGCTGCGCTCGAGCCCGGGCAGGCGCAGCTCTATGAATCCACCATGCGCCTGCGTTTCCGCTTGTTGCACGAGGAGGACCTCCTTCGTTTCTTTGCCCTGCTCCACCGCCAGAACGCGGGGGTCTTCCACCTCGATCAATGTGACATTCGCCGCATCGACACGCGCGGTGTGATCCGCTATCAGCCCAACTTGTCGGTCGACTGCGAGCTGTCATGGATCACCGCCAGGGTCCCGCCTGCCGGAGGGCTAAAATGATCTCGCGCCCCGTTCTCGTGTGCCTGGTGGTTGCGGTTGTTTCCGGCCCGGCTGCGGCGGCCGACCCACCTATTGGACGGCTGTTCTTTACGCCCGCGCAGCGCGCATCGCTCGACGTTGCCCGCAGCCAGCGCACACGGACTACGTTGTCAACTGAAAGGACCGAGCCGGTGGTGGAGCAGCCAGTCCCGCAAACCCTTACTTACGGCGGCATGGTCCGCCGCAGCGACGGCCGGACGACTGTGTGGATCAACGACCACCCCGTTGAGGGCGGGGACGCAGCCGGTGGGACCACGATCATCCGCAGGGTGGGGCCGGACGGGGCGGTGACGCTCGAGGTGCCACAGTCGAAGCGCCGCGTCGATCTCAAGGTAGGACAAAGCGTAGAGGTGCTTTCAGGGTCAATCGGGGAGACGTACGCGCGCCCGACCCCCGCCTCCAAGCCCGAATCGGGCAGCGCAGCTCCGGAAGGGGGAACCCCGCCGGCACCAGCCGGTGCCGACGCCGGGCCGGAAGCAGGCGGCGCATCCGCGCAAGGCGCGACGCCGACCGGAGCAACGCCGCGCGGCAACTAGCCATGCGTGAACCGCTGAGACACAGGTCGCGGACAGGTCGCGGCCGTCAACGCGGACAGGCCCTGCTGATTTTGCTTGCAATAATCACGGCGGGCGCCAGTGCCGTTCTCTACAGCTCTATCGGCCCGGCGTCCAACACGAGCCAGCGGGATAACGTGACAGTCGCCGCGTTGACGCAGGCGAAGGAGGCACTGATCGGACGCGCCGCGAGCGACAACAATCGCCCTGGATCGTTGCCGTGCCCGGATACCGACAACGACGGTTCGGCGGAGCTGTTTGCGGGGAGCGACTGTCCCAGCTACATAGGCCGATTGCCTTGGCGCACTTTGGGCCTTCCCGATGCCCGGGACGTTTCGGGCGAGCGTCTCTGGTATGCCTTGTTCCCGGCCTTCCGAGACAATACGGCGGCTGGGATGCTTGACGTCGATACCAAGGGGGGTCTCACAGTTTATCGCGACAGCACTGCGACCGTAGTGACCGCCGAGGCAGTCGCGGTCATCTTTGCACCAGGCCCCGTGGTTTCAGGCCAGGTCCGCGACGGCGCCAATGCGAGCAACCCGGCGAATTATCTCGACGCAACAGGCGGCATCAACAATGCAGTCGCCTCCGGTCCCTTCGTTGCTGCCCAGCCATCCCCGGCGTTCAACGACCGGCTTCTGGTCATCACGACTTCGGACCTCATGCCGGTGGTGGAAAAGCGAGTCGCGCGCGAGATGCTCGCGCTTCTATCAGCCTATCGGACTGCAAGCGCGTGTGCTTGTTACCCGTGGGCAGCGGATGATTTCGATGACGACAGCGTCAACGGCCGGAATCGCGGCATGGTACCGATCGAGAACGCGTCTCCGGAGAATTGGACCGATTTGGGAATTACCGTCCCGCCCTGGATGATTGGCAGCAACGAATGGGGAAAGAGATTCTACTACGCGGTCGCGCCGAGCGAGACGGCGACTCATGGCGCTGGCGCGCTCACGGCGGACAGTGCCAGCAAGAACCTGGTGCTGATCACCACCGGCCCGGCCGGCGCGACCCGTCCGAGCTCGAATCTGGCCGATTATCTCGAGGACGCGGAAAACCGCAACAATGACGATATCTTCCAGACGCCGTCATCAGCAGCCTATGCTCGCGATCGTCTCTACGCGATCCCCTGAAATCTTTCCGGGGCTGCGCCCGGCGCGGCTCCTGAGCGCTTTATTCAGACAGATCCGATTGGGCATCACATGAACATGAACACGACTCCGGCTTTTGCACAACCTGATCATGGAAGAGCCGGTCCGGTCCGCGCCCCATGGGGCGATCTCAGTTCAGGAACGCGGGCGAGCAAGGCCAGGCGAGCTCTGTACGGGTTCACGATGATCGAGCTCGCCGTCGCACTGATTATCATCGCGATTCTCCTGGGAAGCATGCTCATACCGCTCAGTACCCAGGTTGAGAGCCGCAATATCGAGGAGACGCAACGCATCATTGCGCGCGCCCGCGACGCTCTGCTCGGGTATGCAGCCGCCTATGGCTACTTTCCGTGCCCCGCTTCCGCCACCAGCAACGGCCAAGAAGCACGTACGGACCCTCCCGACTTTTCAGCCGGAACGTGCCACATCACGACGGTCGGTTCGAACATCTACCATGGGTTCCTGCCGGCAGCCACGCTCGGGCTGACGCCGACGGATGCGCAAGGCTATCTGCTCGACGGCTTCTCTCCGTCGAACCGTGTCCGCTATGCCGTGTCCACGCAGCCGGTTAACAGCGTAAGCAACCCCTTCACGAGGATCAACGGCATCCGCAACGCGGGCATGGCCAACGTTTCAGGCGCGGCAGGTTTGATCCACGTATGCAACAGCAGCATCGGCGTAAACGGCAGCATCGATTGCGGGACGGCGGTAACGCTTAGCTCGAATGCGATAGCGGTCATCTGGTCGGTCGGTTCCAACCAGCATCCGTCGGCCGGCATCAATCCCCCCAACCCGGACGAAGCGCAGAATCCGAATGCGAACGGGGGCAGTTTCGATCGCATTTTCGTCAGCCGGACGCAATCCGGGTCGGGCGCGCCGGGAGGAACGTTCGACGACATCGTCGAATGGATTGGTCCAGCGATCCTCTTCAACCGCCTCGTGCAGGCGGGCCAGCTCCCCTGACAAGTAAGTTTGCGGTTTGCGGTGGGCAGTTTTCAGTACTGATCTGCCAACTGACGGCTACCAACTATTCAGGGGCTTTCGCCCTCCCGGGTCAGCACGAAGCAGACCATTCCCGGTTCGTTCGCCGCGAGCGCCAGCCGGTAGCCGGCCTGGGCTGCCTGCTTGGCGGCCTGAAAAAGCCCGATTCCAAGCCCCGTCTGTGACTGCACGGGATTGTCGAAGAGCTGCTCCGCGACATTGTTAGCGATCGCGGCGCCGTTGTCGCACACGGTGAGGGTGCCGCCGCGGGCCGCGGAGAGCGTCACGCGCACCTGCAGGCTGGAACGATCGGACGACTTGCCAAGGGCATTCTCCACCAGATTGTCCGCGACGCTGTCGAAGAGATCCGAAGGCAGCTTGAGGTCCCTGGCGGGGCCGTCGACGTGGAAGTGGATGTTGCGCCCGTTGTAGCGCTGCAGCAGGCCTTCCCACCAGATCGCCGCCTCGACCATGCTCGTGTCCGTATGCTGCGGCGAGCGCAGCTTGTCGAGCGTCACGTTGAGGCGCTGGGTGATCTGCGGGAGCTGCCGCTGCATGAGCGCCTGCAGTCCCTGCGCCTGCTCGACGCTGCTCGATTCCACCGCGGCGCAGAGGGAGCGCAGCGACTGCAGAAGGTTCTTCACGTCGTGCGTCAGTCGGGCACCGGTCTCGTAGATCGCCTGGGTATAGGCGCTCTGGCGCTGGACCTGCTCCCGGCGCTTGGCGTCGTAGAAGTGCCCCACCATCTGGGTAAGGAGCTTGAGGTGCAGCAGCACGGCGGGCGACAACGACCAGCGCGTGTAGATGCGAAGCCGCAGGTCCTGGAACGAGAGATCCGCGAAGAACTCCGATTTCTGGCCGAACTCGCCCTGACCGAGGCGCGCCTCCCATTCCAGCCCGCTCACCCACGGCAGCTCCAGGATGTGCTCCAGCGCCAGCGCGAGAAAACGCTGCGGCTGCGTCTCGGTCTCCGCCAGGTCCGCGAGCTGCTGGATCCAGCGCTCGAACGGCAGGCCCAGGCTCATCAGGTAGCGCGAAAGGATATGCCCGAGGCCGACGAACCCGCTGTAGGGATTCCAGAGCCACGATATGGCGAGCAACAGCAATGCGATGGCGAACAGGGTCTGGGCAAGAGCCAGAACGTAGTTCCCATGGCTCACCTCCTTGACGACGAAGCTGCCCAGCACCAGCGCCGTGACCAGCAGAAAGAGGATCAGGCTGTAGAAGAGGTCGACGGCAAGCGGAAGCACGCTGCGCGGCGACTCCACGCGCATCAGCACGATCGCGAGAGGCAGCAGGGGCAAACCGTACTGGACCACCAAAACCAGCGCGTCCTCGATTGTCTGCCCGACGAAAAGATGCGGCACCACCCAGATGAGGAGCATCGAGAGCAGGTAGACCGCTGCCAGCAGCGATACCAGGCGCTGCCGGCGCTCCGTGATGCCCGGCACCGAGCCGCCGATGAGCCCGAACAGGACGGCCAGCCAGACGGCCATCATCCACCAGTTGTTCCACGCGGCAAGCAGGAAACCGACGATGACCACCAGGAACGCGTAGCGCGGCTCGATGTTGCGTTCGCCCCGCCACAGCGGCTGCCAGATGAGGAAGAGACCCAGGTGCACGAGCAGGAACGCGCGGGGCCACCAGTCTTCGAGCCCCCACGCGAGCGCGGCGTGCAGGGCGAGCAGCATCAGGCCCATCCAGATATGCGGACGGGTGCCCGCCAGACGCCCCTCGGCGCTGACGACAGTGCTCACGACCGCGCGTCCACCGCGGCTGGTCGCGCCGTGGTTTCGCTATACTGTCTTTGCCCCATGATGAACATTTTGGCATGAATTCCAGAATCGCGACTATGGCGCGTTACACGCTGCTCGAAGCGTTGCGAACGCGCTTTCTGATCATGGTTCTCGTCGCGGTTGCGCTGCTCCTGCTGATCAGTTTTTTCGTCGAGGCGCTGGCGGTCACGGAAAGCGCGAGATTTCAGGCGAGCATCTATGCCGCCGGCATGCGCCTGGCGGGGGTTTTCATTGCCGCGCTGTACGTGCTCGTCAGCATCGCCCGCGAGTTCAACGACAAGGGCTTCGACATCGTGCTCGCCCTCGATCTGCCACGTGCGCACTACGTTCTCGGCAAGCTCCTGGGGTTTCTCGCACTGGCGGCCGTGGTCGCCGTGGTTGCCGGCCTCCCCCTTCTCTTCCTCGCCCCGTGGGAAGCAGTCCTGCAGTGGGTTGCCTCGCTCACGCTCGAGCTCGCCATCGTGGTCGCGCTTGCCCTCTTCTGCATGCTGACCTTCAGCCAGCTCGTGCCGGCGGCGAGCTTTGTCGCAGCCTTCTATCTTCTCGCCAGGTCGATTACGTCAATTCGTCTGATGGGCGCTCACCCCCTGGCCGGTGCGGAATCGCTGTCTCATCAGGTGATGAGCACCCTAGTCGAGGCACTTGCGCTCGTGACGCCGGCATTCGATCAGTGGACCGAGACGGCATGGCTCGTCAATCAACCAGCGGCGTGGCCGGCGCTGCTTTCGATCGGATGGCAGAGCGTGATCTACGTGCTGCTGCTGGCGGCAGCAGCGATGTTCGATCTTTACCGGAAGAATTTTTAGATGAGGTCCATCCACGAGCGTCCGGTCGCCGCAGTGCCGCGTCCGGTGATGGCTCTCCTGGCCGCTACTCTTGTCTTGCAGATCACGCTCCAGGCCGTGCGGCCGGCTCCCAGCGCGCGGGCCGAGGCCCTGAGCCGACCGCCGACGGCTGACATGTTGCGTGCGCTGTCCTTTGGGGAACCGATCGCACTCGCGGCTCTCTTGACACTGCAACTGCAGGCATACGACAACCAACCCGGTATCAGCATCCCGTTTGCGCAACTCGACTACGGGCGCGTCATTGCGTGGCTCGAGTCCATACTCGGCCTCGACCCCGTAAGCCAATACCCATTGTTCATGGCGGCACAGCTTTACGGACAAGTTCCCGACCCCGCAAAGCAGCGAGAGATGTGCAGTTTCGTCCACCGTGAGTTCGAGCGGGATCCGAATCGACGTTGGCGCTGGCTTGCGCACTGCGCCATCATGGCGAAGCACCGCTTGCACGACAGGCCGCTTGCGCTGGCCTACGCGGACGCCATCGCCCGCCGTGCGACACAGGCGCCGAACTGGGCACGACAGATGCGTATTTTCGTGCTGGAGGATATGGGCGAGATGGAAGCAGCCAAGGTTCTTCTAGGGGGCCTACTGGCCAGCGGCGAGATCACCGATCCACGGGAGGTTCACTTCCTGATGGAGCGCCTGAAGGAACTCGAAGCCGCCGAAAAATCGTCAGCACCGTCGAGAAAATGACAGAGGCTGTTTTCTCCCACGGCCATGTCTCTAATTTCTAAGAGATATTCATCGAGCTGGGCATTCTGCGACGGACGCCACACTGTCGCGAAATCTCAGCCGATTCAATCCATTGCCGACGTGCTGCGATTCCCGTGACTAAATGCACACTCCTGCTGCCCAAGGCAGATTCCCGCTTCGTGATGCTTGGCACATAACTTGCGTTGACTGCATCACTTCGACCCTTTTCTAGGAACGCAGCCATGCGAAAACAAAGCGGCTTCACGCTGATCGAGATCGCGATCGTCCTTGTGATTATCGGGCTCCTGCTCGGTGGCGTGCTGAAAGGCCAGGAACTCATCACCAGCGCCCGAGTGCGTAACCTCATCTCACAGCAGGACGGCGTCAAGGCGGCGTTCTTCGGCTTTCTCGACCGCTATCGTGCCTATCCCGGCGACTACAGCCAGGCGGTGGCGAACATCCCGGGCTGTGCTGGCTGCCAGAATGGCAACAACAACGGCCAGATCACGGCCAATGCTGTCGCCGGTGCGACCAATCACGAGCAGATCGTGGTATGGGAACACCTCTCGCGGGCGGGCTTCATCAATGGCAGCTATACCTACGCCGCCGCTGAGAGCACGACCTCCGCCCCGACCAATCCGTACGGGCGTTACCTGCAGATGATCTACGACAACGTCTACGACGGGACGCCGACGACGCGCCACAACCTGAAGACCGGAAACCAGATCCCGTCGGACATCCTGGCCGAGGTTGACCGCAAGATCGACGACGGCGTGGCCAACGGCGGCTCATTCCGATTTTCTGCCTACTCGGGTGATTCGGCTGGCGGTGGCACCGCGCCGGCACCCGCTACCTGCTACAACGCGGCAACTCCCTTCAACTGGATTTCCGCCAATCCGGATCCGAACTGCGGCGGCACGAGCCTGTTCTAGCCGACACAGGTGCAGCTGACCGACGTGACGGATCATGCGAGGTCATCACCATGAATAGAGAACGCGGCTTTACGCTGATCGAGATCGCGATCGTGCTCGTCATCATCGGGTTGCTGCTGGGCGGCGTGCTGAAGGGCCAGGAACTCATCACCAGCGCCCGCGTCCGCAACATCATTTCCCAGCAGGACGGGCTCAAGGCGGCTTTCTTCGGCTTCCTCGACCGGTATCGTGCGTATCCGGGCGACTACAGCCAGGCTACGACAAATATTCCCGGCTGCGCTGCCTGCCAGAACGGCAACAACAACGGCCAGATCCGCACCGTAGCGGCGGGCGACGCGATCGAGGAGCAGATCGCGGTCTGGGAGCACTTGTCGCGCGCCGGTTTCATCAACGGCAGCTACACTTATGCCGCGCCGCCCGAGACCACCTTGTCGGCACCGACCAACCCGTACGGCCGGTATCTGCAGATGATTTACGACAACGTTTACGATGGGGCGCCAACGACGCGACACAACCTGAAAACCGGAAACCAGATCCCGTCGGATATCCTCGCCGAGGTTGACCGCAAGATCGACGATGGCAGCGCAACCGGCGGCTCGTTTCGTTTCTCGGCGTACTCGGGAGACTCGGCAGGCGGGGGCACAGCGCCGGTGGGTTCCGGAAGCTGCTATTTGGCGGCGGCTCCCAATGACTGGGTCTCCAGTGCCCCGGTGCCGGTTTGCGGAGGAACCAGCCTCTTCTAGGTCCTGTCGGTAGTTCGAGGGTCAGGGTTCGGGATTTGACGCCCGCTTCGGCGGGCGTTGTTGTCCCTGGATCTTGAACCGCGTGAGCCGTCACCCGGCACGCCGAATGCCGATCCCCGAAGATGCGGCAGCGTTCAGCCTTGCATCAGTTTCATCTCCGCCGCGATAACGCCTTCCTCGGTACCGAGCAGGACCAGCACGTCGCCTTCCTCCACCCGCGTATCGGGGGACGGCGTGATTGTCCGCGCGTTCTGGCGCCGCAGCATGGTGACTTCGACGCCCAGCGTTTCCAGGTCGAGCTCTGCCAGCCGTCGGCCGATCGCCGCGGCGCCCGGCGTAATGGTCACCGAATGCAGGCGAGGCTGGTCCGCCTGGTCGAGCTCCTCAGTCGCGTCCGTGACGCCGCGGAAAAAGCCTCGGAAGAGGCTGTAGCGCTGCTCCCGCGTTTCGCGCATTCTCAGCATCACCCGGTTCAGCGGGACGCCGAGCAGCATGAGTGTCGTCGACGCCAGTATCAGGCTTCCCTCCAGTATTTCCGCGACGACCTCGACCGCACCGGCCGACTTGAGACGGTCGATGTCCGTGTCATCGAGAGTACGCACGACGACGGGAAGGCCCGGCCGCAGTTCCTGAACGTGCCGCAGGATCCTGAGCGCCGACACGGTATCGGCATAGGTGACCGCGAGCGCGCGGGCACGCAGTAACCCCGCCGCGGTCAGCACCTCCGGACGCGCCGCATCGCCGAAGACCACGCTCTCGCCGGCTGCGGCAGCCTCTCTTATGCGCTGCGGGTCGACGTCGAGCGCGATGAACGGAATCGACTCCTGGCGCAGAAGCCGTGCAAGGTTCTGGCCGCTGCGCCCGAATCCGCAGATGACGACGTGCCGGTCCGCGCCCATGGCCTGTACGGCGATGTTGTGGACTTGCATCGCCCGGCTCATCCACTCCGACCGGACCCAGCGACGCACCACGTGCTCGCTGTGCTCGACCATCAACGGCGCCGCCAGCATCGAGAGGAGCATGGCGCCCAGCACCGGCTGCATCACCTGCGGCTCGATCAGCCCAAGGCTGTCCGAGCGTGCGAGCAGCACGAGCCCGAATTCACCGCATCCCGCGAGGGCCAGCCCGGAGCGCAGCGCAGCGCCCGGATTGCGCTCGATCAACATGCTCAAGCCCAGGACGAGCAGGGTCTTGAATGCGAGCAGCGCCGGCAGCAGCAGCAGCACCCATCCGATGTTCTCGACCACGACGCCGAGGTCGAGCAGCATGCCGATCGTGACGAAGAACAGACCCAGCAGCACATCGCGAAACGGCCGTATGTCGACCTCCACCTGGTAGCGGTACTCGGTCTCCGCGATCAACGCGCCGGCTAAAAACGCGCCCAGCGCGAGCGACAGCCCCGCTATTTCCGTCAGGAACGCGAGCCCGAGCGTGATGAGGAGGACATTGAGGATAAAGAGCTCGGAGGATTTCTGCCGCGCGACCAGGTGAAACCAGGCGCGCGTGAGCCGCTGGCCGAGAAACAGGAGCAAGGCCAGGATGGCGGCCGTCTTGAGGAGCGCGAGACCAAGATCTCCGGCAAGGGTCTCCCCGCCGCTTGCGAGCGCGGGAACCATGATGAGGAGCGGCACGACCGCCAGATCCTGGAACAGGAGAACGCCGATGATCTGCCGCCCGTGCGCCGTGTTGAGCTCCAGGCGCTCCGAGAGAATTTTTGCCAGGATCGCGGTCGATGACATCGCCAGCACACCGCCCAGGATCAGTCCTTCGCGCCATTCGACGGAGAATGCGTGCGCGACCGCCCAGACGGCCAGCATCGTGATCAACACCTGCAAGGAACCCAGCACCAGCACGATGCGGCGAATGGTGATGAGCTTGGGCAGGCTGAACTCGAGCCCGATACTGAACATCAGGAACACAACGCCGATTTCGGCTAGCTGATGCACCACCTCCGTTTCGGAAATCCACGCCAATGCATGCGGGCCG
>Ga0268386_10001848_pt1 | contig 14766 bp, 13 predicted proteins | sample RVTome_15_FD_200260 | JGI IMG/M metagenome (GOLD analysis project Ga0268386, IMG submission 200260) | Soil microbial communities from uranium-contaminated site in the Upper Colorado River Basin, Wyoming, United States - RVT150D86... ...
GACGGCTCGGCGACCGTAACGAGGCGTAGCTCGGCGCCGGCTCGACGCGCCACACGCTCCGCGAGAGGGAGCGCGCACTCGGCGAAGGTCGACCCGTCGAGGGGCACCACGATGCGCTCGTACATGGTCAGCGGGCCGGCTCGGCGTCGTCCTCCGGGCCCACCAGGGCGCGGAGCGCGTCGAAGCTGGTCGCGATCCCCACGAGCACGCCGGCCTCCAGGACCAGCGCCCGATGGATCCGACCGCGCAGGAGAAACTCCGCGAACTCGGCGACGCTGATGTCGGGTCGGACGGAAAACGTGGCGGGGGTCATGATCGACGTCGCGTCGAGGTCGTCGACGGGGTCGCTCAACACGATCGGGCGAACCCACCCTGGCTGTCTATCAGGAGCAAGGAGGTTCGGCACCTCGTCGAGGGCGCCCTCCCGCTCCTCCACATTCTCCGTCGGAGCCCCCGCCTCGAAGCCGAGCTCCACCTCGGCATTTTGCGCGGTCGCGCGCACGATGTCCGTCGCGCTCACCATGCCCACCACCTTGCCGTCGTCGTCGACCACGGGCACACCGCCGATCGACTCCCGCGCGAGCGTCTGGGAGATCTCGCGCACGGAAGTGCTCGGTGAGACGGTGATCACGTCTCGCTGCATGATATCTCTTACGGTGGTCATGTTCCTACCTCCGAATGGCTATGATCCGACGTCTCGGTCGGGTGAACGATCAGGACCGGCGTGTGGCCCGCCCGGATCACCTTGTCGGTTACGCTTCCGACTACCGCACGCACCACGCCGTGGCGCCCGTGCGACGCCATTACGACCAGGTCAGCGCCCGACTCCGTCACGAATTGCAGTATGCCGGTGGCCGGTCGTTGGCTGACGATGACCTCGACCTCCACGTCGGAGCCGATCGCCCGCGCCGCGAGAACCTCCCCGAGGTAGGCACGGGCCTCCTCCTCGGCCCGCTCCAGATAGGCCTCCGTCATCTCGACCGTGTCGGGCAGATAGGCGCTCGTCAGCACCGGGTGCATGACCGTCCTCAGGAGCGTGACCTTCGCTTCGAACAGGCGGGCCATCTCGAGCCCCGGATCGAGCGCGGCCTCCGCGAAGTCCGATCCATCGAGCGCGACCGCGACGTGGCCAACCGAGCCTCCCACGGAAGGCGGGCCGTCGCCATCCTCCTCCGGCCGCACCAGCAATACGGGCACCGGGCTCTGTCTCAGCACCGCGTCGGTCGTCGAGCCCAACCACATCCGGGTCAGCCCGCCATGGCCATGCGTGCTCATTACTACGAGATCGGCGCCAGCCCCCTCCGCCTCATCGCAGATCGCCTTCGACACCGGCCCCTCGATTAGCGTCGAGGTCACCACCGTGCCCGCCTTGGCCGCGGTCCGCACGCCCTCGGCGGTCGCCTCCAGGTACTCGGCATGATTGGTGAGAAACGCTTCCGCCCAGACGCCCGGGGCGAGGTTGGCGGGCTCGCTCACCATCACGAGCCGAACTTCGGCACCGGCCTTGCCCGCCACCGCGATCGCCATTGGCAGCGCCGCCTCGGAAAAGGCGGAGCCGTCGACGGGAACGAGGACCTTCCTGATCATCGGGTCTACTCCTCTCTGGAGTCCGCGCGGAGCCGCGGACCCGCGGAGGGCCGGAGCCTCGGCGCCCGGACGGCGCCTGCGCCCCAACGGTACAGGAAAGTTGCGTGCCACCGGCCGCGCCTGACATCGGGCATCCAACGGACCCGTGGTCGTGCAGACCCCGGGCCGCGTTGTCGGGAAAACCCCCGCCCCGCCTGGCGGTCCCACCCCAGGGGCCCTGCGCGCGTGCCACCGCGGTCCGTCCATTCACCGCCGGCACCCTATTTCTAGTTCCCCAGCATCTCGGGCCGCAGCCTCTCCACGATGTAGAAGGCCGCGGCGTCGACGTCACGCGGCGATATCCTCGCGACGCCCCACGTCGGCATCCCCTGCTCGTGTCCCACGAAGATCCGACGCCTCACCGCGTCGAGAGAGTCCCCCAGGGGCCAATCGGCCGCCACGAGAGACGGCACATCGAGGCCACGCTCGCGCGCGTACGGGGTGTTGCCCTCCCCGAGCGTCCCGTGGCAATCTCGACACCGCGAGGCGTACACCTCGTTGCCGGAGCGCGCGCGGGTCAGATCATCGGTCCACGCGATGCTGTCGAAGAGCGCCGGCGAATAGAGGCTGTCGGCCGAGGAGACCTGGTCGCCTCGGTCGGGACGCTCGAACCCGGCGTCTCCGCACGCCGCACTAGCCAACAACACGCCCACGACGAGCCACGTCGAGCCGAGAGGCCTCACGATGACCCTCCCTCCGGCATCTCCGGCGGCTCGTTGCGAAGGAGCGACGCCCCGGGCGCGAGCTCCCGGGCGCGCTCGAGCGCCGCCTCGGCCGCGACCACGTCTCCGCGCGCGCCCTCGACCAGGTAGACGCCGAACCAACCCGCCGCCGACTCCGGAGCCAGCTCGATCGCTCGGCGGTAGTGGCTCAGCGCCGACTCGAGGTCCGACGCCCGGTACGCGACGTTGCCGCTGTCGAGCTGCGCCACGACCGACGCGTCCAGCGTGGCGCCGAACTCGGCGGCGTTCACCGTCTCGGTCCGCTGGTCCTCCGGTCGGCACCCGCCCAGCGGAAGCGCCAGACACCCCATCCAGACCATCCGCCCACGCCACCTCGAGGTGTTCGATCGACGCGTCCTCATGGCGCCTCTCCGATCGGGTTGGAAACGTGGCACGCGAGGCACGTACGTGGGCTTTGGGCCCAAGCCGCCGCGGCATCGAAGTCGCGCGAGTGAGGACTCACCGAGAAGGACCCCAGGACGCCATGACACTGCACACAATCCCGCTGAGCGTGGCACGAGGCACAGGTCTCCAGGTTCTGTCGAGCGGCCTGGCCGTGTCTGAGCAGCCAGACCGGCTCGGCGTCGTGGTACCCGGAGCCCAAGCGGCCGCGCGCACCGAAGCCGCTCTCCAGGTGGCACGCCCGGCAGAAGACCTCCGTGCTGTGACACGTCGCGCATTCGTCCGTGCGCCCGAAGGCGTCGGCGGCGTGACGGGCGACGAACGACGCCGGATGATAGCCGCCGTCCGGCGGACCGTCGTGACAGTCGACGCAGTACGACTCCACGTGGCAGGTCGCGCACGACTGTCCGTCGGCCGACGCGAGCACGGAATGCGCGTCCAGGAAGAACGATGACTCGTGCGACTCGGGCGCCCTCGTGACGAGCTGGGCTCCCGGGGCAAGGCTCTCGGAGGCCCGGGGAAGCGCCTCGACGAACGTCGGAACGATTCCGACGTGACACGAGCGGCAGTCGTCCTGCGTGTGACACGTGCTGCACTCGCGCACGGGCACCTGGAGGCGGTGCGCGTCGAGCCACCCCTCATCCTCGTGTGACGCCGGGGCCGGGTATTCGGCCGTCGTCTCGGGAAGCTCCATTCCGGACGGAGCGCGAGGCAGGGCCGCGATCTCGATGAGCGTGCCGTCCACGTGGCACGTAAGGCATCGCTCGGCCGTGTGACAGGTCGCGCAGCGGTCGGCGTACCCGGGCACCTCGCGCCCGTGCTCCTCAGCGAGGAAGCGCGGGTCGTCATGTGTGGCGGGATGGGGGAGCGCGGCGATCCGGTCCCGATCGAAGCGCGACTCGGCCAGCGGCACGTGGCAGCTCTCGCACCGCGAGCCGAGATCGAAGTGACCCGGGGTCTCGTGCGCGTGACAGCTCCAGCACGTGCCGAGCTCCTCCGTGGCGTCCACGTTCATCCGACCACCGGAGGAGTCCGAGTGGCACGACTCGCACGACTGAACCGGATCGCCGGTTTCGGCCAGGCTGAGAGCGTGCTCGGAGTGGTCGAACGTCACGTTGGACGGCGGTCTGACGGGCGCCCGCCACTCTACCTCCTCCTCCTGGACGCCGTCGTGGCAGCGTGCGCACAGGTCGGGAGAGGGATACGCCGTCACCGAGTCGCCGCTGGCGACCCCCGCGTGGCATCCCGCGCACACCGGGAAGAGGCCCGCGTGGCCCTCGTGGGGGAACGGGTCCTCCTGGGCGGCCCGAGCCGCGGCGACGATCGCGGCGCCGAACAGGAACGCGCCCACCAGCACGACGAGCGCTCGTCCGGCGAGCCTCCTGCCGGGGAGCGCACGTCCGATGAGCCTCCCCAGGACGAGCCCGCGTTCGGTGAGCCCGCTTCCCGCGGCCCTCATCGACGCCTCCGGTTCGCGAGACCGGGATCCTCTCCGACGAGAACGCGCAGCGACCACCATGCGCGCGACTGGTTCCAGGGGCTGTCCTGCACCGTGGTCTGTCCCCCGGTGTGCCGCAGGAGCGACGCCCCGCCGCTGGTCAGGATCCGGTCCGTGAGCTCCGCGTCGAAGGAGAGTCCCCCTCCGAGTCCGCGGCCGTCGCCCAGTCGGTACTGCTCGATCTGCTGAAACGTGGTCGCCGTCGCCGTCACCGAGAGCCTCTCGTTCAGGGCCGTCCGCGCGGAGACGTCGGCCGCGCTCAGGAACCCACCCGGCCCCCACTCGAGGTCGTAGCCGGCGTCGACGGTCACGCGGGAGACCACGTCCCAGCGGGCACCGAGCCGCGCGCGCTCACCGTGACCGGTCAGCGGACGGAAGACCGTGGCGGTGCCGGTGTCCCCGTACTTCCGCCATCCACCGCCGAACGTCACGGCCAGGGTCGCCGAGGGCGACCAACCGACACGGCCCTCGATCTCGTGATACGCGACCGGCTCGAAGAAGCCCCAGATCGTGGAAAGCGAGAAGTACGGGACGTAGCGCGACGCGGTCGCTTCGACGAGCCACTGGCCGTCGGCCAGCGGCATGGACCACCCGAGCCGGCCCTTGCCCGCCGTTCCGCGGGCGAAGTCGTAGTCGATCGCCCCGATCAGCCGGCCGGTCGGTGTCGCCAGGCTCAGGTCGAGCGCACCGCGCTCCGAGGCGAGCCCGCTGCGGTCCGACAGGATCTCACGCTGGTATCTCGTCGTGATGGACAGTCCTCGTAGGCGCGCGCGCGCTGAGCCCCCCCAGACCAGGACCTCCTTGTCGGGCACGAAGTCCTCGACCGCGCGCAGGGCTTCGCGGTCCGGCTCGCGCAGCCCACGCGCCAAGCTGCGTCCGCCGTACGCCTCCGCCCGGAACTGCGCGGTGCCTCCGTACCACGCGACGCTCGCGCCGTCGAACGACGAGAAGCCCAGCCCCGATCGGATCTCCTGCCGCCCGGCGCGCACAGTGAAGCGATCGCGAACGAGCTGACCGTACGCCAGTATCGCGTCGAAGCGATCGTCCGTCCGGGGCCAGACGAGGTCGCTACCCAGGCGAGCGCGACCCCTCAACAGCACCGTCGCCGACACGCCCTCCAATCCGAAGCCCCACGCGGTGAGCGAGAGGTCCTGCGTCGCGGAAAAGGAACGCTCCTCCGAGAGCGCGTCGTAGCAGGGCTGGTCGGGGAGGCAACCCGCGGCGAGCATCGCCACCGGCCGGAGCTCCACCATCTGAAGGGTGGAACCGACCCAGCCCCGCACCGACTGAGCGGCCAGGTCCGCGCGGCCGGCGGCAAACGGCTCGAGCGCAGCGCCGACGAGGCAGATGACGAGGAAGCCGGCGAACCGAGGGCCACCACCGCGGCTGGCGCTCATCGGAGCGCCCCGTGCCGCGCCGTCGAGGCCCCGTGCCGCGCCGTCATTGAAGGACGTCCGAGCCGGGGTCGGGCAGAGCGTGGCACTCGGCGCAGTCCGGCTCCTCGGGCCGATGATCGACCAGGTCCTGATGGCATCCGAGACACGCCTGTCGCGTCCGGGGCACCGTCGTGAACGGCCCGTCCGTATGGCAGCCCGACCCCGTGCACGTAACGTGGGCCCGCTCTATCGGGTGCGCCTCGGCCGGAACGGGCTCATGGCACGACATGCATGACCGTTCGGGCTCGTGGTGGTCCTCGTGGCAAGACGCGCAATCCAGGGGCGCGGCCGACAGGCCGAGGCCTTCCGTGTGGCAGGTGGCGCAGTCCTCGGAACCATGACGTCCGTGATCGAACGGTACGATTCGCTGGACCTCTCCCCCGAGCAGTCCGAACGTCTGGGCGACCGGCTGTGGGTCGGTCGTGCTCCCCGATTCTTCGTGACAGCTCGCGCAGGTCTGATCGACTCGCTCCGTGTGATGGCAATCCCGGCATCCCTCGACGGTCGAGACCGTCACGGCTCCGTGGGTCGCGGCGCTGGAGTGGCAGTCCGCGCACGCGTAGTCCGCGTGCCGTGAGTGGAGGAACGTCGTCGCCTCCTGCGAGGTCGTCGCTTCCTGCGAGGTCGGCGCTTCCTGCAACGTCGGCGCTCCCTCACGCGCCGACATTCCCGGGGCGGCAGCGCTCCACGCGGCGAACGGGGCCACGTCAGCGTGAAGCGTCAGCGCCGCCTGTCGCACCGCGGCCCGCCGGGGCGAGTCGGGCACCGCCATGGCCCCCGGGCCACCGCCACCCCCACGCGGGACCGACGGGTCGTCGTCGAGGATGCGTGTATGGCACGCCGTGCAATCCGACCCGTCGACGGCGAAGTCGTGCGCCTGGTGACAATACAGGCAGTCGACCCAGACGTGGTCCGCCACACCCTCGTGGAAAGGCGTCAGTCCCTCCGCCGAGTCGTGGCACCCGGCCGAGGCACACGTCTCCGCCGCGTCCGCCGGCGTGTCCTGCGTATGGGGATTGTGGCACGCCGCGCACGCCCCCCCGTGCGGATCGGGATCGGGCATGTCCACCAGGGCACGCATCTCGTGGCATGAGAGGCACGTGTCCCGATCCGGGGCGAGGGCGGCTTGGAACTCGGCCGAGCCATCGCCCGCGGGCGTGGGCTCGCTGAACGAGTGGCACGCGACGCAATGGATGGTCAATTCGCTCATCGCGCCCAGTCGGACGGTGCTCTCGACATGACAGGAGGACTGCGCGCAGGTACGGTCCACTGAGGCGAACTCGTGCACCGACGTGGAGTGACACTCCACGCAGCGGATCGCTTCGAGCACGGAGTCCGTCGACTCCAGGTGAATGCGATGACCCGCTGAGCTCGCGATGAGGGTCCAGACCTCGGGATCTCCGTTGACGTGGCAGTCCTCGCAGACCGAGTTCGGGACCTCCGCGTGCACACCCAACGAGTCGGGGTTCTCGACGAATTGGGTCAACCCCATCGTGCTCCGCTCGATCAGGGTCGGCTGGTGGCACGCCTTACAGCCGAGGCCGCGATGCGCGCTCCGGGCAAAACGCTCGAACGGGTCCTGCATGAGGTGGCACGACAGGCAGAAGTCGTTGTCGTGCTGGACGTAGTCGTACGTCCCGTACGCGTAGTACCCCACGCCGCCCAGCGCCGCCGCCGCGATCGCGACGATCGCCATCAGCACGGGGAGCGACTGGCGTCGAAGCCAGCCGCTCACCCGCCGGATGAACGCGCCCGGGCTCATCCGCGAGCCGTCAACGCACTCCGAGCTGACGCGTCAGGCTGACGTCCGTCAGCAGGGGAAGCGAATACGTCGACTCCACCTCGTTGATGCTCCCGATCAGCAGCGCCTCGATCAGGAAGGGGTTGTGGATCTCCGCTCCGGGCGACTGAGCGAGCTCCAGGTTGAACTGGGAGCCCTCCCCGACCGTGTAGCGCGCGTCGGTCTCGTCGAACTCGGTCACCGGCACCATCGCCAGCAGCCCCTCGAGCTCCTGCACCAGGTCGTCGATCCTCAGCTCGGCAAGCGCCTTCAGGTTGCGGGCGCCGTTCTCGTTGGCGTGACACCCCGACGCGACGCAGCCCTGGAACGTCTTCTCGGCGTCCGCACATGGGTCCGACGTCGGGATACCGTCCGAGTCGATGCACGGCGTGGCCTCGAACAGGTGACCCGTGGACTGGAAGACGAACGCGCCGGTCTCCGCGTCGGTCACGGTGAACTTCTGGAGGTGGCACGACGCGCAGAGCTTGGGGTTCGCCTCGGAGCCGTGCGCGGCGATGATCTGGCCGCCCGGGAACTCGAGGCTCGGTGGCCACCAGCCGGCGGTGCCGAGGAGCGTCGGCCCCTCGGGGGAGTGCGGACCGCGGAACGTGGTCGGATCCGGCACGCCACGCTTGTGGTGGCACTGCATGCAGAGGTTCTCCTCCTCGTTCGGCGCGTCCACCGGGAGGCGGAGCTGCGCGTCGTTGTCCGAGCCGTGCGGGTCGTGACAAACGGCGCAGGTGATCGGCAGGTGCTCCCCGGCCTGCGAGACGACTTCCTGCTCGATATAGACCGTGCTCACCCCGAGCATGCGGAGGGCGTCCTCGCCCGTGTGGCAGCTCACGCAGGCCTCGCGGCCGGCGGGCGAAGCCTGGACGTTGCCGTGGCCCGACTGCGCCCATTCGTCCGCGAACGGATGGTGGGCGCCCTGGTGGCACTCGGCGCATCCGAGGGTCAGGTCGAGGCCTACGGCCATCGCCGCGAGCGGCACGGTCTGGTCGCGGGGGTCGAGCACATGCTCGAGTCCTGGCCCGTGGCACGACTCGCACTGCACGTCCTCGTACCGCGCCTCGCCCGTCGACGTGTACCCCGCGTCGCCGACCGCTACGTTGCCCAGCGCGTTGACCGTATGGCAGCGCTCGCACGTCGCCTGGGCTTGCCCGCTCGCCTGGAGACCGGCCCACGCGCTCGCGTGCGCCGTGCCCTCCCACTGCTTCTGCGGGCCGATGTGGCAGTTGCCGCAGACCGTGAGCTTGTCGTCGTGGTCGGTGTAGCCGAGAAAGTCGGCGGCGGCGCTCAGCGGCTCCTCGAAGAGCTCGCGGTCACGGAAGACGACCTCCTCGTCGACGCATCCGACGAGCGTGGTCAGGCAAAGAGCCAGCAGGAAGCCTGACGCCCCACGATTCGAGCACTCGTGCATCCATCCCCCTCGGTCGAACGTCCACGGACGATTCCGACTGCAACCCGAACGCTGAACGTGACTGACGGGGGGGTTGGACACGCGGGGGAATGGAGCTTCCCGGTGCCCAGAGTCAGTAGATGTACGGAGTTGCTCGCTCGAAGGTTAAGCCCAGCGTGGGCCTCTTGGCAACCGCAGTTACGTCGCGAGGGCGGGAGCCCCAGCGCGTTCCGGACGCAGGACCGCGGCTAACGAATCGCGCGACCGATCCTTCCCCAGCGAACCTCACGAATGGCGGGGAACGGCCGGTAGGACTCCTTGTTGTAGGAGTAGTACGTGAAGACGGCACGGCCCTCGAGCCGCCACGCCTCGAGGGGACCCCAGTACCTCGAGTCGAGGCTCTCCTCCCGGTTGTCCCCGAGCATGAAGTAGTGGCCTTCCGGCACGACGAGCGGACCCCAGTTGTCGCGGGTGGGCGCGTAAGTGCCTGGGTCGAGGTCGGCGACGAGGTGGTCTCGCTGCCACTCCATCCAGGGGTGGACGTCGTCGCCGACGCCCCTGTGCACGACGTACGGCTCGTCGACCGCCACGCCGTTCAGGTAGAGCACGCGATTGCGCATCGCGAGGGTGTCGCCCTCGAAGCCGATCAGCCGCTTGATCAGCTTCAGGTCCGGCTCGTGGTGCGGGTCGAACACGAGCACGTCGAAGCGCTGGGGCGACGAGTAGCCCGGAATGCGAATCTCCGTCCCCGGAATCCGCGAGCCGATCGACGCGCGGTTGACCAGCAGCATGTCCCCGACCATGAGGGTCTCCTCCATCGAGCCGGAGGTGATCACGAACGTCTGGACCAGGAACGTGCGCAGGACCAGGAAGAGGACCAGAGCGATCCCCACGGACTTCAGCCACTCGGTGGCCGAGCTCGACTGACCATCTTTTCCCTTCGCCTCCGCGCCGGAATCCCTCCGGCGCCTGGAGCGGCCCCCCGTGGATTCGTCCTGTTTCGCCATCTAGAAATGCCCTACGTCGTTCATCGGCTTAGCCAGGCTCGGGGATCCCACCAGGCGCGTCCTCCGCGCCGTTCCTCGTCGCGCACCGGATCGGGGCGCGTCCACTCACTCCCCAGCAATACGGAAACGTCCACGTAGAGGTTCGGGTTCGGCTCGCTCAGGACGTTATCGATTCCGAGTGCATCCGCAACGGCTTGCGCGAGATCGGGTCGGCCGATGCGATCGATCACGGAGGATGGGCGCTCGGGATCGACCGAGGACGCATTGCCGAAGTCGACGACGTCGAAGCCCCCCTCGCGGAGAACGCCCGTCACCTCGCGGGCCATCCCTGACACGCCGCCCGCGTTGAGCACCTCGACGCGGACTCGCCCCTGCGGTGCCGGGACGAGGATCGGGGCCGAGAGCGGGGCAGACGACTGAACCGGCCGCACATTCGGCGGCCCGTCGCGGAGCGCCGCCACCCCGACCCCCACAACCGCGACGACGAGGGCTGAGATCGCCAACAGTCGCCGGCGCCGGCGCGTCAAGAGCGCTCCGCGACCAGCGCGTTCCAGAAGTCGAGCGTCCGCGGGAGCACGCTCCTTCGCCGCCCCACGAGGTTGGCGATCCGGGCTCGGGCGATCTCGAACACCACGTCGTTGAGGTCTCCGGGCATCCGCGCGCGCAGGTCCGCACGCCAGTCGGGCAGGAACGAGCGGCCCGGCTCCAGGAAGTCCGCCGCGTAGAGCGCCCGTCCGAGGGCGCCGAACGAGGGATCACCCGCGGTGTGATACGCGACCGCCCGCAGCAGCTCACCGTCCACCACGCCATCCACGCGCAGCCGCTCCGCCGCCGCGGGACCGTGAAGGAGCGGGCCGGGAAGGATGCGTAGAGACGGCGGTACCCGATCGCGCAGGACGTCGGTGCCCTCGTCCCGGAGCGCGTCGTGCAGGAGACCGACCGAGCGCCAGCGCGCTACGTCGTCGGGCCCGTGGCACAGTGCCTCCGCCCACTCGCCGAGCAGCTCGGCGACGCGGGTCATGTGGGCGCGGCGCTCCGGGCGGGCCACGGTCCACCCGGGAGGCTCGCCCGCGCCGGCGGCGCGCACGACCTCATGCATCTTCGTGGCTCCGCTCCGCCGGACGGCCGCCGGAAACGGCGGCGCTGGTCCCGCACAGGATGTCGTTTTCGGTCAACGCTCGTTCCGCTCCGTGCCGTCGTCGGCGACGGAGCACTATGTACGACCTCTCCGCCGGAATCCAGGGAGACGAGCGTCGCCACCCGCACTTGCGTCCGGTTATCTTGGCGCGATGTCCATCCGCTGGGATCCGGTCCTCGTCCGGGAGCTCGCTCGAGAGCTCGACGGCGAGCTCGGAGGCGACCGTCTGCGAGCGCTCCGGCTCGACGGTGCGTCCCGCGATCTCGTCCTGCTCTTCCGCTCGCGGTCGCTGCTCTGGCGGCTGCATCCCGAGCGCGGCTGGCTGCGGTTCGGCGACGCCCTGGAACCGGCTCGATCGGATCTCCGCGTGCGGGCGCGGGTGCGCGGCGTAACCGCACCGCCCGACGAGCGCCTTCTCAGCCTCGAGCTCCTTCCCGAGCGGGGTGGCGCGCGCCGTCTCGATCTCGTCGTCGAGCTGATCGGGAACCGCTGGAACGCGATCGTCACGGAGGGTCCCGAGCGGGTCATCCGCCACGTCCTCGTGCGGCGGGAGGGGCGACGTCCTCTCCTGGTCGGCCGACGGTACGAGGCGCCCGATCCGACACGGAGGGTCGGAGCCGACGGCAAGTTGGACGCCGGGAAGTGGCTGACGGCGCTGCGGGACGTGCCGCCCGAAGAGCGCGAGCGCACGCTGGTCCGCACGATCGCATGGACCAGCCCGTTGAACGCGGCGACGATCCTGGGCGCCTCGGGAGCCAGCGTGGACGAGGGCGCGCTGCTCGAAGCGTTCGAGCGCTGGAAGGCGATCGCCGGCGGTGCGACGGGCCGGCCCGTGCTGATCGAAGACGCCGGTGGCCGGCAGCCCTACCCCATGCACCTGACGGGCGTGACTCAGCGGCCGGTCGCGAGCCTCCTCGCGGCCTTCGCGGCGTGCGCGGACGACGCGCTCGAGGCAGGTGGCGCGCCGGTCGCCCTCGCGCTGGGGCCGGACCTGACGGCCCGTCTGGAGGAGGCGGTACGTCACCACGAGCGGCGCGTGTCTCGGCTGCGGGGCGAGCTCACGGGCGCCGAGGACGCCGGCCTGCTCCGCCGGATCGGGGATCTGATCCTGGCTCGCTACGCGGAGGTCGGGAGCGGAGGCGACGTGGTCACGCTCACGGACTTCGACGGCGCCGAGATCCGGGTCGAGCTCGACCCCGCGCTACGGCCGAACGAGAACGCGGATCGCTACTACGAGCGGGCCGGACGGGCGCAGCGCGCCCGGGAGCGCCTGCCCGCGCTGATCGAGGCGGCCGAACAGACCCTCGCGCGCTTCGATGGGCTCCGCTCGCGCGCGCTCGCGGGCGACGCCGACGCCGAGGAGGTGCGCGCGGCGCTGCCAGACCGTGTGGAGCCCGAACGGGGCGGCGCCACCGCTGGCCTTCCGTATCGCTCGTTCCGCAGCAGTGGCGGGCTGGAGATCCGTGTGGGTCGGGGCGCCCGCCACAACGACGACCTCACGTTTCGGCACTCCGCTCCCGGTGACGTGTGGCTCCACGCGCGTCACACTGCGGGCGCGCACGTCGTGCTCCGCTGGCCCGGTGACGGCGCTCCCCCGGCCCGAGACCTCCGCGAAGCGGCCACGCTCGCGGCGCTGCACTCCAAGGCGCGCACCTCCGGCAGCGTGCCGGTCGACTGGACGTACAGAAAGCACGTGCGCAAGCCGCGGGGCGCGTCGCCCGGGAGCGTCGTGCCCGACCGGGTCAGCACGCTGTTCGTGGAGCCGGACGAACGGCTGATCGAGCGTCTGGCGGACGGAGACTAGCATGGCTCGTGCCGAGCGCGGCACCGGCCGCATCAGAGCACCCGGCGCAAGCTCGCCACGAATTCGCTCGCCGCGTGGATGCCTTCGCGCTCCAGCGTCTCGACCAGGGCGCTCCCGACGACCACGCCGTCGGCGAGCCCGCCCACGCGCTCGGCCTGCTCGGGCGTCGAGATCCCGAACCCGACGGCGACCGGCAGCTCGACCGCGGCGCGCACCGCCGCCACCTCGCCCTCGAGCTCTCCGCGCACGTCCTGGCGCGCGCCCGTCACGCCGGTGCGTGAGATGTAGTACAGGAATCCCGAGCCACCCCGCGCGATCACCGGTACGCGCTCGATCGGCGTGGTGGGCGCCACGAGCCGGATCAGGTCGAGGGGCGAAGCGACGACGCGCTCCTCGAGCTCCGGGTCCGAGCCCGTGGGGAGGTCGGTCAGGAGGAGCCCGCTCGCGCCCGCCCGGACCGCGGCGTCGAGGAAGTCCGCCACGCCGTACCGCAGCACCGGGTTGAGATAGGTGAAGAGCACGACCGGGGTCTCGCGGACCCCGCGGAAGGCGGCGAGGTCCGTCAGGACGCGCTCGACCGTGGTGCCGGCCTCGAGAGAGCGGAACGAGGAGCGCTGGATGGTGGGACCGTCGGCGAGCGGATCCGAGAACGGGATTCCGAGCTCGATCACGTCGGCGCCGGCGTCGGCGACCGCCTCGAGCACGGCGACCGTGGCGTCGACTTCGGGATGTCCCGCGGTCACATAGGGAATCAGCGCCGGGCGCCCCTGGGCGCGCCGCGCCGCGATGGCGCGGCTGATCACGCGATCAGATAGTCGCTCACGCGGATGCCGTACTTCTGGGGATCCGTCGTCTTGATGATCTGGTGCCTCGGGAGGCCCGTGGTCGGATCCGACTCGGCGAGGTCCACGGTCTTCGGCTCCGCGAGCGGAAGGCCGACCGGGTCGGAGATCACGCGTACCTTGGGGCGGTGCAGGAGATTCGGATCCTGATTCACCTGCGCCACGATCGCGAGCTCGTGCGAGTCCAGGATGACGAGCGTGCCGACAGGATACACGCCGGTCGCGGTGATGAGCACCTTGACCAGCAGCCGGTCGAATCCGCGGCTCGGGTTGTCGCGCATCTCCTGGAGCACCGCATCGGGCGGCCAGGGCTGGTACTGATACGACCGCACGGACGTACCCGCGTCGAAGGCGTCCGCGACCGCGACGACGCGCGAGAACAGGCTCGGCTCGCGCGAGCGCGTGTTCGGCGGGTACCCGGTCACGTCGACTTTCATGTGGTGCTCGTACGCCATCAGCATCTGGCGGTACGGCGCGTCGGTGAAGCCGTGCATCCCGAACAGGATGAGGAGCCCCTCGACCGGGTGCTGCCGGAGGCTGTCCCACTCGTCGTCGGTCAGGGCTCCGACCTTGTTGATCAGATCGACGTCGAGGCGCTGCTTGCCGACGTCGTGGAACAGCGCTCCCAGACCGAGCTCGTAGAGCTGCATGCGATCGAGCCCGAGGCGCTGCCCGATGACCACGCTGAAGATCGATACGTTGACGCAGTGCGTGAACGTGTATTCGTCGAAGTCTCGCAAGGTCGTCATGGTGACCATGGAGGACTCGTTCGACAGCACCTGGTCCACGATTCCCTGAACGGCCCGCTTGACCTTGCGTACGTTGACCGCCTTCCCGAGCCGCATGTCGCCCAGGACCTCGTGCGCGACCTTCACGGACTGGGCGTACGTCCGTTTCGCGGCCGTGAGCGCCTCCTCGCTCTCCTTTGGCTCCTCGACCTCGGACGCCCCGCGCAGGTCGATGTTCTCGACCGGCGCACCGGCGAGGCGCTCCATGAAGCCGCCGAACGGGTCCTCGGTCGGCGGACGCAGGAGCATGGACAGGAAGGGCGCCCACTCGCTGCGCTGGACACCGTGCGTGATCTCCACGGCGCCGATCCCGTGCCTGCTCAG
>Ga0268386_10001849_pt1 | contig 14764 bp, 11 predicted proteins | sample RVTome_15_FD_200260 | JGI IMG/M metagenome (GOLD analysis project Ga0268386, IMG submission 200260) | Soil microbial communities from uranium-contaminated site in the Upper Colorado River Basin, Wyoming, United States - RVT150D86... ...
TCGGTCAGGCAGACTATGCGCGAGGGATACGGATCGGACATCGTCTTAGCATACCGGAGCGGATGCATCACCGATGCGGCACCCAGCGGCACCAGGCAATGCTTGATAGCACGTAGCACGTAGCACGTAGCACATAGCACGTAGCACGTAGCACGTAGCACGTGGCACGTGACACGCCCCCCCTTCCGCTATACTCCGAACATGCGCAGCGTTGGTCTGCTTCTCGCATCGATCGTCGCGCTCGTCGCGACGCCCTCGCTTCTCGACGCGCAGCGGCGTCAGCCGGCACGCAAGCCGCCCGCCCGGAAGACGGAGCCGGCCCGCGTGACCTGTCCGGAGGTGCTCGGCACGGGCGTCCGGACCAAAGCAAGCTTCTGCTTCGTGCTCGTCGGCCGCGATCCGGCCGACGGCGTTCTCGTGGCCATTCCGCCCCACACGGGCAACGCGACCCTGACCTTCGATCTCCACAATCGCCACACCTATTCGGAGGAAGAGGTGAAGGCCGGCCGCGGCTTCGCGAAATACGCCGCCGTGATCGGCGTGCTGACGATGCAGGGGGACCTGCTGGGGCGGGGGGCGGTCCTCTCGGAGTTTCGCCACGCGCGAGATCTGTACGATCGGATCGCCGGCGGCGCCGGCCCGGGCGGCGTCAAGGCGGTGGCGCCGCTCGGCCGCGAACTGGTGACGATCACGGTGCCGCCGAAGATCGATCAGGTGAGCCTGCTCGGCGAGATGCTGCAGGCCACGACGCCCGCCGGCCCGGAAACGGCGGCGCCGGGGCGCCCCGTCGCCATCGTCAGCGGCGTGCAGGTGGAGTATCAGCCCGGACCGGTCCGGCGGTGAGTTCGCTATCATTGCCTCATGACGCTTCGTGACGTGCTCATCGTTGGCGCCGGCCCGGCCGGGCTCGCGACGGCCATTGCCGCGCTCAAGAACGGGCTGACCTGCCAGGTCATCGAGAAGGGGGCGCTCGTCAATTCGCTGCTGCACTATCCGACCGAGATGGTGTTCTTCACGACGCCCGAGCTGATGGAGATCGGGGGCTTGCCGTTTGTGAGCCCGTACGACAAACCGACGAGGCTCGAGGCGCTCCGCTACTACCGGCGGGTGACCGACGCCTTCAAGCTCGAGGTGCTGTTCGACGAGGCGGTCGTGGCGATCACGCGGCAGCCGGGGGTCCCCGACGGAGAAGGCAGCTTCGTCGTGGACACGCATTCGGGGCGGGGGGTGCGCCGATCGTGGCACGGCCGCACGGTGGTGATCGCGACAGGCGCCTACGACGTGCCGAACCGGCTCGACGTCCCCGGCGAAGACCTGCCCCACGTCTCGCACTATTACACGCAGCCGCACCCGTTCTTCCGCAAGCGCGTCGTCGTGGTCGGGGGGAAGAACTCCGCGGCGGAAGCGGCGCTCGATCTCTTCCGCGCGGGAGCCGACGTCACGCTCGTTCACCGGCAGGCCGCGCTCGGGGACTCGATCAAGTACTGGGTCAAGCCCGACATCGACAACCGGATCAAGGAGGGTTCGATCGCGGCCCGTTTCGACACGCGGGTCGTCGAGATCCGGCCGACCAGCGTCGTCGTCGAGCACGCGGGCCGCACGAGCGACATCGACGCGGACGCCGTGTTCCTGCTCACGGGCTACCGATCGGATGCGACGCTGTTGCGGAGCGCCGGCGTCGAGATGAACCCGGACACGTGGGGTCCGGTCTACGATCCCGAGACGTTCGAAACGAACGTGCCAGGTTTGTACGTGGCGGGCGCTGTCATCGCCGGCGTGCAGAGCGGCCGGATCTTCATCGAGAACGGCCGCTTCCACGGCCAGCAGGTGATTGAGGCGATTGCCGCCAGACGGGCCGCCGGGGCAAGCCGATTGCTGATCGCCAATCCCGAATTGACCGGCAACAAGCCGCACTGAAAGTTTGACGTTTGAAGTTCGAACTTCGAAGAACGTTCAGACTTCAGACTTCACACTTCAGACTTTCTTAGTGCCTCCCGCCCCCGCCCCAGTTGTGCTGCGCGACGATGACCTTCATCTCGAGCAGCTCGATGAGGGAGTGGCAGCGTGACAGGAGCGTGTCGCGCTCGAGGAGCGCCTGTTTTTCGACCGGCTCGAGCTCGAGGTATTGCGCGAGCGCGTTGACCAGGTCCTCGTCCGGCATCGACGGCGGCACCTTGGGCTCGGCGCCGCGTCCTTCGGGCTGCGGCACGAGCAGCGCTTCGAGCCGGCGCCGGGCGGCCTGCATCGCCGTGCGGTCGGCGTCGCTCATCGGGTCGATGATGCTCTCGATCTGCGCCGCGCGGTAGCTCCGGGTGCCGCTCGGGTCCTCGTCCACCACGCGGAATTTCTCGAGGCCGCGGAGCACGATGTTGTACCGGCCGTCGTTGTGCCGTTCGGCGAACGTGATGAGCCCCGCGCACCCCACGGGATAGATGGCCGGACGGCCGTCGTAGTCCGCCTCCCAGCCGGGGCGCAGCAGCACCATGCCGATGATGCGATCGCCGCCGAGCGCGTCGCCCACCATTTCCCTGTAGCGCGGCTCGAAGATATGAAGCGGGAGAAACACGTTGGGGAAGAGGACCACGTTGGGCAGGGGGAAGATCGGAATCGTGGGTGGCAGCATGGCGCTCTGATGGCTGCCGTCAATGAATCGTCCGCGTCTTCTTGTCCATGTAGTCCATCAGGACGTACCGGCCGAGCGTCCGGGGCGTCGTGAAGTACGCCTTGCCGTGGCAGATCCGGGCGACCCGGCGGACGAAGCTTACCAGATCGTGATCGCGCGCCAGCATGAAGGTATTGATCAGGATGCCCGCTTTGCGGCACGCGGCCACTTCCGCAAACGTCTCCGACACGATGAACGGATCGAGGCCGAAGGCATTGCGGTAGATCCGGCCGTCGGGACGCGTGAGCGCCGACGGCTTGCCGTCGGTGATCATCACGATCTGCCGCATGTCCTTCCGTTCGCGCTCGAGGATGCGGCGCGCCAGCCGCAGCCCTTCGCGGGTATTCGTGTAGTACGGACCCACGCGGACCCGCGCGAGCTGCGTGAGCGGAATCTCCTCGGCGGAGTCGTGGAACAGCACCACTTTCAGGGCATCGCCCGGATACTGCAGCCGAATCAGGTTGGCGAGCGCGAGCGCGACGCGTTTGGCCGGCGTAAACCGATCCTCGCCGTACAGGATCATGCTGTGGCTGCAGTCGAGCATCAGCACTGTCGCGCAGGAGCTCTGGTACTCCCCCTGCACCACCATCAGATCCTCGTAGTCCACCTCGATGGCGCCGCCGGCGGTCCGCTGGCGCGTCACCGCGTTGAGGATCGTGCCGCTCGCGTCGAGGTTCATCGTGTCGCCGAACTCGTAGGATTTCGGCGCGCCGCTCGCTTCCACGCCCGTTGCCATCTCGCGGGTGTCGTGCCGGCCGATGCTGCTCTTCCCGATCGAGCCGAGCAGGTCCCGCAGGGCGCGGTAGCCGAGGAAGTCCAGGCTCTTGTCGGTGATCTCGAACCGCGCGTGCGACTCCGCCGAGCCGCGGCCGGGTCCCGGCCGTTCGCGCGCGGCGCGCGGCTGGCCGGCGTCCGGCGCCTGGGTCAGGTAACCCTGCTGCTGCAGCTTCTCGATGATGCGCCGCACCAGCTCGTCGATCCGCTCTTCGGCGTCTTCGGCCTGCTGCCAGTCCTTGCCCAGCAGCTTCTCGAGCATGTCGTCGGAGAGCATGCCGCCGTTGAGCAGGGCATCGAGGATGGCGTCGTGCAGCGTCTGGACCGAGTGCCCTTCCTCGCCGTCCTCGTAGGTGATCCCGTACGGGTTGTCGAAGCCGCTCGACAGCAGCATGTCGGAGAGCCGCGAGAGCAGGTCTTCGAGATCGACCCCGTCGAGATCTTCCGGTGTGAACTTGGAGTAGCGATAGCGCATGACAGGAACCGACGCTGTCAACTCCCAGCTGCCGCCTCCAACGTCCACGATGCTCTCTGGGAGTTGAGAGGCGGAGATTGGAAGTTGTCTAGTTGTAGTATTTCTTCTTGTTTCCCGCGAGCGGCAGCTCCCGCTCGAGGAGCGGCTCAGTCGCCACGCCGCGCGGCGCCGGACGCCTCGGCTGTTCCACGGTCTGATAGCGCCACTCGTCGGACCGGCTGATCTTCTTCTGCGCGTACAGGCCCTCGAGCACGAAGTCGATGGCCGCTGCCAGGACCGGGGCGGGGGCCCGGTCGCGGACGCCGGCATGCGTCGCCAGTTCCGGCAGCCCCTGCACCGCCGACGTGCGCTCCAGCAGCTCGGCGGCCGACAGCGTGTCGTCCACCTGGAGCGTGCCCCCCAGATCGAACCATTCCACGACCTGCCGGACGTCCGCCTCGGCGAACCGGCCGGTGAAGACAGTGGACACGGCGGCGCGGATGATGTCCCGGGCGACGTTGTCGGCGCCCCGCAGCTCCCCCTCGTACTCGAGCTCGAACTTGCCCGTGATCGCGGGCAACGCCGCGTAGATGTCGGTGATCCGCGGCACCACCGGCGACTCGTGGGCCACCAGGGCCCGCCGCTCCGCGTTCGACACGACGTTTTCGAGCAGCGAGATGGGCAGGCGCTGGCTCACGCCGGACCGCTTGTCCACCTTCTGATCCTGCCGGGCCTGGAAGGCGACCTCCTCCACGACCTCGCGGACGAAGTCGGGCAGCTGCAGGTCCGCGTCGTGCCGGGCCAGCCAGGCTTCCTGGGCCGTGATCGCCATGCCCTCATGACGCGTCGCCGGATAGTGCGTGCGGATCTCGGAGCCGATCCGATCCTTGAGCGGCGTGATGATCTTGCCGCGCGCGGTGTAGTCCTCGGGGTTCGCGCTGAACACCATGAGGAGGTCGAGCGGCAGGCGCACGGGGTAGCCTTTGATCTGGACGTCCCCTTCCTGCAGGATGTTGAACAGGCCCACCTGGATCTTGCCCGCCAGATCGGGCAGCTCGTTGATGGCGAAGATGCCCCGATTGGCCCGGGGCAGCAGGCCATAGTGCATCGTCAGCTCGTCCGACAGCTGCAGCCCCGCGCGCGCCGCCTTGATCGGATCGAGGTCGCCGATCATGTCCGCGATCGTGACGTCGGGGGTGGCGAGCTTTTCCACGTAGCGCGCCGCGCGCGTCAGCCAGCGGATGGGCAGCGCGTCCCCCTCGTCGCGGACGCGCGCCCGGCAGGCCGCGCAGATCGGGGCGAGCGGGTCGTCGTGGATCTCGCAGCCCGGCACCACGGCCAGGCCGTCGTCCAGCAGATCCGCGAGCGCCCGCAGAATCCGGCTCTTGGCCTGGCCGCGCAGGCCGAGCAGGATGAAATTGTGCCGTGACAGGATCGCGTTCACGATTTGCGGCACTACCGTCTCGTCGAAGCCGATGATGCCGGGAAACAGCGGCGTCTGATCGCGCAGCCGCTGAATGAGATTCTCGCGTATTTCTTCCTTCACCGATCGACGGCGCACCGTGCCGGATGCGGCGGCGGCGCGCAGTTCGCCCAGCGTGGAGGGTCGGGCAACCGGGAATGAGGGCATACCGCATCTTACCCTGAACCGTTAAGATTAAATCCTTGTCCTCCGCACCTCAGCCGACCGCGCAGCGCCCGATCGTGTATGCCCACCGGGGCGGTGCAGCGCTGAGACCGGAGAACACCCTCGAAGCATTCGATCACGGCCTGGCGCTGGGCGCCGATGGCCTCGAGCTGGACGTGCACCTCTCGCGCGACGGCGTGCCCGTCGTCCACCACGACGATCGGCTCGACCGGACGACCGGTGCGAGCGGACCGGTGTCCCGCCTGACGGCCGCGGAACTGGCGCGCGTCGATGCCGGCTACTGGTTCCATCCCCCCGGGAGCCGGCCGGGCGAGTTTCCGTTCCGCGGGCGCGGCCTCGGGGTCCCGACACTGCGCGATGTGCTGCGGCGGTACCCGCGTGCGCGCCTGATCGTGGAGATGAAGATGAACGAGCCGGAGCTGGCGCGCCGCGCAATCGACGAGATCCGCCAGGCGGACGCCCTCGACCGCGTGGCGATCGGCGCGTTCAACTGGCGCGTCCTGCGGGCCGCCCGGTCGTGCGAACCGCGGATCCCGACCGGCGCCTCCGTTGAGGAGACCCGGTGGGCGCTCTATCGGTCCTGGGTCGGATGGCCGCTCGGCCGGCCGGCGTACCGGGAGTTTCAGGTGCCCGAACGGTCGGGCCACACCACCATCGTGACGCCGCGCTTCATCGCGTATGCGCATCGCGCGGGACTGCCGGTCAAGGTGTGGACCGTCAACGATCCCGCGGACATGCGCCGCTTCCTGGCGTGGGGCGCCGATGCGCTGATCAGTGACCGTCCGGACCTTGCCATCCAGGCGGTCCAGGGGGAAGGCTGAGGGCTGAATGCTGCATGCTGAGTGCTGCGGGGTCAGCCTTCCGCACTCACGAACTTCGGCTCGATGTCCACCGGCACTCCTTCCAGCCGGTCGAGCACCTTCTGCACAGGCGGCCTGAGCACGCCGAGCGTGTCTATCATCGCTTTGGCCTTCTCGTAGCTCCCCTCGGCCTGCAGCGTCATGATGTCGCGCGTCAGCGCCTCCACCGCCGCGGGCATCTTTTCGTCCACGATGCTGAACGTGCCGTCGGGCAGTACACGGACAGCGCCGGCATCGAGGAAGTAGTTCAGCTGGATCGCCACCCCGCGTCCGTGCGCCTCGTTGATGCCGAAGCGCAGGGAGCGGAACATCGACGCCAGGAACGTGGTGTACATCGTCCGCGCGATGTCCTTGCCGATCTTTCCCTGGTTTGCCAGCTGCGCGAGCGCCCATAGACCGGAGACGTCGGCCTTGGCCTCTTCGATGGCGCTCGAAGTGTCCTTCAGCTGCTGGCGCACGGTGGTGGCCGCGCCGCCGACAGTGATGCTGTGCGGTCCCAGCCCGTGCATCAGCTCGTGCATCAGGATGTGCGTGAAGAAGGCGTCGAACGACACGTCCTTCTGCGCCGCGGCCGGCAGCGCCACTTTCGAGATGGGCTGCAGCACGACCCTGAATTTGGCGTCCTGCACGTTCTTCAGCATCACGCGCTTGGTTCCCTTCTCCTTGACGACGCGCTCGTCGTTCGGCAGGTTGAAGGCGGCGGTCTGGACGCCGCTGTTCGCGTCCCCCGCGGTGAAGACGACGTTGACGACCCGGATAGGGGCCATGGAGCCGAGCTTCGGATTGCGGTAGCGCGCGTCGATCGGGAGGGCATCTTCCAGCCCCTGCAGCTCGGAGCCGAACATCTGCAGCTTCTGCGTCTCCTCGTCGTCGCGCAGCGTGATGAAGGCTTCGAATGCGGCCTTGTAGTTGAACCACTCGTCTTCGTACACCTCGTACGGCCCGATCGTCGGCTCGATCGAGGCGTCGAGCTCCATCCAGGCGACGTCGCTGGCGTAGTAGTCGTTGGACGTGAACGCGTCGGCGCGGCTCTGCAAGTACGTCTTCAGCGTGGGCTGGCTCGTCAGGCCGGCCGCCTCCCGCAGGAGCGCGGCGGCCCGGGCGAGCTCGCCCTGGTACTCGAGCGAATAGGGGACGGCCGCGAACCGCCCGTCCGGTCCACTCCGGATGGTCGTGAAGAATCCCGTCGCGCGCGCCGTCTCGCCGCCTGCGAGCGAGGCGATCCACGTTTCCACGTCCGCCTTCGTGGCGCCCGCCGGATAGAAGTTGGCGGATTCCGGCTTCGGCGGCACGCCGTCGATGAACACCCGATTGTGATCCAGGCGCGACCAGGGTCCCTTGTTGATCAGGAAGTAGTGCAGGCGCAGGGCCTCGGGCGACGAGCGCTCGCGGCCGATGGACTCCCGGGCGAGCCGCTGGAGCAGCGCGTCGTTGCCGGACCACACCTGCCGGAGGAACAGGCTGTCCATCACGCGGGCCGCCTCGATGAGCTTCTCGAGCGCGCGGCGTTCGTTCGAGGGGAGCGACGGGACGTCGGCGCGAATCTCAGCCGGCGCGAAGCGCGCGATCATCGACTGCAATTCGGCCGGCGAGGGAAGGGACGCGGCGTCCTGCACGGCGGCAACTCCGGGGATGGCCGCAACGAGCGCGGCGACGAGCGTGGCGTGTCGAATGGCGACGTGGTGAGGCATATGGAGTCAACTCCCAGCTCCTCAGCTCCCCGGATTCCCGGCTCTCAACGCTCCCGGGAGCACGCGAGTCTCGGAGGTCGGGGGGTTGGCCATGGGGAGTTCGCGGCGCCGTCGCGTTGATGCCCCGCGGCTGGAGGACTACAATAGATCGATTGTAGTCCCCTTACAGAACTGCACAGAAGCGCAAACGTTCAGGTTGGGGGGGCCGACTCGAGGATTGTTCCCGCAATGAAGAATCTGGCACCACGCGATACCCCCGAACTCGAAGCCATCGAACAGCGCGAATGGCTTGAATCGCTCGACTACGTCATCCAGCAGGGCGATCGCGGCCGCGTGCAACGGCTGCTCGCGACGCTGAGGCACCGCGCGCGGATGTCCGGCGTGGCCCTGCCGTTCACCGCGGTCACGGCCTACGTCAATTCCATCCGCCCCGAGAACGAAACGCCGATTCCCGGAAGCCAGGAGATCGAGCGCCGGATCAAGAGCATCATCCGCTGGAACGCCATGGCGATGGTCGTTCGCGCGAACCGGCTGTCGGACGGCATCGGCGGCCACATCTCCACGTACGCGTCGGCGGCGACGCTCTATGAAGTGGCGTTCAATCACTTCTTCCGCGGCAAGGGCAAGGACGGCGACGGCGACATCATCTACTTCCAGGGGCACGCCTCGCCCGGCATCTATGCGCGGGCCTTCCTCGAGGGACGGGTCTCGCTCGAAAGGCTGCAGAACTTCCGGCAGGAGCTCGAGGCCGGCGGCGGCCTCTCCTCGTACCCGCACCCGTGGCTGATGCCGGAGTTCTGGGAGTATCCGACCGTCTCGATGGGGCTCGGCCCGATCATGGCGATCTATCAGGCGCGCTTCAACCGCTACCTCGAGGATCGCGGGCTGCGCACGCCATCCCCGTCGCGGGTCTGGGCGTTCATCGGCGACGGCGAAACCGACGAACCCGAAGCGCTCGGCGCGATCAGCCTGGCCGCGCGCGAGAAGCTCGACAACCTGACGTTCGTGATCAACTGCAATCTGCAGCGCCTCGACGGTCCCGTGCGCGGGAACGGCCAGATCGTGCAGGAGCTCGAGGCGATCTTCCGCGGCGCCGGCTGGAACGTGATCAAGGTCCTCTGGGGCGCGGACTGGGATCCGCTGCTCGCCAAGGATCACGATGGCCTCCTCGCCAAGCGGATGGGAGAAGTTGTCGACGGGCAGTACCAGAAGTACGCGGTGGAAACCGGGGCCTACCTGCGCGAGCACTTCTTCGGCGTCGATCCGCGGCTGCTCGACATGGTGAAGCATCTCTCCGACGAGCAGCTGAAGAAGATGCGCCTCGGCGGGCACGATCCCGCCAAGGTGTACAACGCCTATAAGGCCGCCATCGACCACAAGGGGCAGCCGACCGTCATCCTGGCCCGCACGATCAAGGGCTACGGGCTCGGCGAGGCCGGCGAGGGGAAGAACATCACCCACCAGCAGAAGAAGATGAACGAGGGAGACCTGCGCTCCTTCCGGACGCGGTTTGGCATCCCGATCTCCGACGAAGACATTGCCGAGGCGCCGTTCTATCGTCCGCCCGACGACAGCCCCGAGCTGCAGTACCTGCGCGAGCGCCGGAAGGCGCTCGGCGGGTTCGTGCCGACGCGAACGGTGCGAGTCGAGCCGCTGACCGTCCCCCTGGAACCGATTTTCGAGGAGTTCTCCAAGGGCACCGAGGGCCGGAAGGCCTCCACCACGATGGTGTTCGTCCGGATGCTCTCGAAGCTGCTGCGCGACAAGGAAATCGGCGACCTCGTCGTGCCCATCGTGCCAGACGAGGCGCGCACGTTCGGCATGGAATCGCTGTTCCGCGCCGTGGGGATCTACTCGCACGTCGGGCAGAAGTACGAGCCGGTGGACATGGACACGCTCCTCTATTACAAGGAGGCGCAGGACGGCCAGATTCTCGAAGAGGGCATCACCGAAGCCGGATCGATGTCGTCGTTCATCGCCGCAGGCACCGCGTACGCCACCCACGGCATCAACACGATCCCCTTCTTCATCTTCTACTCGATGTTCGGCTTCCAGCGCGTGGCCGATTTGATCTGGGCGGGCGCGGATTCCCGCGTGCGCGGCTTCCTGCTCGGCGCGACCGCCGGCCGCACCACGCTGGCGGGGGAGGGCCTGCAGCATCAGGACGGCCAGAGCCACGTGTATGCGCTCTCGGTCCCCAACTGCATCTCGTACGATCCCGCGTTTGCGTACGAGCTGGCGGTGATCGTCCAGGAAGGCATCCGGCGGATGTATCGCGAGCAGGAGAGCGTGTTCTACTACCTGACCGTGATGAACGAGCAGTACGAGATGCCGTCGATGCCGGAGGGGTCCCGCGAAGGAATCCTGAAGGGGATGTACCGCTTCAGCCGCGCGCAGAACGGCAAGGCCAAACTGAAGGCGCAGCTCCTCGGGAGCGGCGCGATCCTCAACGAGGTGATCGGCGCCCAGAAACTGCTCGAGAAATACGGCGTCGCGGCCGACATCTGGAGCGTCACCAGCTATCAGGAGCTCTATCGCGACGGGCACGCCGCCGATCGCTGGAACATGCTGCACCCGGGCGAGACGCCGCGCGTCCCGTACGTCACGAGCTGCCTGAAGGATGCTCCGGGCGTGATCGTCGCCGCGTCGGATTACCTCAAGGTGCTGCCGGATTCGGTCGATCGCTGGATGCCGCGCCGGGTGCGCTCGCTCGGCACCGACGGCTTTGGCAGGAGCGAAGACCGGGCGAGCTTGCGCAACTTCTTCGAGGTGGACGCGCGCTTCATCGCGCTGGCGACCCTCGCGGAGCTGGCGCAGGAGGGGCAGCTCGATCGCCAGGCCGTCGCGCAGGCGATCAAGGACTTCGGGATCGATCCGGAGAAGCCGAACCCCGCGAGGAGCTGACGGAGCGCCATGGCCACAGAGTTCAAGATTCCGGAGCTCGGCGAGAACGTCACCTCCGGCGACGTCGTGCGCGTGCTCGTGTCGACCGGCGACACGCTGGCAAAGGATCAGCCGGTGCTCGAGCTCGAGACCGATAAAGCCACGATCGAGGTGCCATCGAGCGTGAGCGGCGTCGTCCAGGAGATCAGGGTCAAGCAGGGGGAGCGCGTCAACGTCGGCCAGGTGGTGCTCACGGTGGACGGGGCGGAGAGAGGCGCGGAGGCGAAGCCGGCAGCCGAGGCGCCGAAGGGAGAAGAGGCTCCGAAAGCCGCCGGGAAGGAGGCGAAGGGCGAACGCCCGAAGCCGCAATCCGTCGAGGCGGCCACCGAAGGCGGGCTCAGCCAGGCGGAGCCCGGACGTGCGGAGGAGGGGCGCGCCCCCTCGGAGGGCAAGAGCGCCGACAAGGGGGCCGCCGAACGCAATCGCGGGTCCGTCTCCAGCAAGCCGGACGAACGGTTCGGTGAAGAAGCGCCCGCCCGCCCGGCCGATCGAGACGATGCCGCGCGGCAGAAGCCCCGCGGCGAAGTCGTCGAGATCAGTCGTGGCGCACGGCAGGGTCCCGCCGCTCCTCAGCCGGCGGGGGAGGAACCTGCTGGGGCGCCAGTCGCCGCGGCTCCATCCGTTCGGCGTCTGGCTCGCGAGCTTGGCGTGGACATCCGCCAGGTGCCCGGCACCGGCCAGCACGGCCGGATCGTGATCGACGACGTCCAGGCGCACGTCCGCGCCGCGATGGGAGGCGGCGGCGCGACCGGACAAGCCCGCCCTGCCGCCCAGCCGCTGCCCGACTTTGCCAGGTGGGGCGAGATCGAGCGGAAGCCGATGAGCAACATCCGGCGGAAGACGTCGGAACACCTCGGCCACGCGTGGCAGAACATTCCGCACGTCACGCAGCACGACAAGGCGGACATCACGGCGCTCGACGCGCTGAGGAAGCAGTACGGCGCGCAAGCCGAGAAAGCGGGCGGCAAGCTGACGATGACCGCCATTGCGCTGAAGGTGATGGCCGGCGCGCTGCGGAAGTTCCCGCAGCTCAACTCGTCGGTCGATCCGGCGCGCAGCGAAATCGTCTACAAGAAGGCGATCCACATCGGCGTCGCGGTGGACACCGAACGTGGCCTGCTGGTGCCGGTGATTCGCGATGTGGACCGCAAGGGCATCATCGAGCTGTCGGTCGAGTTGTCGCAGATCTCGGAGAAGGCGCGCGCCGGGAAACTGTCGCTCGAGGAGATGCAGGGAGGCGGGATCACCATCACCAACCTGGGGGGCATCGGCGGAACGCTCTTCACCCCAATCGTCAACTGGCCGGAAGTGGCGATCCTCGGGATCTCCCGCGGCAGCCACGAGCCGGTCTGGACCGACGGCCGCTTCGAGCCCCGGCTGATGCTGCCGCTGTCGCTCTCCTACGATCATCGCGTGATCGACGGCGCCGATGCGGCGCGTGCGCTGCGCTGGGTTGCCGAGGCGTTCGAACAGCCTCTGGTGCTGGCCCTCTGACACGTAGCACGTAGCACGTGACACGTAGCACGTGACACGTAGCACGTAGCACGTAGCACGTGACACGTAGCACGTAGCACGTAGCACGGTAGCACGTAGCACGTGACACCTGACACCACCATGCCTGAATCCACCACGCAAGTTGTCGTCATCGGTGCCGGCCCAGGAGGCTACGCGGCGGCGTTCTATGCGGCCGATCGCGGAATGCAGGTGGCCCTGGTCGATCCGGAGCCGAATCCCGGCGGCGTCTGCCTGTACCGCGGCTGCATTCCGTCGAAAGCGCTGCTGCACGTCGCCGAGGTGCTGGGGGAGGCGAGGCACGCCGAGGCGTGGGGGATCAGTTTCGGTGAGCCGCAGATCGATCTCGACAAGGTCAGGGCGTTCAAGGACAAGGTCGTCGCGCAGCTCACCGGCGGCGTTGGCCAGGTCGGCCGTATGCGCAAGATCACCTACATCCAGGGGCGCGCCGAGTTTCGCGATGCGCGCAGCGTGCAGATCGGCCACGAGGGGAAGGAAGCCGTCACGCTGGCGTTCGAGCACGCCATTCTCGCGACCGGGTCCCGCCCGGCGACCGTGCCGGGCCTTTCCATCGAGAGTCCGCGCGTGATGGACTCGACGGCCGCCCTCGATCTTCCCGACGTGCCGCGCTCGCTGCTCGTGGTCGGCGGCGGCTACATCGGGCTCGAGCTGGGGACCGTCTACGCCGCGCTCGGGTCGAAAGTCACCGTCGTCGAGATGACCGATGGCCTGTTGCCTGGAGCGGATCGGGACCTGGTGAACGTGCTCGCGCGCCGGATCGAGACGATCGCCGAGGCGGTCCTGCTGAACACGAAAGTCGTTGGCATGAAGGAGGCCGGCAGCGGCATTGCCGTGACGTTCGAAGGCGCCCTGCCCGAGGGAATGCCGAAGGAGCGGACGTTCGATCGGGTGCTCGTCGCGGTCGGACGCCGGCCGAATTCCGCGGTCCCAGGGCTCGAGCGCACGTCCGTCAGGGTCGATCGGCGCGGGTTCATCGAGGTGGACGCCGCCCGGCGGACCGCCGAGGCGAACATCTATGCCATCGGCGACGTGGTGGGCGAGCCGATGCTCGCGCACAAGGCGTCCCACGAAGCACGCGTGGCGGTGGACGCCATCCTCGGCGAGCGCGTCGCGTTCGAGCCACTGGCCATTCCGGCCGTCGTCTTCACCGATCCCGAGCTGGCCTGGTGCGGCCTCACCGAGACGGACGCCGCGAGGCAGAAGCGTGAGGTTGCCGTGACCCGCTTTCCGTGGGGCGCGTCCGGGCGGGCCATCACGCTCGACCGCACGGACGGGATGACGAAGCTCGTGCTGGATCCGCAGAGCGAGCGCGTGCTGGGCGTCGGCATCGTCGGCCTGGGGGCAGGCGAACTCATCTCAGAGGGTGTGCTGGCGGTCGAGATGGGGGCGAATGCCAGCGACGTGAAGCTGAGCATCCACCCGCACCCCACGCTGTCGGAGACGCTGATGGAGGCGGCCGAAATGTTCTTCGGCCAGGCCACCCACGTCTACAAGCCGAAACGCAAGTAAGGCGCCCGCACGTCCGGCGTTCAGCGTTCGCCCTTTCCGATCGGGGCCTGACCCCCGCTGCACGCCTGCCCCGTTCCCTGAATCTCCTGCACGCGGATGATGGGCGCCGTTCCGTTGGCCATCGATTCGCGCCCGATCCGTCCGGCTTCCTGCGCCTTCTTTTCCGCGTTCGACATGTCCGTCGCCGAGGCCATCGATCGATCGCCCGATGGAAGCGCCTGTCCGCGGGCGCCGCCCGTGCCGATCGTGTTCGCGCCCTTGTCGATCAGGGTGCCGACCACGCGGACCTGCTGGCCGACGTACTTGTGCAATTCGGCCTCGTTCGCCGTCTGGAGCTGCACGAACGAGCCTTCGGTGATGGCGTCGCTCGCCGGAACCGTCGCGCGGTCCCCCTGTCCGGCCGTCTGGCCCTCGGCGTGCGGCTGAGCCCCGGTCGCGGCGGTCCGCACGTTCTCGAGGACGAACCTGGTCTCGAGCGAACCCGCCTGCACGCAGCCCGTCAAGGTCAACGACGTCTGCGCCGTGGGTCGACCCTGCAGCGACTCGACGGCACGCTCTTCTCTTCTGTCATCGGATCCGCCGCAGGCCGTGCTCATCAGGACCGCGCACGCCAGCGGAGCCATTTTCGGCAACCACTTACACATCGATATCCTCCTGGACGACAGGCTTGCAAGCGGGTGACCGCGTTTG
>Ga0268386_10001850_pt1 | contig 14757 bp, 12 predicted proteins | sample RVTome_15_FD_200260 | JGI IMG/M metagenome (GOLD analysis project Ga0268386, IMG submission 200260) | Soil microbial communities from uranium-contaminated site in the Upper Colorado River Basin, Wyoming, United States - RVT150D86... ...
TGGGAACTCGAGCGCCCGTTCAAGCTCGTCGACATTTGTCAACACCCGAAAACGGCGCTGTGCATCGGGGTGGTTGAACGGATCGGCGCCCTCTGGCGCCACTGTAGCGACCTGAGGCATTACACCCATGGCGAGGTCCAGCAACGCTTCGGCCGCTTCCTGTGGGAGATGCTCGGCGAGATCGAACAACGTATCCTCGGTGGCCTGGCTCACATCGTCGAGCCACTCGGCTGGCACGCCGTAGCTGAGCAAGTCGTCATCGGGAATATGGGCGAAGAGTCGTGGCTTTTCCAAGGCTGCGATCTCAACCGGCTGGCGAATGACGATTTCTTCAATCGCTCGCGCACCTCGATCAATTGCGCCGCCCCAGTCTTGGGATGGCGCTCAATCTTCCGTCGCTCGGCCCAGCGGTATGCGGCATCATGGTGTCCGACATAACACAGCAACAATCCGGCATTTGTTTTATGGACGATCAGCCGGATATCGGCATTGACGCGGATGGACCAGAAGTTGGGATCTTTCGCCCGATCCAACCGGTGAAACTGCATGCTTGGATGGGCCGGGTCAAGCTGCAGGTCGAAGGCTGTGGTCTTGACAACTTTTTGTTCCTGACCGGTCAGCTTAGCGAGGCTATCCGTAAAGGTGTCGGCGATGCGGAATTCCATCATGTCACCCGAAACACTTTCATCACTTCGTCACCGAGATGATTGATGACTTTGACCGCGATCCGGCCCGACGCTGGCTTTGTGAAGGGACGTGAGATGTCGCGATGCAGGCTCTCCCAGGCTTCCTGGTCGATGTCGGCTTTCAGCGTGGTCTTGAGCGATTTGTAGGGATCGGATGCGCCAAGGAAACAGGCGTGGCGGCGAAAAAACTCTCGCCGTTGTAATCGGTGTCGATAAACCAAACGGCAATCGATTCGGGGCCACCCGATTCGATTTCTCCGCTTTGCGGGTGAAACACGTCAACGCCGTGGATTTTCACCTGTACCTGGCCGTGGTCCGCGTCTTTGATGCTGATGTCGGGTTCGCCAAACACCACAAACAGGTTACCCTGGCCCGTGTTTTTGAGGTCGTTCGCCATATGTAGATCCGCATTCATGCGGGCCTTCAGCACTGGAATGCGGCCCAGCTTGTCGAATTCAGCAGAATGGGCATCGAAGTTGAAGGCGCAAGCAATGAGCACATCAAAGGCTGCCTCTGCCGCCTCGCGCGCCTCTCTCTCTCCTATTCCATCATCTCAATCGCAACGAGTTCCATCCGTACATAAATTCTCAATTAGGGTGTTAAATTCAGACTCAATCTTGAAGACTTCGGTCAACTCGGCGAAATCCCAGCGTCCGAACGTGCCGAGGTTGTTCACCCCCGGCACCCAATAAGACCGCATAGTGTTCGCTTTCTCTTTGGCATCCTCGCCCCGGTAACCTTTGATCTCGACGATCAAGTTCAGTGGTTCGGTCTCACCGTCATCGATCTGCACGATGAAATCAGGTAGGTATTTCCGCGGTGTGCCTCCCATGCGGTATGGCACGTCAAGACCGAGATTCTGATTCTTCACATACGCCAAAACGCGCGGATGCGCCTCGGCCACGCGGCAAAACTCGGCCTCCCAGTCGCTATCACAGATCACCCAGTTGATATGGCAGCGACGAGGATTGATGTTCCAGCGTTCTGTTTTCGACGTCGTGAAGTTGACGTGACGAGTGGAGCCAGTGGGATTGTAGGCGTCGAGAATGGCTTTTACCGGACGGTCACCCTTGTGGGTCACTGTAATCGCGGCATAGATTTTTTCGCAGACAATGTCCGCGATTTCCTGATAGAGAAGTTGCGCCGGGTAGGTGCCGCCTGTGCAGATGAGGTAGCTATCGAGCCACTGCCTCGTAATCCGTCTAAGTTGGAGGAGACGGTAGGAGTTCGGGATCTCTCCAGGCTCGCGGAACTTCTGGAAGAGTATGTGTCGGGCAAGGTGAAAGTAGATCTGGCTGCGGCGTGTGTCCTCTAAATGCTTAACCGTTAAATCTACGCCAGTACCGACAATACCCTGGTTCCGGGTGATGGAGGGGCCCACGAGGTCGGGCGTTAAATTGAGAACTGCATCGGGGCCGAAATCAGCCGTGAGCCGCTCATTCGGCAATTCGACGCGATAGCCTTCAACGCGCGGAAAGCGAATTTCCAGAGCATCTCGGTCCGGGCTAACCGCATGCACGCGAATCGTCTCAAGCGGCTTTGCCGGCGCGGCAACAACAGGTTTAGCGGCAAAGTCAAACGGAATCCCCAGCACGTCGGCATACTCGGGGTCGAATAGCCCCTTTTCGTTGAGATCGTAGGATTGGCGGCGAAGTGCACGCCCTACCACCTGTTCACACAGCAGTTGGGTGCCAAAGGCTCGAACGCCGAGGATGTGGGTGACGGTATTCGCATCCCATCCCTCGGTCAGCATCGACACCGACACGGCACAGCGAATCGATTCGCCAAGGCGCCCTGGCTTGCCCACCGTATTCATGACCTCGCGTAAGAGTTCCTGATCCGAGATGTGGTCGCCGGCGCGAATATCGCCCGTGCGTTCGACCATCTCCCGCCGGAATCGCTCGATCTCATCCGCCGCCGCATCGCGAAAGTCTTTATCGAGGGCCTCGCCGGATTCGAGTTGCTGGCTGTCGATCAGGAGGGTGCGGGGTTGCGGTAGGCGGTTGCCATAGTCGTCATAATTGCGGAAGAGTTCCAGGCGACCGTCATGCAGGGGACCTGCCTCACCATCATCGCCTATGTGGCGGAACCCTGAAATAAAGTCGTACACCAGCTTCGATGTCGAGGTGTTGTTGCAGACCACAATGAACACGGGAGGCACGGTAAGACCCTCTTTCTCCCATGCATCGTAGGTCTGCTTGTAATGGCCATAAAGCGCTTGCAGAGCGGTTTGCAGCTCTGCCGGCAAGCTGAGTGGGTCGAGGTTCTTGGCGGCTTTTCCCCGGCCTTTCTTGGGCATCTTTTTGCCGATATGATCCCACAGATTCCGAAACTTCGGCATGTCACCGCTGGGAATATTGTCGGCAATTGGGACACGTGGTAGCTTCACGATACCGCTTTCAATTGCGTCCATGAGCGAAAAGTCGCTGACCGTCCAAGGGAAAAGCGTGCCTTCGGCATAACCTGAACCGCGCAGAAAAAACGGGGTAGCGGAGAGGTCGTACACGATCCGCACGTCGAGCTTGCGTTTCACGGTTTCAATACCGGAAATCCATAATCGCGCGGCCTCGTTGTTCTTTTTCGCCTCGTCCTTGTCCTCACCTTTGAGGTCATTGATGTCGCCATCGCGAACCCGCTCCCGATAGCAGTGGTGCGCCTCATCGTTGAGCACGACGATATGTTTCATGCCCATCAAGTCTGGCATGATCCGCTGCAGCATCTGTCCTTCGGTCTCGACCGTTTCCAAATCCGGACCACGGCCTTGCAGCAACAATCGCCCGACTTTTGATATCTCGAGCCGTTCGCGGCGTTTGAACGCGTGGTAGTTGGTGATGACGATTTTGGCCCGAGCGAGATCGCTCAGCATATCGCTCGGGACGATCTCTCGACCGCGGAAGTAGCTGTCCGGATCATTGGGCTGGAGCACTCGGAGGCGGTCGCGGATGGTGATGCCGGGTGTGATAATCAAAAAGCCACGAGAGAATGGCTTGCGGTTGGGATGGCGTACCGCATTGACGGTCTGCCAGGCGATCAGCATGGCCATCACCGTCGTCTTCCCCGCTCCCGTCGCCAGCTTCAGCGCCATCCGAAGAATCTCCGGATTTGCTTGCTCGTTGGCGCCCTTGATATGCGCCCAAAATATCGATGCATGCTTGCCCATCTTGGGAGCGACTTCAGTCAACCAGATGGCCGTCTCAACCGCTTCGACCTGGCAGAAAAACGGCCGGATGCCTTGAAATGAGTGATGGCGCCAGTGCTGGAGAAGCCGTGCTGTTTCCGGCGTCACCTGCCATTGATCGGGTGACGGGAGGTTTCGCCAGGTGTCCACATCTAATCGTATTTCATTGATGATCCGTGTCGGGTCGTATTCCTGATCCTCATTCGACAGCCCATCGCGACGGCTGAAAACCATTTCAACCTGGTTCTGACCCCGCCGCTTTTTCGGCTTTGGAACCGGTGTGATGAATTTGGACTTCCGTCGTGCGTGAATGATGCAATTGGTCGGCTGACCATCCTCGTCAAGTTCCCAATGACAAGACGGATAACTATAGGGTGAATTTAGTATCGGCTGATCGAAGAATGAGGTATCCATTATATTGTCCTAATTTTATATTAGATCATTGCAATTTGATGAATAGAATCAGATTGTATAGAGGCTAAAAAATTAATTTTAATTAGAAAAATACCTATGTATTTAGATTACAGAGAACATATGAATTTTCGCTAAAATGAAAAATTGATGAAAATCAAGCATTTTTCATTTTACTGTAGAGCTAGATATAGATAAGCATAGCTACAGGTTTGTATCTTGGCAAGATAACGTGATCAGGTAGAGGCACTTACGAGATTTCGGGTTCTACAGGCGGCGAGCCGTGGCCATAGACCCGAACTCGAATCTTCGCTACAATCTCCCAGAATACGACAGACGGCTTGGGCCGCTCTAGGGGTGTCAGCAGCTGAGGGATTATGGCAGAAGAGATTCATCATCCCCACGACGCGATGGTTCGCGCTGTGCTGAGCGACGTCGCGGAAGCCAGAAGCTTTCTGCAAGTTCATCTGTCCGAGGAGCTGAGCCAGGGGCTCAACTGGTCGACGCTGAAGCTACTGGAGGGCTCATTTGTCGACACGGACTTACGCGGCAGCGAAGCGGACCTGCTCTACGAGGTCGAGCACATCTCGGGCGAGACATCGGCATGGCTCTACGTCCTGCTTGAGCACCAGTCGACACCGGATCGCTGGATGCGGTTGCGGCTGTTGAAGTATTGTTGCCGCATCTGGGAGATGAGCTTCCAGGATCATCCGGATCAGCGCGAACTCCGACCAATCGTGCCGCTGGTGTTTTACCAGGGCGAACGGAGCTGGTCGTACTCTGCGGAGTTTGCTGATCTGTTTGCCGAATCGGTACGAGATTGGCCAGGAGTGCCGCGCTTTTCCCACGGACTGATCGATCAATCGGGCATGCAGCCAGCCGAAGTTCAGGGCGAGGTCAAAGCGCGGCTCATGCAGTTGTTGCTGCTGGCAGCATATCACCCGGCATTGGCGTGGATGGAGCGGGTAGCGGAACTTTGGGCCTCGTTGTCATCGCTTCCGCCCAGTGGGGGTATCAATTACGTTCGGCTCTTCGTGTTGTATATTCTGGCGACACAGGAGCCGGCAGCGGCGCAGTCGTTTCGAGAGGTGTTGCGGCGCTATGCGCCCGAAGCAGGAGATGATCTGATGACGTATGCTCAGGAACTTTTAGCGGAAGGCCGGGCGGAAGGCCGGGCGGAAGGCGAGATAAGGGCTCAGGTAAGAATGATCGAGAACCTCTTGGGAGAAGGGGTGTCGTGGTCCGTAATCGAGCGGGTATCGGGCCTGAACGAGACGCAATTCCAGGCGCTGAAACAGCAGGTTCGCGACCTGGCCGAGTAATACCTTCCCTCTTATCCATTCGAGTCGGGAGGGATTGTGGGATCAGCGTTCTTGGCCTCTACTGACCAATGCACTCAGCTCCCAACGCAGCGGGATGCGCATACGGCCTTGGCCCTTGCGATTGAACAGGAGGTAGCCGTTGTCCAGGCCGTACTGAAACAGGTCGCGCGTGACCTCCACGTCCTTCCGGCAATACGACTCAATCAAATCCATGCGGCCTTCTTTGAACCATTGTAATGCCTGAAGGCCATCGGCGGATTTGGCCCGGTTGAGGGTGGCTTGGCCCAGGGCGTCGAGACTGACACGATAGCGCAGTTGGGTGTAGATCTCACGCAGCATATCGAGGGTATTTAGTTGCTGGAAGTCAAATTTGGAATACCCCCGCAGCACGCTGTAGTCGAATCCGATAATGTTGAAGCCGACGACTAGATCCGCCCGTGTTAAATGGTCAATCAGCGCCTCGATATCCGGTTCGTAATAGGTCGTGTACGCCTGTTCATGGCTGTCCCAGACCACCCCGAGGGACATCCCCATGAGATAGGCTTTGTTCCAGCCGCCCACGTCGGCCGCACTGCGCTGCGTTTCCAGATCGAACACGACAATGCGCGGCCCCTTCTCCGGTTGGGGCTCGACGGGCGTCTCCACGTCGTCTTCCCAATCGGCAAAGATAGGCGCTTCGGCTTCCAAATCCGACTGTGGCAGGGCACTGAGGTCGATCTGTTCCCGGCCCGTCAGGATATTGAGCAGATGGATACAGCCGGCTTTGTCCAATGGCACATTGCCGGCGCCGCAAGTGGGAAAATGGATGCAGGACGGACACCCCAACTCACAGTCGCACGAGACCACCAGATGCAGCGTCATGTCTAACAGTTGATGCAGCAAATCAAAGCCTTTTTCGGCCAATCCGACGCCGCCGGGATGATAGTCGTAGACGAAGATGGCGCCTTTGTGGAGCTGCGGGTGCAGCGGGTAACAGATGCCCCCGACATCCGTCCGATTGCTCAAAGCCAGGAGCGGAAAGAGCGATTTCATCGCGTGCTCGATGGCGTGCATGGAGCCCATGTAATGAAAGTGGTGCCGCCGCAGCTCTTTTTTAAAAGGGTCGTCGAGTTCAATCCAGAAGCCGATGGTTTCAACATGTTGCACTGGTGAGTCGAGTGGGTGTTGACTGATCACTACCTGATCGCCCACGCGCACTTTTTCGTAGCCCACGACCTGAGAACTCACTTTGAGACGGCCGAGTTTGGCGAGAAATCCGTCCATGGGACGCGAGCGCAACTCGTGTAAAATTTCGGTTTCTTTTTCCGTTTTGGCGCGGGTGTAATAAGGTTCGTCCACCTCTTTGGCGTGGATTTGCGATTTGCTCGCATCGCGTCCGCTGATGAGATATTGCCGGCCCCGATGCAGATAGAGGGCGCCGTCATAACATTCCGCATACACCTGGCCGCCACTCACTGTGCCGATGAGAGTGTTGGACTTTTGTTCGTAAATCGTCCACGATTCACCGATGGTGCGTAGGTTCACCAGACGGTGGGGCTGTTTGCGGGCGGCGTACCACGCATCGCCCTCCGCGCTTTGTAACAAGAGGCCCTCCTGCACCAAGTCTGCCACCGCGGCCTGCCAGCCGGGCAGGGTGTACTCGGGCTCCTGTAGGGTGAGCGGGTATTCGCAGGCGGCGCAGGCAAGATGATGCTTCAGAATATACGAATTGGCCGGATCCACCACCCCGTCTTCGACGTCACGGCCGAAAAATTGCTCCGGATGGTTCATAAAATATTGATCCAACGCATCCTTGCCGCCTATCAGGATGATGAGTGATTCGCGTCCCGAACGCCCGACCCGGCCCGCCCGCTGCCAGGTGTTGACGATCGATCCCGGATAGCCCACGAGGATGCAGACATCGAGTCCACCGATGTCGATTCCCAGCTCCAGGGCCGAGGTCGACACGACCCCTAATAACTCGCCAGCGGTGAGGGCGGCTTCGATCTGCCGTCGTTCTTCCGGCAGATACCCGGCGCGGTAGGAGGAGATGAGGCGGCGCAAATCCGGCCTTCCCTGCGTCGCCCAGCGGTAAATCAGCTCGGTGATTACCCGCGCGCGTGTGAACACAATGGTGCGGTATTGGTTCTGCACACTCAGTCGCAGCAAGTTGGACGCCAGCGTGTTGGGGCTTTCCTCCGGATTGAGAAAGACAAAATGCCGGGCGGCAGCCGGGGCGCCGTTTTCGACAATGGCGCGAAACTCCCGATTGACGAGTTGACCGGCCAATTGCTCCGGGTTGCCAATGGTGGCGGAACTGGTGATGTAGGTCGGATCGCTGCCGTAATAGGCGCAAACGCGATTGAGCCGGCGAAACACGTGCAGGACGTGTGTGCCGAAAATGCCGCTGTAAGTGTGCAATTCGTCGATCACGATGTACTTGAGACGACTAAAAAAACCCGCCCACGCTTCGTGGTACGCGAGAAGGCCGGCATGCAGCATGTCCGGCGTGGTCATCAGGACGTGGGGCGGATGGGCGCGAATCGTCTTGCGCCGGTGCGAGGGCGTATCGCCATCGTAGATCGCCGCGCTTAAGCCCGCATCCAATTTGGCCATCAGGGTGGATAGTTCGTCGTACTGATCTTGCTCCAAGGCTTTGAGGGGAAAGAGATACAGTGCATGGCTGCTACGGTCTTGCAACAGCGTGGTGAGGACCGGAATGTTGTACACCAGGGTTTTGCCACTCGCTGTCGGGGTGGCGATGACGACGTTGCGGCCGGCCAGAACCTGTTCGATACCTTCGGCCTGATGGGTGTACAGCGCCGAAATATCGGCGGCGTTCAGGATATCGGAAACCACGGGCGGCAAATGGTGCAACGCCTCGGCGAGTTGGTGCGGGCGAGCCGGGATCGTTTCATGGTGCACCATGAAACGGCCCAACACGCGGCGTTTGAGAAAATCGAGGTAAGAGATAAGGGCTTCGGAGTGGGATCGCAGGTCGGCGTCGGGTAATCCCTCATGGATCACAGGTGGGCTCCTTCGCGGGGCAATTGGCGAGTACTGCGTACCGCAACTGGTGCGTCGGTTGACTCAGCTGAATGTGTTGAACTTGAGGCGCTCAAACCGCCGACGGACTTCTGCCGGCGTGTACTAGGCGCACCTACTTGATGTAGTAACCGGCAACTCTCCACTTACCATCCGCATTGACCATTGGCGTAATGGTTTCGACCGCAGACTTTTTGTTCTCAAAGGACGTTTCGTACTGAATCACCACGTATTGTCCGTCCGGAGCGTCCGCCAGGGAAGTCGTATATTGCTTCGATCTCAGTTGTCTTGACACCACCTGGCCCAGAGGCTTACGGGCTGCCGTGAGCGATAGTTGCCACTGCTGTTGAGCGACGGCATTTTGAAAGTACTCTGCTGCTGTGTTCCAACTCTTTTCATAATCTCCACTGTCGACCAAGGCCAACCATGCCTTAGCTGCAGTGACCGCCTTTTGCTCCATTGCCTCATCTGCTGCCGCGGGGGCGGAGAATAGCACAACGCCTGCCAGGCACAATAGGAGAACTGCTGCTGGCTTACTGATCATCGATACACACTCCTCACTCCTCACTCTGATCGTTCAAAGACATCGATGCTTTGCCGCCTTAACGTCATAGCCATGATTTTAGTGCGATGATAGAGAAATTGACTGGGCTGATATCGGGCCTTGACCATGTGGAAGAGACTGCCTAACCTTGTAATGCTACCCTCAAAGCAGCGGGCTTGCAACAATCATCGTCAAGTCTTTTGATCACAGCACGGAACCTGTTGCGGCTTAGGGCGTGGATACCGGAGGAAAGATAGGAGTTTAGTTCTGTTCGGGCACTTGTATCTGCAGGAGCTGCGCTGCAGTGTCGTGAAGGGTGGCAAGGCGATGGGTAAGTCCAAGAGAATGCTGCCCATCACGCTTACTTATTCCGCCTTGTCCTGCGCGAGTGAGGCTAGAACGTCTGAGACGGACGTGACGATGCGTTGGGTGATCGCATCTTGCAAGATGAAGTCATCGCGCAGCTCATGATCGTACCGATCTGCCCACAGGTGATACCCGGTGCTCATATCGACCAATTGGATGGTGACCCGCACCCGCTGATCGGCGATACGAGCGCTGCCTTGCAGCGCATAGCGGGGATCGGGCACGCGACCGGCGAGTGGTCCGTTCCCGGCTGATGCCGAGGCGGCAAGTGGAGCGTGATGCACCACGACGACATGCGGCACGCGCTTCGTGAGATCGGTGATGAGATTTTGCGTCATCCCGTGACTAAACGATTGATGTGCAGGGTCACTACTCATCGTGGTGAAGGGATGAATGGCGATGGTGGGCGTCGGTGGCGAGGCCGAATTGTACATCGCGTGAACCGTCTTAACCGCCGGATGCAGAAGCGGCAAGTCACTACCTTGCTGGTAAAGGCGCGCACTTGCCACGAGGGTGAGAAGCACAAGGCTCGCGAGAATCGTGTTTGACCACGGGCGCCATCTTGCAGGAGGATTAATACGGGCGCTGCTAGGAGGGCGTGGGACGCGACACAAAGGCACGAGCTGCTCATCGAGGCACACTCGATACGCCCGCACCGGGGTGACGATATTTTTCACCCGTTGTTCGCCAAGGTCAATGTATTGTAAGTCGAGCCGGGAAGCGACCTGGTCATAGACGGTACCGGAAATACAGATCCCGCCTCCTTCGGCCAAGCCTTCTAGGCGCGCCGCCAGGTTGACGCCTTCGCCGTAGATGCGTTCTCCATCTACGACCACATCCCCCAAATTGATCCCGATGCGAAACGCCATGTTGCGATGGGCTGGCAACTGAGCATTGCGCCGCTGTAACTCTTCCTGGATGGCCACGGCACATTGCGTGGCATCCAGGACACTGGCGAACTCGGCCAATAAATTGTCGCCCGGCGTATCGACGACTCGCCCTCGATGATCTTCGATCAAATCCGTCATGACCTCCCGATAGGCCATCAACGTCAAAATCGTGACTTCCTCATCCTCACCCATCAGACGGCTGTAACCTTGCACATCAGCGCTGAGAATGGCTGCGAGTTTACGTTCCATGATCACGGTGTGGATTCCCTCTTGTCCTGTAGCGATGCAGAGCATACCAACGGGTATCTGACTTGACCCTGTCAGAGAGTAGCGTAACGGTGCATCACGTTGTGGAGAGCGGTCGGAAATCGCACGGGATCTATCCCTCAATCTGACGGTGATTGAGGGCTCTGTTCTCCTCATGCAAAGCAGGTTAGAGTATACTGCACATTTGTGTAGTTTACAATGGTTATTTAGGTTTTATAGTGTCTGTAAGTAATTGATAAAACTGCTATAAATAGAGGTTTTAAAAAACTTAGAATAGGATGGTCATACGCTCTGAAATGCAGGCTGAAAATGCTTCGAAAAGGCGGGTGTCCGCCGCCACTCCCAGCACCCGGAAATACCCATTTTTACGGATGTCAAATGGCGCTTCGGGAGCGGCCGACAGTGTGGGGTAGAGTGTCATAGGGCCGCTACAGCCAAGTGGCTACAGATCCAATAATTGCTCCAGATTTTGCCAGAGGATTTTATCTTTTTCCTCCTGGGTCAGACTTTGCAGATTCTGTATCCAGCCGACACACGAGGGCTCCCACTGCACGAATGGCCAATCGCTGCCCAATACCACGCGCTCGATGCCCACGTGGTCGATGAGATAGCGCAGGGCCGGCTCGCTGTTGGTGACGCAATCGTAGTAGAGACGGCGCAGATAAGTGCTTGGCGGCTTGTGAATATGAATGCGCGCTTCACGGCGCACCTGCCAGCCCCGGTCCATGCGGCCGATGCCGAAACAAGCAGGACCACCGCCATGCGCGATGCACACCCTGAGATCGGGGCAGGCGTCGAGGATGCCGCCGAAGATGAGCGTGGCAACCATCAACGCATCTTCTACCGGCACACCGATGCTATTGGACAGCGAATAGCGGTCGATCCGATCCAACACCAAATTATCTTGTGGTTGCGGGTGGAAGAACAAGACCGCGCCCATGGACTCGGCCGCTTTGAACAACGGCAAGAATTCCGGCTCATCCCAGGTGCGGTCGTTGACCACCATGTCGAGTTCTGCCCCCTTGAGGCCGAGGACATTGACGGCGCGGTCCAACTCTTCGATGGCCGCCCTGACATCCTGTACGGGCAAGGTGGCGAGGCCCGCAAAGCGCTGCGGCCACTGGCGCGTCATCCCTGCGATCTCGTCATTCACCTCACGGGCCAGTTGACGTCCTTGTTCCGCCTCGAGATGATAGCTGAACAGGGGAGTATGAATCGAGACGACTTGCACCTCCACACCCTGATCGTCCATATCCTGGAGGCGTTCCTCCGGCGTGAAGCGAAGTTTGGGCGGAATGGCCACGCGCCTCACGTCACTCACGGCCATGCCCAGACCATCCCCCGGTTCGTGGCGGATGCCGTACCACTCGCGTCCCGCATCAAATGCCTGCCAGAGACACTGCGGCATGAGATGGGCATGAATATCAATGCTCCGCATGTCAGATTCTCCTTCGCACAATCTCCAATCCCTTCGCGTCCTTCGCGGATGCTTTTAGGATAGCGTCACACGGCTCATGAATCGGTTTATAGATCCAGCAAGGTCTCCAGGTTTTTCCATAAGATGGCCTCTTTTTCCGCCTGGGTCAGGCTCTCGAGACTCAAAATCCACGACACAGGCCAGTCAAACGCCATGTCGTAGGGCCAATCGGTGCCGAAGACCACCCGCTCGATGCCTACGGTGTCGATGAGATAACGCAGGGCGGATTCGGTGTAGACAATGCAATCGTAGTAAAACCGCTGCAAATACGCGCTCGGCGGCTGGCCGATAGATCCCTGCACCGCGGGCCGAGTTTGCCAGGCGCGGTCCATGCGGCCAATGCCATAACAGGTGTAACCGCCGCCGTGCGACAGGCAAATCTTGAGCTCTGGGCACGCATCCATGACGCCGCCCAGCACCAGCGAGGCAAACGTAATCGTCCGGTCTGCTAGATTGCCGATCGAATTGGGCAAATGATAGCGCTTGTTGCGAGAGCTAATGACGGTCTCGCCGCCCTGGTGGAAGAGAATCATGGCGCCCAATTGCTCCGCCGACTTCCAGAAGGGCAGGAACTCGGGACTGTCGAGGGTACGCCCATTGATCTGATCACCGATCATAGCGCCTTTGAAACCGAGATGCACCATGACGCGTTCGAGTTCGGCGATGGCCGCCTTCACGTCTTGCATCGGCAAGGTCGCCAAGCCGGCGAAGCGATCCGGCCAGGCTTGGATCATCTCGCTGATCTCGTTGTTGGAATCTTGAGAGGTCGCAGTAGCGACCGCCGCATCGAGTCGGTAATTATAAAATCCGGAATAGGGGGACAACACATGGATGTCCACGCCGAGTGAGTCCATATCGGCGAGGCGTTCCTCCGGCGTCCAACGCGCCCGAGGCGGGAGGGGTGAGCGGTTGCTTCCCACCACGGCTAATTGTTGTCCCCGCTCGTCTTGCTCGCGCCGCAGCGTGTGCCAAGCGCCGCCGTTCTCCGTCGCCCGCCAAAAGCACTGCGGCGTGAGGTGGGCATGGATGTCGATGCTCCGCATAGAGGCCTCCTAGTTGATCCATACTAATCGACGTGATGTCGATCTCGGGCCGAAAAAGATCGTCGCTAAGATACTGCTTCATCACGGCTAAATCAATTGTTCTAGAGGCTCTAGCGGGGGTATAGAACGAGTGCAGTGAGGATTTACGCCAGGGAATTTCCGAATGTGAGTCGACGCCATAGCGCCACAATCGCTTCATATTGCGGATGGGGTTCCCGTTACGGCGAGAACCCCACGGCCAATTACCGGGCCGTCACGAAATCGTACTGGAAGCTCGTCCCCGCAACGAGATCATCGACGATCACCCGCTGCGCCAGAACTCGGACCAGCTCTTGCGTCGTCGTCATCTGCGGCTCCGTGCTGGAGGCATCTCCGGCGGCTGCCACGCCCACAATGCGGGCATTATCTAGGGTGATCCGAGTTTTCGCCTGGGTTGACCCGTTTTCGGCATTGATATCAAAAATGGTCAGGATGACTTGCATCTGCTGTTGCTGCACCAGCGCTTGGAAGAGCAGCGGCGTACAAGCGTCCAGGTTCTTCCGCATGCCCACAGGATGGTTGGCCACGCGCCCTCGGCTGGCTCCAGTGGTCGGATCAAGCGGCACTTCGTAGCTGAGGTCCAACCCGAGGATTAACGCATTCCCGATCACATCCTCGCCGCCGATTGATTGCAACGAATTCTCACATTCCAACTTCACGCCGTTAGCACTAATGGACGCTAAGATCGTCGCCGCCCGGGCGCCCACGGGGACCAGAACTAGCGCTAAGATGAGCACACCACACCACATCATGATTTGTCGTTGTTTGTTTAGATAACTGCGAAACATCCATACCTCCTATTGAACGAATATAAACATCGAATCACCGCCACAATCTATTACATCGACACCGTTCATTTGGAATCGATCTTTAGATCTGGCGGCCAAGAGCGGCATTATAGCGCAAAGTTATCGCAAGGGCCATACTACCAGCCGAGGGAAAACTCCTGTGGTCTACAAGGGTAGTCGTCTGCTCGCGGAAAGTCAGGCAAGCCATTACGCCTGGACTCGCCTCAACAACGCTTTCACCCTCTAAGTGAGCTTGCCCTCGTCATTAGGACAGGCTGCTAATGTAAGGAAGATCACAGTTTCCGTGCATGCGAGAAGGTGAGGGACGGCACGCGGGTGTTCCAGGCGTTCCATGTATTGCGAGTCGACGTTGTGAAAAATGATTGGTATCATGCAACAGACCGCATGTTGAAGGGTGCTATTGAAGGCCAGAATAGGAGTTCGCTATGTCCTCGTTTGCGCATCGGGTCCAACAGTTGCCGGTTATGGGACTCGGCGTTTCAACGGAGTATGGGGCATCTGACGCCGCAAACTCCCTGGACATTCTCGCCTTACGCGAGGCCCATCCCGAGTTTGCCAGTTTTCTCGAAGTGGGGGTGGAAGTCGTCAAAGGACTCGATGACACGGCCACAGACTGGGCCAACCGCGGTCTGCCCAGCACGTATCATTTTCTCGATGTGAATCTCGACGAAGAAGCCGATTTTGACCCGCCCTGGCTGGAG
>Ga0268386_10001851_pt1 | contig 14757 bp, 15 predicted proteins | sample RVTome_15_FD_200260 | JGI IMG/M metagenome (GOLD analysis project Ga0268386, IMG submission 200260) | Soil microbial communities from uranium-contaminated site in the Upper Colorado River Basin, Wyoming, United States - RVT150D86... ...
GATCATCCCGGTGGGCGTCACCGGCGACGACGGGCGAATGCACACCGTGACCAGGGACGAAGGTATACGGGGGGACACCTCTCTCGAGAAGCTGGCCGCCCTCCAGCCCGCTTTCACGAGCGACGGAGTGATCACTGCCGGCAATTCCTCGCAGATCTCCGATGGTGCGGCGGCGGTGCTGATCATGTCCGAGGACAAAGCCAAAGCCCTTGGTCTGACCCCCAAGGCCCGGTTCGTGGCCTTCGCCATGGCCGGGGTCGACCCGGTGACGATGTTGACCGGCCCCATCCCGGCTACCGAAAAGGTCCTGAATCGGGCCGGGCTCGGCATCGACGAGATCGATCTGTTCGAAGTGAACGAAGCGTTCGCCGCGGTGACCGTAGCGTGGCGGATGGAGCACGGCGGATCCGACCCGATGGCCCTGTGGAAGCGGACCAACGTCAATGGCGGCGCCATCGCCCTCGGTCACCCACTCGGGGCCAGCGGGGCCCGCCTTCTGACGACGCTGGTTTGGGAGTTGGAGCGGACCGGCGGTCGCTACGGGCTGCAGACCATGTGCGAGGGCGGGGGAATGGCGAACGCTCTGATCATCGAGCGGGTGTGACCGGCAACACGGTCGCTGACGTCATCCTGGCGTTGGTATTCGGCTACCTCATCTGGCGTATCTCGCTCGCCGTCATCCGCATGCTCTCGACCCCTCCGCCCGAGGTCGACCCGGAGGATGTGGTCACGGTCGACCAGGACTACCGGTGCACCGTGTGCGGGGCCGAGTTGACGATGACGGCGGTGAACGTCGGCGAGGACAAGCCCCCCCGCCATTGCCGGGAAGACATGGTGCCGGTGTGGCGCCCGGTTTGAATGACATCGATGTAGTTTTCCCACGGTTTGTCCACAGGATGTGGAGAACTACACGCTTGTAACTCGGCGGTGCCGCGCCTCGATTTTGACTACTCTCGCTGCTCGTGCCCGAGTCGAAGCGCCGTAAGCCCAAGAACCGACCCGTGTCCGCCAGCGCTGCGTTGGCCGCGGTCAAATCCAAGGAGCCCAGCCCCACCTGGTACGTGGCCGTGATGGCAGGGCTGATGGTGGTCGGCGTCGTGCTGGTGATACTCCGCTTCGTCTTGGAATTGGATCAGACGGTCCTGATCATCGGTCTGGTGGCGATAGCCGCCGGATTTCTCATGACCACCAACTACCGCTGACTCAGGGCGCGGTGGTCGGAACCGTCGTGGTGGTAGTGGTGGTCGTCGTAGTCGTCGTGGTGCTCGGGGGCGTGAACTCACCAATGGCCACATTCACGGTGTCGCCGGGAAAGAGCACCTCTCCCGCATTTGGGTTTTGATCGATCACGAGACCGTCCTGCGCAGAGTCGGCGACCGCTTGTGTGTCGACCCCGATCGCCAGTCCCCGCTCGGCCAGAGCTGACTCGGCCTCGGCCTGATCCATCCCGATCAGGTTGGGCACCTCGACGGGTTCCGGGCCTTGCGAGACGACGATGAGAACGGTGTCACCTAGTTGAACCTCGGTCTCGGCCACCGGGTCGGAGCGAATCACTAGGTCCCGGGCAACCGAGTCCGAGTACTCGTCCTGGACCCGCACCAGGAGCCCGAGCGATTGGAGCTGGGCGGTGGCGTCACGCTCGCTCAGATTGACGAGCGCGGGCACGATCACCGTCTCCGGGCCGGTGGAGACCACCAGGTTGACCGGGGCATCCACACCGACTCTCACCCCCTGCGGGGGATCCTGCTCGATCACTATTCCCTCGGCGAAGGTGGCATCGGCGCGTTCGGTGACCCGTCCCACGGTGAGACCGGCCTCCGCGATGAGACGCTCCGCGTCGGCCCGGGTCTGCCCAACAACGGGTGGCACCTCGATCTCTTCAGGCCCGGATGAGACGAAGACCTGGATCGTCTCATCTGGTTCCACCTCGGTGCCTGCCGGGGGCTCGGTGCGGATGACGGTTCCCACCTCCACCGTCTCGTGTGATTCGAATTGGACGACACCGATGAGGCCCTCTTCTTGGAGACGGCGCAAGGCATCGTCCTGAAGGAGATCGACGACGTTGGGAACGGTGATCAGCTCGGGATCCTCCTCGCCGCCACCGGCCAACTGGAAGAGAAGAAAGATGAGCCCACCGAGTGCCAGCAGCAGGCCAAATGCGGTCAGGATGAACGGCAGTTGTGAGGAAGGTTCCTCCTCGATCTCCCGGTACATCTCGTCGGGTGGGGCAGTAGCGGGAGGGACCGGGGTCGTAGACATCACCCGGGTCGAGCCGTCGCCGTTGGACGGGACCGGCACTGGCACCAGGATCGGCATCCCCACCTCCTCCCCCTTGAGGACCGACAGGAGGTCGGAGCGCATCTCATCGGCGGTCTGGTATCGGGCGACCGGGTCCTTTCGCATCGCCTTGGCCACCACCGCGTCGAGCGACGGCGAGACATCGGCATTGAGTGAGCTCGGCAACGGGGCCTCGGTCGAGACGTGCTGAAAGGCAACCGACATCGGGCTGTCGCCGGTGTAGGGGGGGCGTCCGGTCAGCATCTCGTAGAGCACCACGCCGAGGGAATAGACATCGCTTCGGGCATCGGCCGCCGCCCCCTGGGCCTGCTCGGGGCTGAAGTAGGTCGCGGTCCCGATGACCGCCCCGGTCCGGGTCAGCTCCTGGCTGTCATCCCAGGCCCGGGCGATGCCGAAGTCGGTCACCTTCACGGTGCCGTCCTTGGCGAGGAGGATGTTGCCTGGCTTCACGTCGCGGTGGACCAGGCCAGCCTGATGGGCAACCGACAGGGCGGCCGCGACCTCGGCCGTGATCTCGGTGGCTCGACGAGGGAGGAGGGCCCCTTCCGATTTGAGGACGTCTCGCAATGAGCGCCCGTCGACGAGCTCCATGACGATGAAATAGGTGTTCTGGGCCTGACCCCAGTCGTAGATCCCGACGATGTTGGGGTGACTCAGGTTGGCTGCGGCCTGGGCCTCTCTTCGGAAGCGCTTCACGAAGGCTTCGTCGGCTGAGTACTGGGAGTGGAGGACCTTGATCGCAACCCGGCGATTGAGCAGGTTGTCCCTGCCCTCATAGACATCGGCCATCCCGCCCCGGGCCAGATGGGACGTGATTTGATAACGGTCGGTGAGTGCGGTTTGTGCATCCATGGAAGCCGGAAGGATTGTAGGAATGCTCTCGTCCCAACTCATGGGGTTCCCTCCAGCCACAAATCGATGAGATCGCCGGCGAGGGGGGCGGCAACCCCGCCGCCGGAGGCGGATTCGCCCAGTTCCGGGCTGGCCTCGAAGAAAACGGCTATGGCGATGGTCGGGTCCTCGGCCGGGGCGAACCCGATGAACCACGCATTCGGCAGCCCGTCGGCGCCCATCGAGGTACCGGTCTTTCCGGCCACACTGATGCCGGATACCGCGGCCCCCTGACCGGTGCCATCGCTGACGACGCGCGTCATCATCTCGGTAAGGACGGCGGCTGTGGCTGGGTCCATGGCCTGGCCCATTGGGCTCGGTTCGAATGTCTCTACGGTGTTTCCGTCTGCGTCGAAGATGCGATTCACTAGATAAGGGGTGGTGGTGATGCCGTCGTTGGCGACTGCCGCAGCCACCATCGCCATATGCAACGGCGCAGCGCGGACATCGCGTTCCCCGATGCCGCTCTGGGCCAGGGCGGCCGGGTCCGCGGCGAGCAGGTCCACCGGGTAGACCGCCTCGGGAACCGTCCACGGGAAGGGGATGTCGGTGTTGAACCCGAGCGCCTCGGCGGTGATCCCGACGTCCTCGGCACCCACCCGAATCGAGAGATCGGCGAACGTGGTGTTGCAGGAGACAATGAAGGCCCGGAGGAGAGATATCGACCGCCCGTCGTTGCAGACGCCTCCACCGGCGTTGGAAATCGTCGCCGACGAACCAGGGAGCGGGAACTCCTCGGGGTCGGGAAACTCCGTTTCCGGCACTGCGGTCCCGGTGTCGAGGGCGGCCGCCGTCACCACCGTCTTGAAAGTGGACCCCGGCGGGTAGATCTCCCTGGTGGCGCGGTCCAGAAGCGGCCCTTCGGGATCGGCCAGGAGACTTTCCCACACCGCCGCCGCATCGCCGCCGAGGAGCGACTCGGGGTCGTAGGACGGCGAGGAAACGGAGGTGAGGACCGCCCCGGTCCTGGGGTCGATGGCGAACACCCCGCCTTTGAGCCCGCCCAAGCCCTCGTACGCAGCCTCCTGAAGGGCGGCGTTGATCGTGAGTTCGAGGCTCTCCGGGCGGAGATCCCTTCCCAGGATGACCGAGACCAGGTCGCTGATGGTGAGATCCCGTTGCGAGCGAAGCTCGGCGGCATAGGCGTTCTCCAACCCCGAGGAGCCGACGAGGAACGAGTTGTAGCCCACCACGTGGGCGAAGGGTTCGCCCTCTGGGTACTGGCGCACGAAGGAGCGGGGGTCGTCGGGGTCGGGGACCGACTGCGCCACCACAGTCCCGTCAACCGTGACTATCAGCCCACGCTCCTTGCCACGTTCGGACAGTGCGGGTCGGGAATTACGGGGATCGGCCTTGAGCACGTCGGCGTGGATCACCTGGATCCAGGTGACGGCCAGGAGCAGGGCGAAGAAGCCGGCGAACAGACCGATGGACAGGCGGCGAACAGGCCCGTTCACGGCGCCTCCTCGTGGCTGATCCGGAGCAGGAGGGCGATCAGGATCATGTTTCCCACCAGGGCCGAGCCGCCATACGACATGAAGGGGAGGGTGATCCCCGTGAGGGGCACGAGCCGGACCACTCCGCCGATGATCAGGATGGTCTGGACGGCCAGGACGAAGGTGAGCCCCGCCGCCAGCAACTTGCGGAAGGTGTCGCGGCTGCGGAAGGCGATGCCGAGGCCGACCGAGATGGTGAGTGCGAACAGCGCGATGACCGAGACCGTCCCGGCGAACCCCAACTCCTCGCCCACGGCGGCGAAGATGAAATCGGTGGCGGCGTTGGGAATCAGATCGGGTCTACCCAGCCCCGGTCCCGCACCCGACAGGCTCCCGGTCCCCATCGCGAAGAGCCCCTGGGCTATCTGAAAGCCTTCGTCCTCGTAGTGCTCGAAGGGGGCGATCCAAGCGATCACCCGTCGCTGCACATGATCGAAGGCGATGTAGGAGGCCACCCCGGCGATCACGCCGAGGAACCCGCCCGCCACCAGATACCCGGTCGTGCCGGTGGCGGCATAGAGCAGGAGAACGAATCCCACGAACAGGAGCAGCGAGGCGCCGAGATCACGCTGCGAGATCAGTATCAAGACGCTGACCCCCCAGGTGATGAGCAGTGGGATCAGCTGCCGGGGCTCGGGGAAGGCGATGGGCCCGATGTGACGACGTGCCTCGCGGAGCGCCCGTTGGTGGTCGGCGAGGTACCCGGCGACGTAGGCGACGAGGCCCAGCTTGGCCAGCTCCGCAGGCTGGAACTGGAAGGTGGTGAAGCCCACGTCGAGGAGGACCCAGAGCCGGGACCCGTTCACCGACAACCCGCGAAGCGGAAACCCCCAGCCCGCAGGCAGGTTGGGGAGGAGGATCAGCACCAGCGAGATGAGAAGGGTGATATTGCGATACCGGCGCAATATCGAGATCGAGCTCCGGTTGAACAACAGCAGGGTCAAGGAGGCCAGACCGGCTGCGATGAGGATCCACCACCTCTGAGAGCTTGCCCGAACGGTCGCCGTGGCGAAATCGAGCCGATAGATCTGGAAGAAGCCGAGGGCGGTGAGGGCCGTCACCGGGGCCAGGAGCAGGGGTGTGGCCTTCGGGGCGAACGCCCGCACCGCCAAATGGAGTCCCCCGAAGGCGATCAAGAAGACAAGGAAGGTCAGGGCGGTCTGGGCATCGACCGTCCGCTCCTGGGCGAAGTTGACCAGGGTCACGGCGAACGCCGCCAAAACGGAGGCCGCCACGATCAACGCGCCCTCGGTGTTGCGGGTCATGGGCTCAGGAGACGACGTCGATGACGATGACGCTGATGTTGTCGTGACCTCCGGCCTTGTTGGCCGCCTCGACAAGCTTCCAAGCCGCCTCGTCCGCGCTTCCCTTGGCCAGGGCCTTGGCGATGCCATCGGGTGGCACCATCGAGTTGAGGCCATCGGAGCACAGCAGCAGCCGGTCACCCGGGGCGAGGTCGAGGTCGATGCGATCGACATTCACGAATCTGGTGAGACCGAGACAACGGGTGAGCATGTGGCTCTGCGGATGGTCATCGACCTCATCTGCCGAGATATGGCCGAGGGCCGCGTACTCGGCGGCGACGGTGTGATCCTCGGTCAGTTGCCTCAACTCCCCATCCCGGTACAAGTAGGCGCGACTGTCGCCGACATGCCCGAATCGGGCGGTTCCCTGGGGTTCCAGCGCGACCAGGGTCAGGGTGGTGCCCATTCCCTCTAGGTCAGGCTGACGGGCGACTTCCTCCCGAATGGCGCGGTTGGCGGCAGCGACCCGGTCGTCGGGATCGAGGTCGGCTGAGGCGGCGGCGTTGATGGCCAGACGGGACGCGACCTCCCCGGCGATGTGGCCACCCATCCCGTCGGCAACCATCAGCACGGCCGGCCCGCCGGACTCACCTGACTTGTCGGGAAACAGGGAGTCCTCGTTGTTCTGGCGGACCATTCCCTGGTGGCTGGCCGAGCCCCACACGTATCTCATCGGACTTCCATCACCGTTTTTCCGACCTGGATGGTGTCGCCGCGGCGGAGCGTGGTGGGCGCGGTCACGCGCCGCCCGTTGATATAGGTTCCGTTCGTGCTGCCGAGATCATGCAGCACCATCCCGTTCTCCTGGGCCACCAGCCGCATGTGGAACTCGGAAGCGTAGGGATCGTCGAGAAGGACGTCGGCCTCGGGCGAGCGCCCTAACACCGTCACATCCTCGACTTCGAGCTCGGTGCCCTGTTGGGTCTCGGACTTGACCATCACGACCTTGGTGCCCTCCCGGCGCTTCCGTCGAAGTGATATTCCTAGATGTGCGCCGATAGCGCGGGCCACCTGCCACACGAATAGGTAGACGAGGCCCAGGAAGATGATGCGGAGCAACGCCAGGATGATGTCGGGCATTCCTACCCCTCGATGAACCGGTAACGGTGCCCGGCCAGGCTGACCACCGAGCCATTCTGCAGCGGCACCGGTCGCTCGCCAACCCCCGCCCCGTCGACCGAGGTCCCGTTCGAGGACCCGAGATCCTGGATCCAGGACTGGCCCTCGGAGCGCCAGACCAATGCGTGCTTCCGCGACACGTTGTCGTAGGGAAGCACGATGTCTGCCTCCTCGGACCTCCCGAGGGTCACCCGATTGGCCCCGATCTCGATGCTGGTGCCGGAACCTGTGAGCCTGGCCCACGGTGGGAGCGGGCCCGGCTCGACCGACGGCGCGCAGGAGAACTGCCCCGGAGTCATCTCGTTCGAGGTAATGATCTTCACCGTCGGCGGGCCCTCGAAGAGGAGGCCAACGCCGGCGGCATGCTCGGAAAGCGCAATCTCCAGTTTCTTCTCGAGCGTGGTGGGGTCGACGTCGAGATCTGCCGGGCTAACGGTCAGAACGTACTTGTTGGCCGTCGCCGGGCCCGATTCATGGCGGTAGCGGCTCAGATCGGCCTCCCTCGCGATCCGTCCCGCCATCTCGGATGGGTGAAGCCTCCCCGAGAAGACGCGGCCGGTCGCGCCTTCCAGGAGACGCTCGAGGCGACGTTCCAGACTGCGTGCCAGGCTCACCGACGAGAGGTTACGGTGGGTCGGGGACAGTGTTGCCGACTACCGGAACCCCCGGTGCAACGGTACGATTTCGCCTCGATCCCGGGCGAGTGGCGGAATTGGCAGACGCGCAGGATTCAGGTTCCTGTGACCGCAAGGTCGTGGGGGTTCAAGTCCCCCCTCGCCCACTGGCTTTTCCGAGGTCACCCACCAGGCTCAGAGCCGGACTGCAACCCGATTGCAACCATTTCGGCGACACGCTCTGCGGCGTCCCTATCCATGCCCCTCTAACAGCAACGTGACGCCGAACGTCACCGACCATGGCCAGGGATCGGGACCCGGGGAGGACCCGCTTTTTGGGTGACGTTCGCGTTAGCCCTGCCCACCCGTTCAAATTTAGATTGACTAACCAGATTCACTTTTAGAACCGAGCGCATAGAGCAACGTAAAGCAACGTGGCGTGGCGAGAGTTGGATGGGGGCTTCTCGAGGATGCGGTCCGTCTGATCGGCACGCGACTTCACCTCGAACCCTTTGACGGTCGAGTCTTACCGGACCGACCACGTCCCTCGTCAGAAGAAAAAGGAATCCCCACGATGTCAAGGGCGTGGGGATTCCTTTTCTGGTTACCGTTCCCCCGACGGTAACTCCGCTCCGCTTTGCAGTCCTTTCCCATGCCGACGTGGGGGTCAAACAAGCACCGATCCGAGAGTTATCTGCTCTTCGTGCATGAATCTTCATAGGTCGGAGGCTGAGAACCCCGCCCGGATGCGACAAGCGCGGGGGTTCTCGATCCGGCCGGCATTTGGGGGGCCAAGGCTGCCGGCGTCCAATCAGCCTACATGTGTCAGATTTCGCGGTCTCGTTTGATCCCGGTCGCAGGTCGGGAAAGGGGTGGGGGAACGAAGTCTTCGGTCGTGCCGTCCGTTTTTGACTTCGATTCCACACATGGATCCCCCAGCCTTGACCGCTGGGGGATCTGTTCGCTTCCTCCTGGTCAGTCGTGGACTTTCCCCTTCGGGATGATGCCGGCGTGACGGCTCCCGGTGCCGGTGAGTCGCCCGGTTCGCATGATCCAACCCCAGGCCCGCGCCTCCTCCCATTCGGGCATCCCTTGGAGCTGGTTGAGGACTTCGGGACTGAGCGGCCAGGACCGGCACGCTTCGAGCAGGTGGGCCATTTCGGGTGTGATCGGCACGCACGACACGGGGCGGGAGGCTATGCCTAGGTGTGACACGCGGAGTCGGCGCCTAGTCGACCCCGATCTGAAGGGGGAAAGGGATGCAGAAGTCGAGACTCATCGCGGGCCTCGTGACCGTCACCGTTTTGCTGTCCGCGGGGATCGCCTGGGCAGCTCTACCACCCGGTGGAACGTTCACCGACGACAACGGGAACACTTTTGAGGGGGCAATCGAGGCGATCGCCGCCGAGGGAGTTACCCGGGGTTGTAATCCACCGGCGAACACGAGGTTTTGTCCTGACGATCAGGTGACGAGGGGGCAGATGGCCATCTTCATCGTCCGGGCGTAGGACCCTGCCCAGTTTTGGGCAGGGGGCGTCAGATCCTCGTCGCAGACCGCTGGTACCTGCCCGATGGGATTCAGGTTGCTGTGACCGCAAGGTCGTGGAGGTTCAAGTCCCCCCCCCCCCCCCCTCATCGAATTTCAGGGGCGGGGTCCGAATACCCCCAATGGCGCTTACTGGCCGCTGGGCAATCCGCTGGTGGTGGATCCGCCCGAGTCAGGTCATAATGGCTCGCATGTTTGCTCCGGCAGCTGCCGCTCACTGATCACGCGTTTCCCGCCTGATCACGCCCGTCTTCGACGACGGGCCACGTACGTGCAGTCCTTCGGCTTGGAGCTCTTGCCTGATGACCATCCAATCGTCGTGGGTCGAGATCGCTTGTGATGAGTCCGGGTTTTCCGGGTCCAACCTCCTCGACCCCGCCTCGCCAGTGATCACCCACGCCAGCGTCGATCTCGCCGTACCGGAGGCCACCGAGGTAGTCGCGGTACTGCGATCCCGTCTTCGCCACCGTTCCGAATACAAGTCCAACCAGTTGCTGCGACCCGAGCAGCGGCCCGCGCTCGAGTGGTTCCTCACCACGCTGCGCGGGCGTGCCCACGTCCATGTCATCGACAAGACCGAGTACGTCGCCGCCCGGGTGCTCGAGTTGTTCACCGAGGAGCCTTCGTACGGCGCGGGCACCAGTCTGGGCCGGGATCATTCCGCTGCCGTGCTCGCACTTCGGCGGCGGACCGATTTCCTGACGGCGTTCGTGGACCTGACCCGGACGAAGCGGGTCACGTCGATCGACCACGACGCGATCGATCGGTTGATGTCGACGATGCCGGCCGATCAGCCCGCTCTCTGGGAGGTGACATCGGCGCGGGTCGAGGAGGTCATGGTTCGGTTGATCGATGACGATCCCGTGTTCCCACCTCCGCTGGAGCCGCTGGTGCCGGCACTCGCCGAGACGGTGTTGTTCTGGAGCGCTGGAGATCGGTCAGTGGCCGTGGTGCATGACGAGCAGAGCGCGCTGACCCGGGGCCGGGTGGATCGGTTGGGGACCTTCCTCGCCGAGTCCGTGTCTCCGGCGCCTCCGCCGTTGCGCTCGTTCTTGCAGGTCGATTCGAGGGATGACCCGCGGGTACAGGTGGCTGATCTGCTGGCTGGGATCGCCCGTCGGCGGACGCCGAAGCTGAATGAGCTGCTGACGCCCTACCTACGGGCCTGAGCGGAGGGAAGTCCTCCCGACCGGCCCAAGTTGAGCAACCGGGGCAAGCCGGCCGCCTAGTGCTAGGCCTGCGGGCCTGAATACCCTTCCCGCATCTGCTCCCCCGAGCAGTCATGACATGATTCTCGACCAACCCAAACCGCGTAGACGGTCCTTCGGCCGATTCCTCTGGCCCGCAATCATCACTGCTGCCGCCGTGGTCGCCGTCGTCGTGACCAGCGCCGGGGACGACACACGGGCCGAGCTGGCATACCTCGATGCCATGCACGAGAACGCGTCCGATCTCTCGACGGGGGCCGACGCGCTGAGGGTGGTCATATCGCGTCTCTCTCGCGTCGAGCGGTCCGAGCTGGTCACGGCTACCGACAGCCTGCGTGAGAGTCTCGAGACCGGGCTGGAGTTGGTCGAGACTGGTCCGGTGTCGGAGAATCTCGTTGCCGCAAACGCGGTCTATCGCAGGGCGCTAGAGGCGTGGACGGTGGGCGTGAGTGGGTTCACCTCCGGGATCCTGGCCGCCGCCGACGACCCGACGGACATAGTGGTCACGGACAACATCGCCAATGCCCTGGCCGAGCTTCGGGCCGGTGATCGTCTCTACACAGACCTGGTTCGGGAGCTGGAGGCAGAGGAGGTGCCCGACCCGGTCGCCTCGCTGCCTGAAGTGCTCATGCTTCCGGCCGAAGGCGAGCTGTTCACGTTGTCGCAGGCCTATGTCGAGGCGTCGCGCTCGCCGAACAGCGGGATAGCACTGCGGCCCGGGCTCCAGGTGTCCTCGATCACCTCCGACCCTCTCTGGAACGTCGACCCTTCCGACCAGGCCGTCGTGCCGGCCACCGAGCTGCTGAATTTCTCCGTCGTAGTGGGCAATGCCGGCAACGTGGCCAGCGAGCCCGAGCCCATCGAGCTCACGCTGTCCGGCGAATCCGACCCGGTAGTGCTCTCGGAGATGGTGCCCGTGCTCGAGCCGGGCGAGCAGACGGCGGTGCAATTCCTCGAGATCCCGGTCATCCCCGGCGCCCTGTATGAAGTAGCAGCCAGCCTCATCGCGATCACGAACGACGTCGACCTCGAGGACAACGTCGTCAGCGTTCTCTTCGAGGTGAACGACGAGTAGGGGCCGACCCGGGCGCTCGGTACCATCGTCGCCTCATGATCGATCCCCGGCTGCTCCGAGATGACCCAGACGCGATCCGGGGGTCATTGGCCCGGCGCGGCTCGAAGGTCGATCTCGACGCCGTCATCTCCCTCGAGTCGAGTCTGCGGGCGGCCCGTCAGAACGCTGAGGAGCTACGTGCCAGGCAGAGGGAATCGGGACGGGAGATAGCCGGGCTCGTCGGAGAAGCAAAAGACGAGGCCATCGCTGCCGTGGCCGACCTGGCGGCCCAGGTGAAGGAGGCAGCAGCCGATCTCGACCGTCTGGAATCGGAGTTCGACTCGGCCATCCTCGAGGTCCCCAATCTGGTGGCACCGGATGCGGCTGAGGGGTTCGATGAAGAGGACAGCCTCGAGATCAAGCGGATCGGTGAGCCGCTGACCGAGGGCTCCGATCACGCATCGCTCGGCGAGACGCTCGGGATCATCGACACCGTCCGCGCCGCCAAAGTCTCGGGGAGCCGCTTCGGCTATCTCAAGGGCAAGGGGGCGATGCTGGAGTTCTCCCTGGTTCGCTGGGCAATGGACCACCTCGTCGCCGAGGGTTTCACGCCGATGGTCCCCCCGGTCCTGGTGCGCGAGGAGGCGCTCGTCGGTACCGGGTTCTTCCCCGAGGCCCGGGAGCAGGTCTACGAGATCCCGCGGGACGAGCTCTTCCTGGTGGGGACCGCCGAAGTTCCCCTCGCCGCCTATCACACCGACGAGATACTGGACTCTGACGATCTGCCCCTCCGCTACGCCGGGTTCTCCACGTGTTTCCGGAGGGAGGCCGGGACCTACGGGAAGGACACGGCCGGCATCTTCAGGGTCCACCAGTTCGACAAGGTCGAGATGTTCGTGTTCACCCCGCCGGGCGAGTCACGGGCGGAGCACGATCGTCTCCTCGCGGTCGAGGAGAAGCTGGTCGGCGAGCTGGAGATCCCCTACCGCGTGGTGAACGTGGCCGCGGGGGATCTCGGCGCCTCGGCCGCCAAGAAGTACGACATCGAGGCCTGGTTCCCGGGAGAGCAGGCCTACCGCGAAATCACCTCCTGTTCCAATACGACTGATTATCAGGCGCGACGGCTCAAGATCAGGATGAGGACCGGGCAGGGGAACGAGGTGGTGCACACGCTCAACGGGACGGCATGCGCGGTGGGCCGGACCATCCTCGCCATCCTCGAGAACCATCAGCAGCCCGACGGCTCGGTCGTCATCCCCGAGGCGCTCCGTCGCTACACGGGATTCGACGTCATCGAGTCGTGAGTGAGGTCTCCGATCCGATCTTCGCCCGGATCGCCGCTCGATACGACCTGATAAACCGCATCCTGTCCCTAGGCCAGGAGAAGTCGTGGCGGGCACGGGGGATCGACATGCTGGCACCGGGAAGGGTCCTCGATCTGGGCTCCGGGACCGGCGCCACGGACTTCGGTCAGCGGGAGGTCGTCGGTCTCGATCCGGTCATCGAGATGCTGGCGCTGAGCCCGGTCCGTGATCGTGTCGTCGGGACTGGGGAGTTGCTCCCTTTCGGGGAAGGATCCCTCGATGCCGTGTTCAGCGGGTTCGTGTTCCGCAACTTGAGCTCGGTCGATGCGACCCTGGCCGAGATCGATCGGGTGCTGAAGCCGGGTTCGACGGCGGTGGTGGTCGACCTGGCCCGGCCACGCAACGGCGTGCTCCGGATCTTGCACCGTATCGGCACCGCTGTCCTGCTACCCCTCGTTGGGTTGCTCTTCGCCGGCGCCCCCCGGGAGTATTGGTACCTCCACCGCTCCCTGGACTCCCTTCCACCCCCCGAGACGCTGTTCCTGGGCCATACCCTCACCCCCGAACACGTCTGGCGGATGGGCCTCTTCGGCTTCGTCTACGGGGTACGCCTGCGAAAGCAATCCCTTACCTGAGGTACGTAGCGCCACATTTGGCGCTACCGCGACAAGGAATGTCAGCTGACCCGGACCCGAGCTTTCTCTGTCCGTCCAGCGCCATATATGACGCGCCATCAACCTCAGGTACGCGGTGCCATAGTGATCGTGCCCCCGCCGTCGAGACCTTGCGGCGCCGGTGATGGGGGGCGTGGACTCGGGTCAGGCCGCCCTGCGTCACCCGGAACGGTCCACTTAGGGCTGCTTCCTTCCGGATCTGACCCGGTTCGTGGTGTTCCGCCGCGCAGGACCCGACCGTCAACGTCCCGTGTCCACCATCGGCCGGCGTCACGTGGACCCTCGGGCGGGGAACTCAGCCCCGCATGGAGAGGATTTCGGGTTCAGGGCACCCCTAGCGCCCCGCCTATCACGATCGAGGACAAGGGTAGGCGATGACCGATTGCTACCAATACGGCGCCGGAGGACAGGTCCGCTGTTACCTTCCATCGGCTGTGTCCGCCCGTTTCGGCCCCAATTTCGGCCTGCTGTTTGCCGCCGCGCTGCTGCAGGAGATGTCCTTTTTCCTCCTGGTCAACTTCCCCGGCTATCTGGAGACCCTCGGTGTCACCGAGTCGCTGATCGGCGTTCTCTATGCCGCTGGAGCGGTCCTGGCCCTTCTCTTCCGGCCCGCCTTAGGCCGAATCCTGGACCTGACTCACCGGCGCACGGTGCTCCTGATCACGGGAGGGCTCAACGCGGTGGTGGTCCTCGCCCTGGTCACGACGACCGTGTGGGGACCGGTCCTCTGGGTGCTCTTCCTGTCGCAAAGGGTGCTGCAGATCGCCCTCTTCACCACAATGCTCACCTACGGGGCGGATTCCATCCCGGTCGAGCATCGAACCCAGGGTCTTGCGCTGTTTGGGCTCTCCGGGCTGTTCCCGATCGCGCTGGGGGGCGTCGCCGGCGACCTGGTCATCGACGCCTTTGGCTACTCCGCCCTATTCATTCTCGCCTCGGCAGCAAGTCTCACTTCCTGGCTACTGGTATGGCGGCTGCCCCTGCTCCCGATCCTCGGCCATCGTCCCCGACGTGGATTCTGGGCTGCACTTGCCCAGCGCAATCTCCTTCCGCTCTGGTGGGTGACCCTCACCTTCAGCATCGGGATGGAGACCGTGTTCACCTTCACCCGTACCTTCGTCGCCGACCGCGGCATCGGCTCGACCGGCCTCTTCTTTGGGGTGTACGGCGTGACCGCAGCCGCCATGCGAATCGTCGGCGGGCGGCATTACGACCGGGTCCCGCAACGTCCGCTGGTCGCCGGCTCGCT
>Ga0268386_10001852_pt1 | contig 14750 bp, 14 predicted proteins | sample RVTome_15_FD_200260 | JGI IMG/M metagenome (GOLD analysis project Ga0268386, IMG submission 200260) | Soil microbial communities from uranium-contaminated site in the Upper Colorado River Basin, Wyoming, United States - RVT150D86... ...
CCGTCCGGAACCACGCATGAAGCTCGCCCACCGACCTCGGATAGTGGTTGCCTGCACGGGGGTAGCCCACCACACCACTTTACTCCGGTTAGATGGAGACCCCCAAGGGGCCTTATGGATCCGCGAGCCGCCGCCTGTCAACCGGTGTATCCTCGGCCGCGCGGCCGAGTCGGACATGGACACCCTCGCCCTGATCGTCGTCCTCCAGGCTCCGCTCCCGCTCCAGCCGGGGACCTGGTGGGAGTATCGGGAGTCCTACGCGGAGCGGCTTGGCTCGATCGACTCCATCACCGACGAGGTCACCCGGTTCGAGGTCCGGGGCACGCCCGGTCGGCCGTTCATCCATCAGTCGGGAGGCGCCGATCCCGGGTCCGGACCCGCGGAGATGGGCGACGGCTGGATCCGGCTGGGGCCCTGGACCGGCGAGGATCCGCTGCCCCTGCCGCTCGAGCCAGGCCGTGCGCGCCGCGTCGGCGACGGCGCATCGGCGGGTTGGACGGTGGAGGCGGAAGAAGAGGTGACGGTGCCGGCCGGTACGTTCCGCGCGCTCCGGTGCGCGCTCCGGACGCGTCGCAGCGTATCGGTGCTCTGGATCTCGCGCGGGGTCGGGGTCGTGAGGGAGAGCCACGGGGCCCCGGGGGCGCGGCCGGAGATCGAGCGGGTGCTCCTGCGCTGGAGCCCGCCGCGCATCGCCCCGGGAGGCTGATCAGAGCCGATCGACGAGATCGTCGCGCTTCTCGGCCGCGAGCGAGGTCAGCAGGCCGTGAAGGCTTCGCATGGACTCGTCGGTCAGGGTCCGGAAGTCCTCCCGGATGGCCTGGATCTGGTCCCATTCCCGGTCGGCCTCCGGCTCGCCCCGTACGATCGACCGGGTGGAGGCCAGCAGGAAGCGCGTGGCGAGGCCGAAGCTGCGGCCGAGGATGTAGAGCCGCAGGCGGTAGCGCTCCGCCGTGGAGACGAGGAACTGGTGGAGCACCTGGTTCAGGTAGGCCAGGCTCGCGATCTGGGCGATGCGGAAGTCGCGGGGCCGCAAGGGCTGCACGGGAGCCATGGCCGACACCATCCGCGAGAACGTGGCCATGGTCGCCAGGAGTCGGAGCATGTTGGGCGAGAACTTCTCGATGACCCTGTACCCGACGTCGATCAGCTGCCGCGCCTCCTCCATCGAGCCGAGCTCGCGGACGGAGAGCGCCTCCTCGTAGGTGAGGTCAGCCAACGCCATCTCGGACTGCACCCGGTTCTCGATGGTGCGGTAGAGCCGGTCGCCCTTGGGGGTGAGGAGCAGCTCCCAGTCCCGGCGCACCATCCGCTCGTTGCGGCGGCCGAACAGGAACAGCACGACCAGACAACCGAGCGCGGACAGCGCGATCATGAGCCACATGGAGTTGTCGGACGCATCCTTCCCGCGGCCGGAGGTCCCGCGTCACCGGGCCAACGAGTAGCCGCTCGGCCCGGAGCATTATGCGCTTCTTGTCAACGCGGGCGCCAGGCAGCCACGCACCAGTAGCCCAGGACGACGAGGTAAGCCAGCGGATAGGCGTAGTTGTTGACCACGGCCAGGCTCTCGAAACCGTAGGTTGCGAAGAGCTGCAGCGCGACCGTGAACACGAGGAGGTAGGGTACGAAGCCGATCAGAAGGGTCTTGTGGAACGGGTTCACCGGCACCCGGTACCAGAGGATCACCGCGGCGATGCTGGTGAAGAGCCAGACCGTGCCGTTGACGATCCGGGGCTGGACCCCGCCGGCGATCGACTCGAACTCCCTGGAGTCCGGCACCGACAGGACACCGATCAGCGTGAGGGCGAGCACGACGAACACCGTGCTCCGTGCCGTGGACAGCGCACCCGGGAACGCCCGGAAGGTCCTCCAGGCGAGCTCCAGGGCGATACCGAACTTGAGCGCGTGCAGGGCCGCCTCCTTGTAGAGCCAGAACTGCCGCGTGTAGAAGACGTCGGGAGCGAAGGCCATCAGGCCGCTCGTCGCGAGATAGGTGGCGAGGTAGGCCACGAAGGCCCAGCTCAGCCGGTAGCGCCCGCGACGGACGAGTCCGACCAGGATCGCCGCGGCGAGGGTAAGGGTCGCATAACCGACGGCGAGCTGGATCCGGCCCACCCGGCTGAAGGTACAACAAAGTCGATGGATAGGGGAGGCTCACGACCACCTCTCTCGTGGCCTCCCTCCTCCGCAGTAACGGCCGCCCCTCCCTACTTGGGCGGGATCGGGAAGCCGTCGTCCATGGCCTGGACCTCACCGGCGTCCACGTTCAGTGGGGTGCCCCCCCACGCGCCGCCCAGGTCGACCGGGATCAGAAGCAACATCAGCAGGGCCCAGATCTCCATTTCCAACCTCCCCGCGGCTCGACCGCGTTCGGTGAGTATACACTTCTTGTCAAGTAAAATGGACCTATAGTGTATACAGTGAAACCAGGAGGTCGTTCCTGCTACTGAACCTGTTGTCCCGTCGACTCCAAGCGGCTAACATGGGCGCACTCGAGGAGGGCTCATGAAGCGTCGCGTCGACCTCATCGACCAGTTCACGGACCTGGTCGTCGGAGCGGACGATCCCAGACGGCTCGCGGAACGCACGCTGGAGGTCGTCATGTCGTTGAACAACGGTAGGAGCGGGGCCGTCTTCTCGCGGGACGGCGAGCGGGTCGCCCTCTTCGCCTCGCGGGGAATCGATCAGCACGTGCTCGACGCGATCCAGCTGGTCTGGAGCCATCACCGTGACGTCCTCGACCGGGGCGAGACCTTCTACGTCCCGGAGCGGGCGACCGACCGCCGGCTCCCGAAGGAGGAGCAGAAGCACGGCCCGGCGAGCTTCGCGGTGGTGCCGGTGTTCGACGGCGAGCAGCTCTTGGCGTTGCTCTACGTGGACAGCCTCGACCCCCACTTCTGCGCCCCCCATGACCTGGAGCGGCTCTCGAAGTTCACGCGCATCGTCGCGAAAGCCATCCAGGACTCCGGGCCGCTCGCCGAGCGGGGGCTCTCCAGGGTGGACGCCTGGGAGACCTACCTGGAGCGCACGCCGGTCGAGGACATGGAGCGGGAGAAGCTGCTGCTGCTGCTGAACCGCAACGAGTGGAACATCGCCCGGGTGGCGCGGCTGATGGGCGTCACCCGCCGGACGATCTATCTCCGGCTCCAGCGCTACAACATCCCCCGGGAGCGGGTTCCGAAGACCCGGCTCCGGGCCGCCCCCGCGCAGTAAACCGCCCGCCTCGTCCGCCGGCGGACCTGGTCTGCTAGAATCCGGCGGTCGAGGTGCGGGCGCGTTCGCCCCGCGCACCCGAACGCCGAAGGGGAGCGGACATGAAGGGAGCGGGCGGTACTCCGGGCGGCGTCGGCTCCTTCTTCCTCGGCCTCGCCATGGCGATCGGTGGAGGCTACCTCCTCACCCAGCAGGTGACGGTGACGTCGGGCTTCTGGGGCTACTTCGGACCGCAGACCTTCGGGCTGTCGCTGCTGCCACTGGCTGCCGGCGTCGGCCTGCTGTTCTTCGACGGCGAGAGCCGGCTGGGCTGGGTCCTCGCGGTGGGTGGCTGCGCGATCATCCTTCTCGGCATCCTGGCGAACCTCCGCATCTACTTCCAGCCCACGACGCTGTTCAACACCCTGGTGATGATCGTGCTCCTCGCCGCCGGGCTCGGCCTCGTAGCACGCTCGGTGAAGCCCCCGTCCTGAGCGAGCCAGCGGCCGCGCTGTTCGCGCGTTCTCGCGGTGTTGACAGTCCGGAGCGGGCACTCCTATACTGGCCAACGGCGCTATCGTCTAGGGGTTAGGACGGATGGTTCTCAGCCATCAAACCGGGGTTCGAATCCCCGTAGCGCTACCAGCCGCGAACCCCGACCCAATCCGTATCGGTCGTTGACGTCCCGGCGGCCGGGTGGCCGCCTTCCGGCCCTCGACGTGCCGCGAACCGGCTCCGCAGTTGACAGTCTCCGTCACGGAGTCCCGCAGGAAGGTCGATGGAGTGCGATGGACTTGATAGAGCGCGATTTGAATCGAGCCTCGCCTTGGGTTAGCCTTCCAGGCGGTATTCGGTTTCACCGTGTCTCCATCGCGAACAGGGAGGTGCCACAGCGATGCCGTCTCTCGCCGCCACGTTGAAGCAGGAAGTGCGGCGCATGGCCGCGCGCGAGGTCAAGAAGACGCTCCGTCCGCTCCGCAAGCTGCAGCGCCAGCTCAAGGCCCTGCGCGTGGACAGCCGCGGACAGCGCCGCACGCTGGCGAGCGTGGAGCGCCGCTTCGCCCGACTGAAGGCACGAGTCGGACGTGGCGGGGGCGCCGCCGACCGCGGGCGCAGGCAGGCCGCCGACACGGTCCGCTCGCTCCGCAGCAAGCTGGGGATGACGCGCCTCGAGTTCGCCAAGCTGCTCGGAGTGAGCCCGGGCTCCATCTTCGGCTGGGAGTCGGGGCGGACCGCGCCGCGTGGACGGAACGTCTCCCGCATCCAGGAGCTCAAGAAGAAGGCGATCAGTAAGGGCCGCGGCGGTGCCGGCGCGGCTCCCTCGCGACGTCCCTCTGCCCGTGGCCGACGCGGCGCCCGCAAGCGGCGAGCGCGGAAGTAGGTAAGATCCGGCGGCTCGCTCCGGCCTTGCCGGCGACCCCGGCCCGGCCTGGCCGCCTTCCCCGCCCTCGCACGTGACCACGGTCCAATGGTCGAGCTGAACCACCGAGAGAGGACGATCAAGGTCAAGATCGTCTACTACGGCCCGCCGGTGGGGGGGAAGACCACGAACCTGCAGGTCCTCCACCAGCACGCCCAGGCCACGAGGCGTGGAGAGCTGATCTCCGTGAACTCGGCCCAGGACCGCACGATCCTGTTCGACCTCCTTCCACTGAAGGCGGCCGGCTTCCGGGGCTTCGACCTGCGCTTCCAGGTCCTGGCAGTGCCCGGCCAGGCCATGTACGCGGCCACGCGGCGGCTGGTCCTCAAGGGCGCGGACTCTCTCGTCTTCGTGGCGAACTCCGCCGCCGACCGGTGGGAAGAGAACATCCAGAGCTTCCGCGAGATGACCCAGAACCTGCTGGCCCACCAGCTCGATCCGACTTCGCTGCCGCTGGTGCTCCAGTACAACAAGCGCGACCTGCCGGAGGTGACGCCGGTCGAGTTCATGGACCGGACGCTCAACGCGCGCAAGTCGGATTCCATCCCTGCGGTGGCCGTCCGCGGGGAGGGAGTGCTCGAGACGTTCGGGGCCATACTCATGCGGACCATGAAGGACCTCTCGTCCCGCTACCAGATCGTCGAGGTGCCCAAGGGCCAGACCGTCCAGCAATGGACGCAGCAGACGATCCAGGGCCTGTTCGGCACCGCCTCGCTCGCGGTCGAGCCACATCCTCTGCCCGCCGACGTGATCCGTAGCGCGATGCCCCGTCCCGCCGGGGCGGCGACGCCGTCCGAGCCGTGGCGGACGCCGGAGCGGCGGACGGTGAGGGTGACGCTCCCGGAGGAGACCGTCCGGATGGCGTGGACCGGCCCCGACGCCCGGGCCAACGAGACCCTCGTCGAGTCCTACGCCCAGGCGTCGACGCAGCTCAGCTCGGCGCTGGCGGAGATCCGCGACGAGCGGGACACCGCCCTGCGCCGCCTGGAGGACATCCAGCACGCCCAGAACGCCGCCCACGACGTCATGGCCGGGCAACCCCTGGAAGCCACGCTCCGTACCGTGCTCGGACGCATGGCCGACGCGGCCGGCGCCACCCACGCCACGTTCCTGGTGCCCGGAGAGGACCGCTCATTGAGGGCAGTGGCCCTCCGCGCCATCCCGGAGGACCCCCTGCTGAAGGTCCCGGCGGGCGTGCAGCACGTGACCGAGCGCTTCCTGACCGAGACCGAGCCCCACCTGCACCAGTCCGCCGACAGCCTCGACCTGGGCGATGCGCTGGAGTCGGGGACGCCTCCCTTCGCCGCGGTCGTGAGCGTCCCGGTGCGGACCCCGCGAGGTCTCCAGGGGATCGCGATGCTCTATTACACGCCGGACGCCGCCCTGCCGCGTCCGGAGGTGGTGGGCCACATCGGTGCGGTTGGCCGGGCCCTCGCCGCCGCCCTGGAGCTGGCCGCGGTCCTGGCGGTGGTCCGGTCGGCGGAGAAGGCGCTGCCGCAAGCCGTCGCCGCGAGCCTGGCGGCCCGGGGCATCGAGGACGTCGTGGCGTCGCTCGTCAGCCTGCGGGATCGCCTCGGTGCCCTGCGGCAGAACCCCAAAGCTCCTTCCTGGTTCCTCGAGGAGTTCTCGCACCTGGCCCCCAGCCTCTCCGAAGCCCTGTCAATCACCCGCTCCCTGCTGGCCTTCGGGCGGGGGCAGATCCAGAAGGACAGCGTGGACGCGGAGGAGGTCGTGGCGGACCTGCGGTCTTCGGGGCTCACCGTCCAGCTCTCCGGAGAGGTGCGGCTCGCGGGCGACGCGGCCCTGCTGCGGCAGGCCCTCGGCGCGCTCGTCGACCACCTGCGCGACGGTGATCCGGCACGGGCCCGCGCGCTGCAGGTGCGGGTGGAGGCCGAAGGCGGGAGGGTCAAGATCCGCGTCGGCATCGCCGGGCCGGGGGGCGAGCTCCCGGAGGCCTACGCGGATCTCCGGTCCCCGGGCACGTCGCTCCGCCGCACCGACTTGCGCCTGGCGGTCGCGCAGAAGGTGGTCGAGCTGCACGGGGGCACACTGTCGCCGGAGAGCGACCCGGCCGCCGGTCACTGGGCCGCGATCACGCTCCCGGCGGGTTGAGGCGGCCGGCGCGAGCCTGATCAGTCCCGCTCGGGCTTGTCGTCCTCCTCTTCGTCCGTGGCCGCAGGCGCGGGCGCGTCGCGGCGGATCCAGGAGAAGAACGAGAACGGCGTCCGTTCGGCGGCGGCCCTGGCCGTGCTCTCGGACGCCTCCCGGGCGGTCCCCTGGTCGCGTTGCTCCCGCTCCGCGGCCGCAGGTCCCCGCTCGGAGCCCGACTCGCCGCGGGGCTCGCCCGCGTTCATCTCGTCGTCTCCGTCCTCCCCGTCGCCTTCGTGGTCCGCGTCGTCCATGTCCTGGGCCTCGTCGCCGCCGGACTGGCCGGGCGAAGCCTCGGCGAGCGCCTCCGCGGCGTGAGGCGCGCCCTCGCGCGGCCTCCGCCCCCGCCCGCGCCGTCGGCGCGGGTGCCGGCCGCCGTTGGCGGCGGCCGCGTCGGGTTCGCCGGCCACGGCCGGTGCGGCCGCCATCGCGGGAGCCGGCTCAGGCGCCCGCGGCGCGGGGGGCGGAGGGGCGGGCTCCGGCCGCGAGGCCGCGGAGGTCGACGCCGCCCCGAGGTCCTCGACGATGTAGCTGCCGGAGCGCTGGTCCTTCCTGAGCACCACGATCCCACGGCGCTGGGCGTCCTCCAGGAGATGGCTGAACGTGCGGAAGCCGTAGTAGGTCTCGTTGAAGGAGGGCTTCTTGCGCTTCATGGTCTCCTTGACCATGGAGCCCCAGAGGATCTCCTTGTTCTCGCGCTGCAGCGCCAGGATGGAGTCCACCAGCAGGGCGAAGCACTCCTGGACCTTCTCGGGCACGTTGGCGATCTGCGGCAGGCCGCGCTGCTGGCCGCGGACGAGGTCCTCGTAGAAGATGAACTCGTCGCAGTTCTCGATGAGGAGGTCGGAGGTCGAGTTCTTCACGCCGACCCCGATCACGTACTTGTTGTTCTCCTTCAGCTTCGAGACGAGAGGCGAGAAGTCCGAGTCGCCGGAGGCCACGACGAAGCAGTTGATGTGCTCCTTCTGGAAGGACATGTCCATCGCGTCGACGACCAGGCGTATGTCCGCCGAGTTCTTGCCGCCCAGGGACTTCTGGGGTACCTCGATGAGCTCGATCGCCGCCTCGTGGAAGCTGCGCTTGTAGTCCGAGTAGCGGCTCCAGTCGGCGTAGGCCTTCTTGACCAGGAGCTTGCCCTTGTCGAGGAGGCGCTCGAGGACGAGATTGACGTCGAACTTGCGATAGTGGGCATCGCGGACGCCGATGGCGATGTTCTCGAAGTCGATGAAGAGGGCGAGTCGCTGCTCGTCCTGAGAGCTCGTTGCCAAGGGGTTCCTCCTGAGGGTTCAGTCGAGACACCCTCGACCCGGACCCTGCGGGGGGTCCCGGGCGGGGGGCGCCCGGGGGTGGTCCCGGGGCCACGGGGACCTACAGTCTAGCATAGGAAGGCGCTACGCACTCCTGCGTCAGCAGCAGGGCGTGAAGGTGCGCGAAAGGGCGTCTATCTTCCAGGCCGTTCCGTAGGCTCTCGTCGTGAGCCGCACCCCTCGAGCGCGATGCCGCGGTGGGTCGCCTCACGGCTTCGCGGGCCTTTCTGGAGCGTTCCTGGGGGCGTTTCCTTGCCAACGATCGGGGCATTGTGGCACGATGGCGCTCGCATTCCAGCCCCGCTTTCGCCGTCCCACGAGACCCGATGCCCACCAGAACCCCGCGCGACCCCTGTCCTGGACCTGACCGGCGGGGGCTCCAGGGGGACCGGTCCGGTCGGTGACCGCGGCCTTCCTCCGCGCCACCCGCGCGGCTTTCCTCCTGTGCACGCTGGTGCCCCTGCTGGCGACGGTCTGCAGCCGCCTGCTCCTGGGCGGCGGCGCGTACGCGCTGACCGGCACCGAGGTGATGGCGCACCTCGCCGCGGCCGCCGCGCTGAACGTCGCCGCCGCTCTGCTCCTGCGCCGCTACGGCGCGGAGCTCGACGCCCGCTCGCGCGAGCAGGCGGCGTTCCTGGACGCCGTACCCGCCTCGCGGGTCGATGGAGCGATCCTCGGGAGCGCCGCGCTGGGCCTGGCCCTGGAGCTGGCGGTGATCCGCTGGCAGGGGTCGGTCTTCGAGCTGTTCGCCCTCTACAAGAACCTCGGGCTTCTCGCGTGCTTCGCCGGGCTCGGGCTGGGTTACGCGCTTGCGGGGCGGGACCGGATTCCGTTGCTGGCCACGATCCCCCTGCTGACCGTGCAGATGGCCCTGCTCGTCGGGCTACGCCACGGCCTGCCCGGCCCCGAGCTGGAGTCCAACGGGCTTTCCTGGCGGATCCAGAGCCTGCTCGCGACGCCCTTCCCCGAGCAGCGCAACATGGGCCTCGCGGTCGCCGGGACGGTGCCGCAGTTCGCCGCCGCCTACGCGTTCCTGGTGGCGGTCTTCCTGCTGACCGCCCTCGCCTTCCTTCCCCTCGGCCAGCTCTGCGGACGCCTGATGATGCGGCGGCCGCAGCTCCGTGCTTACGCCCTCAACCTGCTCGGCAGCCTGGCGGGCGTGCTGTTCATGCTCGCGGCCGGGTGGCTGTGGAGCCCCCCGGTGGCGTGGTTCTCGCTCCTGTTCGCGGGGATCCTGGTCTTCACGGCCCACGACCGCCGCGCCGTCCTCGCCGGGGCGGTGGCCGCCCTCGCCGTCCTGACGCTCCTCTCCTGGCCGGTCTCGTTCCCGTGGGAACGGATCCACTCGCCGTACCAGCTCGTCGAGCGTGGCCCCGGGAGGGGCGGGCTCACCATGCTACGGGCCGCCGGCCACTACTACCAGAGGGTGCACGACCTCTCGGCGGAGGCACAGGCACGCTCGGAGGACGCCCGGCGCGTGGCCTTCTACTACGAGCTGCCGTACCGAGTCCACGCGCGGCCCGAGCGGGTCGCGATCCTGGGGGCCGGCACCGGCAACGACGTGGCCGCGGCCCTGCGGGCCGGCGCTCGGCGCGTGGACGCGGTGGAGATCGACCCCGTCATCCTCCGGATCGGTGGGTTCTTCCATCCCGAGCGCCCATACGCCGACCCCCGCGTCCGTCCGGTCGTGAACGACGCCCGCTCGTTCCTCCGGAGCGGCGGGGAGACCTACGACCTCGTGGTCTACGCGCTGCTCGACTCCCATACCCTGGTCAGCCACGCCTCGAGCATCCGCCTCGAGTCCTTCGTGTACACGGTGGAGGGCCTGCGCGAGGCCCGCCGGCGTCTCGCCCCGGACGGGCTGCTGAGCCTCTCGTTCGCGGTCGTCTCGAAGGAGATCGGGCGGAAGATCTACCTGATGATGACGCAGGCCTTCGACGGCCACCCGCCGGTCTGCATCCGGGGCGCCTACGACGGCTCCGTCCTGTTCCTGCAGCGGCGGGACGGAGGCCTCACCCTGCCTCCCCGCCTCACCCTCGACCGCAGGGCGGGCTTCTGGATCGTGGAGCGCTTCGAGGACGCGTCCGTGCGGGCGGACGTCTCCACCGACGACTGGCCCTTCCTCTACACCGCGGTCAGGGATTATCCGCGCTCCCACCTCCTGATGGGGGCGGTGGTGGTCCTCCTCACCGCGCTCCTGGTCCGCGGCTTCACCGGCGAGGCCCCGTCCTTCAGCGGCGGGGTCTTCTTCTTCCTCGGGGCGGGGTTCATGCTCCTGGAGACGAAGGCGATCACCGAGCTGGGCCTGGCGTTCGGAAGCACGTGGCAGGTGGTGGGGATCAGCATCTCCGGGATCCTGGTGATGTCGTTCCTGGCTACCTGGTTCGTCGGCGCGACCCGCTACCGCGGCACGGCGCTCCCGCTCCTCCTCCTGCTGGCGAGCCTTGCCCTCGGCTACCTGGTGGCCGGCGGGGGCGGTCTGCCTCCGGGCCCCGCCGGGCGCCTTGGCACCGTCCTGCTCCTGAGCTGCCCGGTGCTGTTCTCCGGCGTGCTGTTCGCCCGGTTCCTCGAAGACGAGCGCAACGTGGCGGCGGCGATGGCGGCGAACATCCTGGGCGCCATGTTCGGAGGCCTCCTCGAGTACAACTCCATGTACTTCGGCTTCCGCTTCCTCTACGGCCTCGCCGCGCTGCTCTACGCGGTCGCCTTCGTCCTGGGCCGGGCGCGGCGCTCCGGACGCGCCCAGGCGGTCGCGGGCGAGAAGGTGGCCTGAGAGCCGGTGAACAAATCCCACTGGCGACGTTAGCGCTCCAGCCCCAGGCCCGGCACGAAACGGACGTTCGGCGCGCGGGAGAGGAGCTTCGGGTCGAGCTTGACCTTCGAAGAGCGCCCGCCGCCGCCGAGGACGACGTAGTCCAGGCTCAGCACCGCTTCGTCGACGTAGACCGGCATGTCGGGGGGCAGCCCGAAGGGCGTGACCCCGCCGACGGTCATGCCGGTGAGGGCCTGCGTCTCCTCCGCCGTCGCGAACGAGACCCGGGGCACTCCCATCAGCTTCCGGACCGTCCGGTTCACGTCCAGCAACGTCGAGGCCCGGACCACGCAAGCCGCGTAGCGGCGGGGCTCCTTCCTCGAGGCGACCACGATGGTGTTGAGCGAGCACTCGGCCGGGAAGCCGTAGCGGGCGCAGAAAGCCGCGGTGTCCGCGGCGGCGGGGTCGCACTCCAGCCGCTCGAAGGGGATCCCGGCCTCCTCGAGGGCGCGCATGACGGCGGCCTCGGGGTCCCGGTGAGTCGCGTTCGGTAGGGCCTCAGTCACCCATGACGTGGACGACCACCTCGCGGCGGTGGCGCCCGCTCCGGTGCTCCCACACGTACACGCCCTGCCAGGTCCCGAGGGCCAGCTCGGCGTCGAGGATGGGTACCTGCTCGGACGTCCGGGTGAGGGCGGTCTTGACGTGGGAGGACATGTCGTCCTCGCCCTCGGTGACGTGGGTATAGAGGGGGTCTCCGTCGGGAACCAGGCGGTCGAGGAAGCCCTCGAGGTCGCGCCGGACCGCCGGGTCTGCGTTCTCCTGGATCACCAGGCTCGCGGAGGTATGGCGGATGAAGACCGTGCAGAGCCCCTGTCGGACGCCCGACGCTTTCACCACCCGCCGGACGTCCGCGCTGATCTCGGTGAGGCCCCGGCGCGTGGACACGGTGAGGAGCTCGCTGGCCTGCCTCACCAGCTGACGACGGTGATCTCGGTGACCTCCCAGGAGCCCGTCCGCGCGGTGACGTCGCAGGCGAACGTCGTCGGCCCGCTCGCCCTGCCCTCGAAGCGCGAGAGGAGGCGCACGTGGGCGGCGCCAGAACGCTGCAGCCGGTATTCCTCCGCCATCCGCAGTGGTGCGCCGGCCGGGAGCCGGCTCCGCAAGGCGTCCTCGCAGGCGGTGAGCATTCCAGCGGGCGCATCGAGTCCCGAGTCGGCCCTTCCCCGGGCGACGATCCTGTCCATTCCCCAGGCGCCTATCCAGAGCAGCGAAGCGACCACGGCGACCACCGAAACGCGCCTGAGTCCCGATTCGGACATTCTGCCTCCTGGTCCGAGGGCTCGGGCCAGTTAATCAAGTCTCTTAACATATAGGCCGTATGCCCCATTAAATCAAGGAGAAAATGAATCTCTATCCGCAACGACTGCGGCCGGACGTATCATGGCCCTCCCGGAGCTATGCACGCCCGATACCGAAGCCCGCCCAACCGCGACGTCTCCCCGGCCGGACCCGGGGAGTTCCGCCCCATCGCGATCGGTCCCTTGAGCGTGTGGCCGCCGGTGGTCCTGGCGCCGATGGCCGGCGTGACCAACCCGCCCTTCCGCACTCTCTGCCGGCGCTTCTTCATGGACCGCGGGGGGGCGGCGGTGTCGAACGCCGGCCTGTACGTGAGCGAGATGATCACCGCCCGGGCGCTCGTGGAGGGCAACCGCAAGACGTGGCTCCTGGCGAGCTTCGGTCCCGAGGAGACGACCCGCAGCTTGCAGCTCTACGGCGTCGATCCGTACTACGTCGGCGAGGCGGTGCGCTACCTCGTGGGCGAGGGCCGGATCGACCACCTGGACATGAACTTCGGCTGCCCGGTGCGGAAGGTGACCGCCCGTGGCGGCGGGGCGGCCGTCCCCCTCAAGCCCCGGCTCCTGCGAGGCATCGTGCGGGCCGCGGTAGCTGCCGCGGGGCCGGTCCCGGTGACGCTGAAGTTCCGGATGGGCATCGACGAGCGACACCAGACCTACCTCGACTCCGGCCGGATCGGAGAGGAGGAGGGCTGCGCGGCCGTCGCTCTCCATGCGCGCACGGCCGCGCAGCTCTACGACGGTGAGGCCCGCTGGGACTCCGTCGCCCGGCTGAAGCAGGCGGTGACGCGCATCCCGGTGCTCGGCAACGGCGACGTCTGGGAGGCCGAGGACGCCCTGCGCATGATGCGCACCACGGGCTGCGACGGCGCCGTCGTGGGGCGGGGCTGCCTGGGCCGGCCGTGGCTGTTCCGGGACCTCGCCGACGTGTTCGAGGGACGCGAGCCCCTGGATCCCCCCGACTTCGGGGGCGTGGTGGACGTGATGCTCGAGCATGCGCGCCTGCTCGCGGAATGGCTGGGCGAGGCGGGGGCGATGTGTGCCTTCCGGAAGCACAGCTCGTGGTACACCAAGGGATTCCCCGGGGGGGCGCCGCTGCGGGACCGACTGATGCACGTGCGGCTACTCGCCGATCTCGAAGCCGTCCTGTCCACCGTCGACCGGAGCCTGCCGTTCCCTCCGGACGCGATTCGCGTCGCTCGGGGCAAGAGCGGGGGAACCCAGAAGGTAGCGCTCCCCGAGGGCTACCTGGACGACCTGGAGGACGCCACGCCGCCGGTCCCCGAGGCCGAAGCGGTAGACTCGGGCGGGTAGGTGCTAAGTTGACTTTTTCGTCAAGATTGTTATCTTGGGACTTGCGGATGCGGTGTGTCCGCAGAGTGCCGGGTCCGTTCGTCCGGCCGAAGGATCCCACGGGAGAACGATGAGCGCACCCACGATCCAGGACCTCGCGACACGGGAGTATCTCGCCGGCTTCATCACCGACATCGAGTCGGAGACCGTACCGCCCGGTCTGAGCGAAGACGTCGTCCGGCTGATCTCGGCCAAGAAGCAGGAGCCGGAGTTCCTCCTCGAGTGGCGCCTCAAGGCGTACCGGCACTGGCTCACGATGAGCGAGCCGACCTGGGCCAACGTGCAGCATCCGCCGATCGACTATCAGGCGATCGTCTACTACGCGGCTCCGAAGAGCCGGAAGGACGGCCCCAAGAGCCTGGACGAGGTCGACCCCAAGCTCCTGGAGACCTACGAGAAGCTGGGGATCCCGCTGCGCGAGCGGGAGAAGCTGGCCGGGGTCGCGGTGGATGCGGTCTTCGACAGCGTTTCCGTCGCCACCACCTTTCGCGAGAGGCTCGCGGAGGTCGGCGTGATCTTCTGCTCGTTCTCGGAGGCGGTGCGGACCCACCCTGAGCTGGTGCGGAAGTACCTGGGCACGGTCGTACCCTACACCGACAACTTCTACGCCGCCCTCAACTCCGCGGTCTTCTCCGACGGGTCGTTCTGCTTCATCCCCAGGGGCGTCCGCTGCCCGATGGAGCTGTCGACCTACTTCCGCATCAACGCCGCCAACACGGGCCAGTTCGAGCGCACCCTGATCGTGGCCGAGGAGGGCTCCTACGTGAGCTACCTCGAGGGCTGCACCGCTCCCATCCGGGACGAGAACCAGCTCCACGCCGCGGTCGTGGAGCTGGTCGCCCTCGACGACGCCCAGATCAAGTACTCCACCGTCCAGAACTGGTATCCGGGGGACAAGGAGGGCAAAGGCGGCATCTACAACTTCGTGACCAAGCGCGGGAAATGCCAGGGGGTCAACTCGAAGATCTCCTGGACGCAAGTCGAGACCGGGTCCGCGATCACCTGGAAGTACCCGAGCTGCATCCTCCAGGGCGACAACTCGGTGGGGGAGTTCTACTCCGTGGCCGTCACCAACAACCGACAGCAGGCCGACACCGGCACCAAGATGATCCACATCGGCCGGAACACGAAGAGCACCATCGTCTCGAAGGGGATCTCGGCCGGCCGCGGGCAGAACACCTACCGCGGCCTGGTGAAGATCAACAAGGCGGCGGACGGCGCCC
>Ga0268386_10001853_pt1 | contig 14750 bp, 14 predicted proteins | sample RVTome_15_FD_200260 | JGI IMG/M metagenome (GOLD analysis project Ga0268386, IMG submission 200260) | Soil microbial communities from uranium-contaminated site in the Upper Colorado River Basin, Wyoming, United States - RVT150D86... ...
TCGGCCGCGAGGAGGACCCCGCCCTGGCCCACCTGTGGTTTCACGACGCCGCAGGCACGGGATGGATCGAAGGCGAGGCGGCCGTGTTCGTCCGGTCGCCCCGCCTGCGGACGCCGATGGGTGGCGGCCTGGTGGCTTACCGAGACGTGCAGGCTGCCGAACGGAGCGCTGCAGACCGCCAGGGCAGGGTCATTCGCGGCGTCAGGGAATTGATGGCCGACGCGAAGGGAGGCGGATCATGAGGAGGGGAGCGATGGTGCGAATCGGAGCGGCGCTCGCAGCCGCCGCGCTCGTCGCGTGGAGCACCACGCTGCCGCTCTGGACCATGACGATGCGGGCGCCGCAGTACCCGAAAGGCCTGCGCCTCGCCGCCTACGGGACGGGCATGGAGGGCGACCTGCGCGAGCTGAACATCCTCAACCACTACATCGGCATGCAGCCGATCGAGGCGCCCGCGCTCGAAATTACGGTGTATCCGTATGGAATGGCCGCGCTCGTCCTGCTGTGTCTGCTCGCGCCGGTGCACCGTCTGCTCCGGCGTGTCGCGATTGGAGCGCTGGCGGCGACGCCGATCGTCATGCTGATCGATCTGCAGTGGCGCCTCTACCAGTTCGGGCACAGCCTGGATCCGCTTGCCCCGATACGGCTGAAGCCGTTCACGCCGTACGTGCTCGGGACGTCGAAGATGGGGAACTTCGTCTCGACCGGGATGATCTCGACCGGCGTGCTGTGCCTTCTGGCCGCGGCAATTCTCCTCGTTGTCGCCGAACGCTTCAGCCGCCGGCTGGATCGGACCCGCGCGGCGTCGATCGGAACCCGGACTGCCCTTGCCGCGGCGCTAGGGACCCTGCTGATCGTTCCATCGACCTCCGCCCAGTCGCCGCGGCCCGCATCGCTGCAGGCACGCATTGCCGCGGCGCAGCCGGGCGGCACCGTGATCGTCGACGGGGGCTCCCATACGGGCCCGATTACCATCCGGGGGCCGCTCACGGTGCTGGGCACCAGGAACCCTGTCATCGACGGCGGCGGCAAGGGGAGCGTGGTCGTCATCGAGGGGGACAACGTAGTGTTCCGCGGCTTCACGGTTCGCAACAGCGGCCGCGAGGTCACCGAGGAAGCGGCTGGCATCAAGGCCACGGGCAACGGCCACCGCATCTCCGAGAATACTGTCCACGACGTGTACTTCGGGATTCACATCGGGGACGGGTCGGGCCATGTGGTGGAGGACAACCGGATTACTCCGGGCGAACGGCACGGCGCCCGTCCCGGGCACGGTATCAGCGTCTGGCACGCGCGCGACACGCGGTTGCTCCGGAACCGGATTTCCGCCGCCCGGGACGGGATCTACCTGTCGTTTACCGAAGGCGTCGTGGCGTCCGGCAACGAGGTCACGAACTGCCGCTACGGCATGCATTCGATGTATTCGCAGCACGCGACGTTCGAGGACAACACCGTTCGCGCGAACCTGCTCGGCGCGGCGCTCATGATGTCGGATCGCCTCATCCTGCGCCGCAACCGCATTCTGGACCATCGGCAGGGCTCCGCGGCGTACGGGCTCCTCCTGAAGGACATCGGCGACCTGCTGGCTGAGGAGAACGTCCTGCTCACGAATCGTGTCGGCATCTACGCCGAGGGCGTGCCAACGGAGCCGTCGCGGGAAGCGATCCTCGCGCGAAACGTGATCGCCGGCAACGAGGTGGGATTTGCGCTGCAGAGCAACGCCGCGCTGACCGTCGTCGGCAATCGCATCGCGGACAACCTGGCGGATCTGCGTCCGCTCGGCCGCGGGATTTCAAGCGCCGCGCGCTGGTCGCGCGCCGGGCGGGGCAATTCCTGGAGCCAGTACCGCGGCTACGACGCCGACGGCGACGGGATTGGGGATGTGCCGCACCACGTCGACGACGCGATGGCCGCGCTGGTGCGGCGCAATCCGCTCGCGCAGGCGTTTCTCTATACGCCCGCCCACCTGGCGCTCGAGGCGGCCGCACGCATGTTCCCGCTCTACCGGCAGCCGCCGCTGGTGACCGATGAGTCCCCGCTCATGGACGCGGGCGCGCGAGGACAACGATGATCGAACTCCACGACGTCACCAAAAGGTACGGGCGCCGGACGGCGCTCGACGAGGTCTCTCTTCGTTTCGACGCGGGCGAGGTGACGCTCCTCCTCGGCGCGAACGGCGCCGGCAAATCCACGCTGCTGCGGTGCCTGCTCGGGATCACCGATTTCGAGGGCTCCATTGCCGTGTCCGGTCTCGATCCGCTGGCGGACGGGCGCGCGGTGCGGGCCCTCATCGGCTACATGCCGCAGGCCGGCGGCCTGCATCCCGATCTGACCGTTGACGAGACCCTCAACTTGTACGCCGACATCCGACGCGTGCCGCGCGACCGTGGACCGGCGCTGCTGACGGAGGCTGGACTCGACGGACAGGGCGCGACGAGGGTCGGCGATCTCTCGGGAGGCATGCGCCAGCGCCTCGGGTTTGCGCTCGCGCTGCTCACCGATCCGCAGATTCTCGTGCTCGACGAACCCAGCGCGAGCCTCGATGCCGCGAGCCGCGACTGGCTCGCCCGGCGTCTTCGAGCGGCGGCCGCCGAAGGGCGGCTGGTGATTGTCTCGACGCACGCCGGGCAGGAGCTGCTCGCCGCGGGCGATCGGCGCGTCATGCTGGAAGAGGGTCGCGTCGTCGCCGACGACCGGCGGGCCGCCACGGGCGCATCTCGTGCGGAGACCGCCACGGCTCGCGCGAAGCCACGCCCGGGAACGGCCGTTCCCCTGGCGCTCAAGGAAATCAAGGACGCGGTCAGCAATCGATGGCTCCTCGGCTACGCCGCGGGGCTGGGAGTGCTGGGACTGGCGGCGGCGGCCAGCGGAATCGACAGCAGCTCCGGTCTCGCCCTCCAGGCGTTCGGCCGGACTACCGCGACGCTGATGAACCTGTGCCTGCTGCTGGCGCCGCTCGTCGCGGTGCTGATGGGGGGCCTGGCGATCGCCGGCGAGCGCGAGCGAGGGACGCTCGAGCATCTGCTCGCGCAGCCGCTCAGCCGTACGGCGCTGCTGCTTGCCAAACACGCGGGCGTGCTCGCGTCGCTGACGGCGGCAACGCTCATCGGGTTCGCGCCGGCCGGAGTGCTCATCGCGTGGCATGCGGGTGGCGAGATGGTGGGGCACTACCTCCTGTTCCCGATGCTGGCCTCGGTCGTCGGCGCAGGGATGGCGGCTCTCGGCCTGCTCGTGTCGGTCACGAGCCGCACGGCGGTGCAGTCGCAGGGCGCCGGCATCATCGCCTGGTTCGTCTTTGTGCTGCTCTACGACCTCGTGCTGATGGGGTCGCTCGGCTTCACGGGCATGCCCGTGCAGGTGCTGGCGGCCGCGCTGATTGCCAATCCGGTGGACGCCGGCCGTGTGCTCGGTATACTGGCGCTCGAGCCGGATCTGTACCTGCTCGGCCCTGCGGGCGCCTATCTGACTGCGCAATTCGGGCAGAGCGGGACGACGGCGCTCCTGTTCGGATCGCTCATAATCTGGGCGGTGGCGCCGCTCGCAATTGCAGTGGCGCGGTTCCGCCTGGGGACGCCGCGGCGGCGCCCGGCGCGTGCAGTGAACGCCGTCGCATCCGACAGTCCAGTCGCGCGAACAGAGGAGGTCACGTTCTCATGAGCAGGAAGCTGAAGTTGGCGATGGTCGGACCCGCGTGGCTCGCGTTGACACTGGCCGGCGCGTGTTCCTCACCAGAGGGGGATCCGAAGACGGCGGGACCGGGCGCCAAGCCTGCTCCGGCGGCCGCATCCCCACAACTGCTGCAGCGGGGCCAGGCGCTCTACAAAGCCAACTGCGTTTCCTGCCATGGCGAAACCGGAAAGGGGGACGGTCCGGCGGCGGGCGTCCTCAAGCCGCCCCCACGCGATCACACGGACCGGGCGTACATGAGCACGCTCACCGACGAGGAGATCGCGAAGATCATCAAGATGGGCGGCGCGATCAAGGGAAAGCCGCTCATGCCGAGCCACCCGCAGCTCAAGGACCCCGACCTGCAGGCGTTGGTGGCCTATGTACGATCGTTGAGCGAGCCCACACAGTAGCGCGGGCCTCTGCTGCCGCATGAGCGCCAGCGACGCGCTATTCCGTCAGGTGGGCGGCCCGGGAGAGGAGCCGGCCGTCGCGGGCAAGATGCATGGCCATGCGCCGCGCGAGGGACGCCGTCAGCGCGGGAACGTCGGCCGAATCCGGCGTGTTGCCAAGCAGCCACGCCAGGAGCTGGAGATCCTCGTCAATCTGGTCGTGCTCCGCCCGAAGTTCGTCTCGCACGGCGGGGTCCAGCAGCGGGAGCACGGCGCCCAGCGTCTCGTCCTCCCGGGCGGCGAAGTCGAGGACCTGCCGCCCGATGTCGAGAACCTCCGCGGGGGACTGCTCGCCATTACGCATGCGCTCTTCAATCGCGCGCTGCGAGTCCAGCAAAGCCGCGAGCGCCGGCGAGCGGTACTGGGACATGGTGGAAGCAGCATACGCGGGGAGCCCGCGCCGCGCATATGACGGGAGTCATATCAGACGTTTCGCGGCGCCTCGTCGGCCGCAATCGCCTCGAGCGTCCGGCGGTCCAGGATGACGAAACCATCCTTGTCGGTCCGGACCACCTCTTGTTTGCCCCAGCGGCTCATGATGCGAATGCCCGTTTCGATCGTCGTGCCGGTCATGTCGGCCAGCTCCTGGCGTGACAGCGCGAGCGGGATGAACGTGCCCCCGCGCTCCTCGCGTCCCATCTGGTGCGCGAGTTTGAGGAACAGGCGCGCCAGCCGCGGCTCGATGCGCCCGCCGCTCAACTCGGCCAGCCGGTTCGTCAGCTCGACCATCCGAATCGTCATCCCGAGCATCAGGCCGCGCACGAGCGAGGGGTACTCTTCCAGGAGACGAAAGAAAACCGGACGCGCGATCACCACGCAGACGGTGTCCTCGAGCGCCACGGCGCTCGCCGGGAACGGCCGGCCGTCGTACGCGGCGACGGCCCCGAGCGGATCGCCCGTGCCGAACACTTCGAGGATCAGGTCCTTTCCGGACGGAAGCATCTTGAAGATCTTCACGCGGCCTGACGCAATCGTGTAGAAATTGTCGGACGGCGAGTCCTGCTCGAAAATCACCGCGCCCTTCTCGTACCGCCTCACCGTGGCGGCCTGCGCAACCCGCCGCCGATCTTCGGGCATCAGCCGCCGAAATACTGGCGTCACCCGCAGCACTGCCTCTATCTCGTCCCCCGTGGCCATATGGGGATTCTAGTGCCATATGACGCCCGTCATACCCTTCCGCCGACCGTTCCCGCGATGCTGTCCGCGTACACGTCTTGTGACCACACCGGCGCCGGGCAAGGCCCGGCCCCTCTCGAGGAGCTCTTGCATGCTGGCAGGAACGATGATCGTCAAGTGAGGGAAATCGGCGGGAGGCGTCGGCTCGAGCGCGAGCGCCGCCTCCCGGGAAGACACGGCGTCAGCGGGGACTACGCCGGTTCGAGAAGCGCCGCCTGTGGAGCGCAAATCGATCGCAGCGCGCTCGCGAGCTCGTTGGCGCTGATCCCATGGCTGTCGACGCCCCACAGGATGACGTCGTCGATGGAGAGCACGCCTTTCACGTCGCCGTCGCTGTTGACGACGGGCAGGCGCCGGAGCCTGAACGCGGCCATCCGGGCGAGGGCGCGCCGCACGTCCTCGTCAGGGGAGCAGCTATGGACGCTCGCGGACATGACTTCTTCGACGCGGATGTACGCCGGAGGGTGAGTCGTCTCGCCAAGCGACATGGCCAGATCCCGATCGGTGACCATGCCGACCACGCGGCCTCGCTTGTCCAGCACGGCCAGCGTTCCGCACATGTTCTCCTTCATGCGGCGGCTGGCAGTTGCCAGGTCCGTTTCCAGCCGGCAGGTCTGCGGCGGCTGCGTCATGATGTCACGCACCTTCATGAGTCCTCCTTTTGCAAGCGGCGTGCGGAGAAATTCCCCCCGACCGCGGGTTTTTCCCGGGCGGGCGCCGGGGGACCGCCCGTTTGTCGGGGGTTCTGTCCCGCACGACGCTTGTGTTGCGAATTCCGGGCCGGGCACGGTCCGGCATACCCGTTGCTCGGTGATATCCATGCGACTCAATCCTTGTGAGCTCGAGATCGACTTGTTCTGCTCGGGCGCCCGCGTCCCTGTAGACGTTCCGCTCGACGGGGCGCGCGGCGTGCGCCGCACGCGTGCCGGGCTCGGCTCCGGGCTCGAGCTCGTAATCCCGACGGCCTCGTGGCTCAAACCGGAGATCTGGGTGAACGTGCCCGTGGTCGAGCCCTTCGCGGAGCGGTCGCCCTTCGTGCTCAGTGGCGATGCGGGAGCGCTGGAGATTCTCGACGAGCGCAGCGGCGAGCGATATCCCGTCCGCATTCCGCGCCAGCCCGCCTGGTACGATCGACTGACGTCGCGGGACATCGAGATGTCGCGAATCGGCGTGATGCAGGGAACGTATCTCGGGATCGACATCAATCCGATTTGCGAGTTCTGGGATTCAGGGCTGAACTGCCGGTTCTGTACGACGGGCGAGAACGTCGGCGGCATCGAGAGCGCCGCCAAGACCGTCGAGGACGTCGTCGAAACCTGCTGGGCGGCGAAGGCGGAATCGGGCGTCACGTTCGTGCACCTCAACGGCGGATTCCAGGGCAGCCACGCGCTCGAATTCGCGGCGCCATTCGTCCGCGCGATCAAAGAGGAGGTCGGGCTGCTGGTCGGCGTGCAGCTGACGCCGGAGAGAGACTTCTCACGTTACGCCCGCTTGATCGATCTGGGCGTCAATCACTTTTCGTTCTGCATCGAGCTGCTCGACCCGGAGTGGTTCGCTCGCGTCTGTCCGGGCAAGGCGCGTACGCTCGGCCAGGATCTGTTCTTCGAGGCCATGGAGTACTGCGCGTCACGGCTCCCGCGCGGCGCGGTATCGGGCGAGATCATCGCGGGCATCGAGCCCATCGAGTCCACGATCGCCGGGATCGAGCGCATCGTCAGCATTGGCGCCTTCCCCACGGTGTGCATCTTTCGTCCGACGACAGGGTCGCCGATGGCCGACTGGGCGCCTCCCGCGTATGCGGAGATGCGGACCGTCATGGCGGCCATGTACGATGCGTGCCGGCGCCATCGCCTGCCGATCGGCCTCGCGCCGAACATCGAAGTCAGCCTCGTCGTGAATCCCGACGACGCGGCGTTCCTGGCGGACCGCACGCTCGACTTTTACACCTTCGAGGCGTGGAGACGGACCCTGCGCGTGGCGGCGCGCCCGATGTTCCACCGGGAGCTGCGGGCGGCCGTCCGGCGGTGACTCCATGCGGCGCGTACCTCGCGCCGTTTGTGTCATCATCCGACCATGCCCTCAGGAGGCACCGGATTGACTGATCCGGCCCCGCGGCAGGCGGCGGAGATCGCGGAGCCCTGGCTCCGCGCGGCCGCCGCGGCAGCGGTGCTGGCAACGTTCTGGGCCGATACGCGTACGCCCAACGGCATCGCCGTACCGGTCCTCTACGTGGTGCCGGTGCTGCTGTTCATCTGGGCCGGCCGGTTCTGGGAGCCCTTCGTGGTGGCCGTCACGGCCACCGTTCTGACCGCCGCCGGCCTGTATCTCTCGCCTGCCGGTGGAAGTCTGGAGATTGCGCAGATCAACCGGCCCATCGAGGCCCTGATCGTCTGGGTCACCGCGGCGCTCGTCGGCTACTATCGCTGGTCGCACGCGCGATGGATGACGCAGATGCGGCAGGAGCGCGCCGAACGCGAGGCGTCGCTCGCGCGCCTCGAGGAGCTGCGCTTCGCGCTCGATCAGGCGGCAATCGTGGCCGCCACGGATCACCGCGGCATCATCACGTACGCGAACGACAAGTTCTGCGAAATCTCGAAGTATTCGCGCGAGGAACTGCTCGGCCAGACCCACCGCATCGTCAACTCGGGTTTGCATACGAAGGAATTCTTTCAGGATCTCTGGCGCACCATCTCGCAGGGGGCTGTGTGGCGCGGGGAGATTCGCAACCGCGCGAAGGACGGCACGCTCTACTGGGTCGACACGACCATCGTGCCGTTCCTCGACGATCGCGGCCGGCCGCGGCTCTACCTCGCGATACGCAGCGACATCACGCAGCGCAAGCTCGCGCAAGCGCAGCTCGCCGCGCAGGCCGCGCTCACCCAGCTGGGGCAGCTCGCCACGGTCGTGGCGCACGAAGTGCGGAATCCGCTGGCAGGCCTCCGGGCGTCGCTGGAGGTGCTCGGCTCCCGGCTGGCGCCGGAGCAGAAGGAGCGCGAGGTGATTCGGGCCATGATCGAACGGATCGACGTGCTCAACACGAAGGTCGGAGACATCCTCCGCTTCGCCCGGCCCGCCACGCCCGCGCTTCGTCCGATCGACATCAGCCCGATTGTCGCGGATGCGGTTGCCAGCGCTCGCGCGTCGGCGGGCGCCGACTGTCCGGAGATCCGCTCGACGGTCGAGCCCCTGACCGTGCTCGCAGACCTGGAAATGCTCCAGGCGAGCCTGCTCAATCTGCTGTTGAACGCGTGCCAGTCGGGCGGGCAGATCGTCGAGGTGATCGCGTCGGCGGCCGGCGATGGCTGCCGCATCAGCGTGCTCGACCGCGGCAGCGGAATTCCCGACGAGCACGTGGAACGTGTGTTCGACGCGTTCTACACCACCAAGAAGACCGGCACGGGTCTCGGGCTTCCCATCGTCAGGCGTCTGATCGCGCTGCAACAGGGCACGATCGCCCTCCGGAGCCGGCCTGGCGGCGGCACCATCGCCGAGGTGATGCTGCCGCTCGCCCGCCCGATCGCGGCCGCCGGGTCAGTCAGCCGGGGTGCCGCCGACGATCGCCGCCACTAGCGCGCCGCTGCCGTAGGCGGCGCCGGCCACGAGGATGCCCAGGAGCAGCATCTCCAGCCCGGCTGTCCACCACCGATCCACCGTCACGAGCGATCGCAGGGCGCCGACGACGAACAGCGAGGCCAGCGTGAAGGCGACCGACAAGATGAACTGGAGATCGACGGGCCCCGCGACATACGGGATCAACGGCAGCGCGCCCGCGGAGACGAACGCCAACAGCGTCGCCAGGCCGTGCCGGGCCGGCGCGGCTTCCTCCTCGGGCAGATGCTGGGCTTCGCGGGCGCTCTCGTGCGACCGGATGCTCAGGTAGTTCCCCACGCCCATCGACAGGCCGTCGGCAAAGAGATTGGCGACGCCGACGATCAGGATGGCCCGCGCGGAGAGCGCCCCCCCCGTCACGCCCGCGACGACCGCAAAGGTCGTGATGATCCCGTCGTTGGCGCCGTAGATCACGTCCCGGATGTAATGCCGGGCGATCCCCACGGCATCAGTGGGTTCGCGATGAAGTGATTCCCTCATGATGGAACGCTGAACGCTGAATGCTGAATGTGGAATCGCTGTTTCGGAGATTCGTCATTCTACGCAGCGCCCGGCATTCAGCATTCGATATTCAGCGGGCAGCCCTGATCAGCTGTTCTTCGAGTGGATCCTGCCGCGTCTCGACGGGCGCCGGCGGAATGGCCAGCACGAGCCGGTGGGCGAGGCAGAGCACCCGGTAGGTGACCGAGCCCATGCGCGGGCCGAGCACGGGCGAGGAGTGGAGGCCCATCACGACCAGACCCGCGTCGCGATCGGCGGCGACTTTGGCGATCTCTTCGGCCGGCTCGCCGTACGCCACGAGCGCTTCGGGTTTCAGGGTCGCGGGGGTTGAAGCGACGAACCGTTCCAGCTCGTGTTCCGCACGATAGCGCCGCTCCGCTTCCACGGTTGGCAATCGCGGGTGCGACGCCAGCGAGCGCAGCGGTTCGATGACGTGCAGCAGCAGGAGCGATACGCCCAGCGACTCGGCCAGGCCGCGCGTGAGACGCACCTGACGGGCGGTTGCCGGCGTGAGATCGACCGGCGTGAGGATCCGCCGCACGATCCCCGGGACCTGTTCCAGCTCGTTCGGCCCGGGATCCGCGCCAGGCGTGACGAGAACCGGCACCGCCGTTTCGCGCAGCACCCGCTCGGTCGTGGAGCCGAAGAACAGTTTCCGGAAACCAGTCAGGCCGTGCGAGCTCATCACAATCAGATCGCAACTGCGATCCCGGGACACGCGCAGGATTTCGGAAGCCGGTTTTCCGGTCGCAACCTCCCGCCGGACGTCAACGCCGTCGCCTGGGAGGTGCTCACATGTCTGCTGGACGAACCGGTCGATTTCCTGCGCCGTGTCCTCGGGGAGATGAATATCCCTGCCGGCGAGCGCGGCGGCCTCGCCAAGGATCGGATCGTTGACGGCCAGAACCGTCAGCCGCGCGCCGAAGTGTGCAGCGACCGCGCGCGCATAGCGCAGCGCGCCGCGCGAGCTTTCGGAGAAATCGATGGGGCACAACACCGATGGCCGGATTTCCATGATCCTTCTCCCTCGCCCGCGGCTCTCGCCCGCCGCTCACAACCAGATATCCGAATTCAGGTGCAACACGGCTGCCATCGCTGGTGCTGAACGGACCGGATACACCTATGGCGCCGCCGGAACGCCGAGCGCATGGTCGATGATCGCCACGATGTGGTCGAGCCCGAATGGTTTGCTCGTGACGCCGAGAGCGCCAAGCCTCGCCGCATCGACGGCCGTGTCGCACGTCGAACAGGCGGAAATGATCAGGACCGCGATCCGCGGGTCGAAGCCCTTGATTTGGCGAAGGACCCACAAGCCGTCCGCGTCCGGCAGGTTCAGGTCGAGCACGACCAGATCGACGCCCTGCGGCAATTGATCCAGGGCGTCGCCGCCCGTGCCCGCCTGAAGCACGTCATACCCTTCGGCCCGGAGCCGTTCGCCAAGCGACCACCGCATCAGCGCCTCGCCATCGACGATCAGTACCGATGGACGCCGTTTCTCGGGCGCGGCCACGTCTGCTCCAACCGAGCGGTGTAGGTTATTGGTCTGCACGGTGTTCCGCCTCTCCGCGGGCGCTTCCCGGTGCGCCTTCGTCCATCTGCAGGTGCCCCTGGGCAACATCCATACCGTGGCGCGTCGCGCGCGGCACCGCTGATCCACAGTCTTTTCGGAGATGCGCCGCCGCCGAAGTGCGAAGTTTCGCTTGCCCATGGGTATTTCTTCATCCCGGGCTCGGGCGCAGGCTCATTTGGCGGGCCGGCGATCCGCCCGCCCCCGGCACGCGAGTTGCCGTCTGACAGGCACGCGAGTTGCCGTCTGACAGGAAGGTGCCGTCCGTCTCGTGCGGGAGGTCGTTATGCGCGCACTCCGCTTCGTCGTACGCCTGGGTCTTGGGCTCCTTCTCGTCTCGCATGCGCTGGCGCACGCCGTCCTGCCGATCCGGGGAGTCATCGGGTGGCCGCCGGTGACGTTGACCGAGGCCCTCGCGGGCGCCTCGTTCGGCGTGGCCGTGGTGGCGTTGTTCGCCGCGGGCATCGGGCTGCTCGGGTCGCGCGTGTTCGGCCGCTTCGCCATGCGGCTGTTCGGGACCGGGGTGCTCGCGTCGGTTCTCGCGCTGACGCTTGCGTGGGACGAACGCAGCTGGTGGGGGCTTGCGATCGACGCCCTCGTCATCGGCGCGATGGTCGGCGCGCGAAATCTCGGGCTCATTGCCTGGTCGGCGCGGGATGAGGACCGCCGGATCCGGTGGCGCGCCGCCCGCTACGCTGTCGAAGCGCTCGCCACCGGCGCGGTGTTGTATGTCGCCGCCGGCGCGTTCCTGTTCCCCTGGCACAGGACCTGGGGCACGACCGCAGCCGAACGCGCGACCCCTCTGCCCGGCGATCCTGCCGTTCGCGATCAGCGTGCCGAGCTGACACACGCGGTGACAATCGACGCGCCGCCGGAACGGGTCTGGCCCTGGCTCGTGCAACTCGGTCAGGACCGCGCCGGCTTCTACAGCTACGATTGGCTCGAGCGTCTGTTCCTGGCCGACGTCCACAATGCTGACGTCCTCCACCCCGAGTGGCAGCAGCGCGCCGCCGGAGACTTCGTCCGCGCGACTCCGCGGGATTACCTCTGGGGCCTCCTCGGGAGCGACATCGGCTGGACAATCACCCAGCTGGATCCCGAACGGACGATGGTCCTCGAGCACTGGGGAGCCTTCGTGCTGCAGCCCACGGCGGATGGCCGGACGCGCTTCCTGATTCGCTCGCAGTTCGGCGGCCGTGAGACGCCGGCCTGGGGCGCGGCCCTGAGGTTCAGCCTTCTCGAGCTGCCGCATTTCATCATGGAGCGGAAGATGATGCTTGGCATCAAGGCGCGCGCGGAGGGCCAGGCAGCCGCCTCTTGGCGGAAGGGGAGCGCCTTGGATAATCTGATGGCAGCGCTGAACGTCCGCCCTCAGGGATCCGCTGGACCTCTCGAGGGCGAGAGTTCATCAGGAGGCGCCGATTATGTCTGCGACCGTCACGAGGGCCTCGCAGGACGACCCGGGTCTGACGCAATCCGGCGCGCGAGAGCAGGCGCACGTCACGCGCCTCGATCGGTGGCTCGCGGCGTGCGTGCAGCGAAGCCTGGCGCCCGCGCCGGTCCGGCTGGTGCTCTGGGATAAGAGCACGCCGTACGACGGGCCGGATCCGCCACTCGGCGATTTGATCCTGCGCGACCGGGCGGTGCTGGTCGGGCTGGTGATGAACCCGGATCTCTGGTTTGGCGAGGCGTATACGACCCGCCGCCTCGAGATCCGCGGCCCGCTCGTCCCCGTGCTGGACGCCCTTTCCAGATCCGCGGCGGCGGAGCCGTCCTGGCTCACCCGGGTGTCGACGTTGTTTGCGAGCCCGAACGGCGTGCGCAGCGCGCGCCGCAACGTCCAGCATCACTACGACCTCGGCAACGACTTCTACCGGCTGTGGCTCGACGAGGACATGGTCTACACGTGCGCGTACTTCCCCACGCCGGATGCGGCCCTCGACGAAGCCCAGCGGGCGAAGCTCGATCTGGTCTGCCGCAAGCTGCGGCTCCGGCCGGAGGAAAGTGTCATCGAAGCGGGATGCGGATGGGGCGCGCTGGCGCTGCACATGGCGCAGCACTACGGCGTGCGCGTCAAGGCGTTCAACGTGTCACGGGAACAGCTCGCGCTTGCGCGAGAGCGGGCGGCGCGGGAAGGGCTCTCGAACCGCGTCGAGTTCATCGACGATGACTACCGCAATGTCCGCGGGCGCTTCGACGTGTTCGTATCGGTCGGGATGCTGGAGCACGTCGGCCGCGCCCACCTCGGCACCGTCGCCGCCGTGCTGCGGCGCTGCCTCCGTCGCGACGGCGGCCGCGGTCTCCTGCACTTCATCGGGCGCGATGCTCCGCGTCCCGTGAACGCGTGGATCCGTCGGCGCATTTTCCCGGGCAGCTACATCCCCACGCTGGCGCAAGTCTCGGCGCGCATCCTCGCGCCGGCAGGGATGTCGGTCGTGGACGTCGAGAACCTGCGTCTCCACTACGCCCGGACCCTGGCGCTCTGGGCCGATCGGTACACGGAGGCGCGCGATCACGTGCGCTCGAATCTGGGAGAGGATTTTTGTCGCGCGTGGGAGCTGTATCTCGCCGGATCTGAAGCCGCCTTCAGGACGGGCTGGCTGCAGCTGTTCCAGGTCGTGTTCACGCCGCGCGACTCGCTGCCACCGTACTGGACACGGGACGATCCGCATCAGGCGCTCGGAGCTCGCGGTGATGCGATGTGACGCCCTGGTCGTCGGCGGCGGGCCTGCCGGATCGACGTGCGCCCGCGCGCTCCACCGGGCCGGGTGGCACGTCATCGTTGCCGACTGCGCGCGGTTTCCCCGAGAGAAGGTGTGCGCGGGCTGGCTCACGCCGGGCGTGTTCGAGGCGCTCGATCTCGATCCGGCGGAGTACCGGGCGGCGGGGTTGACCCTGCAGGACATCACCGCGTTCCGTACGGGCCTGGCGGGCGGACGGCTCATCGAGACGCGATACCCGCACGTCGTCAGCTATGCGATTCGACGATGTGAGTTCGATGACTTCCTCCTGCGGCGGACGGGTGCGTGCGTGCTCGAGGGCACGCCGGTCCTCCGCCTGCGACGCGCCCGCGGCGAGTGGATCGTCAACGAGGCCATCCGGACGCCGCTGCTCGTCGGTGCCGGCGGGCACTTCTGCCCGGTGGCGCGGCATCTTCGCGGCGGAGCGGATCGGGTGCGCCCGGTCGTGGCGAAGGAAGTGGAACTCAAACTCGAGCGCGGCAGGAATCCCGACGAGGCGCCAGCGCTCTACTTCTGTCGCGATCTGAAAGGCTACGGCTGGTGCGTCCGCAAAGGGGAGTACCTCAACGTCGGCCTCGGCCGGCGCGAGACGCACGGCTTCCCGGCACACCTGCGGCGCTTCGTCGCGTCGATCGGCGCGGGCGATCTGTTGCCGCCGCTGTCGGATGGCCGCTGGCGCGGCCACGCGTACCTGTGCTCCGGGACCGGCACGCGTCCGCTCACGGCTCCCGGCGCGCTGCTCGTGGGCGATGCGGCTGGCCTGGCCTACCCCGAAAGCGGGGAAGGGATCGGGCCCGCGATTGAATCGGGCCGACTCGCCGCCGAGACGCTGATCGCCGCCGGCAGCGGCATGGATGTGGATGCGCTCGAGCCCTATGCGGACGCCATGCGCCGACGGCACCCGTCAGCCGCGGGCGCGTCCCTCGTGCCGCGGCCTCTGGTGCGGACCGCGGGGCGCCTGCTCCTGCGCTCGCACACCTTCACGCGCCACGTCGTGCTCGATCGCTGGTTCCTCAGGCGCGCCTAGCCCTGACCTCC
>Ga0268386_10001854_pt1 | contig 14747 bp, 15 predicted proteins | sample RVTome_15_FD_200260 | JGI IMG/M metagenome (GOLD analysis project Ga0268386, IMG submission 200260) | Soil microbial communities from uranium-contaminated site in the Upper Colorado River Basin, Wyoming, United States - RVT150D86... ...
CCGGCAGAGGCGCCGGGAGCAGGCGCAGCACGTCGTCGCGCTTGAGTGCGCGGCCTTGCAAGCCGCCCAGCCGGCCGCGCAGGTACGTCGCCCGCGAGCCGAGCACGGGCGGCACATCGAGACCGCCCGCGAAGGCCACGTAGATGCGCACGCCCGCCCGCGCGGCGGCGATGCGCACGGTGTCGCCGGGCGCCAGCGCGAGCGTCGCCCACGTCTCGGCGGGAGTACCGTTGATCGTGACCGGCGCCTCGGCGCCGGTCACCGCGATGGCGCACGCGGCCTCGACGGTGAAGCGCGGCCCCACGAGGGTGCATTCGAGGCCGGCGGCGCCGTCGGGATTGCCGACGAGCCGGTTGGCGATCACGAACGCACGCACATCGATCGGGCCCGAGGGCGGGATGCCGTACCGGAGCTGCCCGACCCGCCCGAGGTCCTGCACGGTGGTCTGGGGGCCGGGATCCAGCACGCGAATCACGCGATCACCGGCACGTACGTGCGCGCGGCCACGCGGGCGGCGATGGCGTCGTACTCGGCGCGGTCGATCGGCCGCATCCGGACGCGGTCGCCGGGGCGCAGCAGGGTCGGCTCCGCCGCTTCGGGATCGTAGAGACGCACGGGGGTGCGGCCGAGCAGCCAGTAGCCACCGGGGCTCTCGACCGAGTAGATACAGTACTGGGCGCCGCCGAGCCCGACGCTGCCCGCCGGCACCTTCACCCGCGGCGTCTGCAGACGCGGCAGCCGGATGCGCTCGGGCACGCCGGCCATGTAGGGCAGCCCCGGCGTGAAACCCACGAAGTAGACGAGGTACTCGGCCCCGGCGTGCAGCCGGACCAGCTCGTCGGTCGTCAGGCCGAGCCGCTCGGCGGCGGCGGTGAGGTCGGGACCGAGCTCGGGGTCGTAGCAGCAGGGCAGCTCGACCAGCCGGGCCGGCGGCAGCGTTGCGGTCGTCGCCTCCTCGGCCAGCTCGCCGAGGCCGGCGCAGAGCGCCTCGAAGGCAATCTGGTCCGGATCGTAATAGACGAGCAGCGAGCGGAAGCTCGGCACCGTCTCGACGATGCCGGAAAGGCCCTCGGCCTGGATCAGGAACTCGAGCGCCCGCACGCGAGTGTTGACCTCCGCGCTGATCCCGTCACCGAGCTCGACGCAGAGCGCCACGTCACCCGCAGGGAGGAATCGCAGACGGACGCCTCAGAGCGCCGCCAGCGAGGAGTTCGGCAGGTCGGTGATGAACATGTGGCCGGGGCTGTGGGTCAGCATGAACGACGGCTTGCTGGCCAGCGCGACCGCCTGGGGCGTCACCCCGCACGCCCAGAACACCGGCACGTCGCCGGGTCTGAACTCCTGGGCATCGCCCCAGTCGGGCTTCGTGACGTCCGCGATCCCGATGGCGGCGGGGTCGCCGACGTGGATCGGCGCGCCGTGAGCGCCCGGGAAGCGCGCGCTGGCGGTCACGGCCCGGGCGAGCTGGCCGGACGGGATCGGCCGCATCGAGACGACCATGGGGCCGTGGAAAACGCCGGCCGGACGGCAGTCGATCGACGTCTTCCACATGGCGACGTTGCGGCCGTGCTCGACGTGCCAGAGCCGGATGCCGGCCTCCAGGAGCGCCCACTCGAACGTGAACGAGCAGCCGAGCAGGAACGCCACCAGGTCGTCGCGCCAGTACGGAGTCGCGTCGGTGACCTCGTCGGCCAGCACGCCGTCCTTGTAGATCCGGTAGCGCGGGATATCCGTCCGGAGATCGGCGCCGGGAGCCACGCCGACTGGTTCCGGCGAGCCGACATCCGTGACCTCGACGAGCGGGCACGGCCGTGGGTTGCGCTGGCAGAAGAGCAGGAAGTCGTAGGCGGCCTCGCGCGGGAGCACGGCGAGGTTGGCCTGCACGAACCCCTGGCCGAGGCCGGCGGTGACCCCCGTGAGCGTGCCGCGACGGATGTCGGCCCGGATCTCGCGCGGATGGCGGGTGTCGATGACCATGGAAGGATTCTACCTGAGTCCCAGTCGCGGCCCCACTTCGGGGTTGACCAGCACGTGCGGCCTCTCGCCGCGTAGCACGCGCAACATCTCGCTCGTCACCTGCACCGAGGCCCGCGCGGTCGCCTCGCGGGTCACGCCGGCCATGTGCGTCGAGAGCACGACGTTGTCGAGGTTCAGGAGCGGGTTGTCCACCGGGCACGGCTCCTCCTCGAACACGTCGATGCCGGCGGCGGCGAGCTGGCCGCGCGTGAGCGCCTCGAACAGCGCGCGTTCCTCCTGCACCCCGCCCCGGGAGGTGTTGACGTAGATGGCGCCGCGCGGCATGAGGGCGAGAGTCCGATCGTTGATCATGTGCGCCGTCTCGGGCGTGAGCGGCGTGTGGCAGGTGAGCACGTCCACCCGCGGCAGCAGCGCCTCGAGGCTGTCGACCGGCTCGGCGCCGCGGCGACGGATCTCGTCGGCCGGGACGTACTTGTCGTAGGCCAGCACGGTCATGCCGATGGCGCCGCAGAACTTCGCCACCCGGCGCCCGATGTTCCCGATGCCCACGATGCCGAGTGTCTTGCCCTCGAGCTCGGTGTGGGCGGTGGTGGCCGAGCCGCGCTTGGCGCCCCAGTCGCCCGCCCGCGTGAGTCGGTCCTGGTGGAGCGTCTTCTTCACGCACACCAGCATCATCATGAGCGCGTGCTCGGCTACCGCCTGCGAGTTGGAGCCGGGAGCGTGGACGACAGCGACGCCGAGCCGGGTCGCGGCCGGGATGTCGACGGTGTCGAGACCGACGCCGTGGCGGCCCACGACCTTGAGCTGCTTGCAGGCGGCCATCAGGCTCTCGCTGCAACGGGGCTTGGTCCGGAACAGGATGCCCTGGGCCTCGGCGGCGACCGCGACCAGGCCGGCCTCGGTCTCGTCGGCGCACACGACGACGCGGGCGCCGGTCTGGAGGTTGGCGTGCCCGTCGGCGTGGATGGGACCGGCGAGGACGACGAGCGGGCGATCAGCGCTCATGCAGGCGATCTCCTTTCGACGTGCGGCGATTATAGACGACGCTCGTGCTATCGTCTCCCGGCGATGGCGACGCTGGTGACCGGCGCGTTCGGCTGTATCGGCTCGTGGATGGTGCTCGACGACACGCGCTACCAGCGCGAGCTCGGTCCGGCGCCGCCCACCGCGCTGGTGGACGGCGTGCGGCGCACGCTCGACGAGTTCGCCCGGCTGCACAAGGACGGCCGGCTGGACGCGCGCGAGCTGGGGTGACGCGGCGTGGACTACCGGATCCGGCCCGCCACCGAGGCTGACGCCGCCCTCATCTGTCGCATCTACAACCAGGGCATCGAGGACCGCCTGGCCACCCTGGAAACCGAGCTGCGGACCCCGGACGAGCGCCGCCAGTGGCTGCGCGCCCGGAGCCCGCGCCACCCGGTCATCGTGGCCGAGGCGGCGGCGGGCCCGATCGCCTGGGCCAGCCTCAACGTGTTCAACGCGCGTGACGCCTACCGCCACGTCGCCGACATCTCCGTGTACGTCGAGCGGGCCTGGCGCGGCCGGGGCGCGGGCCGGGTCCTGCTGGGGCGGCTCGTCGAGCTGGGGCGCGAGCACGCCTTCCACAAGCTGGTGCTCTCGGCCTTCCCCTTCAACCCCGGGGGCATGGCGCTCTACGAGCGCCTGGGCTTCCGCACCGTCGGCGTCTACCGGGAACAGGGACAGCTCGACGGCCGCTGGGTCGACACGATCGTCATGGAGAGACTGCTATGAAGATCCTCTACACGCCGAACATGATTTGCCCGGCCATCCCCGCCGCCGACCAGCAGCGGATCCTGGAGCTGGCCGGGCCGGGCTCCGTGCTGATCGAGGCCCGCGACGCCGCGACCCAGCGCAAGGAGATCGCCGACACCGACGTGGTGTTCGGCCGCGTGCCCAACGACGTGTTCGCGGAGGCCCGCCGCCTGCGCTACTACCACTCGATCGGTGCCGGCGTGGACGCGATCCTCACGCCGGAGCTGGTGTCGAGCGGCGTGATCCTGGCCAGCGAGAAGGGCGAGGTCGGCATCCACCTCGCCGAGCACGCCTTCGCCCTGCTCCTGGGCCTCACCCGCGGCCTGCACACGGCCGTGCGCACGCCCGACTACAGCCTGCGCGAGCCCATCCGCAAGGAGCAGTGGGAGCTGTACGACCAGACGCTCGGCGTCGTCGGCTTCGGCGGCACCGGCCGGGCGGTGGCCGAGCGCGCGCTCGGCTTCGGCATGCACGTGCTGGCGGTGGACGTCGAGGACGTGCCGGGGATGGCCGGCGTCACGCTGTGGAAGAGCGAGCGGCTCCACGACCTGCTCGGCGGCTCCGACGCCGTCGTCATCTGCCTGCCGCTGACCAAGGCCACGCGCCACCTCTTCACGCGCGATCTGTTCGGCCGGATGCGCCGGCACGCCATCCTGGTCAACGTCACCCGGGGGGCCATCGTCTTCGGCGACGACCTGCTCGCCGCTCTCGACGCCGGCCTCATCGGCGGCGTCGGCCTCGACGTGACGGATCCCGAGCCGCTGCCGGCGGGGCACCGCCTGTGGACCCATCCGCGCGCCATCGTGACGCCGCACACCGCCGGCGGCTCTCCGCGCCGCGCCGGCCGCGTCATCGCGACCTTCATCGACAACCTCGCGCGGATGCGCGACGGCCGCCCGCTGCTGGCGCTGATCGACAAGCAGAAGGGTTACTGACGCCCTACAGCTCGCTCACGAGACGCTCGAGCACCACCGGGTCGACCGGCTTCGTCACGTGGCGGTCGAACCCGGCCGCGAGCGCACGCTGCCGGTCCTGCGCCTGGCCATAGCCCGTCACGGCGACGAGACGGATCTCGCGGCCCCAGGGCTGCTCGCGCGCCATGCGCGCCAGCGTGTAGCCGTCGATGCCGGGTAAGCCGACGTCGATCAGGGCGACATCGGGCTGGAACGACTGCAGCCGGGCCAGGGCGCCGGGCCCGTCGGCGACGTCCTCGACGACGTGGCCCTTGAGCTCCAGCAGGGTTCGCAGCATGTCGCGCGCGTCGGCGTTGTCCTCGACGACGAGCACCCGCCGGCGCGGGCGCGGCCCGGACGAGCCCGAAGCGCGGGCGGTCGCGGCAGCACCCGACGGCGGCGCGACGGCCTTGAACCGGACGGCGAACTCGCTCCCCTGGTCGACTCCGGCGCTGTGGGCCGACACCGAGCCGCCGTGCAGCTCGACGAGGTGCTTGACCACCCCCAGGCCCAGGCCGAGCCCTCCCCGCGCGCGGTCCAGCGCCTGGGGCTCCTGCACGAAGAAGTCGAACACCCGGGGCAGCAGGCCGGGATCGATCCCCTTGCCCGTGTCGCGGACGCGGAGCACGGCCGCGTCACCCGCCTGGCCGGTCCACACCACGACGCGCCCCCCCCGGGGCGTGTACTTCAGCGCGTTGTCGAGCAGGTTGCCGACGATCTGCTCCAGCCGCGCGGGATCGCCCTCGCAGCACGCCGGGCCCCCCTCGAGGGCGACGTGGTGGTCGGCGCTGCGGCCGCCATGGGCGAGCGCCTCGAGGCACCGGCGGCCCACCGCGTGCAGGTCGACCGGCTCCGGCTGCAACCGGATCTTGCCGGACGTGAGCCGCGACATGTCGAGAAGGTCGTCGACGAGCCGCGTGAGCTGCTCGGTCTGGCGCCGGACGACGGCCAGCACGTGCCGATCGCCCTCGGCGCGCAGCGAGTCGTCGAGCAGCGCCATCGCGTTCGTCAGGGTGCCGAGCGGGTTCCGGAGCTCGTGGCCCAGCATGGCGAGGAACTCGTTCTTGGCCCGGTCGGCGTTGCGCAGGGATGCGGCGAGGGCCTCCGCCTCCTCGCGGCGCCCACGGTTCTCGGCCTCCAGCTCCATCCGCTCGGTGATGTCGACCGAGACACTCAGCACCGCGGGTTCGCCGCCGAATCGCATGACCTGAGAGTTGACGAGCAGACGGCGGCGGGCGCCGGTGCAGGCCCGGAAGGTCACCTCGAAGTCGCGCACGTAGCCTTGCGCGTGGAGCTGCTGCAGCAGCACGTCGCGCTGCTCGGGTGCCACCCAGAAGCCGAGCTCGGGCTTGGTGCGGCCCAGCATCTCCTCCCGCGTGAAGCCGCTGTGACGCACGGCCGCGTCGTTGACCTCCAGGTGCGCGCCATCCGCGAGCCGCGTGATCGACATCGGCAGCGGGTTGGCGTGGAAGGCCAGCAGGAACCGCTGCTCGCTCTCGCGCAGCGCGGCCTCCGCCCGGACCCGATCGGTGATGTCGGTGAGCGCCGACAGGATGCACGTGCGCCCGTCGATGACGACGACGTCGGCGTTGAGGAGACACACGCGCTCCTCGCCGCTCTTCGAGCGCAAGCGCGCCTCGAGGTTGCGGACCGGGGACCCCGCGCTGATCGCCGCCAGGGCGTCCTGCCGCTGCCGGGGATCCACCCAGAGGTCGAGCTCGGAGACCGTGCGGCCGATGACCTCGTCGCGGGCATAGCCGTACAGCTCGGTGAAGGCCTGGTTCACCTCGAGCAGCCGCCCCTCGCCGGCGGTCGTGATGGCCAGGATGGTCGGGCTCAGCTCGAAGGCCGCGCGGAGCTTGGCCTCGATGCTGAGCGCGTCGCTGCGGGCCGAGGGCTCGAACGGCATCGGCTCAGTGTCGGGGCTTTGCGTCCGTCTTGCAAGCGCTCCGTCCCGACGATGCGCTGCCGCGTCGTGGTCGGCGTCGCCCCGGGACGCGCTCACTTCAAGCGAACAGTCACGACGGCGGACATCCCGGCCCGGAGCGGCTGCGGGTTGCCGATGGCCTTCTTGTCGAGCAGGATCTTCACCGGCACGCGCTGCACGACCTTCACCCAGTTCCCGGTGGCGTTCTCGGGCGGCAGCAGCGAGAAGCGGGAGCCGGTCCCGGCGCTGATCGAGTTCACGGTGCCTGTGAAGACGACTCCGGGAAAGGTATCGATCCGCACCTGGGCGGGCTGCCCGGGCCGGATGCGCGTGAGCTGTGTCTCCTTGAAGTTGGCCACCACCCACACGTCGTCCAGCGGCACCAGCGCCAGCAAGGGCTGCCCGGGCTGCACGATCTGCCCGACCTCCACGCTGCGCTTGGCGACGACGCCGTCGATCGGCGCGCGTACCACGCAGTGCTCGAGGTTGAGCTCGGCGACGGCGAGGTCGGCCTGGGCGGCCCGCAGCAGAGCCTCGGCCCGGGTCAACTCGGCCGCCTTCACGGACACCGTCTGCTGCTGGCTCTCGACCCGGGCCAGCGTCCCCCGCATCTCCACCACGCGCTGGCGCGCCTGCTCGATGGCGAGGATGCGCGAGGCCACCTCGGCCTGCGTCTGCTGGATCTCCTTCTCGAGGGACGCCTGCCGCCGGCGGGCCGCCTCCAGCGCCGCCTCGGCGGCCTCGAGCGCGGCCATGGCGTCGTCGTGTTCGCGGCGAGAGACATAGTCGTTCTTCATGAGCGCCTGCATCCGCTGCAGATCCCGCTGGGCCTTGCGCTGGGCGCTCTCGGCGGCCGTCACGTCGGCCCGACTGGCGGCGGTGGCCGCCCGCTTGGCCTCCAGGCGCGCCCGGGCCTCGTCGACCGCCGACTCGCTGGACTGCACACCGACCCGGGTGCCCGCCAGCGCGGCCCGGACCTCGTCGACCTGGGAGCGCGTGACCTCACGGGTCAGCGGCAGCTCGGCGCGAGCGGCCCGCACGTTGGCCTCGGCCACCGCCACCGCGGCCTGCGCCTGATCGCGCCTCGCCTCGTAGTCGCGGGGATCCACGCGGAGCAGGATCTCGTCGGTCTTGACCGCCTGGTTGTCACGGACGAGCAGCTCGACGATGTGGCCGGCCACCTTGGCGCTCACCGGCGCGATCGTCCCCTCGACGTAGGCATCATCGGTGCTGACCTGGCTCCCGGCCCGGTACCAGGCCCACCCTCCCCAGCCCAGGATGCCGAGGCCCACGAGAACCGCGAGCCCGACGATGGTACGGCGGCTCATCAGACGAGATCCATCAGCGGTGAGCGAAGCACTTTCATGCTACGGCGAGGTTACCACCTTGCGGCCCGACCCGGGGATCGTGGGTGAAGCAGGAGACCCTATCAGGCTGCACCTCCTGTCAGGCGGCGCGACCGTTCAGAAGGGAACGAGACGCCCGGTCGCATCGAAGCGGAGCGGCGCTTCGCCGAGGACGGTGAGGTCGCTGCGCTGGGCCACGGCGGCGGCGAACGCCTCCGAGACCTCCAGCTCACCGAGCATGAGCGTGTTCTTGATCCGCACGACCCGCGCCCGCTCGGGAGGCGTGAGCCCGATGCAGTCGAGCGCCGTCGCGATCGCCTCGCGGTCGGTGTCGAAGGTGGCCGGGATCTTGGCGCCTCCGGGCGCGCAGGCGGTGATGGTGTTGATCAGCGTCGCCTTCATGTCGATCCGGTCCACCAGCCGCCGGGTCGTGAAGTCGGCGTTGCCGATGCCGGTGGCGTTGCCGTAGCTCTCGTCGGTGATGTCCAGCGCGACGATCCACGTGATCGTGGGATCGGCCGGGAACGGCTCGAAGGGGTTGGTGGGCCGGCCGATCACGTTGGTGTCCATGCCGGAGCCCGAGATGTTCTTGCCGACCTGCTCGACGATCAGCACGTCGATGGGCGACAACGGCAGCCGGGCCATCCACTCGCGGGCGCTCTTGAGCAAACGGCGCTCGCCGGCCTCGAGCTCGTGGGCGTTGAAGGCCTCGACGTGGGCGGTCTCGTCGTAGCCGTTCTCCACGATCCCCACCCCGAAGCCGATGCGGGCCCGGGCCAGCATCTCGCGCCCGACCGCGGTGATGACGGTCTCGTAGCCGTGGCTGACGTTGGCGCGGTGGTACTGCACGGCGCCCTTCCACTTGCCCAGGCCGATCGTCATCATCTTGAACAGGCCGGACTCGATCGAGCCCTTGAAGTCCGTGTGCGGCTTGATCCGATTGACGAGGCCGATCCAGCTCGCCTCGGCGGCATACCGATCCAACCACACCGGCAGGCCGAGGGCCTCCCCCACCTGCACGACCTCCATCGTGGCCCGGACCGGACAGCCCATCGTGGCCTCGGTGATGCCGTAGTGCTCGAGCACCGAGAGCTGGCCCTCCGCAGTCCCCCCGCCATGGCTGCCCATGGCCGGGAAGACGAATGGCCGGGCGCCCAGGTCACGAAGGTAGCGGACGGTGGCGCCGACGATCACGTCGAGGTTGGCGATGCCCCGACTGCCGGCCCCGATGGCCACGCTGTCGCCGGGCTTGATCCCCAGGCCGGCGGCCTGCAGGCTCCGGGCCACCGTGCCCGGAATGTCGGCGACCCGGGGTCGCGCGAACGTCTGACGGACGCGGAGCATGGTGGGCAACATGGCCCCGATGATACGACATCGCACTGCAGCCGGGGGCTCGGCTTGAACCGGCCTCGCGCGACGGTTACCATGCGCCTCGCGATCACCCCGCGACGCCGATCGTCGCGGTTTTACAACGCTTCACGGAACCCGATGGGAGTCTCATGGACAAGGCCAGCATTCGCGGGCGCGTGCGACAGATGCTCGAGGCCGGGGCCCTGCCCTGTGACGAGAACGGCAAGGTCTGGGCGGGCCGGGGCATGGGCACTCACTGCGCCGCCTGCGGCGAGCCGATCGCCGCGGCAGAGGTCGAGTTCGAGGTCGAGCTGACCTCGGGGACCGCGATCCGGCTGCACCGCGTGTGTCACGAGATCTGGCGCGAGGAGTGCGATTCTCTGGCGCCGCGCTGATTCGGCCCGGCCGGCCCGGCCGGGCCGCCCCGCTCGGCGACGCTATCGGGCTGTCCATGATTGTGCTATATGTATGGGCCACTTTTTCATGCGGAACCCCCTCGTGGCGCTGACGCACGTTCTCCTTGCGGGCCTGCTGCTGGCATCGGGCGGGTGCGCCTGGCTGCGCCCGGCGCCGGTGCCGATCTTGCCGCCCGACGAGCTCTACTCGCAGGGGGAGGCGGAGCTGGAGCGGCGGCGTTACCTCGAGGCGCGCGACTCGTTCCGGAAGATCGTCGAGCGGCACCCCAACTCCTCGTGGGCGCCCCGGGCGCGGTTCCTGCTCGGCGAGGCGTGGTATCGCGAGGCGGAGTTCGACAAGGCCGTGAAGGAGTTCGAGACGTTCCTGGCCTTCTACCCGCGCCACCAGGTCGCCGACCTGGTGCAGTACCGGCTGGCGATGAGCTACTACGACCAGCTCAAGCCGGTGGAGCAGGACCAGGGGCTCACCGTCAAGGCGATAGCGCAGTTCCGCCGGCTCGTCAAGGAGTATCCGGACAGCCGTTACGCCACCGACGGCCTGGCCAAGATCGACATCTGCCGCGGCCGCCTGGCCCAGAAGGAAGTGTGGGTTGCCACCTATTACTTCAGTCAGGGCAACCCGAGCGCGGCCCGCCAGCGGCTGGAGTTCGTGCTCAAGGAGTACCCGCGGACGCTGGTGATCCCCGAGACGCTGTACACGCTGGCCGAGGTGAACTTCGCCGAGGGCAAGAACCGTGAGGCGGTCGAGCTGCTCCGCCAGCTCGCGACCGACTACAGCTTCACCGAGTGGGGCAAGCGTGCCGTCCAGCGCTTGCGCGCGCAACGGTAGGAGACAGCCTGTGCACGACATCGTCGACCTCCGCTCCGACACGCTGACGCTGCCGACCCCCGAGATGCGCGAGGCCATGGCGCACGCCGAGGTCGGCGACGATGTCTGGGGCGAGGACCCGACCGTGCAACGGCTGGAGGCGACGGCGGCGGCACGCCTGGGCAAGGAGGCCGGCCTGTTCGTGGCCTCCGGCACCATGGGCAATCTGGTCTCGGTCGTCGCCCACACGCAGGCCGGCCAGGAGGTGGTGCTCGACCTCGACTCGCACATCTACAATTATGAGGTCGCGGGCGGGACCATCGTCGGCAACGTGCAGATGCGTCCCGTCAAGACCGAGCGTGGTTTTCTGACTCCCGATCAAGTCCAGGAGTCGATTCGACCGTCCAACATCCACATCCCCCAGACCGGCCTGGTCTGCCTGGAGAACACGCACAACCGTCACGGCGGCACCTGCTGCACGCCCGAGGAGATTGCCGCGGTCGCCGCGGTGGCCCACGCCGCCGGGGTGCCGGTGCACATCGACGGCGCCCGCCTGTTCAACGCGGCGGTCGCCCTGGGGCGGGAGGCGCGGGAGTTCGCCCGGTCGGCCGACTCGGTCACCGTCTGCCTGTCGAAGGGCCTGGCCGCACCGGTGGGCTCGGTTGTCTGCGGCTCGGCGGCCTTCATCGCGCGCGCCAAGCGCGTCCGCAAGATGGTCGGCGGCGGCATGCGGCAGGCCGGCGTGCTGGCCGCAGCCGGCCTCATCTCGCTGGACCGCATGGTCGACCGCCTGGCCGAGGACCACGTGAACGCACGCACTCTGGCCCAGGCCGTGGCGGCCATGCCGGGGCTGGTGGTCGACCTCACCAGCGTGCAGACGAACATCGTCATCATCCGGATCGACCGGGGCGACCGTCCGCGGTCCACGGCGGCGACCGAGGAGCTCGTGAAGGGGTGCGCCGCCCGCAAGGTGAAGGTTCACGCGATGGGTCCGGCTGCCATCCGCTGTGTGACCCACAAGGACGTGGACGCCGAGGACATCCGGCGGGCCGTCGACGCATTTCGGGAGCTGACCGCTCGCTGGTAGAACGCGTCAGGGGAGGTCCCATGGCCGAACGTCTTCTGGAAGTCAAAGGGCTGAAGACCCACTTCTTCACCGACGAGGGCGTCGTCCGCGCCGTCGACGGCATCGATCTCTACATCGACAAGGGTGAGACCCTCGGCGTGGTCGGCGAGTCCGGGTGCGGCAAGAGCGTGACCGCGCTCAGCATCATGCGCCTCATCGCCCAGCCGCCCGGCCGCATCGTGCAGGGGCAGATCCTGTACAACGGCCGGAACCTGCTGGACCTCACGCCGGCGCAGATGCGCAAGATCCGCGGCAAAGAGATCTCGATGATCTTCCAGGAGCCGATGACCTCGCTCAACCCCGTGTTCACGTGTGGCGAGCAGATCGCCGAGGCCATCCGGCTGCACGAGGGGCTCGGCCGCCGCGACGCCATGGACAAGACGGTCGAGATGCTGAAGCTGGTCCACATCCCGAACGCCGAGCGGCGGGTGAAGGAGTACCCGCACCAGCTCTCCGGCGGCATGCGGCAGCGGATCATGATCGCCATGGCGCTGTCGTGCAACCCGAACCTCCTGATCGCCGACGAGCCCACCACCGCGCTCGACGTCACCATCCAGGCCCAGATCCTCGAGCTGCTGAACGAGCTGAAGGCCAAGCTCAACATGGCCATCATGCTGATCACCCACGACATGGGGGTCATCGCCGAGACGGCCCAGCGCGTCGCCGTCATGTACGGCGCCCAGATCGTCGAGGAGGCGCCGGTCAGCGAGCTGTTCAAGGAGCCGCTCCACCCCTACACCCAGGGGCTGCTGCGCTCCATCCCGCGCATCGACCTCGCCGCCACCAAGCGGCAGAAGCTGGAACCGATCGGCGGCACCGTGCCCACGCTGCGCGGCCCCGAGAAACCCGGCTGCCGTTTCGCACCCCGCTGCGCCCTGGCCAAACCCATGCACTTCGAGAACACGCCGCTGCTCAAGGAAGTCCGGCCGGGCCACAAAGTGGCCTGCTTCCTGTACTAGCGGGAGGAGGCCACCCATGGCTGAGTCACTCCTGAGCGTCCGCAACCTCAAGAAGTACTTCCCGATTCGCGGCGGCCTGCTGTCGCGCGAGGTCGCCCGGGTGCACGCCGTCGACGACGTCTCGTTCGACATCCTCCCCGGCGAGACGCTGGGGCTGGTCGGCGAGTCCGGGTGCGGCAAGTCCACGACCGGCCGCACCATCTTGAGACTGATCGAGCCGACCTCCGGCGAGGTCTCCTTTCAGGGCCAGAACGTGACGACGCTGGACAAACGCTCGTTGCGGGGCCTGCGGAAGGAGATGCAGATCATCTTCCAGGACCCGTACGCGTCGCTCAATCCACGGATGACGGTCGGCTCGATCATCGGCGAGGCGCTGGTGATCCACAAGCTGGCCAAGTCGCGGCGCGAGCGTGAGGAGCGCGTGGTCCAGCTCCTGGAGACGGTCGGGCTCTCGGCCGACCATCTCCGCCGCTATCCACACGAGTTCTCGGGCGGCCAGCGGCAGCGCATCGGTATCGCACGGGCGCTGGCGGTCAGTCCCAAGCTGATCGTGGCCGACGAGCCGGTGTCCGCCCTCGACGTGTCGATCCAGGCCCAGATCATCAACCTGCTGGAGGAGCTGCAGGCCCAGTTCGGCCTGACCTACCTCTTCATCGCCCACGACCTCTCGGTCGTCGAGCACATCTCGACCCGGGTGGCGGTGATGTACCTGGGCAAGATCGTCGAGATCGCTCCGGCCAAGGAGCTGTACACCAACCCGAAGCACCCGTATACCGAAGCGCTGCTCTCGGCCGTGCCGATCCCGGATCCCTCGCTCAAGCGCAAGCGGATCATCCTCGAGGGCGATGTCCCGAGCCCGATCAATCCCCCGTCGGGATGCCGGTTCCACACGCGCTGTGGGTTGCGGGTGCCGTCGTGCTCGCAGAACGAGCAGGTGCTCAAGGAAGTCTCTCCGGGGCACTGGGTCGCGTGCCAGGTGCGCACGGGGGTCGCGACGGCGTAGCGTCATCGCCCCGACGGCGGGGCCGGACCGGCCCCGCCGTCTCGCGTTGTGGCCCGCCACCGTGGTCAACGACCCCTGCCCCACGTCCAGCGTCCGCACGACCGGACATGCTCCGAGCACGCGCACGAGGAACGAGGCATGCCGAAGGTGAAGGTGAACGGGATCGAGCTGCATTACGTGGAGGCGGGAAGCGGCGAGCCGCTGCTGATGATCATGGGGTTCGGGGGGGATCACCTGGCGTGGGCGTTTCAGGTGCCGGCGCTGAGTGCCAGGTATCGGGTGATCACGTTCGACAATCGGGGGGCGGGGCAGAGCTCGGTGCCGGATGCGCCCTACGACACGCGGACGATGGCCGAGGACGCCGTGGGGCTGCTCGATGCGCTGCAGGTGACGCGGGCGCACGTCCTGGGCGTATCCATGGGCGGGATGATCGCGCAGGAAGTGGCGCTCGGCCATCCGGGGCGGGTCCGGTCGCTGCAGCTGCACTGCACGTACGCGCGGCCGGATCGCTTCATGCTCGCGCTGATGGATGCCTGGCGCGCGGCGCGCCCGAAGGCGACGCCGGAGGAGTGGCTGCGCAGCGTGGCGCTCTGGCTGTTCTCGCCGCGCACCTACGCCGAACGGCCGGACTTCGTGGAAATGGTAATCCAGACCGGCCTGGCCAATCCCCACCCGTTCTCGCTCACGGGCTTCCTGCGTCAGGGCGACGCCGTGCGGGGCCACGACGCCCTCGACCGCCTGCCCGGGCTGGCCTGTCCCACGCTCGTCAGCGTCGCCGAGGACGACATCCTGGTGCCGCCGCGCTTCGCCCGCGAGGTGGCCGCCGCCACGCCCGGGGCCGAGCTGCGCGTGATCGAGGGTGCCGGCCACGCGTACTTCTGGGAGCGCGCCGATCTCTTCAACACCATGTGCCTCGACTTCCTCGCCCAGCACACCCGCCCCTGATCCTCGAGAACCGTCCGACGATTCGCTGCCCCCAGGTTACGACCCGCCGCCTTCCTGGTTCCGGGCGATCCCCGGATCGATCGATGGCGTTCCTACCTCGCGCGAGGGCGGAGGCTGGGGTGGGAGGGGTCGGCGAACCCATTTCCCTCGCGGCGAGGCGGGCG
>Ga0268386_10001855_pt1 | contig 14742 bp, 19 predicted proteins | sample RVTome_15_FD_200260 | JGI IMG/M metagenome (GOLD analysis project Ga0268386, IMG submission 200260) | Soil microbial communities from uranium-contaminated site in the Upper Colorado River Basin, Wyoming, United States - RVT150D86... ...
AAAGGCGCAAAGACGTATCCACAGATTACACAGATAAATCTGCGTAATCTGTGGACAGTAAGCGCGTGGGGCGAGTGATCTTTAGAATTCTCGGACGCCGGAAACGTTTGTGCCGGAGCCCACGCCCATCTTTATGGCGGAAGAATCGTATTGCACGTTTGAATTGCCGCCGCCGTTTGTATGGAACGTGGGGGCTTTGAAATCTCCCGAGGTACGGTCAAAGGCGGCAATCGTAATTCCTCCGAAGATGTCGCCGTTACCGCCACCGTCGCGGATTAAAACACCTTTGCCCAGCACGAGTATGATGCCTCTGAAATCAGTGTTGCCTCGCATCGTCAAAGTGCCGGTCACGACGAGAAATCCCGCGCCGGCGGCCAGGTTGCAATCACCATCAATAAAAGTGAACATTCCGCTATTGATGGAATCACTAACTGTGATGGACGAACCGGTTGCTGGTTTGAAGTATCGGTTGATGGTTTGTGCCTTGGATTGCAACCCATTGAGATAAGCCCGCGCCTTGTCGGCTGAATCAAGAAATGAAGGTGTTTCGACAGTGCCGGGAAGTGTGTCGTAGTCTCCGAGAAGACCAACCTCAGGATCGTCAACTGTGTCAGGTTTTTTAATGCCTGCTTTAGCGTCGTCCTCGTCGCATGGCGTGACTGCGAAACTTGGACGCTGTGGATCTACCCCTGCCCGGTCAACACCTGAATAATATTTTGTTCCGCTGCTACCGGTATCGAGCGATAACGGCGAGCAGTCGTCGGCTCCTCGCAGCGTCACTCCGGCAGGCGATTCGAACTCAAAGTATGCGCGGCTGAGCATCAGTTCCAACCGCTTTTCCGCTCCCTGTGGTCCAAAGCCATAGGATTTAAGCAGCAAGCGTTTGGGATCCGGAGAGGTGACTTTTGCGAGAACTGCCGTCGTGCCTGGCGATGATGCATAGGCCAAATCCAGAACCTGGGTTCCGCTCGCGAGGTTAAGTGCATAGGTGGTACCGTCAGCTCTAACTGAAGCTTTGTCGAAAGTTACTTTGACGGTCGTAGCTGCGTTATCTACTTCTCCTTCGAATGTTCCTTCGAGTGTTGTAATGGCCGCCCACGGCAAGCTTTGAGTGATGGTCAATTCGAAGCCGGTCTTCGGGATGACGACATCATCCTGCGTGCTCGCGATCGGCCTTTCGATAATGAAACTGCCCAGAGCTGAGTCGAGCGTCAGGGGATAGTTGTTTGGATCCGGAGTCAGAGTGGTTGTCGACTGACCCGAGTAGCGAATCGTTACTTCATCTGCTCCACCAACAGTGCCGAAGGTCCTTTGGTAAGATGTGTCTGCGTCGCTTCCGTCTATTGTTCCAGAGGTCTGGAACTCAACGATGTGACTGTTTGGATCCAGGTTCTCGACGGTGATTTTGTAACCGCCTGTGACTGTTCCCACTGTAATCGGCACAAGGCTGGCCGGATCTGAAGGATCGTTGTAAGGAAGCCAACCAGCCAAACGCAAACTGCCGGTGTTTCCTGGTCCATTCGAGATGTCAGGAATGACCGCAGTGCGAAAACTCATGCGGTCGGCTTCTGTTACTAAAGGCTTAGTGTTTCCACGCAGCACGTTGAGTGCTGACTGCATTCCCGACTCGGCCACATAAAACGCCTGCATCTCTGCAGTTGACCCAATCGAGTTGTTAGCCGACATCATCGTCGTCATTATCAACGCGCCACCCGCGCCCAGAAGAAGCACTGAGACCAGCAACATCGTTACCAGCGCTGCGCCACGTTCACCGGCGCGGCGGTTGTTTAGGTTCATTGTCGAATCGATTTTCATTACGGGTATCAGGCTCCTTCAGTAAACGATAGAGTTACGCAAAACTACGTCAGACGTCAGTTGTACTTGAGAGGGGGGCTGATAACCTTCGGCGCCGGGAGTGCCAAGCGCCGGCAGAGTTACACCAACGGCGATCACAATGAATTTGGCAGAACCAGGAGAGACTTCGCTTTCCGCACTACCTAAAGCATTCACCACGTTGGTGATGTCACAAACACCGCTGCCATCAACCGTCGTCTCATAAGTGACCTTCTCGTCGTAGTAACGGAAGATCAAAGAATCGATGCGATTAGCAAGCACGGTGGTTGGGGTTGTGCCGGTCTTTTCATAACGCACGATGTAACGTTGACCAAGATCGGCATCCACATACATCAGGAACTTGATGTCTTCATCCATGTCATCAACGTCTGAGTCTTCGAAGTAACCGTTGGCGGAATCTGGCATGCCGTTGAGATTGGAGACAATTCGAATCGACTGCCTGTCGCTGTCTCCGGCTACCACGCCGTTGCTGGATATCGTCGGAAGTCCGCCGGGCAGTTTCAGACCGGAGTTGCTGATTTCGCGCGTCATAATATTCAACGCACGCTGCACGTCCGCGATCGCGTCTGACTTGCGATCTTCTCGCGAGCGGACGCGGAACGCGCCTGCCAGTATGCTGCTCGCCAATCCCATGATGGTGATTGTGATTCCCATTGCAATGACCACTTCGAGCAGCGAGAAACCAGCTTCATTGTTTGAACGTCGAGTCTCCATGGATCTTTGCCTCGTTGATTGAGTCGGATTATTCACTGACAGCGTAGCTTCCGGCGGCGATTGTTGAACGAAGTGAGACGAGCACCACGGGCGTGCGCATCCAGTTTGGACCGGCCGTTTCCGGGGTCACTCTGATAGTAATTCTCTTTAATTGCTTTGCAGTGCCGTCGGAATTGGTTTCGTTTGCAACTACCCTTTGCACTGCGTAGTTTCGCTGGCCGTTTCTCACCGTCGATGTCGTCGTTCCGGCGTTCAGGCTCGTGTCTTCAAAACTGACGCTTCTAATCTGCTCCAACTGTTGCTGGGCCACTGCCATCGCAAGGGCTCGCTCGCCACCGCCGACGTTGTTCTGCGTGGAGAACACGAACAGTGAAGAGACGGCGAGTGCGCCAACCATCATCACCAGCGATGCGATGGTGGTTTCGATCAGGGTGAAACCGCGTTGGCTCTCCTGACGGGCGTTAGCTTTGTTTTTAGCGTTCTTTGTTTTCATGGCCGTTTCTTTTTCGTCAGGTCTTTATAGAAGAACGATTACTGACACTACCTTCTGACCACAGTTAGAACTGAAAGTCACGGAATAAGTGCCTATTGATTTCTTTGACTTGATTGTGTACGTCGCTGATGATCCTGCGTCGACGCTTTGGGCTCCGCCTGGAGTCACCTGAAGCTCCGACGGTTTGCTGGAACTTCCGGTAATCGAAACGCTCGTGGTTGCGTCGTGGCTGATTTTGATTGCTGCCGTTCCCTGCTGGCTCATGATCACGGACAGTTGATCCGCCGAGATAGTGCAAACCGAAGGAGTTGGTGTCGGATTCGGAGTCGCGGCCGGTGTCGGCGTCGGCGTCGGAGTTGGGGTCGGAGTTGCCGAAGGCGTCGGCGTGGGCAAAGGAATTATATCGCCACCACCGAGATCTGGGGTTGGCGTCGGAACAGGATCCAAGTCCGGGTCCGGTATGGCAATCACGTCGGGAGTAGGTGTCGGTGTCGATACTGGGAACGGTGTTGGAACCGGAGTCGCGCCCGACGCCAGGTCACCGACGTTGAGGTTCACATTGGGTACTGAGTCGTCGAAGACCTGGCTGTCGATCGTGATGTCTCCAGAACCCGTAACGTCGATCGATACGGAGTCGTTGCTGCTCTTCAAACGGATTGAGACCTGAGCGTTAGCCGTAGTAACCCCGCCAACAGTGCTCCAGGTGCGGCCGCGCCAATCGAACGCGATCGTCTCAACGGTCTCGAAAGTGATGCCGTCCGGCAGTGGGATGGTCCTTGTGTCCATACCACCGTCGCCGTCGAGGTCCATCCTCACGTTGTAACCTAATCGATCATCATTGATAACGACGCTTGCTCTTTGGCTGGCATCGTCAGCATGGCGGCGAATGGAATAGATCCGAGCTTTCTCTATATACGAGGCATATTGGCGAGCAGCACCCGAGAGACGAACGCTCGCGCGCGCGCGAGTGATTCCCATTAGGCCCAATCCCGTAACAATCGTAAGGATCGTCGCAGTGATTAGAAGTTCGATGGCTGAAAATCCGCCACCCGTCCGCGGTGTGTTTGAGTTAGCTTTGCTCTTTTGCATGCCCATCGTATGTCCAGGAAAGAATTTGTGGTCCAAGTCGAATGACCACGGTGCCCAGTGAGCAATCGTGGTGCCACGAAAGTTCTTTAGACAAAAATCCACAATGTGAGTGTGGAGAGTTCCGTGGACTTGAACGGAGATCAGTCAGTTTGGTCCAAATTCGGTTATGAGGGAGTCAGATTGATTTGAGTCCGAATAGAGTTGATCGATCTTGAATGCGTAACCACCCGGTCGATACCGCTCCCGGTACTGACTGTGTCCAAGCGACAATCAAGGTCTAACGGAAAAACGGGTCAGTACCGGGAGCGATAACGACCGGGCCCCGAGCGATACGATGGATCTTGACCTGATTGGGGCAAGCCTCAAATCAATTTGCTTGGGCCATCAGCATCCTGACCGAAGGTTGACGCCTAACTTACTGGCCCACAGCGAACCACAAAATCTTATAAGCATCTCATTATCAACGACTTCGTCGCGCTTCTTTGTTTTCGGCTCATGGCGGCATATCGCTTGCTAATGAGCTAGATTGGCTGCGCTAAGACGAGCGCGCAACACTCACAATCCTTCGGTACCTGCCCCAAAGCTCTCCCACGAGCAATTGACCTGGAGAGAATTAACTTATGAAGAAGAACGAATTCTCCGAAATTGCTTCCAACTTCCTTATTGTTGGATCAGTATCACTCGCATTCACGCCTTTTCTGCTTGGTGACCGTCTGGTCCTGGTTGTCACGGGATTGATGAAAGAGGGCGGTGTGATGATCGACCAGTTTAGTAACTACCTGACCTGGTTGGTTTCATAAACACAATCGTGGCACGTTGTCGGGCTTTGCGTAATCAGTGGCAGCAGCAGAGGGCAAAAACAGGATCCGGGCGCACCAGCCTCTAGCCTGCTCCTGCTTTCTGCTCCTGTTCCTTAGATATCTGCGCCTTTGCGGGAAACTTCCTTTGAGGCCTACAATGCGACGGCGCACCTGACGAGGTTGATCCGGAGGGAGTTGAGTTCTTATGTTTTGGCTAAAGAGTGTACGTGTTTTCCTCGTTTCTTTCGTGTTGCTCATTTCGGTTACGGCGAAGTCTCAAAACATGCAACGTATTGCCACGGGCGTGTGGGGCGGGCCGCACATTAATATGGAGGTCGGAGAGAAGTCGGCTACGATTGAATACGATTGCGCCAGTGGGGTGATTGACGGGCCGTTAGTAGTGGATAGCAATGGTCATTTCAAGCTGCGCGGAACTCACAGAATAGAGCGTGGCGGACCTGTGAGATTTGACGATAACCCAAAGAAGTCCCGGCAACTTACACCGGCTCGATCAAAGGCAATACGATGACACTGACTTTGAAACTTACCGACTCAGATTCAGAAACCTTCACGTTGGAGAAGGGGAAGCCAGGCGAGCTGTTCAAGTGTAAGTAGGTTCACATGCTGGGAGTAGCGAGAAAGTTTTTGATACGGGGCGATGTTCAGGGAGTCGGGTATCGTTTCTTTGCGCAGCGTGCAGCGGCGCGACATCAGATTGTAGGCTACGTGCGTAATTGTCCTGATGGAACGGTGGAAGCATTCGCTGAAGGATCCGCCAGTAGCGTCGAAGCTTTCAAACACGATCTTGCAGCCGGCCCGCAGTGGGCGGTCGTGGACCAGGTAGAAGAAATATGTCTGGAGCCGACTGGGAGTTATTCGGCGTTTCGAATTGAGAGATAATTCTTGAACTTGGTACTTTGAGCTTTGTTCTTTGACCTATCTTTGCGCCTTTGCGAGAAAACTTTTCTTTCAAAAACATGGACCACCTAAAATCCCTAATCCGCGAAGTGCCGGACTTTCCCAAGCCCGGCATCAATTTTTACGACATCACAACTCTCCTCAAACATCCTGAGGGTTTGCGCAATACAGTCGACGCGCTGGCTTCACAGTTTGAGGGTGAAAGAGTCGACTCTGTAATCGGAATAGAAGCACGCGGTTTCATCTTTGCGCCCGCGCTCGCGTATCACCTCGGCGCCGGATTTGTTCCAGTGAGAAAGCCGCGCAAGCTACCGGCTGAGTGTGCGTCGATCTCTTACGATCTGGAGTATGGTCAGGACACGCTGCAGATTCATCGCGACGCTGTCGGAGACGGCCATCGCGTGCTCATCGCCGATGATCTTTTGGCAACGGGCGGCACCGCACGCGCGGTTGTCGATCTGGTGGAGCAACTTGGCGGAAGAGTAGTGGGGCTCGTGTTCGTAGTCGAGCTGGAATTCCTGCCCGGTCGAGAGAAGTTGACGGGATACGATGTGAGGTCGTTAATTAAGTATCAGTCATGAACTTTGTGCTTGGGGTAGGGATACAGTTTGGATTTGGCCGCGATGAGCATCGGGTTAGTGCCGTGAGGAATTGATCATCGGGGCGTTGATGGTCATCGGGTCACCGTAAGAAATTGATCATCGGGGCGTTGATGGTCATCGGGTCACCGTAAGAAATTGATCATCGGGGCGTTGATGGTCATCGGGTCAGTACCGTAAGAAATTGATCATCGGGGCGTTGATGGTCATCGGGTCAGTACCGTAAGAAATTGATCATCGGGGCGTTGATGGTCATCGGGTCAGTACCGTAAGAAATTGATCATCGGGGCATTAGCCCGACCGTAAGGGAGGGCTCTTCCTCGTGTGCCGAGCATGTTCGACAGCTAGGAGGTGGAAGTCCTCTACTCAACCTGATGGAGGTGAAGAGTTAGTGAAGCGCAAGGGCGTCGTCGCGAGGCGGGGTCTGAAGGAAGCGTGGAGCAAAAGCGCGAGCCGATGAACAAGAACCGGATAAGAGGCATACGGCATCGGGCGAGTTGGCGAGTGACAACGAAGCCCATATCCATCAAGGATGCTGGTTGTAAATTCGGCGGCGGTGCGCTGAAGGCGGTCGAACTTACCTCGGGAGATCTGTGGCGTGTCGTGGAATCACGACTGAGACTGCTGTGAAGCAGTTGAGCACGCCATAGAAGTCAGCAGAGGGCATAGTAAGCACGCGAGTGCTGAAGGCCCAAACGGTCCCCGGCGCGAGCTGGGGTTAAAGAGAAGAGCAAGTAAGCAACGCAACTCATGAGCGATAAGCGGCAGAAGAACCAGCTAGTGCTGGCCTTTACGGAGATGAGTAGGAGTGAAGCTCCGAGGGACTCTGGCGAAGGGACCGAAACGCTAATGGTGAAGCGGGAGGACGAAAGCTCGGCTGGAAGCGAACAACTAATGGAAGAAGTCTGCGGGCGCAAGAACTGCCAGCAGGCATTGGCACGAGTCAAGAGCAACAAAGGTAGTGCTGGCATCGACGGAATGACAGTCGAGCAACTGCCAGACTATCTGAAGCAGGACTGGCCAACGATACGGGAGCAATTGTTGAGCGGCAGCTACAAACCACAGCCGGTGAAGCGGGTAGAAATACCGAAGCCAGACGGTGGGATGCGAAAGCTTGGTATCCCAACGGTACTGGACCGCTTCATTCAGCAAGCGGTGATGCAGGTGCTGCAACGCAGTTGGGACCGCACTTTCTCAGACCACAGCTACGGGTTCCGGCCCGGACGCTCAGCGCATCAGGCAGTAGCCCAAGCACAGCAGTACATTGCCGAAGGTTACGACTGGGTGGTGGACCTGGACTTGGAGAAGTTCTTCGACCGGGTGAACCATGACAAACTGATGGCGCAGCTGGCACGGCGAATCAGAGACAAGCGTTTGCTGAAACTGGTTCGGGCATTTCTCCGTGCCGGGGTAATGGAAGGCGGGTTGGTAAGTCCGATTGATGAAGGAACGCCGCAAGGTGGACCTTTGTCTCCGTTGCTGTCGAACATTGTGCTCGATGAGTTAGATCGAGAGTTAGAGCGACGCGGTCATCGGTTCGTGCGATATGCGGACGATTGCAACATCTACGTGCGCAGCCAACGAGCCGGTGAACGAGTGATGAAGAATGTTTCGCAGTTCATCACGAGAAAGCTCAAACTCAAAGTCAACGAACAGAAGAGCGCAGTGGATCGACCAAGCAAGCGCAAGTTCCTGAGCTTTAGTTTCATTGGGTCGAAAGTGGTAAAGCGACGCATTGCGGCTAAAGCCATCGCGCGCTTCAAGCAGCGAGTGCGGGAACTAACGCGACGGACGCGGGGCGTGAAAATAGAGACGATGGTCACGCAACTCAGTCGCTATTTACGGGGCTGGCGTGGCTACTTTGGCTTCTGTCAAACGCCTTCAGTGTTGCGAAGTCTTGAACAGTGGCTCAGACGCCGATTGCGTTCGGTAGTCTGGAAGCAGTGGAAACAGGCGCGCGTGCGATTTGCTGCACTATCAAAACGGGGAGTGGGTAAAGACCTTGCCGCACAAACGGCGGGCAGTGCTCATGGCCCGTGGCGACTCAGCAACTCGCCTGCGCTAACCATTGCACTGCCCAATGCCTACTTCGCGTCCTTAGGACTGACGCCGTTAAGTGTGAACTCATAGCTCAACTCGCCGAACCGCCGTGTACGGACCCGTATGCACGGTGGTGTGACAGGGAAAGCTGGCGACAGCCTACCTATGTCGATTTACGCCGCTAAACCAATGCGCCCTCCCTAACGGTCGGGTAATGCCGCGATGATCAATTCGTTACCGTACTGACCGAACCCAAGATCTAAAACAAAGCACCAAGCACAAAACACCAATCGCGAATGCACAAACGCCTCGATCCTAAGATTTTCGCAGTCTTTCGCGAAGGCTACTCACTAAAACAATTCACTGCCGGTAGGTCCGCTGATCTGAGCGCGAGAACCACCCAACCGTCACGGGATAGGGAATAAACTTGCCTACAATCGACGCGAGCGGATTGCACTCGTTGAACGAGCTGCTCGACGCTACTCATCGACGCGACATAGCGTTGATTATTTCTGCGGTGAGGCCTCACGTGAGAGAGCTGATGGACCAGACGGAATTTTCTGAATCGCTGGGACCGGAGAACTTCTGTGACGACATCTTCGAAGCCTTACGGAAAGCCCGGCAGATCATTGATAACCAACCTGGAGAGATTCACGACGGCTGAGGTTTGGTGTCAACTTTACCAATTACGATTTAACCTTTAGGATTCATTCTTCTGTGCTCCCGTAGCTCAGCTGCATAGAGCGCTCGCCTCCTAAGCGAGAGGTCGCGCGTTGGAATCGCGCCGGGGGCACCATTATTCATGGTCTGCACACAGTTTCGATCCTGATTCCCTCGGGTTTGTGTGCCTCGACCGCTTTGAACCCATCCGAGAATCCGATCGATATCGACCATCAATAGTCTGGGCGGAATGCCCAGTGTCCGCAGTTTGTACCCTCAAAAAATGGAAGTCTCGAGTGTGCTAGCCGCGTTTTGACGCGCTGCCGATTGTACATTTCCAGCCGTTTAATAAAGGTTGGATTGAAGCAGCCAGACTGTAAAACCCGCTGCATGTTCTCAACTGTAACCGGGATTTCAGAGAGTCCCGCTAGGCCGGCAGCAACATGGAGCCGATGCCCTGACAAAATGAAACCGTCTTTTGTGATGATTATCGAGCCCTTAAAGCCCAACGTGCGGATAGAGTCTGCCAGTTCCAGTATCGCCGTGTCGGTTGGGTCAATCGGACGGTATAGCTCGTCGTTCTCAGGTGACAGCTTGATCTCGCTGATCCCTAAAATTCGGACATGCCCGAATTTGGCGAACTCCGCCAGCCTTGCCGATGGTTTCGATTTTGGCATTGTCGGTTTCGCTCGCTCATTCTAAAAAGAGGAAAGCCCCTGACATCGGCCAGGATGGCGTCTGTCAAGGCTTTGTCTCCTGCGGGAGATATTCGACTTGTGCGCGAAGGTTATTTGTATCCTGCCGAATATCCCCGCTCAATCCTTTCAATCATAATCAACTTCTACCGTTTACGTTTTTGGCGTTGCGCGGCATTCGCGCTTCCGGTTCGTCGCGACGGTTGCGACTGATCGGAATGCCTTTAGATTTATGCGCTTCGACGGTGTTTTACGCAAGCTACAACGTGTCGCACATGGGTTTTGGCGTGTTAGAATTCGGCTGGTGTAAACAAAACTTGAAGACCAACTCCGAAAGGAACTTGCTTTACGTAGGTTGAGAGACTTTGAAGGCAAAGCTACAGTCGAAGCCCCTGATCATTTTGAGCATCTGTTACCCGAGCACTCTGGACGGTCGGGCCAAGCAGCCTCGCTGTACATTAGAGATTTCGGGGATGCCGATCCGTTTACGGTTCTTGCGCAGACTCACCGCAAGGGCAACCTGCAAGTGATTCGTCAAGCGTGGAAACTCTATCATTCCGATGTAGACGTAAGCGCATGTCGGACTCCCCTCGAATACCTGTTAGATTTCATCAGAGTCTATCGTTCCAACGGACAGGGTCCCGGCGCGGCCTTCACCCACAAGCTAACAAGGTTAGGTGCGCCCCCGAGGACGCCGGTGACGTTGTGGCGTTCCATCGCGGCGAGAGTCTCTTTCAACAACTCGGCGTCAGTAGTCGGCGATAGCAGCGGTTTGCTGCATCAGGCGGAGAGTCGTCCTGCCACATCGGCTTCCGCTGGTCCCACCGCGGCGTGCGCCCGACGGGTGCACAGATCGGCAGCGGTGGCGGTCCGTAGTGATCTGCCGTCCGCGCATGCACATGCACGTCGATGATGGGCAACCGCTTCTGCGCTTGAACTTGTCCCCCAGATAGCACCAGTACGAAGAGCAGAATAATGACTTTCATATGATTACCCACGCAACGCCTCCATGAAGTGAGCAGCCCAACGCCGGAATTGAGCGGCTGCCCGCCCGCTAAAGACTGCCTCAAAGAGACTGCACAACTTTGATGAGAGGTACGCTGGCGGGCAGTCCGCTCGAATGACTTGTTCGGCGGCGCGTACCCGAAGCGAGCCATCCTTCATTCCCTCATCGCTGCACATTTATCAATGAAAACGCTTTCAATGCTGCTACCCACGCCACCAGCACGATAATGTGACGCAAGTGGTTCAATTGCCCCCACCGTAATGCCATCGCTACCGCCTCCGATGCGGATAAATCCACATCCCCCTGTAGTTTTATCATCGTCGGCACAAAATATGAGAAAGTGAAAATTCTATCCGCCAACGCCACCACAGCCGCGCCGAGCCACCAACCACGAAACGTACCTTCCGCCCGCCAAGCAGCTACCAGATTTGCTAGGGTGAGCAGCGTGAGCGGAACGGTCGTGACATAAACCCAGAATCTCAGCCCGGTGTTAGCTTGACGTGCGGCTTCGGCGCTCCAACGATACCCTGAATCTACTGAATAGATGAGCCATTGGGGAAACTCGATTCTTGCCTCATAAAGCCCGGCGCCAAACGCGATGCCGAGATTGATAACAAACAACCACAACAGGACTTTCGGGACGTATTGTCTCATCTATTTGCTCTCCTACGGTGAATGTCTCCTTGTTGAGGCGACAGTAGAAACAAGGTAGCGCCCTCATGGATCACCAGACGCCGCGGACGAGACGCTTGGTCCGCGTCATGTACGCCTCATAGTCCTTCCCGAACTCCTCTAGCATCATCCGTTCTTCTGGGCCCACGCGAAGGGCGAAGAGGAGCACGATGGCGGCAAGGTAGGATGGGCCCGCCACCCAGTTGGGCAGCACGAGCGACTGGCCCATCGAATAGAGCAGCAAAGCCAAGTACATCGGGTGGCGCACATGCCGGTAGATGCCGTGGGTGACGAGCTGGTGCCTCTCCCGCACCTCGAGCGTAATTGACCAGTTCGTGCCAAGATCCGCGTGTGATCGGTGGAAGTACCACAGCCCCAAGCCGATGCAGAGGATGCCGGCGATGAACGGAATCGGACGAAGCGGATAGTCTGCGGACGTGAGCACCGGCGTCGCGACCCAAACGAGCGGGAGCAAGAACCCGAGCGACGTGAGTGCCAGAAGGCCACGCTCCAGCGGCCCCTTCCGGCTCCTTACCACTTTGATTCCGCCGCCCCGATGTAGTGACGCTGGGATGACGAGCATCGCGACGGTGCCAACGAGAATGATTGTCTTCGCGAACCAGGGGTTCATGGCCTGGAGCAACAAGCTCCTCCTTTTCTGTCCGCCGAACGTCACGGTTCAGCGGCGGGCCGCGCAGCGGACCGTCCGCTGCATGCCGTTGTTGAACTAAATCCGCCTGCGGGCGGATAGATGAAAAAGCACGGCCGATCAATCGCGCTTTCTGGCTTCCCTCAACCAGCTAAGAGCGGCAGTATTCCTTCCAGGGCCATGATGACTCTCGGCAAAGTGTCATCATTCCCCTCCCCGGAAGGAGCTACTGCTATGTCACCGTTACAGCAACGGATGCTTGAGGATATGCAATAGCGCGGACTCTCGGCAAGAACTCAGGAGGCTTACGCCCGGGCCGTGTGGCAACTGGCCCAACATTATCGCCGCCCTCCGGACCAACTCAGCAATGAAGAGCTACGCCAGTACTTTCTCTATCTGACTAATGAGAAGAAGATTGCCCGACCCACGGCTACTATTGCGCTTTGCGGGATCAAGTTTTTCTATGAGCAAACTCTGAAGCAAGCGTGGCCCACGCTACGTTTCGTGCGGCCAGCAGCGGAGCACAAACTACCCGTGATCCTGAGCCGGGAAGAGGTAAGGCGCGTGCTGGCAGTGGTGCGCATTCCCGTCTATCGCGCATGTCTGAGCACCATCTACGCCTGCGGGTTGCTCTTGCTGGAAGGCACCGGCTGCAAGTGCCGGATGTCGACAGTGCTCGCATGATGTTGCACATTCACGGCAAGGGCAAGAAGGACCGCTATGTCCCCCTGCCCCAGTCGACGCTGGAGCTGCTGCGTGCCCACTGGCGCACACATCGCTCCCCGCTGTGGTTGTTTCCAGCGCCCACGCGGCACGGGGCTGGCACATAGTCTCAAGCACGATTGGGGGCCAGTGACGCGCAGCAGTTTACAGAGCGCTTTCCGCAGAGCCGTGCAACGTGCCGGTATCGCCAAGCGCGCGCATGTGCACACCTTGCGCCACAGCTACGCCACACTTGCTGGAAGCGGGCGTTAACCTGCGCCTGATTCAGGACAACCTGGGCCACCGCAGACCGCGCACCACGGCCATCTACACCCATCTGACGTGCGAAGTGCGAGCCACCCTCACCGAAAACCACTCAACCAACTGATGCGAGATCTCTGAGTCGCAGCGGAGTTGGCATGTTGGAGGTGGCGGACATCTTCCGCCGCTATGGTGCGGCCTATCGGCGAGAGCAACGTCTGCTGCCCAGCCAACTTCGGGCAATGCAGGATATCGCGGCCTGTCGCACGGCGTACTTTGGCGGCCATCTGAAACAGTGTGACCATTGCGGCGGGCAGGTCTATCACTCCTGCCGCAATCGCCACTGTCCCAAGTGTCATGCTAATCAGACTGAGCGCTGGCTGGCTCAGCAGCAAACTCGCTTTTGCCCTGCGCTTACTTTCTGGTCACCTTTACGCTGCCGGCGGAGTTGCGCCCACTGCCTTTGCTAACCAGAAAAGAGTGTATTACTTGCTCATGCGCGCGGCCGCCGCGGCCTTGCAGAAACTCGCTTTAGATCCGCGTTACCTGGGTGGGCGGCTGGCCGGCCTCGCCGTACTGCACACCTGGACCAGAGCTATGCTCTACCAACCCCACGTTCATCTGCTGGTGCCGGCGACTTTTGCAACCGAGTTGCGAGGGCGACAAGTACATGAGTACGACATTGCCGATCTACTCGGTCACACGATCCAAAGCGTCACGGGCACATACGCACGCAGCACACCCGAGGCGTTGGAGGATGCAGTCAATCGACTCACAGAACCGCGAGGTGCTGTGCTCCAATTCAAAAGAAAGGTTAGTTGAAAGTGTCACCATCTTAGCCCCATCTTCAGTTTTGGGGTTGAGATCATTATCAGGGCTAAGTTGATGAAAGTCGTGAAAACACTAGGATTAATGGTGGTGCCGAGGGCGGGAGTCGAACCCGCACGTCCTTACGGACAACGGATTTTAAGTCCGCAGCGTCTGCCATTCCGCCACCCCGGCACGTAGTCCGTAACCCTAATTCTAGCAAGTCTTTCGGCTTTTCGCTAAGTCATTAAAAATCGTGACGCATACGTCGATGAGCCAAAGATGAGTCACCACTCTATCCAGCGTTTCGCTCGAACTTGACCCGATCGATTGGTTCGATCAACTTTCTACGGCCTCTTCCAATGCTGGTGATCAGTGCGCCGCGTTCAATCCGAATTGGGTGGCCTTCTGTTCAATCCTGTAAAGTCCAGTAGTCGTCTGTAATCTTCTAGGCTTCTCGAACATTAGATTGAGATGGACTGTTTGGCTGACCCGAATTGATGAAGGTCGTATGCTAACCAATGATGTAACGTATCGAATAGCATTGGCGGCTATTGCTTCGCGTTTTGTCCCGATCATAAGGTAACTGCGACCAGTTCGACTTTCGATGTCACGCTGTCCGTATTGTATAATGAGTTATGCCTCGTTAAGAGCACTTGGACCAACCGCACGGACAGACATCGCAATTTGAGGCACGCGTTAGTGGACCATGACACTCAGGGCAACTGCGTAGGGATGAGTGGGAAAGTATAGTACGTTGGTTTTGGGGATTGGTTGTTTTGT
>Ga0268386_10001856_pt1 | contig 14739 bp, 14 predicted proteins | sample RVTome_15_FD_200260 | JGI IMG/M metagenome (GOLD analysis project Ga0268386, IMG submission 200260) | Soil microbial communities from uranium-contaminated site in the Upper Colorado River Basin, Wyoming, United States - RVT150D86... ...
GATCGTGATGAAGGGTCTGCGGGCGATATCCTCGGCAATCCCCGCGACGTACAGCCCCTGATCGAGCACCAGCCACGTCAGGAAATGCAGGACCACGTAGCAGAACGCCGTCAGACCGACGAGTCTGCGGTACTGCAGCAGACGCGGCGCACGCAACACGTGCCGCAGCGGCGTGATCGCCAGCGTCACGAGCAGCAGATTGAGGCCCCATTTACCGAAGCCGTGCAGCAGTGTCTCGACGGGATTGGCGCCGAGGCTGCTGCCGGCAATGCCAAACGCCCGTCCGATCAGCGACGCCGCGGGCAACAGGCATACGAGCAGCAAGCCGGCTTTCTGCACGCGCAACGCGGTGCGATCAGTCATGGTTGTGCGGCTCAGAAGTACTTGGCGAGGTCCATGCCGCGATACAGCGCGGCCACCTCAGCGCCGTAGCCGTTGAACCGCAGCGTCGGCTGGCGCGAGGCGAAGAGGCCGGCGCCTATCCGGCGCTCGCGCGCCTGACTCCAGCGAGGATGGTCGACTTCCGGATTGACGTTGGCGTAGAAGCCATACTCCCTGGGGGCCGCGATGCTCCAGGAACTCGGCGGCTCACGCTCGGTGAAGCGGATCTCGACGATCGACTTGATGCCCTTGAAACCGTATTTCCACGGTACGACGAGGCGCAGCGGGGCGCCGTTCTGATTCGGCAGGACCTCTCCATAGACACCCACGGCGAGCAACGTCAGCGGGTGCATCGCCTCGTCGATACGCAGTCCTTCGACGTACGGCCAGTCGAGCACCGGGAAGCGCTGGCCTGGCATCTCATCCGGGCGATAGACCGTTTTGAAGGCCACGTAGCGGGCTTTCGAAGTGGGCTTGAAACGTTTCAGCAGGTTACCGAGCGGAATGCCCACCCACGGCACGACCATGGACCAGGCCTCGACGCAGCGCAGACGGTAGATCCGCTCCTCGAGCGCGTGGGGTCGCAGCAGATCCTCGAGCGTGAAAGTCCCGGTCGTCTCGGCTTCGCCGGCTACCCTGACGCTCCACGGCGCAGGTTCGAAGTTTCCCGACAGCCGCGCCGGATCGGACTTGTCGGTGCCGAACTCGTAATAGTTGTTGTAGGTGGTGATGTCCTCGTAGCTGTTCGGCGTCTCGTCGGTCGAATAGCGCGCGTTGCGTGTGGAGTCGAGCCGCCGGCCGCGTGCGGGCGCCTGGCCCGGCAAGCCGATCGTGGCGACGAGCCCCGCCGCGACTGCGCTTTTCAGCAGCTCGCGGCGCGACGCATAGACGCTCCGGGGGGTGATGTCACTGGCTTTCAGACCGGCCGAATAGCCGGGTCGCGGACGAATCGGGTTCACGGGCGCTGTGCTCCTGGCCGATGAGTCGGGCCTCGTCCACACAGGACCGGACCGGCTGCGCGAACATCACAGCGATTCGACGGCTGAGGGGCGGACGGATTCGGTCCAGGCGAGCCCCAAAGGCACAAAAAAATCAGGGCGACCGCGATGCGATCGCCCTGTTCAAACGGCTGGCCTTTCGGCCAGCCACAGGGGAGGGTACGTGCATCAGATCGTGGACCGGGGGTCCGCACGTCATCGACGTCTGTCGATGCAATGTGTCGGGATCCTATAGCCCTTCAGACATCGAGAACCAGATGTCTCTGAAGTGCGACAGCGGCTGTCGCGCATTACCGTCGGTTCCCGCTGGCACCGCTCTGAGCGACCAGCCGCCCGGCGCGCCGCTCAGCCGCGGCTCAGGAGCTCCCGCAGGTTGATCACGGCGGCATTCGCCCGCGAGAGGTAGCCCGCCATGACCAGCGAGTGATTCGCAAAAATGCCATAACGCTGGCCGTTCAGCACGACCGGACTGCGCATCGGAACGAGCGCGTCCTCCAGTTCCCGGATCACTTGCGCCAGCGTTCGATTCGCGTTCTTGTCTTCGAGCACGCCGGCAAAGTCCTTCTCAGCAGCTCGCAGGAACTGTGCGAGCGCCCAGGCCGTGCCGCGTGCCTCGTAGAAGACATCGTCGATCTCGAGCCATGCGGTCTGCACGTTGACCTCGCCCGGCTCATCCTTCGCGGCGCGGGCGGCCGGATCGTTCGCAAGGCTGACATTGACGCGTCGCTGCCCGATGCTCGCGCTCAAACGTTGCGACAGATTGCCGAGCCGCTTTTCGACGACCGCGAGCCACTCGCGCAAATTGTCGGCCCGCGCGAAGAAATTACCGTCAGCCGGATTCGCGTCGACGAGCCGCGAGCGGTAGCGGTCGAGATACTCGATGCCTTCCCGGTATTCGCTTTCAGCTGCCGGAAACAGCCAGGATCCGCTATCCACGTTGAAGAGCGGCTCCGCCATCGCAAGGTCGGGATCTTCGATGGACTGGGTCTCGGAGCGTGAGAAGTCGTTGCGCAGGACGCGCGTCAGGTCGCGCAGCTGCACCAGCGCCCCGAACTCCCAGTTCGGCAGGTTGTCGAGCAGTATCCCCGGGGGCAGCACGTCGTTGGACAGATAACCGCCCGGCTTCTCAAGCAGCGTATGCGCCACGTGAATCGCGGCGTCGGTCGTCGCGAGCCCGGTGACGTCGGCTCGAGTCGTCGTCGTCACGATCGAAAGTTCGCGCGACCACAGCCATGCCAGCGTGCCGAGCGCAATGACCACGACGGCCACGAGAGGCCCCAGCACACGCAGCCACCGTAGCCGTGATCCGTACACCGCGGGCGTCGTGTCGCGACGCTTGAAATCGGTCATCTGCAACGGCCCGTCCTCAATGCATCGCGTCCAGCAGCGCCGGCAAGACAGTTCCAGACGGGCCGCGCAGCACGGCGTCCGCGAGTCGTGTCAGCGGAGTAGCGGCCGGATTGACTTCGATCACGTACGCACCCGCACGCAGCGCCGCTTCGGCGAGCCCGGCGGCAGGGTAGACGAGCGAAGATGTGCCCACGGACATGAACACGTTGCACTCGCGCGCTGCACTCGCGGAACATTCGAGCGCCTCCGCGGGAATCAGCTCGCCGAACCAGACGACGCCGGGCCGCCCGGGAGCGCCACAGCGGTGGCATCGTGGCAGCGTCTCGTCTTCGACAGCGTCGGCGATCGTAATACCCTCGCGGCTGCACAACGTCCGCATCAGGCTGCCGTGATATTCGATGACCCGGCGATTGCCCGCGCGCTGGTGCAAGCCATCGACGTTCTGGGTCACGAGCGTGAACTGCGCCACTCGCGTCTCGAGTTCGGTCAGCGCGAAATGTCCGGGATTCGGTTGCGCCTCGCGGACCAGCCGCCGGCGCCAGGCATACCAGCTCCAGACGAGCTGCGGATCACGCTCGAACGCCTCCGGTGTTGCAAGCTCCGAAGCATCGAAGCGTGCCCATAACCCGGTCTGCGCTTCTCGGAACGTGGGGATGCCGCTCTCTGCAGAAATGCCTGCGCCCGTCAGCACGACGACCGAACGGGCGCGGCGCAGCTGCTGGGCTGCGCGCGCCAGCGGATCGCTCGTTGCGGCACTCGACTCACCCGACGCCACCTGGCCTCCTGGGCGCCGGCCGCACGCGGCGAGCGCAGCGACCGTCCGTCAAGCCGCCTTGCTGGTCGAGGCCAGCTGACGCAGCACGTAATGCAGGATTCCGCCATGCTGGAAATACTCGCGTTCCTTCGGTGTATCGATCCGCACGCGAGCTTCGAATGTGATCGCCGCGCCCTTCTTCGGTGTGGCGACGACTTTTACGGCCTTCGCGGCACCGCCATTCAGGCCGATGATCTCGTAGGATTCACTTCCGTCGAGACCGAGCGAAGACGCGTTGTCGCCGGCGCGGAACTGCAGCGGCAGCACACCCATGCCGATCAGATTGGAGCGGTGAATGCGCTCGAAACTCTCGGCGATGACGGCCTTCACGCCGAGCAGCATCGCGCCTTTTGCGGCCCAATCGCGCGATGAACCAGTGCCGTATTCCTTGCCGGCAATCACGATCAGCGGCGTACCTTCGCTGCGGTAGCGCATCGCCGCGTCGTAGATGCTCATCTCGTCGCCGCTCGGCACGTGGACGGTGACGCCGCCTTCGGTGCCCGGCGCGAGCAGATTGCGCAGCCGGATGTTCGCGAACGTGCCGCGCATCATGACTTCGTGATTGCCGCGGCGCGAACCGTACGAATTGAAGTCGCGCGGCTCCACGCCGTGCTCCATCAGGTACCGGGCGGCGGGACTCGACTTCGCGATGTTGCCAGCCGGCGAGATGTGATCCGTCGTGACCGAATCGCCGAGCAGCGCGAGTACGCGGGCGTCCCGTACGTCGGACACTGCAGTGGGCTGCATGGACATTTCAGAGAAGTACGGTGGGTTGCGCACGTAAGTCGACTCGTCGTCCCACTCGTAGATCTCACCGGCCGGCACCTCTATCCGGTTCCAGTTCTCGTCGCCGGCAAATACGCTGGCATAGCTCTTGCGGAACATCGCCGAATCAATCGACTTGATGATCAGGTCGTGAACTTCCTGCGTGCTGGGCCACAGGTCCCGCATATACACGGGCTGACCCTGGGCGTCGCAACCGAGCGGCTCGTTGTTGAGGTCGCGGTCGAGTGTGCCGGCGAGCGCGTACGCGACGACGAGCGGCGGTGAGGCGAGGAAGTTCATCCTGACCTCCGGATGGACCCGGCCTTCGAAGTTGCGGTTACCCGAGAGCACCGAACAGCCGATCAGATCGCCACTGCGGACCGCCTCCGAAATCTCGGGACGCAGCGGGCCGGAATTGCCGATGCAGGTCGTGCAGCCGTATCCGACCGTGTAGAAACCGATCGCATTGAGGTCATCGAGCAGGCCCGCGCGCTCGAGATAATCGGTCACGACGCGCGATCCCGGAGCCAGACTCGTCTTGACCCATGGGCGGGACGTCAGTCCGCGGGCGCGGGCATTGCGCGCCAGCAGACCGGCCGCGACGAGCACGGCCGGATTCGAGGTGTTCGTACAACTCGTAATCGCCGCGATCAGCACGGCACCGTCCTTGATCTCGATGGACTGGCCATCGAGAACCGCTTGGGCAGCGCCGGTGGCGTTCGGTTGCTTGCGGCTGCGCTCGTCAGCCATCTTCGCGTGGTGCGACCGGTAGCTCTCCTTCGCAACGCGCAGTGGCACGCGATCCTGCGGACGCTTCGGGCCCGCGAGACTCGGCTCGATCGTGCCGAGATCGAGGGTGAGAACGTCGGTGTAATCGGCTGCAGGCTGTCCATCCTCGCGCCACATGCCCTGATGGCGTGCGTACGCTTCGACCAGCTCGATCTGCTCGCGGGTGCGGCCGGTCAGCTCGAGATAACGAATCGTCTCGCCATCGATCGGGAAGATCGCGCAGGTACTGCCGAACTCCGGCGACATGTTCGCGATCGTCGCGCGGTCCGCCAGCGGCAGGTGCGCGAGCCCGTCACCGAAGAATTCGACGAATTTGTCGACCACACCTTTCTTGCGGAGCAGCTCGGTGATCGTGAGCACGAGGTCCGTTGCCGTCGTGCCCGCCGGCAGCGCACCGACGAGCTCGAATCCGATCACGTTCGGAATCAGCATCGTGATCGGCTGCCCGAGCATCGCAGCCTCTGCCTCGATGCCCCCGACGCCCCAGCCGAGCACCCCAAGCCCGTTGACCATCGTCGTGTGCGAGTCAGTGCCTACGACCGTGTCCGGGTACGCCGACCGCACGCCGTTCTTTTCGGCGTCGAAGATCACGCGGGCGAGATGCTCGATATTGACCTGGTGCACGATCCCGGTGTTCGGTGGCACCACCTTGAAATCGCGAAACGCCTTCTGTCCCCAGCGCAGGAACGCGTAGCGCTCCATGTTCCGTTCGAACTCGATTTCCGTATTGCGCGCCAGCGCACCGGAAGTGCCGTAGGCATCGACCTGCACGGAGTGATCGATCACGAGCTCGGCGGGGGAGAGCGGATTGATCTCGTCAGGATTGCCACCGAGTTTCACCATGGCCTCGCGCATCGCCGCGAGATCGACGATAGCTGGAACGCCCGTGAAGTCCTGCATGATGACCCGGCTGGGTGTGAAAGAGATTTCGTAGTTCGGGACGGCCTTGGGGTCCCATGCGAGCAGAGCCTCGATGTCCTCCCGCGTGACGTTCACGCCATCCTCGAACCTGAGCAGGTTCTCGAGGAGGATCTTCAACGAATAGGGCAGTCGGGCCGCGTCGCGTCCGCTGAGCGCCGCGAGGCTTGCAATCTCGTAGGTCCCATTGCCGCAGGCGAGGGTCGTGCGGGCCTTGAACGAATCTTTCATGAAGCCTCCGGAATGTGGCGCAGCACCGGTCCGCTCGGCGGCAAGCCAGTTACTGACTCTGCAACGGGTCGCTCGGACCCGGCGGGAAATACTCGGCGGTGCGAAGCCGGGGAATTATACCGGCTCGGCTCGGGCCGGATAAGCCGCTGCGCCGGGTGCCTCGCGTCGCTGGTCAGACGGAGGGGATGTCCCGGCTCGGCTGATCACGCCCCCACCCAGGCACTCATCGCCGCCGTACAGCACGACGTACTGGCCCGGCGTCACCGCCCGCTGCGGCTCGTCGAACTCGATTCTGATGCGATCGCCACCGAGGGGGTGCACGGTGCAACGCTGATCCGGCTGGCGATACCGCGTTTTCGCGTGGCACGCGATCACGCCGTCTGGTGGGTCGGCCAGCCAGGCGAACTCCTCGGCGACGAGCTCGGTGCTGTAGAGACCCGGGTGATCATGTCCCTGACCCACGATCAGCACGTTGCGATCGAGATCCTTGTCGATTACGTACCAGGGAGCCTCCGCCCCGCGGCGCTGTCCGCCGATGCCGAGCCCCTTGCGCTGGCCGAGCGTATAGAACATGAGGCCACGGTGACTGCCGAGCCGAGTGCCGTTCGGACTTTCGATTGCCCCGGGTTGAGCGGGGAGATAGCGGCCGAGAAACTGCGCAAACGGGCGTTCACCGATGAAGCAGATGCCGGTGCTGTCGCACTTGTCGTGCACCGGCAGGCCGCGCTCCCGCGCGATTCGGCGCACCTCGGCCTTCTTCAGTTCGCCGAGCGGGAAGAGACTTCGTGCCAGCGCATGTGGCGGCGCGGCATGCAGGAAATAGCTCTGATCCTTCGCGAGGTCCACGGCCTTGCGCAGTCGCAGGCGTGGCTCGAAGTCGAGCCGCGCATAGTGACCTGTCGCGAATCGGTCGGCACCGAGACGCCGCGCGTGTTCGAAACAGACGCCAAACTTGATCTCCCGATTGCAGAGCACGTCCGGGTTCGGGGTGCGTCTGGCAGCGTACTCGTCGAGAAAATGCTGGAAGACCCGCTCGCGGTACTCGCGCGAGAAATCGGTCCGATGCAGCGCAATGCCGAGCATCTCGCAAACCCGCCGCGTGTCGTCGAAGTCCTGCGCGGAAGTACAGTACCCGTCTTCGTCCTCCTGCCAGTTGGACATGAAAAGTCCCTGAACCTCGAATCCCTGATCGAGCAGCAATGCGCCAGCGACGGAGGAGTCGACGCCTCCGGACATGCCGACGATGACGAGTTCGCGATCAGCCATAGCGGAATTATCCCGCGTTTCTCACGCCAGAGACGAGTTCGCCCGAGGGACAAGGGCGTCCGGGCCTGGGCGCTGGGGTCTGGGCGCGGGGATCGGGGATTTCGGGAGCGCGGCCGGTGGTACGACGGTCGAGGGTGGGTGGTGCCTGCCGTGATCGTCAAGCGCATGTTATTCGGCCAGATACGGTGGAATTCAGAAATCGAACTATTCTGGGGGGAGGGACGGCCTACGGCCACGTTGTCCTTGCGGCTCTGCCATGACGGGTTTCCGTCACACGCGATTTCGCTAAACGAAACGACGGCGTACGCCTATGATCCGATCTTGGAGGGCCAGTCTCAGGATAGTCGACTGGGAGATTTGGCGTTCGTTGCTCTGGCCGACGAAAGCGAGAGCGTCCAACTCATGGGCCTAAAGGTGTTGGCGTATGCGGCGAGGATTCTGCAGGGCTCGGAACGAGACGCAGTGTTTGAGGCCCAGGCCGATCGCGTCCAACACGCATTGACCTCCCTTGGGCACTCCAACCTGAAGCATGCAGGGTTCGCGACGTGACTTCAGGCAAGCGGTACACCGACGTGCTTCTGCTCGCGATTGTGGTGATAGTGTTCGCCTTTCCTGTTTTCATGCTCGCGCTCGGAACTCTTGATCTTCATTCCGGAGCTGTTCAATTTGGTTGAGGACTTCGTGAGTGATCAGCGTATCGAAGCCCGAAGGGTAGTTTTGCTGAGCGCCACGGCCTTCGGCATCGCCGGGCTTTTAGGACTGCGAGGTTTGATTTGATGGGTGTTTGGCACCATCCCATCGCGGAGATGGGGCATAGCAGCTCAACTGCTCTGTGGTGTGCTCGCCCTGGCACTGGTTGCAGCTCCGGAGCACCCGCCCGGGTTCTGGACGATTCAAGCCGTTATCGGCGTCATCTTGGTGTCGTTTTTGCTATGGGTCGCCTGGACAAGGGAGCGCGAGCGCGCATCTCAGGCACGCTGACCTTCTTGACCCATTTCCTCGACCAATCGCACTGCGGGACCCAGATTGCCCGCGGTGTCATCCAGGAGTTGCGCCGCAAGCAGGAGGTGAGGTAGTGAATGTCGTCCTGTTCGTCCGGGTAAAGTCAGATCTGGATTTCAATGAACTCGAACGCCGCGTGCTCGAAAGGAGGCCAGGTTTCCTGGAAGTTCCGGGTCTGATACAGAAGATCTACGGGCACGATCCAGAGACCGGTGATGTATGCGGAATCTATTTCTTTGAAAGTCGCGAGGCGCTCGTAGCCTTTCGTGAGACCGACCTGGCGAAGAGCATACCGGATGCATACGAAGCGACGGATGTCCGACGAGAGGTGTTCGAAGTTCTATACGCGCTCCAGCCCGAACGGGGACCGGTCGTGTGATCTCGAGGCGCAACGCCGCGCGGACAACTCGTGATCATGATCATCCGCAGAAATGCAGCTCTCTGCATCCTGGCGCTGGCGACGCTCGACGGACGAGCACAGGACGTCGTCGATCAGCTTCGAGCCACCGAACACGAGCGGTTACACGCCATCGTGGACGCGGACATGGAGGTCGCGCGTCGCCTCCACGCGGACGACTTTCAACTGATCAACCCGCTTGGCGGGGCGTTGTCGAAGGACGAATACCTCGTAATGATTGCGTCCGGGGAGATCGACTACCTGGAGTGGGTCCCGGATGAAGTCGAGGTGAAGATCGGTCGTCTTCGGCATTGGCGTCGCGCGAGATGCTCATTCAGCGTGCGCGTATTCCAGGTCACATCGAACACACGTAGCGCCAGCGTTCAGTGATCGTGAGCTCGGCCGCGCCGCACTCCGCACGCTGCCAAGTCTCTGATTTAACGAGTTGTTCTCGGTCCGAAGACGGCCTACGGACCTTGTTGGGCGGCGGCACCGCCGACCGGCCCCGACGTCAGCCGATGCGCGACAGCGCGTCGACTGGGGCGCCGTTGACATGGTTCAGCACGTCGAGCGCGTGGCGGCAACCGGCGATGTGATCGTCGATGCAGCGCATGACGAGGGGACTCCTGAGACGCGCGGATCGGGCGAGCAACTGCTCGCGCGTGTACCAGTCCGCACGGACGATGCCGCGATCAAGTGATCGATCTGCATCGCGCTCGAGGACGGCTCCGCCGAAAGCGACTCGCAAAAAGCTGCGTTTTCTGCCCGGCGGCGCCCACATGTAGATGCCGAGCAGAAATTGCGGCTCGAAGCCCCAGGTCGTTTCCTCGAGGGTCTCCCGCACGACCGCTTCGAGCAGCGATTCGCCCGATTCGAGATGCCCGGCCGGTTGATTGAATACGAGCCGGCCGCCGGCGCGTTCCTCGACCATCAGGTATCTGCCACCGCGTTCGACGACGGCGGCGACGGTCACGTCAGGCTTCCATGTCATGGCGTCAGTATAACTGTCGCCGCGCGGACCCTGTGGTGAAGCGGAGTCACGCGGGCACGACTCGCCCGTCAACCGCGCAGCTGCGCCCGGTATTCGAGGTCGCTTTCACTCGCGTGCCAGACTTCATCGAAGTACGCGAGATACTTGCGCGCGATCGGCGGATCGTTGAGCTCGGCAATGCCGTCCCAGCGCGACGCCTGCAGGCGATACACGAGCGCCTTGTCATCCGCGATGATGAAGGCCGCCGGGTTGTTGCGCAGCTCCTTCGCGACATTGCGCATGTCGATGTAGCTCGTCAGGCGCCGGGCCATCGCGACGAAGCGATTGCCGTCGCGGATCGCACGCATCGGATCGGCAATCAGCACCCTGACGCGGGCATAGCTGCGCGCGAGCACCAGGCGCTTCACGGCATCGAGAAACGGGTCGTGATCGTACAGCTGCGGCTCGAGATCCTGCGTGTAGATCGCGAGCGTACGCTGGGACAAACCGGCGACCGCCGCCACCTGCACGCGCACTTCCTCCAGCGTGGAGAGAATGCTGCGGGTTCCGGTGACGTTCTGCGCGGAGGTCATGGCGTACTTCTAAAGTGCTCGTTCCATGCGGCGATGCGCGATGCCGGCGTCGTCGAAGACCTCGCCCACGGGCTCGAAACCCAGCCGACGGTAGAAGTCGATCGCTGCGACCTGTGCGTTCAGGTGGACGCGCCCGAGTCCCTTCTGTTGCGCGCGCTCCATCAGAATCTCGACCATGCGCGCTCCGATCCCCCGTCCGCGCCATTCCGGCATGACTGCAACGCGGCCGATCTTACCGGTGTCATCCAGCCGGGCCGTGCCAACCACGTCACGTTTCGCCGCAATCGCGAGAACGTGCGCACACTGGGGATCCAGCGTGTCCCACTCTTCGTGCTCCGGAACGCCCTGCTCGTCGATGAAGACCCGACGCCGCACGTGCTCGATCGCGGCGCGGTCGTGAGACCAGGAAGCCGCTCGGATCGTGATTTCAGGCAAGGTGGGCACGAAGACCTCCAGTCGCGCGCATCCGCGCCTCCATTTGCGGTGTGCGTGGGGCTGGCCCGCATGCGATCGCTTCAAGCCCCGGACGCCTTGGGGACAAGTCCACGGAGGGACTTTTTGCAACAATCTGTCAGACGTCCCGGGCGAGCTTTGCGGCGACGCCGAGGTATGTCGCAGGGCTCAGCGCCAGCAGCCGCTGGCGTGCCGGCTCGGGCACGTCGAGCGTCGCGATGAATGCACGCAGCGTGTTCATGTCGACTCGCTGCCCGCGCGTCAGCGACCTGAGTTGCTCGTAGGCATCGGGCACGCCGTAGCGCCGCATCACCATCTGGATCGGCTCGGCGAGCAGCTCCCAGTTGAGTTCGAGATCTGCCGCCAGCCGTGCGGCGTCTACGTCGAGTCTATCGAGTCCCCGCTCGATGGCCCGGTAAGACAACAACGCATGTCCCGCAGCCACGCCGAGATTGCGCAGCACGGTCGAGTCCGTGAGGTCGCGCTGCCAGCGGGAGATCGGCAGTTTCCCCGCGAAGAACTCGAGCAACGCGTTGGCAATGCCGAGATTGCCTTCGGCATTCTCGAAGTCGATCGGATTCACCTTGTGCGGCATCGTCGAGGAACCGACTTCACCGGAGACGATCCGCTGACGGAAATAGCCGATCGAGATATAGCCCCAGATATCACGGCACAGATCGATCAGCACCGTATGGATCCGCACGAGTGCGTGGCAGTACGCGGCGATCCAGTCGTGCGGCTCGATCTGAGTCGTATACGCATGCCACTCGAGTCCGAGCGATTCGACGAACTCGCGTGTCACGGCGAGCCAGTCGACATCGGGATAGGCGATCAGGTGTGCGTTCAGATTGCCGACCGCACCGTTCATCTTGCCGGCGATCCGCACGGCCGCCAGCGCCTCGCGCTGCGTACGGATGCGAACTGCGAAATTCGCAAACTCCTTGCCGAGCGTGGTCGGTGTGGCGGGCTGCCCGTGCGTGCGCGACATCATCGGCGTGTCGGCCTCGCGGTGCGCGAGCTCGACGAGTCGCGTGACCAGGCCGTCGATCGCTGGCAACAGCACTTCGTTGCGTGCTTCGAGCATCAACAACGCGTGACTCAGATTGTTGATGTCCTCGGACGTGCAGCCGAAGTGCACGAATTCCCGCCGCCGGCGCCAAGGTCCGGTGCTGTCCAGCTGTGATTTGATGAAGTACTCGACCGCCTTGACGTCGTGATTGGTCGAGCGCTCGATCTCCTTGATGCGCGCGGCGTCCTCGACCGAAAGCTCGCGAGCCAACGTATCGAGAGGCGCGAGCGCGTCGTCGGGGAGGCCAGCGAGCTCGACGATGCCGCTCTCGCGCGCCAGCGCTTTGAGCCACAGCGCTTCGACTCGCACCCGCTGGCGGATCAGAGCGTGCTCGCTGAAGTAGGCCCGCAGGTCATCGAGCTTGTCGGCGTAGCGGCCGTCGAGGGGCGACAGCGCACTCAGTTCGGACCGATTCATTCAGTTACGTCGGGACTGCGTCGGCATGGCCGGATACGGCATCATAGCGCAGGGCCTGCAGCGGACACATGCGGCCGCCTTGGAAACTGCAGGCAGATCGGCCATCCAGCGCGCCGCAGCGAGTGACTCTATGACCAGAAAGGAGCGGATCGAAAAGGACAGCCTCGGCGAGGTGCGCGTGCCGCACGATGCGCCGTGGGGCGCGCAGACGCAGCGCGCGATCGACAATTTCAGAATCGGGGGCACGCCGCTGCCTGCCCGTTTCATCGCGGCGCTCGGGCTGGTGAAGTGGGCGGCTACGCGTGCGAATCGCGAGCTGCAGCAGTTGCCGCCGGAGGTCTGCGATGCGATCGAGGCGGTCGCGCTCGAGATCGCTGCCGGGGGACACGCCGACGCGTTCCCGATAGACGTGTACCAGACGGGGTCGGGCACCAGCACCAACATGAATGCGAACGAGGTCATCGCCCGGCTTGCGAGCGAGGGACTCGGTCGCAATGTGCATCCCAACGACGATGTGAACCGCAGTCAAAGTTCCAATGACGTGATTCCAACGGCGCTGCACGTCAGCGCAGCGATCGCCGTGGCGAGGGACGTGCTGCCGGCGCTCGACCATTTGTGCGACCGGATCGAGTCGCGCGCGCAAGAACTCGGCGCCGTCGTGAAGACCGGGCGCACCCATCTGATGGACGCGTTGCCTCTGACGTTCGCTCAGGAGCTCGGAGCATGGCGCAGCCAGGTGGCAGCGTGCCGCGAGCGGCTGCACGATGGCCAGTCGCGCCTGCTGCAGCTGGCGATCGGCGGCACCGCGATTGGCACGGGGCTGAATGCACCGATTGGCTTCGGGGACGCGGTCAGCGCACTCCTGGCGCAGCGCACCGGCCTCGCGTTCGTCGCGGCGCCCGATCGCTTCGCGGCGCTCGCGGGACAGGAAGCCGCGGTCGAGCTGTCGGGTCACCTGAAGACGGCGGCGGTTTGTCTCACGAAGATCGCGAACGATCTGCGCTGGATGAACAGCGGGCCGCTCGCCGGGCTGGCGGAGATCGAGCTGCCTGCGCTGCAACCAGGCAGCAGCATCATGCCGGGCAAGGTCAATCCAGTGATCCCGGAGGCCGTCGCGATGGCGGCCGCAAGGGTCATTGGCAATGACACGACGATCACGATCGCAGGTCAGTCCGGGACGTTTCAGCTCAACGTGATGCTGCCACTGATCGCGAGCGTCCTGCTCGAGAGCCTGCAGCTGGTCGCCCGTTCGGCCAGATCGCTCGCGGACCAGGCGATCGCGGGGTTCACGGTCAATACGGCGCGGATCGCGGCGGCGCTCGAGCGCAATCCCGTGCTGGTCACGGCGCTGAATCCCGTGATCGGCTACGATCGCGCCGCGCAGATCGCGAAGCGCGCCTACGCGGAAGGGCGGCCCATCAAGGAGGTGGCCGTGGAAATGACGGACTTGTCCGAGGCCGAGCTCGATCGCCTGCTCGATCCGGAGCGGCTGACGCAGGGAAGCCTCGTAACCGGACGATGACGGCCACGAACTTCGTTACGAGCCTCGACGATGGGGAATTGCGGTGTCTGATCGAGTCCCGTCTGGCAGGGACGACGCCCGACGCCGGCACGCGGCCGGAGCGACTGGCCGGCATGGCTCCCGAGCTGACGGCAAAGTTTCGCCATCTGCTGCCGGTCGAACCGATGCCGGCCGCGGTCCTCATGCCGCTGGTCGATCGACCGGAAGGTCTCACGGTGCTGCTGACGCAACGCGCGAGCCATCTGCGTCACCATGGCGGGCAGATCAGCTTCCCAGGGGGACGGCTCGAGCCCGGTGATCCCGGGCCGCTCGAGGCGGCTCTGCGCGAGACCGAGGAGGAAATCGGCCTCGAGCGCAGGTTCGTGCGGCCGATCGGCTATCTGCAGGACCACCTCGTGATCACGGGCTATCGCGTCACCCCGGTGATCGCGTTCGTGGATCCGGGGTTCGCGCTGCGGCTCGATACGCGGGAAGTGGATGCGACCTTCGAGGTGCCGTTGCGACACGTACTCGATGTGGCGAATCACCAGGCGCGCGAGCGCAAGCTCGGCGAGGTCACGATCACCGTCTATGACATTCCGTACCGCGACTACAAGATCTGGGGGGCGACGGCCGGGATGCTGATCACGCTGTTCCGCCAGCTCGCCGGGCTGGAGGATCCCTGACATGGAGCTTGCTGCGCTGGTCGAGATCATGGCGCGCCTGCGGGACCCGGACCGCGGCTGTCCCTGGGATCTCGAGCAGACTTTTGCCACGGTTGCGCCGTACACGATCGAAGAAGCCTACGAGGTCGCTGATGCGATC
>Ga0268386_10001857_pt1 | contig 14734 bp, 10 predicted proteins | sample RVTome_15_FD_200260 | JGI IMG/M metagenome (GOLD analysis project Ga0268386, IMG submission 200260) | Soil microbial communities from uranium-contaminated site in the Upper Colorado River Basin, Wyoming, United States - RVT150D86... ...
CGCCAGCCACACTCCGATTGGCAATCACGACCTTCGCGCCCTCGCGGGCAAAGGCCAACGCAGTAGTCCGGCCAATGCCGGTACTGCCGCCGGTGACTAATGCCACTTTGTCTTGCAGCATGCTGGCTATAATGGCGATGTGCTCCTCTGCTAAACCGCATCCAGCGGATATATGGGCCGACGAAGATTTTGGTACGGATAGTTCTCCAAACGCGGACTAGTAATGCCCGGCGCATCGACTTCGATCGTCTCCGCGGCAATCGGATCAAATGCCGCCCGATAATGGGCCGCCGATTTTAACACCAGCATCTGACGCTCGGTCGGCTCAATCCCGAAGGCGCGGAAATATTGCAAGTCGTTGGGATGAGCCCGGTGTTCCGTAAGCATCAGTTCAATGCCGCCGCGTCCGCCGATCTCCACCACCACACAGCGGCCCACGGTTTGCGTCACACCGCGATTCTGCGGGCCGCTGCGCACGAACGAGCCTTCGTGAATGAGGCGCACTTTACCGGTAATCGACACCGGATCGCCATGTAAACGGTCCCGCTTGCCGCCCACCAGCAGATTCACCTCAGCCCCCACACCGGCTTGCAAACAGATGTCAATCGCCTCCTGATCGCAGATGGAACAGACCGCGGCGTTGCGGGCGCCGAGATCGAGCAAGGTCTTGAACGTCACGGTCGCATCACCCGCCGTGCCACCCGCCCCGCTGTCGGCGATATCGGCCAGGATCACCGGCCCGCGTTCCGCCGCCATGGCACGGCGTACCGCCTCTTCCGGTGGCGTCGGATGCACGATCCAATTCTCCCGCTCGGCCAGGGCGGCATCCGCGACTTGCTTGGCCAGCTGATCCGCTAACGCTGGGTTGCCATCCGTCACCACGACGCAAGAAAATCCCGCCGGTTCGATGTCGGAAAAAGGAAAGCCGCCAAACGCCGCAATACTCACCACCTGCGGATGGTCTTCCAGACGATGCACCAGATCGATGACGCGCTTCATCGGCGTGTCATGCGTGGTCACTTGACTCTGCAGCGGCGTAATGAGCGGTGCCCGCTGCAACGCCATGGTTGGCCGGAGTTCGCCCCGAATGATTTTGACTAAAATCTCCGCCGCTTCGTACGCTCGGTCGTACACATCCACGTGCGGATACGTATCGTAGCCAGTCAGCGCGTTGCAATTTTGAATGATGCGGGGCGTCAGATTGGCATGCAAATCCAGTGTCGTGACAATGGGCAGATCAGGGCCAACGAGGCGTCGAATTGCCTCCAACACATGTCCCTCACCATCGTCCAGATCGTCCGTCACCATGGCGCCGTGCAAGTGCAAGAGAATCCCGTCGATCGCGCCGGCTGCCTGAATCCCTTCGAGCAAATGACCACTGAAATACTCATACGCATCGCGACTGACCAAGCCGCCGGGAATGGCACTGCCGTACACCGTCCAGATGAGGTCAAAGCCAAAATGCTCGGACGCATCGATAAAGGCCGCTTCGATCGAGTTCGTCCCCCGGAACCGCTGGGCGATCTCGTTGCCGTGACCGATGCCTTGCTTGGCAAACTCCTCCAGGGTGGTGGGGATATTGGAAAAGGTATTGGTTTCGTGGGAAAACGTTCCGGTCACAATGCGCATGGCGGCGTCCTTCTCTCTGCAACCTATCGACCCGATGGGGGCTGTCACGCCTATCTTGCCCGCTTTGCTACGGAGAGGCAAGCGTTGAGCATGAACCGTTTGTCAGCGATGCGGAATTTATCCATATCCAGACAAACGTTTGACGAGTGGTAGGGATCATATAGAACCCAATTCTCCATGCTCAAAGTCTTCCGTCCGAGGATGGGCAAGCGGGGCAGTTGGGGTTGACATGGGCATGTGTCAGATTACAGTGGCTTATGATATAAAGCTTCCGCAACCAGAGTCTTATTATCACTGAGGTGAGGGAGTCGACATGGCGATGAAGAACCCTCCGCATCCGGGCTTGTCAGTCAAACATGACTACCTTGAGCCGCTGCATTTGAGCGTCACAAAGGCCGCAGAAATTCTTGGTGTTACACGCCAGACCCGGAACGATCTGGTGAATTGCCGACGGGGTATTTCCCCGGAAATGGCGCTGCGCCTGGATATAGCCACTGTATGCTCGACGGCCAAGTCATCGTCGGCGAGGATGGGAGCATTCACGGCATCACCCCGGCTGCTAGAAGAGTCATTGGCAAGCTGGGTTTGGATTCGCCCGACTACCGCGAATTCCGCATGCTCTTTATTGGAATTGTGCAGCTCGCTGCAGAATACGACCCGAGCCGTTTTCGAATGCTGATGAAATACCCAGACAATCTTCCGGATCTAGCATCCCTGCAAGCGCCTCAGAACACTCGCCCTCAAGGAGTCCACGAGAGCTTTCAGGCTCGGCGAGACAGAGGTGAATTGCCTGAAACTTACTGACATTTCAACAAGGCCACTATAGTTTTTTTGGCGCATCATGGCGAGCCACGGTCGAAGCGGCGGCTCGACAATTGACAAAAATGCAGGATATCATCGGCTGCGGCGCAGCGTAGGCAACCGCTCCAAACGGATGACGGTTTTGACATCGGTGGGAACGAGGAGCTGAACGTCAGAGAAAAGCAGAGCAAAGGGCACACGTCGCTCCCTGGGGAAACGCGCCGGGCTTCAAAAGTACCACGCAAACGCGGCAGGCTGCATGGCAACCGCGTTGGGGCTATGCTACACTGCGGCCTTCGAACTTCAGGGGTTAAGGGCGATCGGCCAGTCGCCCCTATAAAAAGCGTTTCCTTGGTTGCCTGGAGGGAAAACTTGTCGACCAAGACGAGACCGCGACTCAGCTTGTCTTCACAAGTCGTCTTGGGGCTTGTCGCCGGCATGGTGGTAGGAATCATCATCGGGGAGATGGCGGCATTTCTACAGACTATAGGGAAAGCGTTCATCCTTCTCCTGCAAATGACGTTGTTGCCATACATCACCTTGTCATTGATCACTGGCCTCGGACACCTGAGCTATCAGGAAGTCAAAATCCTCGTCATCAAGGTGGGAGGTCTGCTCGTAGGCTCATGGATAGTGGCATTTGCAGCGATCCTCCTCATTCCGTTTACTCTTCCGGCCTGGCAATCTGCGTCTTTCTTCAGCACGGCTCTGGTTGAGCCGGTTGAATCCGTGAACTTCCTCACCCTGTTCATTCCCTCCAACCCTTTCTATTCATTTGCCAATAACCTCGTTCCGGCCGTGGTCCTGTTTAGCATTGCGGTGGGCATCGCCCTCATTGGCATGGAGCAGAAGCATGACCTGCTTGCGGATCTGACGATCCTCAACCGGGCCATGACGCGGGTCACGCAATTTGTAGCCCGCCTCACCCCTTTCGGCGTCTTCGCTGTGGCGGCCAGTGCTGCCGGCACGATGAGCATCGAAGAATTCGAGCGTTTACAGATCTACCTACTGATCTATGTAGCCCTGGCGCTCTTGTTGACCTTTTGGGTTCTACCCGCCCTGATCACCAGCCTCCTTCCTCTCACCTACCGGGAGGTGGTTGGACAGACGAAAGACGTACTGGTAACGGCTTTTGCCACGGGCAGTGCCCTTATCGTTCTCCCTCTACTGGTCGAGCGCAGTAAAGAGCTGCTGTGGCAGCGGCATCTGAACACGGACGACACGGAAGCCATGACAGAGGTGATCATTCCTGCATTAACCAGCTTCCCGAAAATCGGCACATTGTTGCCCATGAGTTTCGTGCTCTTTGCGGGTTGGTTTGCTAGTGCGCCGGTATCACCCGCCCAGTACCCGACCTTTGCGGTTTCGGGCCTAGTGAGCTTCTTTGGAAGTGTTCATGTGGCGATTCCCATGCTGTTGGACCTGCTGCACATTCCCATTGACTTGTATCAGCTCTATCTCGCCATCGGCGTGGTCACGGACCGCTTCAGCGCGCTGCTAACTACTATGAATAACCTGATGTTAACTCTGCTTGGAGCCTGCGCCGTTGGCGGCTTGCTCAGAGTGTCCTGGAGTAAGGTCCTGCGCCACGCGCTGCTGACAGTTGTCTTGATTGTCGCCATCGTTGGGGGAGCTCGGGCCTTTTTTAACTCCGCCTTCAGCCACGTCTATCACCAGGATAAGCTTATTACCCGGATGCAACCGTTACGCAGTACGGACCAGGCAAAGGTCCATCTGTCTCCGCCCTTAAGCAGGCCCTTGAGGAATCCGCAACAGTCCCGTTTGGAGTTGATTCGTACCCGGGGAAGTCTCAAAGTTGGCTATTCGCCAGATAGTCTGCCGTTCACCTACTTCAACACCGAGGGCCAGCTCGTGGGCTTCAACATTGAGATGGCACATATGCTGGCGCGTGATCTGAGCGTGACGCTCGAATTCGTTCCCGTCTCACCTAGGGTCATGGCCGAGCAGTTGCAGACCGGCTATTGCGATATTGTCATGGCGCCGGTTGCAGTGACTCCAGAACGGGCCCAGACCATGATCTTTTCGACGCCCTATATGGATCAAACTCTGGCGTTTATCGTCAAGGATCACCGCCGCAACGAGTTCAACAGCCGGGCTGCCATCCGACGTCTGCTGGCGCCGCGTATTGGTGTCCCTAACGTCCCGTATTATATTGACAAAGTACGCAACTACCTGCCTCAGGCTACCCTTGTGGTGCTCAACTCCGCCCGCGAATTCTTTGAAAGCCGCGGCGAAGAGCTCGATGCCCTCGTCTTCTCGGCCGAATCGGGGTCCGCCTGGAGCTTGCTGTATCCGGCCTATACAGTGGCCATCCCGCAGCCAGACGTCCTAGCTGTGCCATTGGCCTATCCGATGGCCCAGAACGACCAGAAATTGGTGCATTTCATCAACACCTGGATCGAGCTGAAAAAGAAAGACAGGACCATCGCTGCGTTCTATGATCACTGGATTCTGGGTAAGCATGCCGTAACTAAACAGCCGCGCTGGTCTGTGCTGCACAACGTTCTGGGGATCGGCATAGAGCAAGAGCTAGACCTCAGCGATGACAGGTCGAACCCTTGGCTCTGAGGAAGATGCTTTGATTGATTGAGATTATGCAACCGACTCTTCGCCCAGTTCAAGTCTTCTGTTCTGCGTGACGATAGAGAATTTTATGAAGACTATCATCATCCTGATCATCGTTTATGTAGGTTTTGTCTGGCTCATTGCCCGCTGGCTGCGCTTGGCCTCTCGACCGGATCGTCAGTTTCGACATGAAGAGATCGCCCAAGAACCCACCGAACCAGCTATCACCCCAACCCTACAGACACCACCGTCAGCAGAAGTCACGCAACCTCACTAAGCCCGAATGCGGCATTCTGAGGCATGATGCTCTCAGCTCACATCTCATCATCCTGAAGCGCCGCATCGTAATTGGCGTCGTACCACCAATGCAAATACGCATCGTAGGTGATGGGGGAATACTGCGGCGGGTGATCGGGTCCCTGACACGTCGGCAGGCATTCAATGACGGTATCGATGTGGGGTCCCAAGAAAAACGGAATGGCATAGCGGTGCCGGCCGACTGGCGGCACCGCCCGATGTGGCGTCGACTTGAAACGGCCATTTGTCCAGCGAGACATCATGTCACCGGCATTCACAGCAAACGAGTTGGGCACATACGGCACGTCAAGCCAGGTTCCGGATGCCATGCGCACCTGCAAACCCGGGATCTCGGTTTGCGCCAGGAAAGTCAGAAAATTGGCATCGGTATGCGGCGCAATGCCAAACTGGTTCGCCTCGGCTTGCACCGGCGGGTAATGCGACAGGCGGAAGGAAAACTGGCTGTCCGTGAACGCCGCATCAAAATAGTCTGGCGGCAAGTCGAGTGCCACGGCGCAGACGGGCAACACGCGACAGCTCAGTTCATCCATCGCATCGGTATACGCCATGATGTGCTCCCGAAATCCGGGCAAATCCGCTGGCCACCGGTTGGGTCCGACAAAGCGCCGTCCGGACTGCAAGAGCGGATCGTCCGCCGAGCGTTCTCGTTTGGTGAAAAATGCTTCATTCAAATCGGGTTTGTCGTTGGCGTTAACATCTGACGTCCACACGGCATAGCGGCTCATCGCCATGTAGCCGTTGTTGTGCTCGTTCATGCGCAACGCTATTTTGGCGTCCAACGGCTGTGCGTGAAAGCGCCTGGCCTCGGCAAACGTCTGCTCGATCAGGATTGGCGGCACGCCGTGATTGATGATGATAAAAAACCCAATTTCTTCAAGCGCGTAGCGGAGCTCTGCCGCCGCTGTCTCCAACCCGCCCGGCGCATCGGCCAGCACCGGTTCCAGATCAATCACCGGTATGCTGGCCTCGACGGCGTCGTGCCGCTCCGGATGCAATGATATCGTCATGAGCCTTCCTCCTGTCATTCTATCATCCTGCAACCTACATATTTCCAGCTAAAACAACGCGTCCACCGGATCCCCGAGCCAGATTGTGACGAACGAGCAATGGCGCATCTTTCGGATCTTCTGCCGGCCCGACGCCGCGTTCACCCGCACATACGTACCGTCATCATCACACCAGAGCGGGTTTACCTGAGGCCAGCCATCCGGCATAATAGTGGCTAAATTCGCAACACCAGTTCGTCCAAAAGGCGGTTGTGACTGTCCAGAATCGGCACGGCTATCGCCTGTCTCCTCCCTGCGGGTTCTGCATCATTACAGAAAAGGAATGGATTCAATGCTCAGTCCGTACCGCGTGCTCGATCTCACCACCGAACGCGGCTTACTCTGTGGTCAGTTGCTCGGCGACCTGGGCGCCGATGTTATTAAGGTCGAAACGCCAGGAGGCGATGCCGCCCGCCGCCTGGGGCCATTTTACCAGGATGTCCCGCATCCGGATAGGTCTCTCTTCTGGTGGGCGTACAACCGTAACAAGCGCAGCATTACCCTCGACCTCAGCAGCCTGGAGGGTCAGCCCTTATTACACCAACTCGTGGCCAAATCCGATTTCCTGATCGAGTCGGATACGCCTGGTGCTCTCGCCGCCCGCGGGCTCGGCTATGACGAACTCGCTGCGATCAATCCGGCCCTGGTTTACGTCTCCATTACGCCATTTGGCCAAACCGGTCCAAAGGCCGGCTATGCCGACAGCGATCTGATCATTTTAGCCGCGGGCGGTCCGCTCGTGCTAACCGGCGATGACGACCGTCCACCGCTACGGGTTAGCGTACCGCAAGGCTACCTGCACGCCAGTGCCGAGGCGGCCGTTGCCGCCCTCATCGCACACCACGAACGCCAGCGCTCCGGGCTAGGGCAGCACGTCGATGTGTCGGCGCAGCAGGCGGTCATGCAGGCGACGCAATCCTTTTGTCTGGCTGCGCCTTGCAACGAATCGGAAGTTGAACGTATGTCCGGCGGGGCAAAAGTAGGCGATCTCGTAGTCCAACTGGTGTGGCCGACACAAGACGGCTACGTCGCCATTCTCTTTTTATTTGGACCTGCAATTGGCCCGTTTACTCGCCGATTGATGGAATGGATGCATGCGGAAGGGTTCTGCGATACAGCAACGCGTGACAAAGATTGGATTGGCTTATTAACTCAGCTTCTCACCGGACAAGAACCCCTGTCGGAATACGACCGCCTGAAACGGCTCGTCGGCGAGTTCATCATCACCAAAAGCAAAGCGGAACTCACCCGTGAAGCCCTGGCCCGTGGCTTGTTAATCGCGCCTATCACGACCATTGGCGAAGTTGCCGACAGCGAGCAACTGGCCGAGCGGGACTACTGGCATCTCCTCGATCACCCGGAGCTGGGCCGGTCGTTCCGCTATCCCGGCCCGTTTGCCAAATTCAGCCGGACGCCCATCACCTATCGGCATCGCCCGCCGACGGCCGGCGAGCACAACGACGCGGTCTACCGAGACGAACTCGGCCTCAGCGCCGAGAAAATTGCGACCCTGCAAGGACGAGGAGTGATCTGATGGCTCATGCTCTGCCGCTTGCCGGTGTCCACATCGTCGATCTCATGTGGGTCATTGCCGGTCCCAGCGCTACCCGTGTCCTGGCCGACTACGGTGCGACAGTGGTGCGCATCGAATCCACTCGGCACCTCGATACGGCTCGGACAATCGGCCCCTTTCAAGATGGCTCTCCCGGTCCGGAAAACTCCGGCCTGTTTCAAAATGTCAATGCCGGCAAGCTGGGCCTGACGCTGGATATGGCAAGTGATGCCGGACGCGAGATCTTCCTCGATTTAGTCCGCTGGGCCGATGTCGTCACCGAGTCGTTTTCGCCCCAAGTCATGCGTTCCTTGGGACTCGCCTACGACACCCTACAACAAGTCAAACCGGACCTGATCATGCTGAGCACCTGTCTGATGGGTCAGACCGGTCCCATGGCCAATTTTGCCGGTTTCGGCAATCTGGCTGCCGCCATTTCGGGGTTTTTTAGTTTGACCCGTTGGCCGGACCGCGCGCCAGCGGGACCATTTAGTGCCTACACGGACTATGTATCGCCGCGCTTTACCGCCATGGCGATTCTCGCCGCGCTCGATCATCGCCACCGTACTGGCGAGGGGCAATACATCGATCAGTCGCAAGTCGAATCCGCCCTGCACTTTCTCGGTCCTGCTCTCCTAGACTACACCGTGAACGACCGTGAACAAACGCTAGCCGGGAACCGTGATCCCCACATGGCCCCGCACGGCGTGTATGCCGCCGCAGGCGACGACCGCTGGGTCGCTCTCGCGGTGCAAACGGAGGAGCAGTGGAAAGCCTTATGTGGCGTGATGCAGCAGCCGGAATTGGCTCGGAATCCGCGATTCGCCACGCTTACAAGCCGCCTCGCGCATCAGGACGAACTCGACGCCATCATCACGGACTGGACCCGGACTCGGGAAGCTCTTGACCTCGAAACTATCTTGCAGGAACACGATATCGCCGCCAGTGTGGTGCAACGCTTGTACGACTTATATGACGATCCTCAACTCCAGCACCGTGGACACTTTGTACCACGAGAACATCCGCTCCACGGCACCATCACCGTCGAAAATTCCCGCTTCATCCTGTCGCGCACTCCAGCGTGGATCGGACGTACCGCTCCCACGTTGGGACGGGATAATCACGAGGTGCTGGGCACCATTCTCGGCTACAGCGCTGAGCGCATTGCAGCTCTGGAAGCACAAGGTGTGCTGCAATAAGCAGGGGCGTCTTTGGATTAGCGAACGATTGCGGATGCCTCTGCTTTGAAAGCGGACGCCCGTTTGGGATCCGGAATTTTTGAGGCGAGCACGGTGATGGCGGTCTCGGTATCCGCGGGCCGTGAGAGAGCCCGCGCACAGACTACCTCAGCCATCGGGCCAATATACTTGGCAAGGATTTCTTTCAGTTCTGTTTTCACTTCTTGGGATAACTGGGTCGCTGATTTGGCCACCGGAGAGAGGCTCGCAGCTCTGAGTTGGTTGCATATTTCTTCGTTTGGAGGCAGTAACATCATCTCTTGCGAACTGCCCGAAGAATGGATGAAGGATATTGTACAAGACTCAATCTGAGCCAAATGGGGTAGAGCCTTCAATCCTCTTTTATCGCCATAATTAATATTGACGATTCGCCCGCCATCCAGCCAAAACCAGGCAAGCCCCCCGGTTTTTACACTAATTAAAAATTTACCGGTTTGACCTTGTTCGCAGCGCATTTCAAGTTCGGCAATGAGATGATCTAAAGAGATCGATTTTTTAATCTGTGACATCTTTACACCCACCTATTAGATGACCGTGGTTTTCATCTCTGTTCGTTTAGAAGAGGCCATGGTTCTGAAATGCTTGGTTGTTCATCGTTCGCACTGTCAAGCGCCATCTTAAAGCTAAAGCCCAATCGATCGATAGCGCGGGCCAAGGCGCCGATCTCATCGCCGCGTTCCTGACCTGGAATTTGCGCGTCCAGTTGTCCACGACTGTATTCATCTGCAATCACCGTCAGCTTGCGGATGGGTTTGGCCAAGCCGCCTGCTAGCACCATCGTAATTAGAGCGACGACGACAACGGTCGCTCCCAAGATGATTAACGCATTACGCCGGGCCGCATATGCCGGCGCAAACGCCTCATCGTATTCCTGTTGCACGATCAACTTCCAGCCGAGTCCTACTGCTTGCGTCACCGCGACCGCTTGTTTTCCCTTGTCGTCGAAGATGAGTTGCTCATTCTTAGAATTCTTCTGCACGGCGGGGTGCTGGCTGAAATCGGCCAAATTTTCACTGATTCGGGATGTGTCACCATGGGCGATGAGCCGCCCGTTACTATCTACTAGAAAAGCAAATCCAGTTTTGCCGATTTTGGTGCCGACGACGGCGGCCGAGATCTTCGTCAGCTTCGAGCACTGCACTAGCACCCCGACCAACTCGCTCGTCGATTGAATGGGCACAGACATGCAGAGGGTTGGCTTACCGTTAACGCGGCTGATCAACACTTGTTGACCCACTTGTTGGCCATTCAGGATGTGCTTGATATATTCGCGATCGCCATACTTCCCCAGCGGTTTACCATCGCTTCGGACAATGACGTTGCCCCGGGCATCTGTGGTAAAGGCCGAATGCGACCATTCGTACGTATCGTCGGTGGCTTTCAAAAGCGGGTACTGCCGTTGCGGATCCATCGAAATCAGGTCGTCAGTACGGGCGATTTGCCGCGAAGAACGAATATTGATATCAATCCAAGAGTTGACTTGAGCAGCTAATAAGTCTGAATTCTGCACGAGATTGCGTTCGAGATTGGCTTTCAACTCGTCCTGCATTTGGTGATAATGAGCATACCATAACCCCATAGCCGGAAGCAGGGCCATGACCAACATCGCAATCAATAACTTGGGAAAAATGGTGAACCTTGATTTCTTTTCCATCTGTAGGCCCCCTATGCACTAAACACCTATATACAGTCATGAAGATTTGGTCCGAAACCCGCTGCTTGCGCAGTATCTAACAGCCTCAGCGCGAGACCGCCAACGCGATCCCTGATGATCGCGCTTCATAGTCCATCTTCGCGCAAGGTTCAAAAGGCCGTTTGCACAGTAAGATTGAGCTGTCTAGCACATTCGCCGCCGTCAAGAGCCGATCGGTCGCGCCCTGATCATTCCGGCTATAGGACATCGTTTACTGGGCAGAGGTGTTCCATTTAACGGTCTTATCGGTCAGACGTGGGGTGAGGCATAAATCTCCGATGTTTTTGTTGCAAACGGACGGAAACTGCAAACGCCTGTTTGCCTATCACTTGGACCATCTGAAGACTGCTTTAGGAGGATACCGCGTAGAGCTTACCGTCGTGAGAGACTACGTACATCGTGTCGCCAACCACAATGGGACTGCCGCTAATCCGGTCTTCGGTCTTGAAATCCCACAGCACCTTTCCCGTATGCGCATCGAGACCAAAAACACTCCCGGTTTCCGTTCCGATTAACACCGCTTCCCCAGCGACGATGGGGGCGGCGGTGATCTTCACACCCAGGTCAGTCGCCCAGCGTTTGGCGCCAGTGGCAGCGGCTAAAGCCACGACTTCTCCCTTGGCCGTCGCGGCATAGACCGTGTCATGCGCGATCGCTGGCGTGTGCAGGACATCACCGCCAACGCGAGTGGACCAGAGCGTGCCTTTCTGCACCGGCGGATTCGACAGCACGCCCCACAAAAAAAGATTGGTTTTCCAAAACAACAGAGCCCGCTCCAACGGATACGTCGTCGAGCGCCAATCGATCGCCCAAACGCGGCGGCCGATAGAACCGAAATAGGCGCGATCTCCCTCGATGGCGACACCGGCCAAAACCTGCCGGCCGAGGCCCGTATTGTAGACCAGACGCTCGGTCCCCGTTTCCGATCCGACCACATAGAGCAGGCTACCCTGCGACGTCACGAGGATGCGGTTGTCCGCATAAGCAACAGCGGAGACCACCCAACTCGGGGTTGGAAACGCCCATCGCTGGCGGCCGGTCGCAGCGTCTAGCGCATACAAATTCCGGTCTGCAGCCCCAACATAAACCGTCCCATTGACCACGATAGGCGACGCCAAAATGGAACCGGGAATCGGCGTTTCCCAGCGCAAGATACCCTCATCCCGGCTGAGTGCTACAACACGGCCAGGACGGCTGGCAACCACGACGCTATCGCCCGCTACCGCAGGCGTCGAACTTAAGGGTTCTCCATTCGCGTACGCCCACACCAATTGGCCCGTTTGCCGGTTGAGCGCCAGGGTGCGTCCATCCTCGGTCGCCAGATAGACATGGTTACCAACAACGGCGGGAGAGGCGAGGAGCCGCTTCTCGGTCTGATAGATCCACTTGATGCGTTGCGGATGCGGAGCAGGATCGGGGATAAACCCGGTATTCTCAGGGGTGCGCCGGACTTGAGCCCAGGTTTGGGGACCGATGCTCGCGGAGATATCGGTTGTGGCCCGGGGCGGATCAATACCCCGGTCAAAATACGCTCGCAGAGCCCACCCGACCGCAACGCTAATGACAACCCCCACTAAGAGGAGACGAAACAGCCGGCGGCGCCATACACGCAGGCGAAGCCGGCGAGTCAGTTGTTCCGCCGCTTGACGAGGCAGGATGGCAAGCCCGTGATACAATTCACAACGTGCACAGGTTCCGGTCCTATCGGCCGCATCAATATGGCCGCAGAACCGGCACACCCGAACCTCTTCCACTCTCATCACCTTCCTGCACGACGGATCGCGCCACGCTCTACAGGTTCCCTGTCTGTTCTCTATGCTGGATCACTTTCGTTCACCTTCAGGATACCACGGGCATAGTGTACGCGATACCCGAACGGATTCAAGTGGCACACCGAACCGCGCCGCACTCATCAGATAGATTTCGACCTCGTCATCTCCCGACATAAAATGGCGCAGGAGAACGCTGAGGACGCAACACAGTCGCTGGTGGTCTCAGAAAGAAGAAGTCGTTTCAGAGCACGACATCGTTGGGCTAGAGTCCAGCCGCAGCGCATCGGCATGTCTTGACACATCGGGCGTCCGGGTTATCATCACATCATGACCGCTATTATTCACATCGCGCTATGGCAGCAGGAGTCCTTATGAGCACGCCCACACCGCCCATCCCCACTTCCAGACCGCACGCCATCACCACCCATGGACATACACGAGTGGATCCCTACTACTGGCTGCGGGAGCGCGACAATCCCGAAGTGATCGCTTACTTAGAGGCGGAAAATGCCTATACGGACGCCATGATGGCGCACACGGAGGCGTTGCAAGAGACGCTCTACGCGGAAATGCTCGGGCGCATTCAGGAAACCGATCTCTCCGTGCCGGTCAAAATTGATGATTTTTATTACTACGTCCGTACCCAAGAGGGACACCAATACCCGATCTATTGCCGCAAGCCGGGCAGTCTCGACGCCGAAGAGGTCATTTTGCTCGACCTCAATGCCGAGGCCGAGGGCTATGATTATCTCAGCTTGGGGGTGTATGAAGTCAGCCCCGATCATACCCTCTTAGCCTACTCCCTCGATACCAATGGCTCTGAGGAGTACACCGTCTTTATTAAGAATTTGTGCACTGGCGAACGCTTATCGGATCAAATTCCCAACACCTCGTATTCGCTCGAGTGGGCCAATGACAATCACTTGATCTTCTACACCACACACGACGAGGCCAAGCGCCCGTATAAGCTGTATCGCCATCATCTGGGGGCCGAGGTGCAAGACGATGTGGAGCTGTATAACGAAGCCGATGAGCTGTATCGCGTCAGTTTGGCGAAAACCAAAGACCACGCGTACCTGCTCCTGGGCTCGCACAGCATCGAAACGTCCGAAGTGTATACCTTATCTGCCGACCAACCCATGGGCGATTTCCGCTTGATCCACCCGCGCCAAACGGGCATGCAATACGATCTCGAACACCGCAATGGCACGTATTATATTCTTACCAATGACGAGGCGAAAAATTTTAAGCTCATGACCGCTCCCGCCGCCAACCCCGGCAAAGACCGGTGGCAGCCGTATATTCCGCACCGCGGCACAGTGAAGCTGGACAACATCGACGTATTCGCCGATTATTTAGTGCTCTACGAACGGGAAAACGGGCTGAAAACACTGCGCATTCAGCACTTCGACAGCGGCGCCACCCACAACATCGAGTTCCCGGAGCCGGTCTATACGTTCGGCGCCCATAGCAACCCGGAATTTGGCAGCCGTACCCTGCGCTTTACCTATATGTCGCTGACCACGCCCGACTCGGTATTCGACTACGATATGGCGACGCATGAGCGCGAACTCAAAAAACAAAAGCCCGTCCTCGGGGATTTTGATCCCAATGCCTACCAATCCGAGCGCCTGATGGCCACGGCTCCAGACGGCACACAAGTGCCGATTTCCCTGGTGTACAAACAGGGTCTGCAACGCCACGGCGGCAACCCCTGTCTGTTATATGGATACGGCTCGTATGGGGCCAGCATGGAGCCCTGGTTTAGCAGCAACCGGCTGAGCTTACTGGACCGCGGTTGTATCTACGCGATTGCCCATATCCGGGGCGGACAGGAATTGGGACGCACATGGTACGATCAGGGCAAATGGCTGCACAAACGCAACACATTTACCGACTTTATCGCCTGTGCGGAAATGTTAATCGCTGAGGGTTACACCTCTCATAAGCGGCTCGCCATCATGGGCGGCAGTGCGGGCGGCATGTTGATCGGCGCGGTTCTGAATATGGCGCCCCATCTGGCCAAAGCCGCAGTAGCCCAGGTGCCTTTCGTTGATATCGTGACCACCATGCTCGACGCCTCCCTGCCCTTGACAGTT
>Ga0268386_10001858_pt1 | contig 14734 bp, 12 predicted proteins | sample RVTome_15_FD_200260 | JGI IMG/M metagenome (GOLD analysis project Ga0268386, IMG submission 200260) | Soil microbial communities from uranium-contaminated site in the Upper Colorado River Basin, Wyoming, United States - RVT150D86... ...
CGGATCGCGTCGAAAGCGCCGACGTAGCTGGCGGGATTCGAGCGCGTCGTGCGCCCGATCGGCGTCTGGTCGACCAGTACGACGCCGCCAAGGTGCTCTGCGCCGGATAGCGTCCGATGCGCGCCCGGCGTCTCGGTCGGCTTGCCCTTGGCGCGCAGCAGCGCGGCGTACACCACGTCACGCACCAGCGTCGACTTCCCCGAGCCCGAAACGCCAGTGACGCAGACCAGCCGGTTGAGCGGAAAATCGACGTCGAGGTCGTGAAGATTGTGCTGCGACGCCCCCTCGACCCGCAGCCGCGGCGCTCCCGGCGGCGCCGCGCCGCGCCGGCGAAGCGCTGCGACCACGTCACGACGGCCCGAGAGATAGTCGGCGGTCAGCGTGCCAGCGCCTCCCGCGAGCTCTGCGGGCGTTCCGTCGAACACCACCTGACCACCGCGCTCGCCGGGACCTGGCCCCAGGTCGATGATGCGGTCGGCAGCCAGCATGATCTGCGGGTCATGCTCGACGACGAGCAGCGAGTTGCCGTTATCGCGCAGCCGCTGCATCACCTCGATGACGCGCCGCATGTCCCTCGGATGCAGACCGATCGACGGCTCATCCAGCACGAAGAGCGTGTTGACGAGCGAGGTGCCGAGCGCCGTGGTCAGGTTGATGCGTTGAACCTCGCCACCCGACAGCGTGCGCGACTGGCGATCGAGCGTGAGATAGCCGAGCCCGACCCGGACCAGGAACTCGAGACGTGAGCGGACCTCGCACAGCAGCAGATCAGCGGCCTCGTCCAGCGGTGCCGGCAATACGAGTCCGGCGAAGAATTCGCGGCAGCGCTCGATCGACAGCAGCATCAGCTCGTGCACGTTGAGGCCGGCTGAGCCCAGCCGCCACAGGAGCGCCTCGGGCTTCAGCCGCGCGCCGCCGCAGTCGCCGCAGGGCGTGTAGCTCCGGTAGCGCGACAACAGGACCCGGATGTGCATCTTGTAGGCGCGGCTCTCGAGCCAGGCGAAGAAGCGGCGCACGCCATACCAGACCTTCTTCTCCCAGGACCCCTCGCCCTCGATGACCCAGTGGCGCTGCGCGTGGGTAAGCTCGCGCCATGGCACATCGACGGGGATGCCGCGCTTGCGGGCGTACTTGAGGAGATCGTCCTGGCACTCTCGATAGGCATCGGTCTGCCACGGACGCACCGCACCGCCGCGCAGCGACTTCGACTCGTCCGGGATCACCAGGCCGTAGTCGACGCCGATCATGCGGCCGAAGCCGCGACACGCGTCGCAGGCGCCGAGCGGTGAGTTGAACGAGAACTGGCTTGGCGTAGGGTCGCGGTAAGCGATGTCGCAGTCGGGGCAATGCAGGTCGGACGAGTATCGCCAGTCCCGCGGAGGATCGGTTTGCGCATGCACGCAGACCCGGCCGCGACCGAGCTTCAGCGCGGATTCGAGCGTGTCGACGAGCCGCGCGCGATCGGCGCCCCCGACGCGCACCCGGTCCTGAACGATCTCGAGCACGCGGCCACGCCGCGCGTGCACACGCGTGTATGCCTGCCTGGCGAGCAGGTCGAGCACCTCGGCCTCGCTGAAGTTGTCGGGCACTTCCACCGGGAAGGTCACGATCAGCCGCGGGTCGTTTAGCGCCTGTGCACGCGCCGCCAGGTCGTCGGCGATGCTCTGTGCCGTATCGCGACGGACGGGTGCGCCGCAGTTACGGCAGTGGAGCTGGGCAGCGCGCGCGTACAGCAGCTTCAGATGATCGTTTAGCTCGGTCATCGTGCCGACCGTCGAGCGCGAGGTTCGCACGGGATTCGTCTGATCGATGGCGATCGCCGGTGGAATGCCCTCGATTCGGTCGACCCGCGGCTTGTCCATCCGATCCAGGAATTGCCGCGCATACGGCGAAAAAGTTTCGACGTAGCGGCGCTGGCCCTCCGCGTACACAGTGTCGAACACCAGCGAGGACTTCCCCGAGCCGGAGACGCCCGTCACCACCACGATCTCGCGCAGCGGGAGGTCGAGGTCGAGCGCGCGCAGATTGTTCTGGCGCGCCCCTCGAATGCGGATGCAGTCGGGCGTCGGTCGGGTCATGGTCCGGGGTCCGGCCGGGTGCGGCGGGAGCGATCACGCTATCACGATTCGGCCGGCTGGCCGATACTTCATGACAGAAAGATGACAGGCCGGCCCAAGGGAGCCACGCGATGGGATTTTTTTCCGCCCTGATGCCGCGCGAGACGCGGTTCTTCGCGCTGTTCAACCGCCACGCGGAATACGTCGTACAGGGCGGGCGGCTGGTGGCCGACCTTATGCACGAGGTCGCCGACGAGCGGCGCCGCGCCGACCTGATCCGCCGCATCGGCGAGGCCGAGCGCGCGGCGGACAAGGTTACGCACGATACCGTGTCGCTCCTGCATTCGACTTTCATCACGCCATTCGACCGCAACGACATCCACCGGCTGATCTCGAACATGGACGACATCCTGGACCTGATCCAGGACACGGCCGAGGCGGTGCACCTCTACGATCTGCGCCAGCTGCCGCCGGAGGCGCCGCGGCTGGTGCGGCTGCTCGAGGCGAGCTGCGAACGCGTACAGGCGGCGGTGCAGCTTCTGCCCAGCATGGACAACGCGAGCCGGATGCTCGCGATCGCCCAGGAAATCGATTCGCTCGAGAGCGAGGCCGACGAGGCGATGCGAACCGGGATCTCGCGCCTGTTTCGCGAGGAGCAGGATGTCCGCCAGCTCATCATGCACAAGAGCGTCTACGAGTACCTCGAGGAAGCCACGGACAAGTGCCAGGACGTCGCGAACGTCATCGAGGCGGTCGTCGTCGAGAACGTCTGAGCATGGACCTGACCATTCCGATCGCGATCCTGGTGCTGCTGGTCGCGCTGGCCCTCGCGTTCGACTTCATGAACGGTTTCCACGACGCGGCGAACTCGATCGCCACCGTCGTGTCCACCGGGGTGCTTCGACCCTATCAAGCGGTCATCTGGGCGGCGTTCTTCAATTTCGTGGCCCTGTTCATCTTCGAGCTTAAGGTCGCGGCAACCGTCGGCAAGGGCATCGTCGACCCGCACGCGATCGATCACTACGTGATTTTCGGCGCCCTTGTCGGTGCGATCGTCTGGAACCTGATCACCTGGTATTACGGCATTCCGTCCAGCTCGTCCCACGCACTTATCGGCGGCATGATCGGCGCGACGCTCGCAAAGGCGGGCACGGGGCCGCTGCTCGCGCCGGGCATCGTGAAAACCGCGACCTTCATCTTCGTCTCGCCGTTGCTCGGCATGACGCTCGGCGCCCTGCTGATGATTGCTGTTTCGTGGGCCTGTCTGCGTGCGGCGCCACGGCGCGTGGACCAGTGGTTCCGCCGCCTGCAGCTCATCTCTTCGGCGATGTACAGCATCGGGCACGGCAGCAACGACGCGCAGAAAACCATGGGCATCATCTGGCTGCTCCTGATCACAGCCGGCATGACCACACGGGAGCATCTCCCCTACTGGGTCATCGTCAGCTGCTACGTGGCCATCGCCCTCGGCACGCTGTTCGGCGGCTGGCGGATCGTCAGGACCATGGGCCAGAAAATCACCAAGCTGCGGCCCGTGGGTGGCTTTGCGGCGGAGACCGGCGGGGCGATGACGCTGTTTCTCGCCTCGAGCTTCGGAATCCCGGTGTCCACCACGCACACCATCACCGGCGCAATCGTAGGCATCGGCGCCGCACAGCGCACCCGCGCCGTGCGCTGGGGCGTCGCCGGCAATATCGTGATCGCCTGGATCATCACCATGCCGGCGGCGGCCGCGATGGCGGCGGTAGCCTATTACGTCGGGCGGATGCTGCTGTCCGGCTGAGCCGGTCCTCCCGCGGCCTGTCGGCGGCCGAACGCGCGCGCCGCAAAGCTGTCAGAACGTGGGAGGTGTCACCGGGCGGGCGGGAGGATCTATGCGTGGAATCTGCGGTGGTCTGCTGCTGGCGCTCTGCCTGCCCTGCATGGCCGCGGACGATTTCAAGGTCATCAAGCTGGAGCAGGACGTCATCGAGCTCGAACGTCGCGTCGAGGAGCTGTCGCGACAGGTCGCGCAATTGCAGCAGCGCAATGCCGCCGCCGCCACCCGGCCAGAGACGCCCGTAGAGCGCCCCGCGGTCACGGCTGGTTCAACGCCGTGGCTCAGCGCGGCAAACTGGGGTCGCGTTCGCCCCGGAATGAGCGAATTCGAAGTGATCGACATCCTCGGGCCGCCTTCCTCCGTGCGCGGCGCGCCCGATTCGGAGTCGCGCGCGCTCATCTACGCGATGGAGATCGGCTCTTCGGCTTTCCTGAGCGGCCGCGTGGAATTGAAGGATCGGCGTGTGGTCGAGGTTCAGGTACCGGCTCTCAGATAGTCTCGAGCCGAAACCTTGCGCCTTTCAGGCCGCGCGCGGCACGGCGCACCGTATGTTCGTCAGCGCACCGACCTCTATCACCGGCGCGCGCATCCTTCGGCACGAGGCTGAAGGAGACAGACATGCAAGCTCACGAGACCCACCCAGGCTGGACACGCTTCCTGGACCGGATCCGCAGGTTGTGGAACATGCCGCCACCGAAGAAACCGACGCCGAAACACGGGTTTGAGCACGCTGTCGTTCGCCACGGCGACGTTGCTGGGCCCGAGGTCTCCTCACGCTGATTCGAGGTCACTGCCCCGAAATGGGCAGCGTTGACCCACCACCGGCTCGTCTGTGCGAAAGCGTACAGACGACACGCAAGTCGCTCCGGGAACATCGCCTGCAGAATCCTGGAGCAGGACAATGCCAGGCGCCCAATTGTCAACGCGCCAGAGTTGCGCAGCTTTCGCAAGACCCTCACTGGGTCGGTCGGTCTGGCAGTTGACCAACACGCTGCCGACGTTCGCACTGCTGTGGCTGGCGATGGCGTGCACCGTGCACGCGCAGTGGCACTACGGCTGGACGCTGCTGCTCGCGCTGCCGGCCGCCGGGCTGTACGTCCGCCTGTTCATCATCCAGCACGATTGCGGCCACGGCTCGTATTTCGCAAGCAGGCGCGCCAACCACTGGGTGGGCGCCTGTCTGGGGTTGATCACGCTGTTTCCCTTTGGCTACTGGAAGAAAACCCACGCCGTACACCACGCCACCTCGGGAAATCTCGATCGCCGCGAGTTCGGAGATGTCCGGACACTGACTCTCAACGAGTATCGGTCGCGTTCGCAATTGAGCCGCTTCGGCTACCGCTGCTATCGCAGCATGCCCGTGCTCCTGGGTCTGGGGCCGATCTGGCAGTTCGTGATCAAGCATCGGGTGCCCTTAGATCTGCCGTTGTCGTGGAGGAAAGAGTGGCGCAGCGTGCTGCTCAACGATCTCATGCTTCTTCTCGCCGGCGTCGCCCTGGGCGGGGCCGTAGGCTGGTACACGGTTCTGCTGGTGCAACTGCCGGTGCTCCTGGTCGCGGGCGCAGTCGGCGTGTGGCTGTTCTACGTACAGCACACCTTCGAGTACGCCTACTGGTCACGGGCGAAGGGTTGGGATCCCAATCAAGCCGCGGTCGCGGGCGCCTCGCACTACGACCTGCCGCAGGTGCTGCATTGGTTTACCGGCAACATCGGCTACCACCACATACATCACCTGGCGCCGCGGATTCCGAACTACCGCCTTCGAGCAGCGTATGAATCGAGCCCACTGCTTCGCGACGCGCCGAGGCTGACGCTGCGCACGAGCCTCGAATGCGCACGTATGAAACTCTGGGACGAGGATCGCCGCCGCATGATCGGCTTTCCGGATTGACTTCATCGGCAAGCGATCGTGTGCCCCATCGTCGCCGGATGACGTAGTGACGAACGCGGGCGTCGTACGCGCGTGCGTCTGTTCATTTCCTCGTACGCTCGCCGAACAGCATCTCTAGTGCAACGCCCGCACCCCAATTGGCTTCGCGGCGCTCGAGCAGGGTCTCGCGCGGCCACGTGATGCTTGAGCGCAGCTCGAGAAACAACCACTCGCGGTGAAGCCGGCGCCGGTAGATTGCCCGCAGACCGTAGTCGGCAATTTCGACCTCTTGATCGGACTCCCCCGAGATCCCGGCCTGGTACGCAAGAGCGCGCCCGTTGCCGAGGTTCTGATAGAGCGTCAGGCTCGAGAACCAACGCACGCCCTCGGTTTTCTGCGTAAACCTGCCCGAGCCGGTCCAGCGCACCAGGAAGTCTTTGGCGAGCAAGCGCTCCAGGTCCGCGCGCGTCGTGGCCCCGAAGCCGTCGCCCTCTTGCCAGAAGATCGTTTCATGGAGGCGAAGGAGGTTGCGGTCGAGGAACGGCAACGCGAGGCGGTAAGTACCCTTGACGTAGGGTTCCGCGGGCCAGTCGAGCCTGGCCCCGACGTCCGCATCGAAGTGGCCACCACCCCGGGCGGGCTGACGGTACCCCAGGCCGAGCAGCACTGCGTCATCCTCGCCCCGCGCGAATTGCCGGGGCAGCGTGTCGAAGTCGTCGCGCAACTCGGTCACGTATTCGTCGGGATCGAGCCGGCCGACGAACGCAGTGAAGCGCTGGCTCAGCTGCGGCAGACTTACGTGCGCCCGGAACCGAACGCTCGGCTCCCATTGATCGCGCTCATCCCAAAGTGCACCCACCGCGAGGCTGCCGTGCGTGGCCTGATACTCGTCGTCGAAACGGGCGTTGCCGAAGAAGCCATCGAACCGCGCCGCCGTCAGACACATCGTCCGGTAGACGCCCGCCTGCATTCGATCGATCCAGGCCGGCCCGCCGGGCTTGTCCTCGCAAAGCTCAGTCGCGTCGGGCGGAAGCCCCTTGGGCTCGATGGGCAGTGGCACGAGGTCCACCCATGACGGCGTGGGGGTCGCGGGCTCGACTGGTGGTGCTTCCTGCCGCGCTGACTGTGCTTCAACAGCGCCCGCAGTTGCGTTCATTCCGAGTGCAGCCGCAACGACGACGCAGCTGCGGCACCTCGAGCGGAGGTCATCCGGCGGCTGCATACCCCCTCCTAACGGACGGCGACGCAGCGGCCCGGCACGATCTGTGCGGTCACGTACAGACCGCGTCCCGGGCGAGGCGCAGCTTACGCCGGACGAAGGAACCTGGCTATGACGATGATTCCGGAGAGCCCTATGGTGATCCAGCCATATCGACTGTTAGAGCGGACCCGCGTACTCCTGACCCTCGGGCTCGCAACGCTTGGGATCGTCGGGTTGTCAGGAGAACCTGCACTCACCGACTCCCAGACGACGCAGATCACCTCAGGCGATGCATCGGGCGCCGCGAAGAGTTCATCCGACCTCATTGCCGAGGGACAGCGCATCTTCCGCTTCGACACCTTCGGTGACGAGCAGCTCTGGACGGACACGCTGCGCCTGCACGAGGTGGTGGAGAAGAGCGTCGACCCGACCACTGCGCTCTCAGTCGGGCTCAAGGTCGACGCCGACGTTCTGCCTCCGGGGATCCTGAAGAAGGTCGACCTGAAGAGCGCGGCGACGACCGTCGCGTTGTTGAAGATGAACGCCATCGTCGGCATACAGGCCGAAGTGGACGCGAACAACCATATCACCCGGCTCGGGGTTACTTGCGCGCTGTGTCACTCCACGGTCGACGACTCCGTCATGGCCGGTATCGGCCACCGGAAAGACGGTTGGCCGAACCGGGACCTCAACGTCGGCGCAATCATTGCACTCTCGCCTGCGCTGACGGCGGACCAGAAGGCGGTTTACTCGTCGTGGGGTCCGGGCAAATACGATCCGCGCTACAACCAGGACGGGAAGAACACGCCGCTCGTGATCCCGCCGGCGTATGGGCTGGCCCAGATCAAGAATGAAACTTACACAGCGGAGGGACCACTCTCCTACTGGAATGCCTACGTGGCCGTCACTCAAATGGGCGGACAGGGCAACTTCACCGACTCACGGCTCAAGATCGACGTCAAGCACTCACCGGACCTGGTCAGCTCAAAGCTGCCGGCGTTGCGCGCGTATCAGCACAGCCTTCCCGCACCGCGAGCTGCGTCGGCGAGTTTCAACGCCGACGGCGCAGCGCGCGGGCGGGCAGTGTTCAATCGGACCTGCGCGACCTGCCACGTCGACGGGACTGGCACCGACAACAACAGCGGGAAGCTGCACGCGCCAGCGGATACCGGCGTCGACGGGGCATATGCAGCGCGCACGGCGACCAAGGCATACCGCACGACCCCGTTGCGTGGGCTCTGGCAGCATCCGCCGTACTTCCACGACGGGAGCGCGCCAACGCTGCAGGACGTGGTCACGCACTATGACCGCGTGCGTGCTCTCGGACTCAAAGCAGAGCAGCAGGCGGACCTCGTCGAGTACCTGAAGTCGCTCTGAGGTCAAACATGACCCGCTGGGGCGGACATGCAGGCGCGTGTACCACGCAAGAATTGCAATTTGCCGGCAAGCGCTCTCAGGAGCTGAGTAACCGATCCGTCTCTTTCTTGACGACGGCATAACACTCGCAACAGAGCTCTTCGAGCCTTGGCCGATCCAGCACCGTGATCTTGCCACGGGCGTATCGAATGACCCCCAGCTTCTGCAATTTACCGGCGGCCTCCGTGACGCCTTCGCGCCGAACGCCGAGCATGTTGGCGATCAGCTCCTGGGTCATAATCAGTTCGTCGGAGGCCAGGCGGTCAAGCGACAGCAGCAGCCAGCGGCACAACTGCTGGTCCACCGAGTGATGCCGGTTGCAGACCGCCGTCTGGGCCATCTGCGTGATCAGGGCCTGCGTGTAGCGCAGAAGCTGGAGCTGCATGTGCCCGTTTCGATGGAACTCATCCTTGAGCAGCTGGCCGATCAGCTTGTATGCGTGGCCGGCGCTCTGCACGATCGCCCGGCTCGGGGTGGTTTCACCACCCATGAAAAGCGCGATGCCGATGAGGCCCTCGTTGCCCACCACGGAGATTTCCGCCGACGCGCCGTCTTCCATCACGTACAGGAGCGATACGATGCAGTCGGTCGGAAAGTAGACGTGGCGCAGGACATCGCCAGACTCGTACAGGACCTTGCCGAGCGGCATCGCGACGAGTTGCAGGTGCGGGAAGAGCCGCTCGCGCTCCGCGGTTGACAGCGCCGCCAGCACGTTGTTCTGTCGTGGATCGTGAGGGTCGGGCATGGAGACAGTCCCCGTAGCCAACAACAGCGGTACCACGCGCCGAGTATAGACCCGTCGTCCGCCCTTTGTGCGGCACCGCACATAAGATCTCTCAAAGGTTCGTTCGGCGTCTGCGAACGGCACCGCCGCCTGCTCGAACGGCCCGGTAATGCGCCAGGCGTGCGCACCCTATGTACGTAAGCGCACGGACCTACCCGGTCCGACCGCGCACAATCACGCTCTTGATGGACACGCGGCAGAACCGGTGGTCCACCGTCACCAGGCAGGGAACTGAAATGAATGCAACAACGCAACGACGCCGCGGCCCACGCCGCCAGGCGGCGGTCGGTCTCGCGGGCGTGCTGATGCTCGCAGCGTGCGCATCGACGCCACCGGCACCCACTGCAAGCCTCCAGGCTGCACAACAGGCCATTGCCACCGCGGAGCGGGCAGAGGCCGGCAACTTCGCTGCAGGCGAGCTGGCCGAGGCGCGCGCGAAGCTCGCGTCCGCCGATACCGCCGTGAAGGAAAAGGAAATGGTCATGGCTGAGCGGTTTGCCGACGAGTCGCGCGCGGACGCGGAGCTTGCCTCGGCGAAGACCGCTGCGGCAAAAGCCAAGGCCGTGAACGATGAAATGAAGCTGAGCACCGGGACTCTGATCGAAGAGATGGAGCGCAGCTCCGGAGAAACGCCATGATCGTGAAAGCCTACAAACTGAACACCCGCACTCTCATCGCGGCGACCGTGTCGTCCGTCCTTCTGGCCGCCTGCGCGGCTGCACCGCAGATACCGGCAGGTGCGGCACAGGCACGCAGCAAGCTCACGCAGTTGCAGTCGCATCAGGAACTCTCGACCCTTGCGCCCGTGGCAATCAAGGAAGCGGGCATCGCCGTGAGCGCCGCCGAGACACCACAGACGGACGAGGAGCTGGGGGCTCATCGGGTTTACATCGCCGATCGGAAGGTCGACACGGCCTGGGCGCTTGCCGAATCCCGTCTGGCAGAAGATCAGCGTGCCGCACTTGGCACGCAGCGCGAGAGCGCCCGTCTCGACTCCCGCACGCGCGAAGCCGATGCTGCCAAGTTGGCCGCTGCCAGCTCGGAGGCGGAGTCCGCGGAACTGCAGCGGCAGATTGACGAGCTGCAGGCGAAGGACACGGACCGCGGGCTGGTGCTGACGCTCGGCGATGTGTTGTTCGAGAGCGGCAAGGCTCAACTGAAGTCGGGGGCCGCCGGCAACCTGAACACGCTGGTCATGTTCCTCAACAACTACCCCAACCGCACCGTCCTGATCGAGGGTTACACGGACAGCGTCGGCAGCGACGACTACAACCAGGGGTTGTCCAGCCGGCGCGCGGAATCGGTGCAGGCGTACCTGGTTGGACAGGGCATCGACCGGGGGCGGCTCACCGCGTCCGGCCTGGGTGAGAGCGCCCCGGTGGCAGACAACGAGTCGGCCATGGGCCGGCAGCTGAACCGTCGCGTCGAGGTCATCATCAGCAATCCGGACCTTGCGTCGAGATAGTTTGTCGAGTGGCGGGCACCACACGGTACTTCATGCCACTTCAAGCCGCGCGGCTCACGCTGCGCGGCGTTTTTTTTGGCACGACACGGTCAATACAACATGCTGGTGTACGTCTCGTTGCCGGCTGCGTAACACCGGCACGCAGCGGCTTCGAGACCGCGTCCGTTGAGAATCGTGATGTTGCCGCGCGCGTAACGGATCAGCTTGCGCGTGTGCAGCGCCATGGCGGCCCGAGTGACGCCTGCGCGACGCACGCCCAGCATGTAGGCGAGGAATTCATGGGTCATGCGGAAGTCATTGGAATGCGCCCGATCCCGCGTCATCAGGAGCCAGCGCGCAAGCCGCGCCTCCACGAGGTGGAAGCGGGTGCAGGCGGCGGTTTGTGCCAGCTGGCTCAAAATCACATGGAGGTAGGAGTTCAGGCGATGTTGCAGGGTCGGGCTGTGTTTGAGCTCGCGGCAGAATGGCGCCGCTTCCATTCGCCAGGCCGTGCCCGCGCCCTGCACGAGGCCGTGCAGCGGTGCGCTGCTTATGCCGAGGATCAACGAAACTCCCAGCATGCCCTCGTCGCCGACGAGGCCCACCTCGAGCCCGGCGTGCCCGTCGATCGGCGCGATCAGAGAGATGAAGCTCTCAAGTGGGAAGAAGACGTCGCGAATAGGTTCGCCAGGCGAGCAGAGCACTTCGCCGAGGGACAGCTCGACCTGCTCGCAGCGTGCAAGCAGGTGTTGGCGGTCCTGACGGGGCAGCGCCGCGATCAGATGGTTCTTCGAGGGGGCCGGCGACGGCTCTGGCACGGAGACTCTCCTGTCCGTCGGGCGGACGATGCAGTTCCGATTTGACAGTATGACCGGCACCCACGCGCTGATCTGTTCGGTGGACCACCGACCGCCGACCGTCCGGCATCGGCAGCTCGGGCTTGTGTACGGTAGCGCACCGACAATTCCGGACGGTTTTGGTCAGGATTCCCGCGGACTACTCTGGTACATGCGGCAGAACGAATGTCCCGAACCATACTTCTGGTGCTGAACGAAGCCGCAGATGCGGGCGTCGTTCAGAAGCTGCTCGTCAATCCACGAGATGGACCCTTCAACATCGAATGGGTGAGGCGATGCTGCGACGGTGTGGAGCGACTGCTCAGCCCGCAAGAGGAAAGGATCGCAGCGATCGTGGTCGACCTGTTCCTGTCCGATAGCCGGGGAATCGAGACCTTCGACCTGCTCTTTCACGCCTCGCCGCACGTTCCGGTCCTGGTCGTGAGCAGCCTGCGCGACGAGGACGTCGCCCGGCTGGCCGTACAGCGCGGAGCGCAGGATTATCTGCTGAAGGAGCGCCTCGACGGTTACACGCTGCCTAAGGCGCTGAACAGCATGCTCGAGCGCTCGGCGTACTTGGAGGCGATGTTCCTGGAAAAGGAGCGCGCGCAAGTCACGCTCAACTCGATCGGGGATGCGGTAGTCAGCACCGACGTCGCCGGCAACGTGACCTACCTCAACCAGGTCGCTGAACGCATGACCGGCTGGTCCCGGCAGGAAGCCTGCGGCCGACCACTGCAGGAGGTGCTGCGAATCATAGACGCTGACAGCGGCGAGCCGGCTCTGAACCCCCTCGCATTGGCGATCCTGAAGGACAAGACCGTCGGCCTGAGCGCGAACTGTGTGCTGATCCGACGCGACGGGTACGAGTCCGCCATTGAAGACACCGCGGCACCCATTCACGACCGGCGCGGACAGGTGACCGGTGCCGTGATCGTCTTTCATGACGTAGGCGTGGCGCGCGCGATGTCACTCAGAATGTCGTATCTCGCCCAACACGATGCTCTCACCGGGTTGCCTAACCGCATATTGCTGAACGATCGGCTCACCCAGGCGATCGAGATGGCGCGGCGCCACCGCCAATCCCTCGCGGTGCTGTACCTGGACGTCGACCGCTTCAAGCACATCAACGACTCCCTGGGTCATGCGGTCGGTGATCGCCTCCTGCAGTCGATCGCACGTCGCCTGGTGGCTTGCGTCCGCAGAGCGGATACCGTCAGCCGACTGGGTGGTGACGAATTCGTGGTGCTGCTCTCGGAAGTGGCTTGCGCGGAAGATGCCCTTCGCACGGCAGACAAGATACTGGCGGCAATGGCCGCTCCACAGCGGATCGACCAGCTGGATCTGCACGTCACAGTGAGCCTGGGTATCGGTCTGTACCCGGATGACGGGACGGACGCCGAGACGCTGTTGAAGAATGCCGACCTGGCCCTGTTGCGCGCCAAAGCGGATGGGCGCGGCAACTCGCAGCTCTTCGAGCCGGACACTGAGGTCCACGCCGCCTAGGGAGGGAAGCGTGATTACAGTGCGGGCGATGCCTATGTAGCTTACCGTACAGACACGCTGGATGCCGGTAAGTAGCGTGGCACTGCGCAGCACGGTCAATCGGACGTGGCGCCACCATAAGGACAACAATGCAAAACCCAGCGGAATCAAGCCACGACAGCCCGGGGCGGGCGAGCGCACGCAACGGACTGCCGTCCGATGCGGCCCTTCTCGCCGACGCGCATAGCGTCCGGCTTGCGCGGATCGTCGGACGCGAACCGCAGAACGGCGCACGGCTTCCGCGCCTGTGGCAGGAGGAACAGCAACGTGCCGCAGATCGCGCTGCGGCCGGCCGGCACGTCAGCGAACAACTCGTAATGGTCTCGCACGAGTTGCGCAATTGCCTCGGCGCAATCCGCATCGCCGCCAGCCTCATCAAGCTAAAGCAGCGCCAACCTGCCGCCGCGGAGAGCGCACGGCTGGTCATCGAACGCCAGGCCGCGCAGATGGCGGCGCTGATCAACGATCTGCTCGAAGTAGCTTTGCTCGAAGTATCACAGAGCGTTGGCGGTTGGCCCCCCCTGCGCTGCGAGCGAGTCGATCTGCGGGTGGTGGCAAGGCACGCGCTCGAGACCGTCGCTGCGGAGATCGGCCGCCGCAATCAACGGCTGACGGTGACGCTGCCTGAAGCGCCGGTATGGCTGCAGGCCGACGCCGGCCGACTGGAGCAGGTGCTGGTGAACCTGCTCGGCAACGCGTCGAAGTACACCGACGATGCCGGCGAGCTGCGACTCTCAGTGAAGCACACCACCGGCGAGGCCACGGTGCGCGTGGCCGATTCCGGCGCTGGTATCGCCCCCGATGTCCTGCCGCATGTGTTCGACCCGTTCGTGCAGGCGCAATCCTCGTTGCCCCGCGCCGAACCGGGGATCGGCATCGGGCTGACCGTGGTCCGCGATCTGACCGAAATGCACGGTGGCCACGTGACTGCGGCGAGCGCCGGCCTGGGACAGGGAAGCGAGTTCACGGTGCATCTGCCGCTCGCCCTGGGCTGAACACCGACTCGCGCTGCAGCTTTCGCGGCTGCAACACTTCCGGCAGGGTGCAGGATCCCGTCAGGCCGAACGCGGCGCGGCGCGCGCGGGGTCGAGCAGCAGCTCGACCTTGTCGCGGAAGCTGCGGCTCAACTTGATCTCCTGGCCCGACGCGAGCTTGAGGAAGCACTCGCCGTTCGAGTGCGGCCGCAGCGAGCGAACGCGCGCGAGATTGACGATGGTCGAGCGGTGGACGCGCTGGAAGACATCCGGGTCCAGCATCTCCTCCAGCTCCTTCATCGTCGCGCGCAGCACATGGGTCTGCCCGCCGGCGTGCAGACACATGTAGTCGCCCGCCGCGTCGATCCAGTCGATGGTGGTGACGTCGAGCCGCACCGTTTCCCGACCGACGCGGATCGGAATCATCGCGGCGTAGCGGCGCGACGACGACGCCCCGGCGATCGCGGCCAGCGCTCCGGGCTCGATCTCGCCCTTGCCCGTCAGGTCGGCGAGCAGTGCCATGAGCTGCTCGCGCTGAGCGAGCGCCTGACGCTGGTGCCACTGACCGCGCACCCGGTCGAGTGCGCGGGCGAGCCGTTCTTCGTCGACGGGTTTCAGGAGGTAGTCGAGCGCGCGGGCTTCGAAGGCATCGATCGCAAAGCGATCGAAGGCGGTGACGAACACCACCATGGGCATGCTCTCCTGCGGCACGCTCGCCAGCACGTCGAGCCCCGACAGCCCCGGCATCTGGATGTCGAGGAACATCAGGTCGGGCGCGTGCTCGGAGA
>Ga0268386_10001859_pt1 | contig 14730 bp, 10 predicted proteins | sample RVTome_15_FD_200260 | JGI IMG/M metagenome (GOLD analysis project Ga0268386, IMG submission 200260) | Soil microbial communities from uranium-contaminated site in the Upper Colorado River Basin, Wyoming, United States - RVT150D86... ...
TCACCGCCTCGATGGCCTCGGGTCGCGGCGGGTCGATCAGGCCCACGAGGCCGAGCAGGATCATCCGACCGTCGACGTCGGCCTCACGCAGCTCACCCTCCAGTTCGGGAGCCTCGCGCGCAGCGACCGCCAGCACGCGCAGCCCTTCCGCGGCGAAGGTTTCCGCCAGGCTCCGCCAGCGCGGCGCATCGAGCGGGGCCGTCCCATCCCGCGTTGCCTCGCCCGCGCACATCGCGAGGATCTGCTCCGGCGCGCCCTTGGCGAAGACCAGCCGGCGGCCCTCGTGATCGTGGTGCAACGTGGCCATGTAGCGCTGCTCGGCCTCGAACGGAATCGCGTCGTCGCGCGGCAGATGGGCTGCCAGCCGCGCGGGCTCCATGCCGGCCTTCATGGCGAGCACGACGAGGGCACCCTCGGTCGGGTCGCCATGCAGCCGCAGCCGCCCGTCCACTCCGGTCAGGGTGGCATCGCCGCACAGCGCGCCGGCGCGGCACAGCGCCTGGAGGAGGGGATCCTCGGCGGGGTCCGGTTCCCGGTCGTCCAGCCGGAAGGCGCCGTGAGCGTCGTAGCCGGTGCCGGTGACGGCGTAGCTGCGGCCCGCCACAGCGACCCGCAGGACCGTCATCTCGTTGCGCGTCAGCGTGCCGGTCTTGTCGGTGCAGATCACCGCGACGGAGCCGAGTGTTTCCACCGCGGGCAGGTGACGAATGATCGCGTTGCGCGCCGCCATTCGCGTCACGCCGATTGCCAGCGCAATGGTGATGATGGCCGGCAGCCCCTCGGGAATGGCCGCCACCGCAATGGCGACGGCCGCGACGAACATGTCGCCCGGCGGGTAGCCGTGCACCAGGACGCCGACGCAGAACGCCAGCGCGGCCACGACGCCGATGACGACGCTCAGTTGGCGAGCGAATCGGTCGAGCGCCCGGGTCAGCGGCGTCGCGAGGGTTGGCGTCGCGGAGAGAAGGGCGCTGATGCGGCCGACCTCCGTGGCCGCGCCCGTCGCGACGGTGACGCCCGCTCCGGTCCCGGCCGTCACGAGCGTGCCCGACCAGGCCATGCCGCTGCGGTCGCCCAGCGCGGTGGACCCTGAAACGGGTCCCGGGGACTTGTCGGCGGGCACCGACTCACCGGTGAGAATGGCCTCGTCGATGCTCAGGCCGCGACACGCGAAGAGGCGCAGGTCGGCGGGCACCCGGTCCCCGGCCTGCAGCAGCACGACGTCGCCCGGCACGAGCTCTTCTGCCGGGAGTTCCGTGCGCAGACCGTCTCGCCGCACGGCCGCGCGGTGCGAGAGCATGCTGCCGATGGCCTCGAGCGCCCGTTCGGCCCGGCCTTCCTGCAGATAGCCCACGATGCCGTTGATGAGGACCACGCCCAGGATGACGGCGGTGTCGGCCCATTCGCGGAGGAAAGCCGTTATCACGGCGCCTGCCACCAGCACGATGATGAGGACGTTGCCGAACTGGGCCGCGAAGCGCGCAAGGGCACTGCGACGATGGCTGGGCGGCAGTCTGTTGGGTCCGACGTCAGTAAGCCGGCGCGCCGCGTCCTCGGGACTCAGGCCGCCGCTCCCGGAACCAAGCCGGGAGAAAACGTCGTCGACCGGCAGGCTGTGCCAGCCGGGGGCCGAGGGGGGCTGCCGGGGGACTTCCATGATGTGAGCCTTTCCGCCGCCAGTATGCAATCGCGTCAGGCAGGCGGCATTGGCATTTCCACGGATTCCCGCCGGACTTGACGAAGGCGATAGTTGCATTAGGGAAGAATCATATATACTCCGCACATTAATAGGACCGGCGATGTCCCGATCAAAACCCCCCAGCAGTTTCCACAGCGGCGCAGGGTTCAGCCCGGGCGACGCAGCCGAGGAGCCGGTCCGCCGCGCGCCGCCGGGCGCGGCTCTTGCGGTCCTCGTCTGCCTTGCTCCTACGACTGCCGCGCCGGAACCCCCCGTCGACGCCGATCCGGCCCGGCTCGAGACGATTGTCGTCGTCAACACCGGCAGCCCCAGACCGATCCGGGACGTGGTGGGCACCGTCACCGTCGTCGACCGGTCGGACGCCGAGAGCCTCGTGGCCACGAGCCCCGCCAGCCTGTGGCGCTACGTACCGGGCATCGAGGTGGAATCCGGCGGCTCCCGCTTCCCCGCACAGAGCCTCAGCATCCGCGGCATCGGCGGCAACCGGGTCATGATGGAAGTGGACGGAATTCCCGTGCAGGATCGCTTCGTGGTCGGCAGCTTTGCCGATGCAGGCCGCAGCCTCACTGACGTCGATTTCATCGAGCGCATCGAGGTCCTGCACGGCCCCGCCTCGAGTCTCTATGGCTCCAGCGCCATCGGCGGCGTCGTTTCCGTTACGACGCCGGATCCCGACGACCTGGTGTCGGGCAACGGCTGGTCGCACGGTACACGCGCCGCGTGGGCCGGCGATTCGGGTGCCGTTGGCGCGAGCGCGCTTGGGGCCTGGCGGCGCGATCGGCTGGGCGTACTGGTCGGGTTGGCGCGGCGTCGGGCCGGAGCGCTGGACCGCTCCGCCGATCCACCGCTGGCCGACGAGATCCACCAGGACGGCGAGGCCGCCCTGGCGAAGCTCACATTCGAGGATCCCCGGGGCGGCCGCGCCCGCCTGACGCTCACGGGCGACCGGGAGTCCACGACCTCGGACCTGCGCAGCGTTGCCGGCACGGGCCGCTTCGCGACCACGACGTCCCTGACGGGCGACGACGAATCCAGCCGCACCGGCGTCACGGCCGCCTGGGAAGTGCCGCTCGGCGCGTCGACGGCCGGGTTCGCGGGCTGGTACCGCGATGCCAATGCCCGTCAGGACACGGTCGACCTGCGTCCTGCCGCGCGGCGTCCGGTTCGCGTGGAGCGCAGCTTCCGGTTCGACACCACGGACGCGGGCCTGCGGGCGCGCCTCGGCCGCGAGCTGCAATGGGGCGAGGTCTCGCAGCAGCTCGTGTGGGGCATCGAGCACCGCCGCCGCACGCTCGAGGAATCCCGCGACGCGCTCGAGACGGGACTGGTCGACGGCGTGGCGTCGCAGACCGTGCTGGGCGAGACCTTCCCGCTGCGCGACTTTCCCGCCACGACGGTCGACGAAACCGGACTGTTCGTGCAGGACGAGATCGGCATCGGGCGCTGGACGCTGATTCCCGGCCTGCGGCTCGACGATTACCGGCTGGATGCCCGCACCGATGCGGCCTGGCGCGACGCCTGGTCGACGACGCCGGCCGTCGACCTGCGCGAGCGGGCGCTGTCGCCGCGCCTCGGCATCCTCTACGCGCCGCGTCCGCAACTGCAGTACTGGCTGCAGTACGCCGAGGGCTTCCGCGCGCCGCCCGCCGAGGACGTGAACATCGGGCTCGACATTCCGCTGTTCAACATCCGCGCGTTGCCGAACCCCGACCTCGACGCCGAGCGCTCCGCCGGCTGGGAGCTCGGTCTGCGCGCGGCCAGGGAGGGTGCCTGGATCAGCCTCGCCGGCTTTCAGACCGACTATGAGGATTTCATCGTGTCGCGCACACCCGTGGGCGTCGATCCCGCGTCCGGGACGCTGCTGTTCCAGTCGATCAACCTGGACAGGGCGCGCATTCGTGGCACAGAGCTCTCCGCGGGCGTGCCGCTGGGCGGGGTCGCGCCGGCACTGCGCGGCCTGGAGCTCGGCATCGCGGCCTACTGGGCCGAAGGCGAAGACCGGCGCAGCGGCGAGGTGCTCGACGATGTCGGGCCGCCAACGGCAACGCTCACGCTGGCGTGGACGAGTCCGGCGGCCCGCTGGCAGGCGACGCTCGCCGGCACGTTCGCGGCTTCCCACGAGCGCGCCGCCAGCGAGGTGCCGGCGTTCGAGGCGCCGGGACGCGGCGTGCTCGACCTGCTGGTCGGCTGGCGGCCGACGGAGCGGCTGGCGCTGAACGCCGCGATCTTCAATCTCGGCGACAAGACCTGGTGGCGCTGGGGCGACGTCCGTGGCCTGCCGGCCGGCGATCCGCTCGTGCCCGCGCTCTCGGCACCCGGCCGCAGCACCGCCGTATCGATGAGCTACGGATTCGGGACCCACACGGACTGACCTGGGCCGCCCCGGGACGGGCCGGCATAACGGAGGTAAGGAAGATGGAGACGAGATTGACGAGCATGGCGGCGGCCGTACTGCTGCTGGCCGGCTGCGACACCGGCGGGCAGGAGGCTCCCCCCGCGGGGAGCGGCGAATCGCCGCAGGTCCACGCGGCGGAGGCTGCCTCGGGCGAGCAGTCGCTCGAAGCGCGCATCGCGAACGGGCAGGACGTTTTTCAGCGGACGTGTTCGGCCTGCCATGGCGCCGAAGGCAAGGGCCTGCCCGGCGCGTTTCCGCCGCTGGCAGCATCCGACTGGCTGGCCGCACAGCCCGAGCAGGCGATCGAGGTCGTGCTGAAAGGCCTCTCCGGGCCGATCGAGGTGAACGGCAAGCAATACAACGCGGTGATGCCGCCCCTGCCCCACCTCACGGATGCCGAAGTGGCGAATGTGCTGACCTTCGTGCTGAATGAGTGGGACAACCCGGGCGGAGAGATCCAGGCCGCGCAGGTCGCCGCGGTGCGCTCCGGCGGCGGCCCCGCCGTCAGCGGTCCCGCGGAACACCCGGTGGAAGGGGAGCCCGTGCTGGCCTACCAGGGCACACCCTCCGGCGTGCCGGCCGCGTCGGCCGCGGGTTTCGTGGACTCGGAAGGTCCGCCGCTCACGCACGAGGAGTGGGATCACTCGAAGCAGATCTACTTCGAGCGCTGCGCCGGCTGTCACGGCGTCCTTCGCGGTGGCGCCACCGGCAAGCCGCTGACGCCGGACATCACGCGCGACAAGGGCACGGAGTACCTGAAGGCGCTCATCACTTACGGGTCTCCCGCCGGCATGCCGAACTGGGGCAGCTCCGGCGAGCTGAGTGCCGAGGAGGTGCAGGCCATGGCGCATTACCTGCAGCACGAGCCGCCCGCGCCGCCGGAATTCGGCATGCCGGACGTGCGCTCCAGCTGGAAGCTGCTCGTGCCGCCCGACAAGCGCCCGTCCAGCCCGCAGCACGAGCGCAACATCGCCAATTTCTTCGTCGTGACGCTGCGGGATGCCGGCCAGGTCGCCATCATCGACGGCGACACGAAGGAGATCGTGGTCATCATCGACACCGGCTATGCGGTGCACATCTCCCGGCCGTCAGCCTCCGGACGCTACGTCTACACGATCGGCCGGGATGCGCGGATCGACATGATCGACCTGTGGGCCGATCCCCCCGCGCGGGTGGCCGAGATCAAGGTCGGACTGGAGGCCCGCTCCGTCGAGACCTCGAAGTACGAGGGCTACGAGGACCGCTACGCCATCGCCGGCGCCTATTGGCCGCCCCAGTTCGTGCTGATGGAGGGGGACACGCTCGAGCCGCTGAAGGTCGTGTCCACCCGCGGCATGACCGTCGACACGCAGGAGTACCACCCCGAGCCGCGCGTGGCGGCCATCGTGGCCTCGCACGAGTTCCCGGAGTTCATCGTCAACGTCAAGGAGACCGGGCAGATCCTCCTGGTGGATTACAGCGACCTGGACGCGCTGGCCGTCAAGACGATCGGCGCGGCGCGATACCTGCACGACGGCGGCTGGGACTCCAGCCATCGCTACTTCCTGACGGCGGCCAACCAGTCCAACAAGATCGCCGTCGTCGATTCCAAGGATCGTGAGCTCGAGGCGCTGATCGACGCCGAGCGCATCCCGCATCCCGGTCGCGGCGCCAACATCGTGGATCCGCGCTTCGGTCCGGTCTGGATCACCTCGGCACTGGCCAGCGACGACGTGTCCTTCATCTCGACAGACCCGGAGGGCCACAAGGACCACGCCTGGCAGGTCGTGCGCGTGCTGAAGGGGCAGGGCGGCGGATCACTGTTCGTGAAGTCGCACCCAACTTCGAAGAACCTGTGGGTGGACACCCCGCTGAACCCGGAACCGGCCATCAGCCAGAGCGTGGCGGTCTTCGACGTCGACGACCTGGAAGCCGGCTACGAGGTCCTGCCCATCGCCGAGTGGGCGAACCTGGGCGAGGGCCCGAAGCGGGTGGTGCAGCCGGAATACAACCAGGCCGGCGACGAGGTCTGGTTCTCCGTCTGGAATGCCATGGACAAGAAGAGCGCCATCGTGGTCGTCGACGACAGGACGCGGAAGCTGAAGCACGTCATCGACGATCCGCACATCGTGACGCCGACGGGCAAGTTCAACGTGCACAACACCCTGGCGGACGTCTACTGAGGCTCCCTCGGGGAGCTGCCGTAAAGCCTTAAACCGATTGCGTTGCCCCGGCGTCCGACAGGGAAGGCCATCAGCCCTGCCGGACGACGGGAGCGACCTTGACCGCCCAGCTGCAGCCGATCCGCAAGACGGCGGGCATCCGCGACACCGCGGGCCAGGACCGCGCGCTGGACACGCGTCCCGCGCAGCGCCGGCGCGCCTGGATCGCCGGGACCCTCATGGCGGCAGCCGTTCTGGCCGCGGTCGCAGTCTGGCCGGCGGCGAGCCGCTTCGTCTCCGCCGAGCGCTCGGTGGCGCTGGAGCGCCTCCGCTTCGCCACCGTCGCCCGCAGCGATTTCGTGCGCGACGTCGCCGTGCGCGGGCGCGTCGTGGCGGCGGTGAAGCCGACGCTGTTTGCCCCGGCCGACGGCTCGGTCACGCTGGAGGCCCAGGCCGGCGACACCGTCCGCGCGGGCCAGGTACTGGCACGCGTCGACAGTCCCGAGCTGAACAGCCGCCTGGATCAGGAACGTTCCACGCTCGAGCGACTCGCGACCGAGATCACGCGGCAGGAGATCGAGAAGCGCAAGCAGGAGTTGCGCAACCGGCAGACGGTGGACCTTGCCCGCGTCGCCATCGTGGCCGCCGAGCGGGAGCTGAAACGCGCCGAGGTGTCCTGGGCCGACCGCCTCATCAGCCGCCAGGACTTCGAGGCGGCGCGTGACGACCTCGCGCGGGCGAAACTCGAGGTCGCGCACGCCGTCGAGAACGAGCGGCTGGAGAGCGAGAGCCTCGCCTTCGATCTCCAGACCCGCGCGCTGGAGCGGGATCGTCAGCGCTACGTCGTCCAGGAACTGGAGCGGCAGGTGGCCGACCTCGTCGTGCGTTCTCCAGTGGACGGCATGGTCGGCGACCTGCTGGTGGACCAGAAGGCGGCGGTGAACCGAAACCAGCCGCTCCTGACGGTCGTGGATCTGACCGCCTACGAAGTGGAGATCCAGGCGCCGCAGGAATACGGCGACGACCTCGGTCCCGGCACGCCGGCCGAGATCCGCTTCGGGCAGACGAACTACGCCGGCGAGCTGTCCTCCGTCTCGCCGGAGATCAAGGAAAACCAGGTCACCGGCCGCGTGCGCTTCGCGGGCGACCGCCCGCCCGGCCTGCGACAGAACCAGCGCGTCTCCGCGCGGCTCATCCTCGACTCGCGCAAGGACGCTCTGGTCGTGCAGCGCGGTCCCTTTCTCGACTCCGGCGGCGGGCAGGTCGCCTATGTCGTGGAGGGCGAGGTCGCGCACCGCCGCGCCATCCGGATCGGAGCCGCCAGCATCGGCGCCGTCGAGGTCCTGGAGGGGCTGGATGCCGGGGATACCGTCGTGATTTCCGACCTTGCTCCGTTCGAGGGAGCGGAGACCGTATTGCTCACCCACTGAGGAAGCCCTCCATGCTCGAGATGCAGCACGTCAGCAAGGTGTACCGCACCGACACCGTCGAGACCCATGCGCTGCGCGACTTCAGCCTGCTGGTGGCAGACGGCGAGTTCGTCGCCATCAGCGGGCCGTCGGGATCCGGCAAGACGACGTTCCTCAACATTGCCGGCCTGCTGGAGGAGCTGTCGCACGGCAGCTACCGGCTCGACGGGAACGACGTCGGGGCACTCGGCGACGACGCCCGCTCGCGAATCCGCAACGAGAAGATCGGCTTCATATTCCAGAGCTTCAACCTGATCCCCGACCTCGACGTCTTCGACAACGTCGACGTCCCGCTGCGCTATCGCGGCTTCCGCTCCGACGAGCGCAAGCAACGCATCGAGGAGGCCCTCGAGCAGGTGGGGCTGACGTCGCGGATCCGCCACCTGCCGAGCCAGCTGTCCGGCGGCCAGCAGCAGCGGGTGGCCATCGCGCGCGCGTTGGCCGGACAGCCGCGTTTCCTGCTCGCGGACGAGCCCACCGGCAACCTCGATTCGGAGATGGCGGACTCGGTCATGGCGCTTCTGGAGGGCATCAACGCCGCCGGCACCACCATCGTCATGGTAACGCACGACCCCGAGCTCGCGACGCGCGCGCATCGCATCGTGCACGTGCTGGACGGGCAGGTTCGCGAGCCGGCGGACCATGCCACCGCAGCGGCGGCGCCGCGGCCGGCGGCCGGCCTGCGCGCCGGCTGAGGAGGATTGCGATGATCCGCTACTACACGCGCCTCGCCGTGCTCAGCCTGCGCCAGACGCCGCTCCTGACCGGCCTCATGGTCGGCACCATCGGCGTCGGCATCGGCGTCTTCATGGCCGCGCTGACCGTCTATTACCTGATGGCCAACAATCCCATCTCATGGAAGAGCGAGCGGCTCTACGCCGTGCAGCTCGACAGCTGGGACCCGGCGGAACCCTGGGATGACGAGCGTCCCGAGCTGGCGCCGTGGGAGCTGACGTGGCGCGACGCAATGGCGCTGCGGGAGTCCGACCTGCCGTTGCGCCAGGCCGCCATGTACAAGGTCTCGATCGTCGTGCAGTCGGAGCGCGAGGGCGTGAAGCCCTTTCAGACCGTGGCCCGGGTCACCGACGGCAATTTCTTCGCGCTGTTCGACATTCCCTTCGTCTACGGGTCCGCCTGGGACCGCGCCGTGGACGACGCCGGCCAGTTCCAGGTCGTCATCTCCAGGAAGATGAACGAGGAGCTGTTCGGCGGCGAGGACAGCGTGGGGCGAACGGTGCGCATCCAGGACAAGCCTTTCGTCGTGGCAGGCGTCACCGAGACCTGGAACCCGGTGCCCAAGTTCTACGACGTGAATAACGGGCCGTTCGACGACGCAGAGGAGGTATTCGTCCCGATGGGCGTCGGCCGCGCCCTGGAGCTGTATTCCGCGGGCAATACCAATTGCTGGAAGGACGAGGAGGTCCGCACGTACCAGCAGTTTCTCGAGTCGGAGTGCGTATGGTGGCAGTACTGGGTCGAGCTGCCGGACGTCGCGCAGCGCGATGCGTACCAGGATTACCTCGACCAGTACGTCAGCGAGCAGAAAACGCTGGGGCGCTTCCCGCGGCCTCTCAACAACCAGTTGAGCAACGTCGCGGAGTGGCTGGACGTGCGCCGCGTCGTGCGGCGGGACAACCAGGTGCTCGTGGTGCTGTCGTTCCTGTTCCTCGGCGTGTGCCTGTTCAACACCATCGGCCTCATGCTGACGAAGTTCCTGGGCAAGGCGCCGCACATCGGCATCCGGCGCGCCCTCGGCGCCAGCCGTGCCGCCGTGTTCCGCCAGCAGCTCGTCGAGGTGGGGGCGATCGGAGTCGCCGGCGGCATCGCGGGCCTGTGCCTCGCCTGGCTGTCGCTGGCCGGCATCCGCAAGCTCTTTCCCGGCTACGAGGAACTGGCGCAACTGGACCTGACGCTGGTCGGCACGGCGATCGCGGCATCCATCCTCACCACGCTCGTCGCGGGTTTGTATCCGGTGCGCCGCGTCTGCGCGACCGCGCCGGCCCGTTACCTGCGCCTGCAATAGGAGTTCGTCATGGAATTCGGACCGATCTGGCGGGCGGCGATGCGCAACCGCACCGGACCCCTGCTGATTGCGGTGCAGATCGCGCTCACGCTCGCCGTTCTGGTGAACGGCGTGTTCATCATTCAGCAGCGCATCGAGAGGATCACGCGCGACACGGGGATGGACGTGGAGAACATCATCACCGTGCAGAGTTTCGGGTTCGGGGAGGAGTTCGACAAGAACGAGAGCGTGCGCCAGGACCTGGAGGCCCTGCGCGCCATTCCCGGCGTCGTCGCGGCAACCAGCACGCAGCACGTCCCGTTGTCGGGCAGCGGCTGGGGCAACAGCATCAAGCCGGCGCCCGGCGAGGACGCGCCCACGCTGAACGGCGTCCGGTACTTCATGAACACGCAGGCCGTCGAATCGCTGGGCGTCACGCTCGCCGAGGGGCGCGGTTTCGACGCGGACGACATCGAGTATCCGGAGGACGTCGGAGGGGCGCCGCGCCAGGTCATACTCACGCGCGCCTGGGCCGACGAGCTGTTCCCGGAAGGCGGTGCGCTAGGTAAAGCCATCTACGACAATCTCGACCGGCCGAGCACGGTGATCGGCATCCTGGAGCGGATGCATGGCGCCTGGGTATCCTACGACAAGCTCGAGAACGTGATGCTCATCCCGTGGGTCATTCCCGGCCGCGCCACCTACTACCTCGTCCGCACCGAGCCCGGCCAGCGCGACCGGATCATGCCGCAGGTCGAGGAAACGCTGTCGCGCATCAACGGGCAACGGGTCGTGAAGGGGCTCGAGACTCACGAGGAGATCAAGGCGGCGAGCTACGAGGGCGATCGCGGCATGGCCATCATTCTCGCAGTCGTCACGGCGCTCATGGTGGCGGTCACCGCGGTGGGAATCGTCGGGCTCGCGAGCTTTTCTGTGCGCCAGCGCGTGAAGCAGATCGGCACCCGACGGGCAATCGGCGCCCGCCGCCGGGACATCGTGCGCTATTTCCTCCTCGAGAACTGGCTGGTGACGACGGGCGGCGTGGTGGCCGGGTCGGTGGCGGCCGTCGCGGTCAACTACTGGCTCGTGACGCGCTACGAGCTCGAGCGCCTCGATCCGCTGTACGTGCCGGCGGGCATCGTGGTCATCTGGGTGTTGGGGCTGCTGGCCGTCGCGGGCCCTGCGCGCCGCGCGGCGCGGATTTCGCCGGCCGTCGCAACGCGTACCGTTTGACCGCCGGCGGTGGGAGGCGGCCGACCAGTAGCTGGAGATGACGCGATGCGGACCCGCAGGCCGGGTTGAAGCGCAGCGAAAGCCCGGCACGAGGCGCCGCGGCCTCGTCGCGCGCACCAGTGACGGGCTGACCGGACTTGGCCCGTATTTCCTGCTCGGCCGCCTGACGCTGCCCTGCAGGCTACGGACGCGACCCTTTTTCCCTGCAGGGCGGAGCGGCGATCGGCACGAAGCTTGCGCCATTCGCCACAGCCGGCATCGGCAAGCGTGCGGAGGGGACATTTGGTCCCAATTGCTGTCCCATGACTTGTGCGCGGCGACGGAGGCTCGGGAGCATTGATCAGCAGACGACACTCAGGCGCCATGCAGCGGACCCTCCCGGCGCTGCTGGCGGGCGCCATCGTGGCTGCTGCGGGCTGTGCCTCTCCGAAGGTCTACGTCCAGTCGGCCGGCGCAGAGCCGGTGTGCGGCAGCTTCGGATGGCAGGTGCAGAAGGGCGCGACCAGCTCGCTCACGGATCGCCAGGTTCGGTCCGAGGTCTTTCGAGTCCTGCAGGCAAAAGGCTACGCGCTCGAGGAGACGACGCCCGACTGCCGGATCGCGTACGCATTGCACACCGACGTGAAGCGTGGTTCCGGCGCCAGCATCGGCCTCGGGACCGGCACCTTCGGCGGCCACATCGGCGGCGGTATCGGCGTCAGTGTGCCGGTCGGCTCGCGCTCGAAGGCCGTCGGGAACCTGTCGCTGGATGTCATCGACGCGGCCAGCAATGCGGCGATCTGGAGCGGCTCCCTCGAGGAGGCCGTCTCGGAGCAGCCGTCGGATGAGGAGATCAGCGCGGCGGTGCGCCGGATCCTCGAGCGCTTTCCCGATCGCGCTGCGGGTGCTCCCTGACCGACGGCTTCCCGCAGGGCGCGCCGCGGCCGGCTGCGGCGTCGATCCGGGTGGAGGCGGACGAGCATGCATTCGACGGCTCCTCGTGCCGCTCGAGGCTGTAAGGTTGGTGTCCGGCAGTGCCGGAGTCGGCAAGGCGGCGTAGGAGACCCGCAGTGGACGAAACGGCCGGCAGCAATCTGGAAGTGATCCTGAAGCGCTTTGAGTCACCCGACGAGATCCGGGAGTTCGAGAAGGGGCGCTTCGAGGTGCTGCAGCTCGGCGGCATGACGATCGGCCGGGCGACCTACGAGCCCGGGTGGCGCTGGAAGACGCACGTTGGCGCAGCTATCGGCGAAACCAGCTGCCGGGTGGAGCACGTCGGCATGGTGGTGTCCGGACGGGCCGTTGCGGCGATGGACGACGGCCGGCAGATCGAGATGCGGCCCGGCGACGTCTTTCATGTCCCGCCGGGTCACGACAGCTGGGTCGTCGGCGACGAACCTTATGTCTCGCTGCATTTTCTCGGCGCGGACGAATACGCGCACCACGAATGAGCGCCGGTGCGCCACCGGCCCGGGCAGCGGCGGCCAGGGCGCGCGAACGGGCGACGGCGGGAGCAGGCGGCTTTGCTATGCTTGGCCCGTCCGCGCCATCACGACGAGGTGACACTGTGAAGAGGACTGTCATTCTGGCCCTGGCCCTGCTGGGGTACGCATCGGTACAGGCCGGAGAGGGCGAAGCGCCGATCCGGCTGTCCGAACCCGTGCAGGCAACCGATGCCTATGAGGTTTTCGGTGCTCCCCTGGACGGGACGCCTGCTGCGCGGCCGCTCGGCGCGGTCATCGCCGACGAATCAGCCTGGGAGGATGGCGAGGTCGCGGTACGCGCGCGGGTCGCGCAGGTGTGCCAGCGCAAGGGCTGCTTTCTCATTGCGCAGGACGGAGAGCACGTGGCGCGGGTGACGTTCCGCGATTACGGGTTCTTCGTTCCGACGGATTCGACCGGCAAGACGGTGACGCTCGTCGGCACACTGGGCCGCCGTACGCTCGACGAGGCGCAGGCAAAGCACTACGCCGAGGACGCCGGCAAGAACCCCGCCGAAGTGACCGGTCCGCAGATGGAGTACGCCATCGTCGCGAGCTCGGTAATCATCCCGAGGTCGTGATCGCGCGATTCGCGGCGTTCTGCCTGCTGGCCGCGGCCCTGCCGACCGCGGCGGCGGAAGTGTTTCCGTACGAGCTGCGCTACGACCTGACGCTCAAGCCGGGGAGCGACCGCGCGGAGATCGTCCTCACGCTGGGCGAGGGCGCGCAGCACGTGCGCTGGATGCGGTTCTCGGTAGACCCGGAGCGGCAGCAGGGGTTCGACGCCGATGGCGAGCTGGAATCCGACGGAGAGCACCTCACCTGGACGCCGCCCGACGGGGGTGGCCAGCTGAAGTACACGGCGACGGTGAGCCACCGCCGCGCCGGCGGGCGCTTCGACGCGCGCATGACGGACGACTGGGCGCTGTTCCGGGGTGACGACGTGTTTCCTTCTGCGCGGCTGCTCCAGGAAGCGGGCGCGGAGGCGGAGGCGGAGCTGCATGTTTACCTGCCGCAGGGCTGGTCCTTCGTTGCGCCCTATGAACGACTGCGCCCCGGCGTGTATCGCATCGAGAACCCGGCGCGAGGCTTCGACCGCCCCACCGGCTGGATCGCCGCGGGGCGGCTCGGCGTGCGCCGCGAGCGCATTGCCCGCGTGCACGTGGCGGTGGCCGGGCCGCTGAACCAGGGCGTGCGCCGCCTGGACGTCCTCGCCTTCCTCAACTGGAACCTGCCCAGGCTCCGAGCCCTCGTGGACGAGATGCCCGAGCGCCTGCTCCTGGTCAGCGCAGGCGACGAAATGTGGCGGGGCGGGCTGTCGGGACCGGATTCCCTGTATCTGCATGCGGACCGTCCGCTGCTGAGCGAGAACGGCACGAGCACGCTGATGCACGAGCTGGTGCACGTCGTGACGGGGCTGGCCGCCACTGACGGAAATGACTGGATCGTGGAGGGCCTGGCGGAGTACTACGCGCTCAAGGTGATGTGGCGCTCCGGCACGATCAGCGAGCGGCGCTACAAGTCGGCCTTCGAGCATCTCGAGGACTGGGGCGGCGACCTGGAGCTGGCGGATCTGGCGGTGGAGCGGTCCCGCGGCCCGGTGACGGCAAGAGCGGTTGGAATCCTGCGCGCGGTCGATCTCGAGATCCACCGCGAGACCGACGGCGAGCACAGCCTCGACGAAGTGCTGCGTCACCTGGTGGCGGCTGGAAAAAAGGTGGACCTTGCCGGGCTGCGCAAGGCCGTGCAGGCTGCGATGGGTTCGCCCGCCAAATCGCTCGGGGACGTGCCATCGGGTTCGTGACCGGCGCCCCGGATTGCCGGGCGCGCTGCACGCAGGCGCGAACAAAGCGGCGATCGAGGCGGTGCCCGCGTCTACGCGAGGGCGATCCGGCGCGCATTCCGGAAGGCGCATAAGTCCGTATTGACGCTCCGGACACACCCTGTCTTGAATGCGGGTCGTGATGCATGGGGTCACCCTCGGGGACCACGGGACCTCGATAGCCCGTTCAAACACGGCTCAATCCGGAGCCACCGGTCCGATGGAACAGGGGCGCTGCCGCGCCCGGGCCGGCAATCGACCATGGAGGGTCGAGCAATGACGATCCGCCGCACTCTCGTGGGCGCTTGCGTGCTGGCACTGACCGCCTGGGGCGCGCCGGAGCCATCGCAAGCAATGCCGGCCTTCGCCCGCCAGTACAACATGAGCTGCGCGGTCTGCCACGACGCATTTCCACGCCTCAACGCCTTTGGCGAGCAGTTCGCGGGCGACAACTTCCGGATGCCCCACTGGCGCTCGACGATGGCCGATACCGGCGACGAGCGCCTGGC
>Ga0268386_10001860_pt1 | contig 14729 bp, 15 predicted proteins | sample RVTome_15_FD_200260 | JGI IMG/M metagenome (GOLD analysis project Ga0268386, IMG submission 200260) | Soil microbial communities from uranium-contaminated site in the Upper Colorado River Basin, Wyoming, United States - RVT150D86... ...
CCTTCTTGATCTCGGCCGCGGTCGCGTTTTTCGGCACGCCGAGGACCTGGTAGTAGTCCTTCTCGAACCACTCGCGGCGGACGTCACCGTTCACCCGGACATCCCTGTCTTCGCCGGTCGGATGCCTTCGGCATCCCCCCGTCGCCCGGGGGGCGCGTCCCGCTCCGCTCCGCTTCGCGTCCGCACCCCCGGACCCCCTACTTCCGCTCGACGCGCACGCTCGCGGGACGGATCACCGAGCCGCGCAGCCGGTACCCCTGCCGGAACACCTCGGCGACGTGCGGCTCCCCTTCGTCATCGCCCGTCTGCATCAGCGCCTCGTGCTCGTTGGGATCGAACGGCTTCCCATGCGCATCGATCTGCTCGAGGCCCTCGGAGCGAAGTGTCTCCGCGAGCTTCGCGTACACGAGCTCGACGCCGCGCCGGAAGCTTTCGAAATCCGGACTGCGTTCGGCGGCGATCAGCGCAAGGTCGAACTCGTCGAGCACCTCGAGGAGTCGCGCGACGAAGCGCTGGACCTCCGTGTCGACAAGTCGCTGCTGCGAGGTCGTGATGCGCTTGCGGTAGTTCTCGAACTCCGCCTGGAGACGCTGCAGATGGTCGCGGTACTCCGCCGTCTGCGTTCGGGCCTCCGCGAGCTCGTCCTTCGGTCCGGCGCCGGCCGCCTCTGTGGAACGGGCGACCCCGGTTGTGGGCGGTGCGCCGAGGTCCGCGGCCGCAGGGCCACCCTCCCGGTAGCGGCGCTTGTCGACGATGCGGACCTTCGGCCGCTCCTCCTCGCCGTCGCGCTGATCGTGCTCCGTCATGACGACGACTCTCCTTCGTCCACGATCTCGCCCTCGACGACGTCGTTCTCACCCTCGCTGCCGGAGGTCGAAGGCCCTTCGCCACCGGCGGCCGCGGCCTGCTGCGTCTGGGCCTGCGCGGTCTGCTGGTACATCGCCTGCCCGATGCTCTGGAACTTGCTCAGGACGGCCTCGGTGCCACCCTTGATCCGATCGACGTCCTCGCCCTTCAGCGCCTCCTTGAGGTCGTCGTTCAGCTTCCTCAGCTCGTCGCGATCGGTTTCGGGGACCTTGTCGCCCCACTCTTCGAGCGATTTGTCCACCTGATAGGAGAGCTGGTCGCCGGCATTGCGGGCCTCGGCGGCCTCACGCCGCGCATGGTCCTCGGACGCGAACTTCTCCGCGTCGGCCATCATCCGGTCGATCTCGTCCTTGGACAGGGCCGTCCCGCCGGTGATCGTCATCGCCTGCTCCTTGCCCGTGGCCATGTCCTTGGCGGACACGTTCACGATGCCGTTCGCGTCGATGTCGAACGCGACCTCGATCTGCGGCAACCCGCGTGGAGCCGGGGGAAGACCGGTGAGCATGAACTTGCCGAGCGACCGGACGCCCGGCGAGTAGACGGTCTCGGCCTCGCCCTGCAGGACGTGGATCTCGACGTTCGTCTGGCTGTCGTCGGCGGTCGTGAAGGTCTCCGACTTGCGCGTCGGGATCGTCGTGTTGCGCTCGATCAGCTTGGTGAAGATCCCACCCTTGGTCTCGACGCCGAGCGTCAGCGGCGTGACGTCCAGGAGCAGGATGTCCTTCACGTCGCCCTTCAACACGCCGGCCTGGATGGCCGCGCCGACCGCGACGACCTCGTCGGGGTTGACGCCCTTGTGGGGTTCCTTGCCACCCGTGAGCTTCTTCACGAGCTCCTGGACCATGGGCATCCGGGTAGAACCGCCGACCAGGATGATGTGATCGATCTGCTCGACGCCCTTGCCCCAGTCCTTCACCGCGAGCTCGAAGGGGTCCTTGATGCGCTGCACGAGATCTTCAGTCATGCGTTCGAACTCGCCGCGCGTGAGCTTCATCTCCAGGTGCAGCGGTCCGTCGGCGCCGGCGGAGATGAACGGCAGGTTGATGGTCGCCTCGGAGACCTGCGACAGCTCGATCTTCGCCTTCTCCGCCGCCTCCTTCAGCCGCTGGAGCGCCATCCGGTCGTTGCCGAGATCGATGCCGTAGTTGTTCTTGAACTCCTTGACCATCCAGTCGATGACTCGCTGGTCCCAGTCGTCGCCGCCGAGCTGCGTGTCACCGTGGGTGGACTTAACCTCGAAGACGCCCTCGCCGATCTCGAGCAGCGACACGTCGAACGTGCCTCCGCCGAGGTCGAACACAAGGATCGTCTGGTCGTGCTGCTTGTCCAGCCCGTACGCGAGCGCGGCCGCCGTTGGCTCGTTGATGATGCGCAAGACCTCGAGCCCCGCGATCTGCCCGGCCTCCTTGGTGGCCGTGCGCTGCGAGTCGTCGAAGTACGCGGGAACGGTGACGACCGCCTGCGTGACCGTGTCGCCCAGATACGCCTCGGCGTCGCGCTTCAGCTTGCCGAGGATCTGTGCCGAGATCTCCTGCGGCGTCCAGCGCTTGCCGTCCACGTCCAGGCCCCAATCCTTGGCGCCCATGTGACGCTTGACGGAGCGGACGGTCCGGTCGGGGTTCGTGATCGCCTGGCGCTTGGCGACCTCGCCGACCAGGATCTCGCCGCTCTTGGAGAACCCGACGACCGACGGGGTCGTCCGGGAACCCTCGGCGTTCGGGACGACGGCCGGCTCCCCGGCCTCGAGAACGGACACGACCGAGTTCGTCGTGCCCAGGTCGATCCCCACGGCTCGTGACATCTGCGTCCTCCTTGCTCCGGATGATCGGTGGGTGGTTCCTCAGTTCCTCGCCATGATGGAACCTGAGCGTATCTCTGTCAACTCTAGGCACGAGAGGAGCGTCCCCGAGGCGGCCGGAGGATGAAGCGAGCCGTCTCCCGGCGCGATCTGTGGACGGCCAGCGGCAGGGCGAGGGGCGGCTGCCGAACTCACGGCCCGCGGGTGGGCACCTGGGTATGCTCCGGGCGATGCTCGCCCGAGCCGCCGTGCTCGCTGTGTTGGTCGCCGCCGCCGGCGGCCTGGCCGCCAACCGGGCGAAGTTCCTCACCCGCCTGGTTCGGATGGGACGGCCGGTCGACCGGCGAGACGACCTCCCCACACGCGTCGCGCGGGAGGGCACCCGGGTCCTCGGTCAGCGGAAGCTGTTCCAGCGCTTCCTGCCCGGCCTCATGCACGCCCTCATCTTCTGGGGCTTCCTAGTCCTGCTCACGACGATCGTCGAGGTTGGTGGCCAGGTCATCGATCCGTCGTTCGAGATCCCTGTGATCGGCGGCAACCGCTGGCTGGGACTCGTGCAGGACGTGTTCGCGGCCGGCGTGCTCGTCGGGATCGCGATCGCGCTCTGGTTCCGGCTCGTCGTGCGCCCGGAGCGTTTCATCGGGAGCCATCAGGGCGAGGCCTACCGGATCCTCGGCCTGATCTTCTGGATCGTCGTCACGCTCTTCCTCGGCCGAGGGGCGCGGATCGCGCTCGGTCTGGCTCCCGACTGGTGGTGGACACCCGTGTCGACCCTTGCCGCGCAGGGGTTCGACTGGATGTCATCGGGATGGCAGCGGCTGTGGATGTGGACGTCCCTGTGGCTCCACATCGTGATCATCCTCGGGTTCCTCGTGTACATCGGGTACTCGAAGCATCTCCACATCGCGACGAGCGCCGTCAACGTGTTCTTCGCGAAGACCAAGCCCCGCGGCTACCTCACGCCACTGCGGATCGACCTCGAGGCGATGGAGGGCGAGGACGTCCGGCTCGGCGCGGGGACCCTTCCCGACCTCACCTGGAAGGAGACGCTGGATCTGTACTCCTGCACCGAGTGCGGGCGCTGCCAGGAGGTGTGCCCGGCGTGGAACACCGGCAAGCCGCTCTCGCCGAAGCTCCTCGTGATGAACCTCCGCGATCACCTGTTCGAGGAGGGCCCCCGGCTCCTGGAGGCGAGAGCGTCCGGCGAAACGGTGGAGGCGACGGCGCTCGTCCCCGGCGTGGTGGACGACGAGGCGGTGTGGGACTGCACCACGTGCGGAGCGTGTGTGCGCGAATGCCCGGTCGACATCGAGCACATCGACACGATCGTCGACCTTCGGCGGAACCTGGTGATGGGGGAGTCGCGGTTCCCAGCCGAGGCCGGCGCGCTGCTCCGCAACCTGGAGAGCGCCAACAACCCCTGGGGTCTGCCGCAAGCCCAGCGCGCAGCGTGGGCCGACGGGCTCGGGGTTCGAGTGATCGAGGAGGGCGACCGGGCTCCGGAGTATCTGTATTGGGTTGGGTGCGCGGGTTCTTTCGATGACCGGGCGAAAGCGATCTCGCGCGCGGTGGTAGGGATCCTGCAACGGGCAGGGGTGTCGTTCGCGATCCTCGGACCGCTTGAGCTCTGCACCGGAGACCCTGCGCGCCGGATGGGGCACGAGTACCTGTTCCAGACACTCGCAGAGCAGAACGTCCAGACCCTGGACGCGGCAGGGGTCACGAAGGTGATCGCCAACTGTCCCCACTGCTTCAACACGCTGCGGAACGAGTACCCGGACTACGGCGGGCGGTACGAAGTGATCCACCACTCGCAACTCATCGCTCGCCTCCTGGCCGAGGGTCGGCTGCGGCCGACCGGCCGGGTATCGGCGACGATCGCCTACCACGACCCCTGCTACCTGGGCCGTCACAACGAGGTGTACCGGGACCCGCGACTCGCGATCGAGGCCGTCCCGGGCGTGAAGACGGTGGAGATGCCCCGGCATGCCGAGCGCGGGCTGTGTTGCGGCGCGGGCGGGGCGCGGATGTGGATGGAGGAGCGGATCGGCAAGCGGATCAATCGCGAGCGGATGGACGAGGCGGCCTCGACCGGCGCCGACACCGTCGGCGTCGCCTGCCCGTACTGCTTGATCATGCTCGACGACGGGGCCCGGGACCGCGGCGACGAGATGGGCGTGCTCGACGTCGCGCAGGTGTTGGCTCGGTCCCTGGGCGCTGAGAGCCCGCCCGGACCCTCGACGTAGTCCGCTCGTTCTCGAAACGACCGACCCCACCTCGCCGGCCCAGGCACGGCGCGTGAGGGCGGGATCTCCCCTGCCGCCGGCCCGCGACGTTCAAGGCGACCCTCGAACCGACCGAAAGAAAGAACTAGATCGAACGCGTGTCCCCATCCGTCGAGCGGCGGGTTGTGCGGACGGCGGGCATGCGTCCCGGGACGGTGACGTGGGGAGCAGGGGAAGCGCCGGAGGGACCGGCCGGACCAACCGGCCCGACCCAACCGGCAAGGGAGGACCAGGAGGAACGTGGACAGCGTCGCGACGCTTCGAAGCCCGACAGCCGTGGCCGAGTGCCGCCGGCTCGCGGAGCTCCTGCATCTGGACGCCGTGGGCCTCGTGCGCAGGGTCGGCGGCCGCCGGCGCATCGCCTGGTGGGCCTCGCCTGAAACCGAGCTTCTCCCGCTCGACCGGATCCTCGAGGGATCCGCCCCGGGTTGGATCGCCTGTCCCCAGGCCGACGACCTCGTGTTCGCGCACCTGACCGAAGACTCTTCCGTCCGCTCCGTCGCCGCGCTCTCGGCGATGCTCGCTTCCCTCGTCGGCGACGAGGTCCGCGATGCGTCGGGAGACCCCGTGGCGGTCGTGGCCGATGATCCGATCGCGCACGAGCGCGCGCGCCTTGCCTACGCGATCCACGACGGGCTCACGCAGGTCGTAACGGCCTCCGTGCTCGAGCTCGAGTGGCACGCCCGCCGAGCGGATCTCGCTCCGGAGGAAGCGGTCGATGCCCTCGTTGCCGCGGCCGGCGAGCTTCGCAAGGCGCTCGATGAGATCCGTTCGCTTCTCGCCAGCCTGTCGACCCCGATCGAGGATCCGGGTCAGCCGCTCGACGAGCTGATGCGGGGCATGGCCGAGCGCTGGCGCCTGCCGGCGACCTGGTCGGTCGAGGGCGACCTGAACGCGGTTCCCCGATCGGTGCTCGAGGTCGCGTCGTCGGTGATCAGTGAGAGCGTGGCGAACGCCGCGAAGCACTCGGCGGCGCAGGACGTGGCGGTGAAGGTCCAAGCAACGCGGTCGGGCGTCGAGGTGCGCGTCGAAGACCGCGGAACGGGATTCCGGACCAATGGATCCGGGCTCCACGGCGGCCATCTCGGGCTCGAGATGATGCGGCGGCGGGTTGCCGAGGTACACGGAACGCTCGATGTCGAATCCTCGCCCGGCAAGGGCACACGGGTGGTCGCTCGACTGCCCGTCTTCGAACAAGGAGTGAACTCGTGAAGATCCTCATCGTCGACGATCATGCGCTCGTGCGCCGTGGGATGGGCCACGTCGTGAGGGAATCGTTCCGGGACGCGGAGATCGTCGAGGCTGGAAGCTCGGCGGAGGCGCTGGAAGCCATGGCGCCGGGCGACGTCGCGATCGCGCTCGTCGACGTCCGGATGCCGGACGCCGACGGGCTCGAACTGCTCCACGAGATCAAGGCGAGCTGGCCGGACTGCCCGGTGATCATGCTGACGTCGTTCGACCACGCGCACTACGTTCGTCGCGCCCTCGCCGAAGGTGCGGCGGGATACATGCTGAAGGACGCGACCCCCGAGGATCTCGAGCAAGCGATCAAGGTCGCGCTCTCCGGCGGCGGCAACGTCCTTTCCCCACGGGTGATCCAGAACCTGTTCGACGCGATCGACGGACCCCGAGGTGAGAACGGCGAGACGTCGCACCGAACGACGGGCTCGCTCACCCAGCGCGAGACCGACATCCTGGCCCTCCTCGCGGAGGGCAAGAGCAACCGCGACATCTCGCGCGCGCTGTTCCTGTCCGAGAAGACCGTGAAGGCGCACCTCGCCGCGATCTTCCGGAAGCTCGGCGTCACGAACCGGACGCAGGCGGCCATGGCGGCGGTGTCGATGGGCATCGGCCCCGGCCTCGTCGACTACGGCATTCGTGCCGGCGGCCTCAAGCCTTAGACAGCGGAGGAGGATCCACGTTGAAGAAGCACCGGGATTACGAGGACGAGATGAACGAGGCGACGAAGGCGAAGGAAGTAACCGCTTACGAGGACTCGTGGTACCGCAGCCTGAAGGCCCTCGCCGACATGCGCCCCACCGAGACCGAGGTTCGCCCCGCCCCCGAGGAGGCGCACCCCGCCGAGCAGGAGGAGCAGCCGGCCGCCGACGCGGTCTACCCGGTCACCGTCGAGGAGGTCGCGACCGACGAGGAGGACGCCGCGGCCGACGACGTGTACCCGGAGGCCGGAGACCTCCACCAAGCGGCCGAAGCCGCTGTTCGCTCGATCGAGGGCGACGAGGAAACGGCCGGAGTTCCGGAGGACTAGTTCCTGGGATCCGGCTCGAACTCCTGGAAGAACTTGCTGGCGGTCGGTCCGCGCTGCCCCTGGTACTTGCTCCGTGTCTGCTTGGATCCATAGGGCACCTCGGCCGCCGTCGTCAACCGGAAGAACGAGATCTGTCCGATCTTCATGCCGGGATAGATCGTGATGGGCAGGTTCGCGACGTTCGACAGCTCGAGGGTGAGGTAACCGTCCCAGCCGGGATCGACGTATCCGGCCGTGGAGTGGATCAACAGCCCGAGACGCCCCAGACTCGACTTCCCCTCCAGTCGCGCCACCATGTCGTCGGGGAGCCGCACGCGCTCGCGCGTCGAGCCGAGGACGAACTCACCGGGGTGCAGGATGAACGGCTCGTCGCCCTTCACCTCAACGAGCTCGGTGAGGTCGGGCATCGGTTTGCGGACGTCGATGTACGGGTAGCGCGAGTTCTTGAACACCCGGAACTGCGAGTCGACGTGAAGGTCCACCGACGACGGCTGAACGCACGCCTCGTCGAACGGATCGATCTCGATCCGGCCTGAGGCGAGCTCCTTACGGATGTCGATGTCGGAGAGGATCATCGCCGCGCCAGGCTACCCGCTCCGTGATGCCGCGACCCAGCGATCGAGCGTGGCCGCGGCATCCCCGGAGTCGATTGACCTCGCCGCCAACTCCACGCCTTCGGCGAGCCGCGAGACCCGGCCCGCGACCTCGAGCGCTGCGGAGGCGTTGAGCAGGACCACGTCGCGGCGCGCGCCGGGCTTGCCCTCCAGGATCGCGCGCGCGATCGAGGCCGAGGCCGCCGCGTCTCCGCCCCGCAGGTCCTCCGCCGAGGCCCTCGCCAGGCCGACATCGTCCGGATCCAGCGTCGTCTCGTCCACCCCGCCGCTCCCAACCTCGAACACGGTCGAAGGGCCGGTGGTCGTGAGCTCGTCGAGTCCGTCCGCACCGCGGAAGAGCTTCGCGCGAACGCCTCGCCGCGAGAGCACCTCCGCCATCAGCGGCAGCATGCGCGGGTCCGACACGCCGACGACCTGCGCGAATGGCCGAGCCGGATTCGTCAATGGGCCGAGGAAGTTGAACACGGTCGGGACCCGGAGCTCGCGGCGCACCGGGCTCGCGTTCCCCATCGCGGGATGGAACACCGGCGCGAACATGAACGCGATCCCGGCCTCGGCCAGACACCGCTCGACGCCCGGCGCGTCGAGGTCGATCCGAACGCCGAGCTCCTCGAGCAGGTCGGCCGAGCCGCAGTTCGAGGACGCCGCGCGGTTGCCGTGCTTGGCGACCGGCACGCCGGCGCCCGCGACGACGATCGCCGCGATCGTCGAGATGTTGAAGGTCCCGGCCCGGTCCCCGCCCGTCCCGCACGTGTCGATCACGGGCGAGGGCGGGACGACCGGGTTCGCGAACTCGAGCATCGTCCGGGCGAGGCCATCGATCTCGTCGACCGTCTCGCCCTTGGTCCGAAGGGCCATCAGGAGGCCGCCGAGCTGCGCGGGCGTCGCCTCCCCCGCCATGACCTGTCGCATCGCCTCGGCCGCCTCGTCCGCGGACAACGCCTCCTGCGACGCGACCTTGGAGAGCGCGTGCGGCCAGAAATCCGGGTCCGGCTCGCCCATGGGGCTCGGAGGCTAGCAGGTCGGGGTCGCCGGATCGGCCGCGCCGGGCCGCTCGCTATGCTGTGGGTCCGCTCGCTGCGGCGGGCGCACCATGCGGGCGTGGTTCAATGGCAGAACGCGAGCTTCCCAAGCTCGAGACGGGGGTCCGATTCCCCTCGCCCGCTCCATCCACAGCGGCCCCCGATCTATCGCGGCTGCGCGAGCACCAACGGTCCGGTCGGGCACAGCTCGAACACCGGGCAGTCCTCGCACAGCGGCCGGCCCGCCTTGCAGATCTCGCGACCGAGCCGGATGAAACCGACGTGCAGCGGCACGCGGATCTCGGCGGGGACGAGGTCCTCGAGCACGCGGTGCGCTTTCTGCGCGGTCGTCCCGGGATCGATCAAGCCTAGGCGCGTCGCGACGCGGTGGACGTGCGTATCGACCGGGAGCGCGTCACGGCCGAGCGAGAACGCGAGCACAACGGCCGCCGTCTTCGGCCCGACGCCCGGGAGCGAAGACAGATACTCGTTCGCCTCTCGATCCGACATCTGCCGCAGCGAGGACAGATCGAACCGACCCTCGCGCTCGCGGATCTCCCGAAGGATCGCCTGGATCCGAGGTGCCTTCGTGTTCGCTAGACCGCCCGAACGGATCGCGTCGGCCACCTCCTCGGGCCGAGCGCGCACGAGCTCGTCCCACTTGGGGAACGTCCCAAGAAGCGACTTGAACGCTCGCTCGGCGTTCACGTCGCTCGTATGTTGTGACAGGACGGTGAGGATCAGCTCCTCGAGCGGATCGCCGCGCCGAGGTGGCAGCAGCTCGCCGAAGTGCCGCTCGAGCCGCCGATGGATCGCGCGCACCCGACGCCGGTCGACCACCATGCCCGAAGGCTACGCGAGGACTACGCGCCGGCCGGTTGGAAGTTCCGGAACTGCGTCAGGTGCGGCAGGAACGTCAGCGGGATCGTGTCGGTCGGCCCGTTGCGGTGCTTGGCCACGATCAGGTCCGCGAGCCCCTTCTTCGCGGGGTCGGCATCGTCGCGGTGGATGAACATAACGACGTCGGCGTCCTGCTCGATCGCACCGGACTCGCGCAGGTCCGAAAGTTGCGGCCGCTTGTCCTGTCGTCGCTCGGGGTCGCGGTTCAGCTGCGAGACGGCGATCACCGGGATCGAGAGCTCCTTCGCGAGCATCTTCAGCCCGCGGCTGATCTCGGCGATCTCCTGCTGGCGGTTGTCCACCCGGCGGGTGTGCGACATCAGCTGGAGGTAGTCGACGATGATCAATCCGAGCCCCTGGCGGCGCGCCGCCAGCCGTCGAGCTTTGGCGCGGATGTCGACGAGCGTCACGTTGCCCGAGTCGACGATGAACAACGGCGCCTCGTGCAGCGTGTCCGCCGCCTGCGCGATCCGCGACCAGTCCTCCGCGGCGACGCGCTTATTGCGGATCAGGTCCCACGGGACACGGGCCTCGGCGCACAGCAGCCGCATGCCGATCTCCCACCGCGACATCTCGAGCGAGAACATGGCGACCGGCTGCTGTGCGTCGACGCTGACGTTCCGCGCAAGATTCGTCACGAACGACGACTTGCCGACGCCCGGCCGGGCGGCCACCACGAGCAGGTTGCCCGCCTGCATCCCCGAGAGCAGCCCGTCGACGTCGCGGAACCCCGTCGGAACGCCGGCGAAGGCCGATTCCCGGTTCTGGAGCTTCTCCAGGTCGGTCATGGCCTGGTCGACGAGCTCGCGGAGCGAGGCCACCTGGTCCTTCTCGTCACGCCGGGCGACGTCGTAGATGCGCTGCTCGGCCTCGTCCGCGACCCGCTCGGGCTCGTCGGTCGGAGAGAACGCCATCTCCATGATGTCGCCGGCCGCCGAGATCAGCCGTCGCATGAGCGCGGTCTCAGCGACGATGCGCGCGTACGAGGCCGCCGCCGCCGGGGTGGGCACGCGCTCGACGAGCTCGGAGATATAGAGGTGGCCGCCGACCTCGGCCAGCAGGTTGCGGCGCTTCAGCTCCTCGACCGCGGTGATCGCGTCGACGGGGTCGCCCCGCCCGTAGATCTCGCGGAGCGTCTGGAAGATGCTCCCGTTGGCGGATCGGTAGAAGTCGACGGGTTGGACGATCTCGACGACGTCGGCGATGGCGTCGGAGGAGAGCATCATGGAGCCGAGGACCGACTCCTCGGCCTCGAGGTTGTGCGGGGGGACGCGCTCGGGCCGAAGCCGGCGAACGTCGTCAGCCGTGCGAACCACGATCGCGCCCCCCTCCCTCCCTCGCCCCGTCCAGACCGGCGCGAACCCTAGCTCCCCCGGTCCCCCGCCTCCAGCGGATAACTCGTGGGGAAACCTGGATCGCTGGTCGTGCCTGAAGATTCCTTGTCACTGTGGCATTCACCTGCGATTCCACATGAGGAAAACCCTGTGGAAAGGTGTGTACCGGCCGCCTCTGACACTCGAATCACAGGCACGTAATTCGGTTCGGCCAATCCTCGTCCTCGTCGAGGCGGGCTGAGGTCGGGGCCGCATCGGGCTGCTCGTCCCGTGAGGATCGGCGTGCCAACGGGGCCGGCGCGAGGGCTGGGCCGTCCGGGCGACTGGCGCGCGCGGAGGGGTGGGGCGTGTCGGCGGCGATGGGCGGACGGGGAGGGCGGGTCCGCCGGGCGTCGTCGAGCGGAGCCCTCGCGAGTGGAGGCCGGAGGAAAAGGTGGTCGGCGAGGGCAAAGACGAGCAGCCCGGCGGATCCCCGACCTCAGCGCGCCTCCCGACGCCACGCTTCACACGAGCCCAGGCGCACGGCGACCCCGGACAGAAGAGCCCGGGGTCGTTACGTGCCTTATGCCTCGGTCGTGCCTTCGACCTCGACCGAGACGACCGGGTCGACCTCCGCGAACAGGTGGACGCGAACCTCGTGCGTGCCGACCGACCGGATGGGCTCGTCGAGGTGGACGTCGTGCCGGTCGACGCGGATCCCCGCCTGCCCCTCGATGGCCTGAGCGATGTCGGAGGGCGTCACGCTGCCGAAGAGTTTGCCCTCCTCGCCGGCGTGCGCGAGGACCTTGATCGGCGTGGCGCTCAAGCGGGCTGCGACCTGCTCGGCCTCGACCTTGGCGACGTTCACGCGCGAGGTGTGCGCGCGCTTGAGGCTGTCGACGTGCTTCACGCCGCCCTTGGTCGCCTTGACCGCCAAGCCGCGCGGCATCAGGTAGTTCCGAGCGTAGCCGTCCGCGACGTCCACGACGTCTCCCGGCGCGCCGAGCTTGTCCACGGGCTTCTGGAGGATGACCTTCATCGTGACGAGTACGGCAGCAGGGCCATCTCGCGCGCGTTCTTGACCGCGGTCGCGACGTCGCGCTGGTGCTGGGAGCAGTTGCCCGACACCCGACGCGCGCGGAGCTTGCCGCGCTCCGAGACGAACTTGCGCAGGATGGCCGTGTCCTTGTAGTCGACGTACTCGATCCGGTCCTTGCAGAAGATGCAGATCTTGCGCTTCTGCTTCTTCTGCCAGCCCTTCTCTTCCTTTTCCTTCTTCGGAGGTCGTTTCCTAGCTTTGGGTGGCATCCAGGGGTGTCTCCTCATCTCCCGTCGAAGCGCCGACGCTGACCGGCGCGGACCAGTCGCTCGAACCCGAACGGCCCTGCCGTTCGACCTTGGCCGTCGCCCAGCGCAGGCTGGGACCGATCTCGTCGGCCTCGATCTCCACCACCGTGCGCTTGTCGCCCTCCTGCGTCTCCCACGAGCGCATCTGGAGCCGCCCGGCGACGACGACGCGGGTCCCGCGCGTGAGCGACTCGGCGACGTTCTCTGCCAGCGTGCGCCACGCGTTCACGGTGAAGTAGGACGTCTCGCCGTCCTTCCAGTTCCCGGCTTCGTCCTTGTACCGCTTGTTCACCGCGACGCGGAACTTCGCCACCGCGGCCCCGTTCGGCGTGTACCGCAACTCCGGGTCGTCGGTCAAGTTGCCCACGATGATGATCTGGTTCTCGCTCGCCATCTCCATCACCTTCCGTTCTGGGATCCGCTCCCCGGCGGATGGCGTTGCCCGGGGAGGGGGAAGTCGCCTGTGCCTCTACGCGGCCTCGCCGCGAACGAGGACCTTGAACCGGATGACCTCGTCCGCGAGGTGCAGCGTGCGGTCGAGCTCGGCGATCGCCGTGGGTTCCGCCGTGAACTCGGTCACGACGTAGTAGCCCTCGGTCTGCCGATCGATCTCGAACGCGAGCCGCCTGCGGCCCCAGCGGTCGACCTTACCGACCGCACCGCCGGCCTCGGAGACGATCCGGGTGATGCGATCCAACGCCCCGGACACGACGGCTTCGTCGGCCTCCGCGGGCAGGATCAGCATGGCTTCGTACTTCCTCAGCGTCCCACCTCCTCTGGTCTGGACGGCCCCCCGGGGGGAGCAGGAATGGGTCGACCCAGAGTGTATCGGTTCTCTCTGGGCGCGACCCTAGCAGGGAGTACCGACACGCCCGCCGGCGTTTCGCCGGACGGGGTTACACTGCAAGGACAGCCGTGCACTGCCGGAAGGAGGCGCGAGCGATGAGCGTGACGATCCACGACCTCGCGGCGTGGAAGGCGGAGGGCAAGCGTTTCGCGATGCTCACCGCGTACGACTTCCCCACTGCGAGGATCCTCGACGAGGCGGGCATCCCGCTCCTGCTCGTCGGCGACTCGGTGGCGAACGTCCTCGGCTACGAGAACACGCTGCCGGTCACGATGCAGGAGATGCTCCATCACACCCGGGCGGTCACGCGTGGCGCGCGGAACGCACTCGTGATCGGCGACATGCCGTTCCTTTCGTACCAGGTCTCCGTCGAAGAGGGCGTGCGTAACGCCGGACGGTTCCTCAAAGAGGGCGGCGCGCAGGCCGTCAAGATCGAGGGACCACAGGTCGAGCTCACGCACCGGCTCACCGAGCTCGGCATCCCCGTGATGGCGCACGTGGGGCTCACGCCGCAGGCCGTCCACGGGATGGGCGGATACCGGGTGCAGGGGCGAGGGGACGAGGCGGCCCGAAGGATCGCTGAGGAAGCCCAGGCCCTCGAGAAGGCCGGGGCGTTCTCGATCGTCCTCGAAGGACTGCCCTCCGGCCTCGGGGCGGAGATCACGAGCTCCGTGCGGATCCCGACGATCGGGATCGGCGCCGGGCCCGGGACCGACGCGCAGGTCCTGGTCCTGCACGACCTGCTCGGGCTGAGCGACCGACTCCCGCGGTTCGCGAAGGCCTACGCGAACCTTCGAACCGAGATCGGGGACGCCGCGCGGGCGTTCGCCGACGACGTCTCGTCGGGCGCGTTCCCGGACGAAGAGCACTCGTACCCGGCCTGAGCGGGCGCCGCTGCGAATCGGGTGGGCCCACACCCTAGACTCACCGGGTGCGATCCAGTCGTTGGCTCACGATCCTCGCGGTCGTCGCGGCGGCCGCGACGGCCGTGCTCCTGGGCGCGGCCCTCGCTGAAGCGGCGGACGGACGGGTCCGCAACCTCATCGCGCTCGGTCTCGTGAGCTTCCTCGCGGTCGTCGCCGCGGGTGCGGCGTGGGCGCTGGCCTCCCGTCGAGGGCCTCTGGTCGAACGCGCCGAGACCGCCTCCAAGCTCGCGCACGAGCTCAAGAACCCGCTGATGGCCATCAAGGGCCTGGCCTCCACGGGCGCGAGGTTGTTCGACCAGATGAGCGACGAGGAGAAGCTGGAGTTCTTCCGGCTGATCGATGAGGAGACCGCGCGGCTCAAACGCGTGGTCGAGCAGTCGGCGACCGCGATGCGGGTCGACGCCGAGCAGATCGCGTACGACCTGCAGGACATCGACCTCGGAGTCTTCGTGGAGGAGATCGCGTGGGCCTCCGAGCACGCGGAGCACCCGATGACCGTCGACACCGAGCCGGAGGTCGGCGTCCGAGCCGACCGCAAGCG
>Ga0268386_10001861_pt1 | contig 14728 bp, 12 predicted proteins | sample RVTome_15_FD_200260 | JGI IMG/M metagenome (GOLD analysis project Ga0268386, IMG submission 200260) | Soil microbial communities from uranium-contaminated site in the Upper Colorado River Basin, Wyoming, United States - RVT150D86... ...
TGCGAGGCCGCCGACCACCATGCCGACCTGCTGGTGACCTGGCCGAGCGTGAGCGTTGCCCTATCGACCCACAGCGCCGGCGGGATCACGGCAATGGACTTCGAGGTGGCGGAGCGGATCGAACGGGGGATCACCTGGAAGCCGCCGGCGGGAAGCAGCCTCGCTGGCCCGGGAAAGCCCTTCGTGAAATCGTGAGCAGTGAGCAGTGAGCGGTAACCGCCACATCACCGCTTACCGCTCACCGCTCACCGTCAGCCTGCAGTACGCGCTCTGCCCTTTGCTTTCCTCCACTTCCACTTCGAGCGCCGTGAGCAGGGTGAGGCCTTCCGCGCGGAGGTCGTCACGGACCCGCAGTGCCAGGTACTCCGCCAGCATCTCTGCGGTCGTATTGTCGATGGGCAGCAGGCTCACGTTCGAGCGCGGAAAGACGAAGCGCTGCTCGCCGAGGTAATCGACGACCAGCCGATCGCCGGATTCTTTCAGCACCAGCTTCGGGTTGCTCGTGGGCAGCAGAACGCGATGGTCCATCGCCTGGACGTAGGGGCGGAGGATGCGCTTGAGCACCGCGAAATCGACGACGAACGCGCATTCCGGATCGACCTGGCCTTCCACCGTGATGCCCGCGCGGTAGTTGTGGCCATGGAGCGACTCGCACTGATGCCCGGCGAGCGTAATGAAGTGCGCCGCGGAGAAACTCAGGTACTCCTTGCTGACGGACACCCGGAAAAGCGGGTTCACGATCACCGTCCTCGAGTGAGCGGGTCACGGCGCCCAATAATAGTGGTGGACCGACCCGCCGGAGAGTGACCCAAGGCTGTCCCCTCCGGCCGGCTGCTGTCCCGTCCGGGGGACGGCCCCGGCCACCTCGCTTTTGCTAACTCGTTCAGATTCAACGAACTGCGGAATGGCACGCAGGTCGCATTTGGAGGGAGTCGCCTAGCTGTTGCGACCCTTATGGAACTGGAGGAACAAAATGCGACGACGCTTCCTTTCGCTCGGGCTTCTCGCTGCGCTGCCGATGCTGGCCGCACCGCGTGCCGAGGCCCAGCGCGTCAACGCTGACGTCTGGATCGGCACCGGTCCGGTGTCCGGCCGGATCAGTATCGGCAGTGACCCGTACGACCGATACGTCCTGCGCCGGCGCCATGAACGCCCGGTCGTGATCGTGCAACCCCGGGTCATTGTGGTCGAGAAGATTCGCCCGCGGGGACGCGGCTGGTCCCGGAACGCGTACGGCAAGTTCCGCCAGAACGCCCGGGTCATGGTGGTGTATTACGATCAGCGCGGCGGCCGCTGGTATGACCGGCCCTTCCGTCGTGGCCTGCAGGAGGTCCGGGTCTTTCAGCGCGGCGGACGTTACTACTGGATCGACGCCCGCGATCGTGACTGGGAACGTGACTACAACGATCGATCCAACGATCGGTACGACCGCCGGGACCGCCGGGATGACCGCCGGGACCGCGGACGTGCCGACGATCGAGACTGGGAGCGCGACTGGGATCGGGATGATGACCGGCGGCCTCGAGGCCGCGAGTGATAGGTGACCGCAATCACCAGCGCCTGACCGGCGCGCGAGCGCCGGAACCGGAACGGAGCGAGCCCGTCCTTCCTAGAGCCCCTCGTGGCTGCAGGTCCAGGGTCTCGCTCGCCAAACCCACGGCACCCCGCCTGGGTTCGAACACCCCGCCCCCAAGGCGGGGTGTTTCGTTGAGCCGGACTTGTTCGCGCTCCGGGAGAGAGCGACTTTGAGCGCATGCTTCCTGCCTCCCTGCTGAGCCTGGGGCTCACTGTATGCATTGCCGAGGGCCCCGCCGGGGCCCCGGCCGATAGCCTCACGCGGCTCTACGATTCCGGTCGACGGTTCACCGAGTTTCTTGCCGCGGCCACCTCTCGCCGGGAAACGTGGCTCGACAATTACGCAAGGGCCCGCCTCGAGCCCGATCAGCTCGAGCGTGCCAGGCGGGTACCGGGGAAGTGGCGGCTGCTGGTGGTGGCCGTCGATGCCTGCGGCGATTCGGCGAACACCATACCGTTCATGGCGGCGCTCGCGGACAGCCTCTCCAACGTGGAGCTGCGGGTGGTGGATCCTACTGCCGGGCGAGGGGTGATGGAATCGCATCGCACGCCGGACGGCAGGGCGGCCACCCCGACAGTCGTGCTGCTCGACGAGCGGGGCAACGACGCCGGCTGCTTCGTGGAGCGGCCGCTCGCGCTTCAGGCCTGGACCCAGATCGAGAAGCCGCGCTTGCCGGAGCGGGAGTGGCTCGACCGCAAGTACAAGTGGTACCGGGATGATGCGGGTCGCGAGACCGTCCGGGAGATCGTGACCCTGCTCGAGTCCGCCGCGGTCGGGACCCCCCGCTGCCAACGGCCCGGCGCTTCGCGCCCTACCGGATTCTGAGCTTGAGGTTCGAGATCGCCGCCCCGTCGAGCTCCACCGGCAGGGTGAACCGCAGCGGCTCAGCCTGTGCCGCGAGGCGTTGGGCGGTGGCTTGGTCGAGCCGAAGCTCGTATTCGCCGGGCCGCACGCCGATCGCGTAGAAGAACCCGTCGCCGAAGGTCAGGATCCGCCGCTCCTTCCCCGTCTTGCGGTGTCGGAGCACGACCAGGACTCCAGCCGCAGGGACCTCTCCCGTCACGGCCTCGCGCACCACCTGCCCTTCAATGACACCTCCCGGAAGGATCGGGACATCCAGCACCCGGAACCGGTTCGGGTTCGGCTCGACGAGCACGGCGCCGTAGGCCGGAATCCAGAGGGGCGTGGGCAGGCTGGTGGTGTCGACGGCAACGTAGGTGGCCTCGTAGGGCGTGACGTCCCAGATCCGGTACTCCCCGTGCCGGTTCGTCGCCGTGGAGCCGATGCCGACCTGAAGCCGGACACCCGGGATTACCGGCTCCTCCGCTCCGCGCGCGCCGTCGTCATTGAGGTCGAGAAAGACGTACCCTGACAGTCCCGCCCGCTGCAGGGAGGGACCCGGGGCGAAGGCCAGAGCGCCGTGCTCGCGATCGTAAATGGCGGACCCCTGCAGGTAATGGCTCGTCGTGGTCCGTGCGTTGGACGGAGAGGTGATTGTCGAGTAGGCCCGCAGGCTCGGCAGCTCGGCGGCGAGCAGGGCGGAAACCGTGGCGCCTCTGGTGTGGCGCTGCCAGACGGAGCCGACCTCGAACCGGAGTCCGTTCGCGATGCGCCGGCCGAGGAACACGGATCCCGATTCCGTCTCGAGGCTGGGCGTGGCTTCGAACGTCGCGCGTGCCGTGACCTGGCCAAGTCCAGGGCCGAGCGCGCGCATCGGCAGGAGGATGGAATTGAGGACCAGCGTCGTGCGGGTGGTAGCCGGGGCCCCGAGATGCTCCCGCTGCACCCGAACCGAGGGCAGGACGCGCAGCGCATCGAACTGAACCGAGCCGCCCAGCCGCGCGCTGGTGATCGTGCCGCGGTCCTCTCGGACCCGGTCGACGACGCCATCGAGAAAGAGCGAGCCCAGCCGCGGAAACGGCCGATAGAACCCGGTCAGCGTGATTTGATCCTTGCGTCCGCCGGGCGTGAGGAGCGGCTGGTCCAGCCCCCTGGCGAAGCGGGTAACCTCCGCGGAGAACTGGAAGTCGATCGTCGGCTCATAGCGCACGGCACCCCGGACCACGGCATCGCTGACCAGCTCGGCATGCACGCCGATGGCGTTCCCGATGCTGCCGGTCGCGCCCAGATAGGGATGAAAGAGGTTGTCCCGGTCCCGCCGCCAGAACTGCTCGATGCCGGCCTGCAGCGTCCAGCGGGTGGAGAGACCATAGCGCAGGTCGGCATTGGCCGTCGCCTGGCACACCGCGACCCGGCACTCCCCGGCCGATACGCCGTACTCGAAACGGCCGGCGGCGAGGATGTCGGTGCTCACCCGGTAGGTGCGGTTGAACTGGCGGACTTCGCCGAATGGGCCATAGGCCACGAAGTCGATCGGATTCTCCCCGTATTGCAGGGGGACGTCGATCGTGAACGTCCCGAGCGGGTTCACGGAGTCGAAGGCGATGAGCCTGCCGCCCCGGTAGGCTTCGATCTGCCAGCCCGGCCCCAGCGCCCCCGAGTAGGGCAGGTCGCCGAGGATCGCCGGCCGGAGGTACGGCGCATTGGTGACGGCCGCGCCGCGCAGAGCGCGAAAGCGCGGCCCGGTGGTCAGGCCATCGCCCAGGCGCAGCTGGGTGAGCCAGCGGCTCCGGCGCCAGACCCCGTTCCAGGAGGCATCCATCCGGGTCCGTCCGTCGCGGATGGCGCCTTCGCTCTGGATCAGCGCCTGGAGAGAGCCGCCGAGCATGTCGACCCCTGCCCCGACCTGATAGGCCCCGCCACCCAGCGCGTCGTTGCTCGGCGCGAGGAGGCTGTAGTCGAAGACCATGCCGTCGGCATAGGGTCGCTCGAGCGGGTAGAGCAGCTCCGGCCGACGCATGGCGCCTTGCGGAGTCAGCCGGGCGGCGGCCAGGCCTTCCCGGGCGATCCGGCGGGCCACCGGCAGCGCGTTGGGCTCGACGATCGTGACGGTGAGGTCGCGCCAGTTGACGTCCCACTGCACGCCCAGGATGCGGGTTAGGATCACGGTGCTCAGAAACACCTCGCCGTCCCGGACCACCAGCTCCTGCGGAAAGACCTTGCGCTTGTCGCCGTCGATCGTCAGCTCGCGCTCGCGGGGGCGGATCGACAGGCGCACGTTACCGGGCTGGAGCACGGCGGTGAGCCCGCCCTCCGCGAGCGGCTCGACCCGGATCTCCGAGAGGTCGAACAGCTGATTGAGGGGGATCAGGGCGGCTTCCGCGTAGCGGAACGCCGGCACCGTTCTCGAGGTGATCCGCCCCAGCTGCAAGGAGACGAGGTACGGCTCGGGCACGGTGTCCCGCGCCGCCGCCGGCGGGGCGGCCTGGAGCGGAAGCGCGGTGAGGAGGGCGAGGAGCACGCCCGTCATTGCACCACGATGGAAACGGATGCCCGGACCGGCGGCGACCGCAGCAGCTGCTCGGGCGGGATGTCGGCGCGCTCGGGCGCCACCTCCACCTGGAGTGTGTACTCTCCTGGCGGGAGGCCCTCGCGCGACAGGCTGAAACGGGGATCGATGTCGTAGTACACCGCGATCGGGGTGCTGAAGGATTGCACCTCGCGATTGTTCCGGTCGCGGAGGGAACCTCGCACGGTACCGATGTACGCCGCGTTTCCCGAGCGTCTGAGCCGCAGTCGCACACCGATCGAGTCGGGCTCCAGCGTGGCGCGCACGTCGCTGAGCTCCAGGCCGGAAGACACCGGACCCTTGCGGTAATACACCGGAATGATGGTGCGAACCTCGAGATTCAGGCGCATCTGAATGCCCTGCGTGGTGTCGATCCCGGTCACCGGGATCTGTCCCTCCTTGGCGCGGATCTCGAGCCGGGCCCAGTACTCGCCGTCGGGTGTTTGTGCCGGAGGCCTTCCCAGCAGGCGGATGGTCTGCTTGGTCAGAGGCGGGATCAGCACGCGACGGGGCAGCACCTGAATCCACCCGCTGGCCGAGGGATCGTCCTTCCCGGGCGTCTCGATCACCCGCAGCTCGAGCTGCCCCTGGGCGGTGGTGACCGGATAGCCGTACAGGGTGAGAAGCTCGACCTCGACCGGGCGGGCTTCGGGGTTGTAGAGCTCGACGAACCCGCCCCGGGTCCGGTGGTCGATGAAGATCGAATGCGGGGCGACCAGGATTCCCTGCGCGGCCAGCCATCCGGGCACGAGGGTGAGCCACAGGAAAAGTCCGAGGGCGCGCATCAGTTCAGGATTCTCATCTCGAGGATGACCGTGTTGGCGTAAGGCCCGCTGGCCTGCGCGGCTCCGGGCGACACCCGTCCGCCCAGGCGCACAATGGCAGTCGTCGTGCCAGAAAACGTGAAGTTGTGGTGTGTGCTGGGATTGAAGAACCCGGGCGACCCGGCCGGCGCCTGCACGAACGCGTCGTTGCTGCCGAAGGTGTACAGCATCGTCGCCGAACCCGGCCCGATCAGGTTGTTGGGCTCGGTGATGCGCAGCTGCACCTTGGTTCCGGCGGGCGCGGTGATCGTCCACTGGCCGCTCTTGATGGGGTCCGCGGGAGCAACCGTCGCCGGAATGCCGCGGGTGACCGCCCCGAACTGAAGATCGCGATTCGCGGTGACGCCGGCCTGGGCGACGACAGGCCGGCCCGCCCCGAGAGTGAGGAGAAGCAGGCCGGCCAGCGCGCGGTGAACCGCGCCGCAAGACACGAGGGCTCGCGGGATCCGGAGGATGCTGTAAGATAGCACAGCGCCTTCCGTGTTCCGCGAGCCCGTCGGGTCCGACGCTGCGTGGTTAGAGGTACGAGAGCGTCATGGTGACGTTCGCCGAATAGGCGCCGGCTGCCTGCGCTGCTCCAGGCGATACCGTGGCCCCGACGAACACGTAGAGCAGGCCGCCAGCGCTGAAGCTGCCGTTGGTGCTGCCGCCCATGTTCGCGGCGGCACAACCCGCGCTCGCGTCATTGGCGGTGTTCCAGCAACCGGTCCAGCCCGCGATGGGCAGGTTGTCGCCGCCGCTCGCAAGGTCGGTGGGGAGGGTGAAGGTGATCTGCACACCGGCGGCCGCGGCACCGGTCGCGTCGAACCGGCCCGAGGTCGCGTCGGTCAGGGCGACGGTCTTGTTGACCCCCGGCGTGACGTTGCCGAAGTCCAGGGCGCGCCCCTGGGCCACGGAGATCGAGGCGAGCACGTTGGCGGTCGCCTGGATGTTCCCGCTCTGGGCCTGAGCGGTCGAAGCTGCCAGGCTTAAGAACGCTACCGATACTGCCGATACCTTAATCCACGTACGCATAATGCCCTTCCCCCGTCTGGTGAGAGTCTCGTAGCTGGGACGATTGGAAACTGGGACGGGGAGTTCGTCGCTCCCCACCGGCAGATGGGGGAGGGCAATGCGCGTGCCAGAAGCTTTGGACTGTACAAAAAACCTTCGTAAGGTATGGCTCAAACGCGTTGTAGTCGTTGTATTTGAACGGGTTGCCTTATTTGGCCATTCGTCAAGTTATTAAGCAACGATGCAGCAGGAAGGCCGGTGGCTCGTGGGCTCGATTATCGGCCAAAGCAGAGGTGCTTGCCGAAGGCGGTGCCTGGTACTGGGAGCCTTCGCCCTGGCTACGGCCGCCTTCTCTCGCCCCGCCTCAGCCCAGGCCCGCGGTACGATGACCGCTCGAGCCCAGGTGGTATCGGCGGCCCCCGGTCGTGCCGGGAGGGACCGCGCTACGGAGCTCTTCAGATCGCGACGTCCGGCCCCCGACGGTACCACGCGAGCCGAGACGCCGCTTGCCGTTGTGACGCTTCGCTGGGAGCAGCACCAGGGTGGGTCGAGCGCAGGACGCGACAGCGTGGCCGGGTCGGAACGGCCACGATTGGTGGCGTCTATCCATTTCTTGAGGAATTAGGACTGCGGGCCCTCGGCATGGCTTTCCCGGTCTACTGATAAACCACCGATAACGTGATAGTGGCGGTGTAGAGCCCGGGCTGCTGTCCCGCCGGGGCCGAAGCCGTCGCGCCCAGGAACAGGAACTTCTGGCCGCCACCCCCGGTGAGGGGGACGGCGAGGCCGGGCGTGGTCGGATCGAACGCCGTCCCGCCGTTCCCGGCACTGGTATGTTGCCGACCGGTCCAGCTTCCTATCGGAAAGCTCTGAGCTCCATTCGTGAGTAAGGTCGGCAGGGCAAACGTGGCCAGCGCGGTCGCGCCGGAAGCCCCACGCACCCTGAATCGGCCGGAGGTATTGCCGGTGGCCGTGACGGTGCTGGGCACGCCGCCCGTAATGGTACCGAAGTCGAGGTCACGCGTGCCTGTGACCTCGAGAGCGACGAGGGTAGTCGCCTGCACCGACATCGCCCCGCTGAACCCCTGGGTGGACGCCGAGTCTACCGCCGCGCTCGCCAGGAGCACCGCGGTGAGGAACCCGGTCCTACCCACCACTCCTGCCCGCCTCATCGGTACCTTTCGTCGCACGACCCCAGGGCAGGGATCGGAAAGCAATCACCGTGCCGCTATGCAGAACGATTCAGATCCGTCCGATTCTTGTACTAACTACCTTGGCCTTGCGCTGTAATCATTTGTTCAGCAATACTTTAACAGCAACCAGAGCGAGCGCTGATGACGCGTTTCGCGATATTCCATCCTCTCCAACCGGAGGATCGGGGCTGCGCTGACCTACGGGGCTGGTCAGTAGAGCGACGAGGGCTATGTTCCCGGCCGCTATGCACCCTACGCGCGACCATCACCTTCCTCCCGATCCCGTCGCCTACCGGCGAGCCGAGCATCCGCGCGGCCGCATCATCGTCATCGCGCCCACCCGCGCCGCGTGCGAGACCATCGAGCTGGCGCTCGGGCTCGATATCGAGACCGTCATTCAGCGAAAGCATGGCCCGCAGCTCTGGGAATGGGCGAGCGCCGGCATTCCCTTCGGGGTCGTCGCCGGGACCGGGACCGGAAAGACGCTGTCGATCAGGCCGATTGCGCAGGCCCTGCTTCAGGAAACGCTCCGATACGGGGTCGTCAACCGGGAGCGCGAGGCCACCCCCGAGACCCCGAGCTGGAATGTGGTGATCGTCACAACCGGCATCGCGCGTCGGTGGTTCCAGGATGATCTCATCACCGGCGGCGACACCCTGATCGTCGACGAGATCCACCAAACCTCGGCGGAGCTCGAGCTCTGCCTGGCGCTCGGCAAGCGCGCGGGATGCCGCTATGTCTGGCTCTCCGCGACGGTGGATCCGACGTTCTACGCGAAGTACCTGGGGAGCCGGGAGGTGCTCGAGACCAGCGCCTTCGATCCTGCCTTGCGCGCCAAGGTAAAAGTGGTGTCCAAGCAGGTGGAGGAGTTTCTCGACGAGCGATTCCTGCGTCACGCGGTGCGCGAGCGCCGCGGCGTCGCGGTCTTCGTACCGACGCGGGCGGAGGTCGAGCGTCTCGCGGGCGAGGTCGGAGAGCGCTGGCCGCGCTTGAGCACCGCCTTTTATCATGGCGGTGAGCCCATTCGGGTGATCCGTCCGTTCCTCGAGGGTCAGGTCAAGAAGCCGTTCCTCCTTGCGATGACCGCCGCGGGCCAGTCCGCGCTCAACATTCCAGGGCTCGACACCGTCGTCATATACGATGCGCGCTACGGCAACGTGGTGGAGCGGGGACGGAACGTCCTGCATCGGATGTACCTCGGCGCCAACGAGATCCTCCAGATGGCCGGCCGAGTGCATGGCCGAGTGCCGAACGGCGAAGTCACCATCCTCTCCGACCGGCCGCTCGAGTTCGAATCGCTGCGACCGACGCCCCCGGAGTTCCAGCTCGCGGGTGATGCCGAGCGGGTAGCCATGACCTGCGCGGCACTCGGCGTGGACGCGACCGATCTCGACCTGCCGGTGCCGCTGGATCGCATCGCCTACCGCCGCGCCGTCGAGCTGCTGACCCGGCGCGGGCTCGTCAAGGACGGACGCCTGACGGAGTACGGCCGGGAAGTGGAAGCGATGCCGGTGGAGCGTCCCTGGGCCGAGCTATTGGTGTCGGCGGAGCCGGAGGTGGTGCCCCTGGTGGCGGTGTCGGCCAACATCGAGTCCCTCCACCGGATGAGCCGGGAGGAGCGCGACCTGCACGGCGTGCTGGTCCAGGGAAGCGACCATCTCACGGCCTACAATCTCTACGCCGAGGCGGTGAACAAGTTCGGCTACGTCGGGGAGGTGTACGGGCTGCCTCGCCATCTCTTCCCGGAAGACCTCGACGACTGGGCCCAGGGCCGCGGGGTTCTCGTCAAGGCGATCGAAGACGCGGCGATGGGCACGGCCTCGGTTTACCGATCGCTGGAGCTCCCGTTGCCTGCCCGGCTGCCCTACGCGGGACGCGAGCTTCGCCAGCGGTTCATCGACCTTCTGGCCAGAGTTCATCCGTTCGAGGTGGTCATCGATGAAAGCACTGCGGACGGGCAGCCGGTACGGGTCGGAAAGACCTCAGTGGCCGGGAGCTGGGGCGCGGTGACCGGCACCGTTCGCTGGTTCGCGGACCGGTTCGGCATTCCGCGGGCGTCGGTCGAAGGTACGACCATTCCGTACGACCTGATCGGGCGCTATTCCGAAACCAGCGCGCCCGAGGTCGTGATCTCCGGGCCCCGGAAACACCAGCAGCTCGCGGTGTCCTGGCGTCGCAGCTATGCGGGATTTGAGTTGGACACGGAGATCCGGCCCATCGAGGGGAGCATTCCGGAGGAGCTGCTCGAGCAGGCAAAGGCATTTCTCGCGCGCGCGTTGCTGGACGGAGAGACCATCCATCCCGATCAGGCGCGCCTCCGCAAGGCAGCCGCAGCGCTTCACGAGTGGTGGCGGCGCTCGGGCGGGCTGCTCGCTGCCGCGTCGATGCCGGCGCTTACCGAGCGCCTGCGCGATCAGATGAGCGGGGTCCGGAGCTGGAAGGATTTTCTGCGCACCCCGTTCACCCTCGATGCTGAGGCCCTGGTCGCAGAGGGCGAGCGTCATCGCCTCGAGGCGCTGCCCGGGATGATTCGCCTCTTCGGCGATGCGGTTCCGCTGGAGTACGATGTCGTCAACGGCGCGGGCATCGTGCGGCTCAAGCTCCGGGAAGGCCAGGCCAGACGGCTATCCCCGGATGCGCTGCCGGGGTTCGATCGTCCGCTGCGCTTCGCGGTGGTCCGGGGCGGCGAAGCACCCCTGCAGGCCGACACGATTCCGGAGCTGATCGACCTGCTCCGGCGGGCGAGGCAAGGACGCCCGCACCGCTCCCAGCAGCGGGGTGCCCGGCGTCCCCGCCGTGGAGGCCGACGCCGGTGAGGGTGGTGTGGCGTGATCTCGGCTCGCCGCGTAGGTTCCCTCTTCCATGACTTCCAACCCGCCGATTCCTGACCGCATCCCGCTGGATTCCATTCGACAGGCCCGCCAGCGCATCAAGGATGCGACGATCCGCACTCCGCTCCTCCGGCTGCCCTTCGAAGGCCCCCGGGAAATCTGGCTCAAGCTCGAGACATTGCAGCCCGTCGGGTCATTCAAGATCCGGGGCGCGCGGAACGCGGTCGCGGCGCTCGACAAGCAGGCGCTGGAGAAGGGGATTCTCACCGCGAGCGCGGGCAACATGGCGCTCGGCCTCGCGTGGTGCGCGAGGGAGGGGAACATCCCCTTCGCCAGCGTCGTGCCGGATCACGCGCCCGTGGCGAAGCTGGCCGCGCTGGAACGGCTGGGCGCCCGCATCCTCCCGGTCCCGTTCGAGCGCTGGTGGCAGGTGCTCGAGGAGCGACGCTTCGAAGCGGAATCAGGCACATTCATTCATCCGGTCGCCGACGTCGACGTGATGGCCGGCAATGGAACCATTGCGCTCGAAATCCTCGAAGACCTCCCGGACGTGGAGAAAGTGCTGGTGCCGTTCGGTGGGGGCGGGCTCGCCTGCGGGATCTCGAGCGCGCTGAAGGCGCTCGGACCGGGGACCCGGGTGATCGGGTGCGAAGTAGAAACGGCGGCCCCGCTCAGCGCATCGCTCGAGGCCGGCTCGCCCCAGACGGTGCCGTATACGCCCAGCTTTGTCGACGGCATCGGCTCGTCGAGGCTGCTGCCCGCGATGTGGCCTGCCATCCAGGGGCTCGTGGAAGGGGCGGTCGTGGTTTCCCTCGAGGAGACCGCGGACGCGATCCGAACGCTGGTCGAGCGCATCCGGGTGGTGGCCGAAGGTGCCGGGGCGGTTCCGGTGGCGGCCGCCCTCTCAGGGCGTGCCGGCGGAGGCACGATGTGTTGCGTGGTGTCCGGCGGGAATATCGACCCGTCGCGGCTGGCGGCGATTCTCACCAAGGCGCCGGGAGCCCTGCAGTAACGGCGCTGGGACGGGCGGCTTACCTGGCGGTCCGCTCGGGTTTTCCGCCGGGCTTCCATTCCGGCTTGACGCCGTCGGCGAGGAGTCGCGTGGCGCGCGCGGTCGCTCGGATCACCTCGGTCATGTGCGCCGCATCGACCTTGTCGGTCTCGTCGCTCGGCCGGTGATAATCCGCATGCAGGTTGAAGCTCGACAGGGTGTGGGCCACCACGCCGCGGAGCGCGAGCTGGTAGTTGTCACTCCGCTGGAAGAAATTCTGGGCCGGGCGGGGATCGGCCACGAGAGGGATGCCCTGGGCGGAGAGCAGGTCTCCCATCGTCGAGCGCTCGTAGCCGGTGAGCCACGCCTTGCCGAAGCCACCGGCCAGCGAGTCCGGCCGACCGATCATCTCGATCTCGAGATTCGCGATCATTTCGCCGAGCGGCCGGGGCGGATGATCGACGAACCATCGCGCGCCGAGCAGGCCTGATTCCTCGGCCGTCATGGCCGCGAAGTAAATCGTGCGTCTGGGCCGCGGCCCGCGGGAGACGATCTCGGCCGTTTTGAGGGTCGCGACGACGCCCGACGCATCGTCGTCGGCGCCGTTGTATACCGAGTCACCGGCCACCGCGGGGCCAATTCCTACATGGTCGTAGTGAGCGTCGACCAGAATGTGCTCGCCGGCGAGCGACGGGTCGCTTCCGGGCATCCGGCCGACCAGGTTCGCCGCCCAGATGCGCCGTTCGGATGGAATGGTATCCAGCGCGGCGAAGCTGGCTGCCAGCATCCGGCGGCGCTGACCGTCCGGCCGCACGCCCCAGTACATCGGGACCCGCTGGTAGAAGCCACTGTCTCCCGCCGGCTGCAGACCCAGTCGGCGCATCTCGCGCTCGATGAGCATCGCGGCGCGCAGCGCGCCCGGCTCTCCCACCCGGCGGCCCGCCATGGAGTCGTCCGCGAGCTGGGACAGCAGGGCCAGCACCTCAGTCGTGGATACGCTCCCCAGCGCGACCGGCCCGGGACCGTAACCGCCTCCGCAGGCGGCGATCAGTGTGGCCAGGGCCACGGCGGCACATCGGCGCGAGATCGTCATGCCGAAGTGTATCACGGCCGCGCCGATTCCGTGCCGCCGCCCGTCACGTGCCGACTGTGCCCTCCGCCGATCTGCGCGCATGCTCAGCCGACCAGGTCCCTGGTGACGGATTGCAGGGTCGGCGTACCGCTCAGGGCCATCGCACTGTCGAGCTCGGCCTTGAGAATCTCGAGCGCGTGCCTGACGCCGGCTTCACCGGAAAGCGACAGGGCCCACAGGAGCGGGCGGCCGACCATGACGGCGCGCGCGCCGAGTGCCAGCGCCTTCACGATGTCGGTCCCGCGACGGATGCCCCCGTCAACCATCACGATCAGCTCGGCACCCACCGCATCGGCCACGTCCGGGAGGGCCCGAAGGGACGCGATCGCCCCGTCGAGCTGTCGGCCGCCATGGTTCGAGACGATGACGCCGGCTGCGCCGCAGGCGGCTGCCTTGCGGGCATCGTCGGCACGCACGATGCCTTTGACCAGCAGCGGCATCGGAGCGACGCCCCGAAGCCAGTCGAGGTCGTTCCAGGTCAGCGAGGGCTCGCGCACGCCGCCGACGAACGCCGCCAGGGCGGAGCCGTCGGCTCCGAGCAGCGCGTCGCTCGCTCCGATCACGAAATTCGCGGCGCGCAGCTCTCCGGCGAGGCGGAACTGGTTGCGGATGTCGCGCTCGCGCCGGCCGATTTCGGGGACATCGACGGTGAGCACCAGGGCCTGATACCCCGCGGCGTGTGCACGCCGGACCAGTTCCTTCGTGATGCCGCGATCGCGGTGAACATAGAGCTGGAACCAGCGCGGTCCCGGGCCCACCGCGCACACCTCCTCCAGCGCGACGGTGGAGAAGGTGCTCACGGTCATCGGGAGCCCGGCGGCGGCGGCCCCGCGGGCCATCGCGCATTCCCCGTCCGGGTGCGCGAGCCGCTGGAATGCCATCGGCGCAACGACGATCGGCGCCGGGATCCGCGTGCCGAACAGCTCGACGGACGCGTCGCGCCGGCTTACGTCGACGAGCACGCGATAGCGGAGCTCCAGCGCCTCGAATGCCTTGCGGTTCGCGTGCAGCGTGATCTCGTCCTCGGCGCCGCCGGCGAAGTAGTCCCACGTCGCGGGCGGCAGATGCTCCCGGGCCAGCGCCTCGACCTCGTGCAGGTTGAGGAACGCGGGAGCGGTCATCGCGCCGGCACAGGCGCCGGCGCGACGACGGCAGCGGTGACCAGCCGCATGAACTCATTGAGCCGGTTGCCGGCAAGCCAGCGGGTCACCACGACGAGATCGTGCTCGGGATCGATCCAGATGGCGTTCCCGCCCGCGCCGAGGGCGAAGTAACTCCTTCGCGACGCGGCGGCGAATTGCTGGCCGTCGGTGTTGAGCCACCACATGAATCCGTAGACCGGCCGCAGCGGCGTGGGCGTGGTGGCCTGCTCGATCCAGCGCTCCGAAACGAGCTGCTTCCCGTTCCAGTTTCCGCGCCGGAGCATCAGGTACCCGAACCGGGCGTGGTCGCGCGTGTTGGCCCAGACGCCTCCGCCCCAGTGCCCTCCGCCGCTCACCGACTGCATCCGCTGGCCGTCGATGTCCACGAACGCGTTCCGGTACCCGTGCCACACCCAGGTGTCGGTCGCGCCGATCGGATCCATGATCTCGCGCTCGAGCACTTCGGGGAGCGACTGCCTGAAGAGCCGGAGCAGTGAGAGCGCCAGCCGATTCACGCGCACGTCGTTGTATTCCCAGAAGGTGCCCGGCGCATTGAGCGTCCGGTCGCGGCCACGGCGCCGGTCGGCCACGTCGGGTTTGTCCCAGAGCGTGCCTTCCCACTCGCTCGTCTGGGTCA
>Ga0268386_10001862_pt1 | contig 14724 bp, 16 predicted proteins | sample RVTome_15_FD_200260 | JGI IMG/M metagenome (GOLD analysis project Ga0268386, IMG submission 200260) | Soil microbial communities from uranium-contaminated site in the Upper Colorado River Basin, Wyoming, United States - RVT150D86... ...
TCCTGAGCCTTTTCCACGTTCTCGCGGGTACGAACGTCCACTTCGCGGGTGACTGGGTCCGGTACTTCCTCACGAGGGCGGAGGAGGGGGCGCGGGTTCCGATCCGCGTCGATGCTTTCGGGATCGCAAACCACCTGGGCCTGTTTGCGACGATCGTCGTGGTCCTCCTTCTGGTAATCTCGAACAATGCGGCGATGCGAAAGATGGGCGGTGTGAGATGGAAGGCCGCTCAGCGAGCTACATACGCGCTGTTCATCCTCACTGGCGCCCACGGCGTCCTTTATCAGGTCCTATCCGAACGCAGGATCGAGGGTGTGATCCTATTGTGGCTGGCGCTGGTGACGGTGACACTGGCGCAGGTCGCCGGCTTCCGGCGAGTCCGAGTCGGACGAGCGGACACGGAGTAGACCCGCCGAGTGGGCCTCCAGGCGGCTGGTTCTCGTGGATCGTGATCAACTCGTCGCGTAGATGCGCACCAGCCTCCTGCCAACGCGCTTTCGCGCCTGGCGCGCCGTTCCATCGCGCCTCGCGAAACTCATGGCAGCGCCATATCCAGGACAGTCGACCTCTCGAGCTACGGTAGCTCAGGGTCGGGCACAGGGGTACCCACCTCTGCGCCGGTCAACAACCTGAGACCGTCCGGGTACACTGGTCCGCTCAACAAACATCGCATGATCTGGGTGTCTGTGACGCTCCAAAGTCGTTCCTGGTTTTCGAACGGATCGATACCTGAGTCCCATCCGCACGGGTAGTTGAAGGCTCCCACGAACTGGACGGTCAGGGAGAAGATCGCCGCCGCGACGAGCGCGCGTCGAGCCGGGCGCGACTCGATGATCGGACGGATGCCCAGGGTTAGAAGGAGCGCGAAGAAGGGGAGCGCGTCGATCAGATGGCGATACCCCCACGCGTGGTGACCATGCCAATACCGCCAAGACGAGTACAGGACGATCAGGGACACGAGGGCGGCGAAGGAGTACAAGGGCAGCGTCTCTCTGCGGTCGCGCAGCGACGCCCGGACTCCGGGAAGCACAAACAGGAGGACTGGCGAGAAGACGAACAGGCCTCGCGAGGGGCTGATCATCAGGCCAGCCAGCGCAGCCAGGCTAGGCGCTCCCACGGTGCCGCCCACCGAAGTCGCGGCGTAGCCACCGAGCAGCGTATCGTACCAGTAGAGATTGTGGGCGAAGAGCGCAGTTGCGACGACGATCGGCGCGGCCGCGAATATGTGGAGACGGCGTGGCCGCGAATGCAGGACGTAAAGACTCATCACCACGGCCGGCACCGCATTGGGGGGGCGTGCGGCCACCGCGAGCGCGAAGAAGAGGCCCGCGAGCGCGAGCCAGCGGCTCTCGTCCGGCCGTGCCTCCCGGACCCTGACCAGAGCGTAGAGCGCGAACACGAGGAAGGGTTGGCTGACTGCCACTTGCCAGAGACCTTGACTCGACACGGCCCACGTGCTCGTGCAGAAACCATAGATGACCGCCACCCAGACACCCTCCCGCGGCCCGGTCAGCCGTCTCGCCATGAGGTACACCACCCCCACGGACAGGGCCGCCAGTAGCGAGGCGCTGATCTTGGCCAAGAGGGTTGCGAGAAGAAGTACGCGGTCTTCGTCCCGAAGGAGGCCCAACACCGCTGCCGGAGCGTAGACCGGAGTGACGAGAATGCCGGCCGCGGCGGGGAACGTGGGCATGTAGTGCCCTCGACGATACTGCACCCAATACGGAGTCCGTTCCGGCATCGGAGCGTCGTCGCGGACGACGGGGCTCGTGGGGTACTCTCCCGAATAGAAGAAGCCGAACTCGTCGAGATTGAGGTCGCCAGAGCCGAGTAGACTCACCGGGATCATCCGGGTGGCCATCGTATCATAGCTGGAGATCTCGCGCAGATTCGCGTTGTACAGGCTGAAGGCGAGAACGAAGAGAGTGAGGGCCGGGTACCGGCCGACGAGTCCCACTCCACCGTTCGACGGGACCGAAGGCATCACAACGAGAGTCGCTTGAAGATCGGTTCCGGGATCGCCCGGATCGCCGCCATGATCGGCCTCCAGAACCACGGTGAATAGACGACGTGCTTCTGGCGTTCGACACCCCGGATCACATCACGCGCCACCCGCGCCGGCTCGACCACAAGCGGAGACTCTGGATCCAGCAGCCCCCAGGTCATTCGCGTGTTCACGAAGCCGGGTTTGACCACCGTGACGTGCACGCCCGCCTTGTGAAGACGGTTCCGCAGTCCCTGAAGGTACGTGTTGAGCGCCGCCTTCGTGGAGCCGTAAGTGAAGTTGCTCTGCCTGCCTCGATCCCCGGCTACGGACGATATGACGCAGACAAAACCGCCACGTGGAAGGGAGGGGGCGACCCGTTGGAGGATAGAAACCGTCGAGGTATAGTTCACGTCGATCATCCGGCGGCACAGATCGAACTCGTGAGCGGCCGCGTCCTCAGATGCCAGGATGCCGTGGCAGCAGACCACACCGGCGAGCCTCCCAAGGCCGACGACCTCCTCGACCAGAAGGCCATGACTGTGGAAATCGGTGGCTTCGAACGCATGCCGCGTCACGCACGTCCCGAATCGGATCTCAATGTCCCGCGCGATCGCCTCGAGCATCGACTCGTCGCGGCCGGCGAGCGCGAGGGCCTTTCCGCGGCCCGCGAGCTCCCATGCGATCGCTCGGCCGATATCCGACGTCCCTCCCGTAACCAGGACGCGCTCAGCCACGCGCAGTAAGCCCCAGGCGCCGCGCCTGTCGGGAGAGGAACCGATCGTCTGGGTCGACCCGTCGCTTCACCTCTCGGAACCGCGCAGCGCGCGGGTACATCGCGTCGAAGGTCTCCCGATCCATCATCGAGTCCTTCGCCAAGTAGAGTCGCCCGCCATGGCGAAGGACGATGCGATCCATGCTGCGGACCAGGGGCTGGAGGCGCACTCCGGAGTTGGGGATATCGAGGGCCAGGGTGTAGCCGGCTCGCGGGAAGGACAGGAGACCGGGACCCTCCGGGCCGGTCTTCTTGAACACGGTGAGGAAGGAGCCCGCCCCCGCCCCCGCGATGACCTCGAGGAGCGCGATGGTGCCCTCGCGCGACGACCTCGGCGGGAAGAGCGCCTGGTACTGGATAAAGCCCCGTTTTCCGTACACACGGTTCCAATTCGAGATGGAGTCGAGAGGGTAGAAGAACTTGTCGTAGTGTTGGACGGTTCGCTTCGGACGATTCAGCCGGTAGTAGAGTGCGTTGAACGCGGCCACAGTGAAGCGGTTCAAGGAGGACGACGGTAGATGGAAGGGCACCCCTACGGATCTCCGTGGGGCGATCCGTAGCGCTTCCCGCCGTGCCGAAGTGGTGAGCGCAGCGAGCGGGGCATGCTGCCCGCGGATCATCACGGAACGGCCGAGCGATCGACCCTTGGCGAGCGAGTCGATCCACGCGACCGAGTATTTGGCTTCGTTGTCGTCAGCTTCGAACTGCTCCAGCGCCTCGTCGAGGGATCCCGCTCGGCGCACCGTGGATTCGACATACGCGGTCTCGACCGCCAGGAGCCGGATCGTCGCCGACAAGATGAATCCTGTCAGCCCCATCCCACCGACCGTCGCCCAGAACAGCCCTGGGTTGGATTCGCGCGAGCAGGCGACTAGCCGCCCGTCGGCGGTCACGAGCTCGAATCCGTCGACGAAGCAGCTGAATGTTCCGTCAACGTGGTGGTTCTTGCCATGGATGTCGGCCGCGATCGCGCCGCCCACCGTGACGTGCTTGGTGCCTGGTGTGACCGGTGGGAGGAAGCCGCGGGGGAGAAACGTCTCGACTATCTCCGCGATGCTGACCCCCGCCTCGCACACGAGTACGCCCGCCGTCGGATCGAAGGCGAGAATCCGGTTCAGCCGGGCGTACGAGACGACGAGGCCGTCCGGTTCCACCGCAGAGTCACCGTAGCTGCGCCCGAGACCGCGCGCGATGACCGGACTCGCAGGACCGTCGGCAAGCAGGCCGCGGATCTCGGCCGCGGAGCCCGGGCGCACCACGTCGCACTCGGCGGGATCCAAGCGGCCCCATCCACTGAGAACCCGTCGCGCGGTCGGAAGCACGAATCGGTCCTAAAAGCCCACCGACGCCGTCGCGCCGAGCACACCCGTCAGCAGGATGACGAGGAGACTGACCCGGTCCTTGAGCACAAAGAGCAGCGGATCCTCATGTACATCCCCTCGCCTCGCCAGGAACCAGATCCGGGCGAACCAGTACATGAGCAACGGGCACACGAGCCAGAGGACCTCCGGCCGAGCGTAGAGAGCGCGCACCGTCTCGCTATTCAGGTAGAGCGCCAGCACGAGGACGGCCATGAAGCCACTCGTGGCGCCGAAGACCCCGACCGACTGGAGGTCGTTGGACATGTAACCGCGCCCATCGAGCCACTCCGAGAGCTCATCGGTCTGCATGAGCTCAACGTACCGCTTCACGAACGCGAGCGAGGTGAAAGCGAACGCCGACATCGCCAGCAGCCATTCCGAGACCGGGACTCCGACTGCGGCACCGCCAGCGAGAATCCGCCAGGTGTACAGACCGGCGAGGAGGAGGACGTCGATCAGGAGCTTCCGCTTGAGCCACGTGGAGTACAGGAGACTGAGGAAGAAGTACCCCAGCAGCATCGCCGTGAACGGGCCGGGCAGCCAGATCAGGCTTGCCGAGATGGAGGACCCGAGCAGCACGGTCACGATGAGTGGAGCGTAGTGCACGGGGAGCATGCCACTCGCCATGGAGCGATGCCGCTTTGTGTCGTGCCGCCGATCCGTCTCGATGTCGACAGCATCGTTGATGATATACACGGACGAGGCGACGAGGCTGAACGTCGCGACGGCTAGCGACAGGGTCAGCACGACGTCGACGGTCGGCTCCACTTGCGCCAGCAGCGCCGGCATCAGAATGAGGACGTTCTTGAGCCACTGGTGGGGGCGTAGCGCTGAGATCAGCGCCCGGCCCGTCGACGGACGCCGGCCCACGACGACGACATCGTCACACACGCGGCGGACGCGCCTCACCAATCGGCGATTCCCGGCGATCACGCCGGCGCGAGACGCACGAGCGAAGATCGGGAGGTCGGCCCGGGAATCGCCGACGTATTCGAATCCGACACCGCCGGCATCCTCCTCGATCCGAGCCAGCTTCGCGTCGCTCTCGAGGTTCAAGCCGTCCGTCGTCGCGAGGACGTCGTCGAACAGCCCGAGGTGCTCGGCAATCGGCCGCGCCCAAGCTTCGTGGCACGCCGTCGCCAGCACGACCCTTCGGCCCTTTCCCCGGGCCTCGCGGATCCGCTCGAGGACAGCGCCCCGATACGGCAGTGTAGTGACGTCCGGTAGCCGCCTGGAGGCCAACCAGGCCTTCAGGCGGGCCCGGCCGCCTCGAAGCTTTACCAACATCGGCACGATCGTGACGGGCGAACGGCCAAGCTCGAGTAGCATCATCTCGACGAGTGTATCACCGCGCACGAGACAGCCGTCGAGGTCGACGTAGAGGGGCATCCCCTCGGGGTCGGTCCGACCCAGCGCATCGTTCATGCTGGCGACGGGTCGCCGGTGAGCGTCAAGACCGTGGGATTTTCACGAATGGTCACCGATACCGCGAAGCCCTGCTCATCTCGCATGAGTCACCGAATCCGTCAGTCACGTGGGAATGGACTTGACCAGGAAGCAGATCAAGTTCCCCTCCGGTGGCCAAGGGTCTCTTCGAGTCCCGAGTCATCGCCGCCCCGAACAAGCTCGACGTCTCAATATCCTTGGTCACCACCTTCCGGCGCCACCCGAACGGTCGAGGAGGCCACGGGGAACCGTTCGGCCGCCCCAAGTCCAGTTCGCGAGCCCGATCGTGTCGAACCTGAAGGGAATGGTGCCGCTCGCTTCGTCGGGCCCGAACACGCCGGCGTAGATGACGGCGTCGTACGCGTTGAGGTCGGAGACCGCGGCGGAGCTGGAGGCCGAAGGATTCGGCGACGGCGGCCGGTGCGCCGTGAGCCCCGACGGGAGGTACGTCGCCGTGGTCGCCCGGCGGGAATGACCCCCCTTCGGCCGACGGCGTAATGCCCCACTCGACGGCCCGGTCGGCCCAAGCCACGAGGGGGGATCGACCAGGGCGGGCGCCGGTCGACCCCTCGCGAAGCCACCCGCGCAGTCCTTCGGGAGGGCCCGCACGCATAAGGCCCCACCACCGGTTCCGGACCGGTGATGGGGCCCTCGTCCCCCCCTGAATCGGGAAGAAGCGCCGCCGCCGCAGCCCCCTACGGCTGGACGATCAGCGCGGCGTCGAAGGTCAGGGTCAGCGCCTGTCCATCTTCGACCGGGTTCCCGAGCGCATAGACCTGCCCCGTATCCGTCCGGATCAGGATGACGCGCCCGGCGTCGAAGGGGTCGGCCACGAGATCGGTCCCGAACGACGCGCCCGCGTAGTCGGCCTCCGTCAGATCCGCGAAGGCCACGCCGGCCAGGTGTGCGATCTCGACGGCCGCCGTCTCATTCTGACGGATGACGGATTGAGGTGTGGTCTGGGAGTTGTAGAAGACATACATGTCCCAGCCCTCCTGCGTCGGACAGAATCCGAAGCTGCACTCCGTGATCTCCCCGTCCTCGAGGTTCGGTCGGTCACGGTCGTACCGGAGGGTATAGGCCGTCGGCTCCGAATGCTCGCACTCGATCGTGAGCCCGACGGCGGCCGTCTCGTCAGGGGCCACGGAAACCGAGGCGCCCTGGACGACACAGTTGGCCGCGACGTCGCCCAGGTCGACCTGGTACGTCGCCGGGTCGAGCTCCGAGATGGTCATCTCGTCGTTCGCCCCGATCGTCCCCTGGCTCACGCCGTCCACGAGCAGCTCGTAGCTGTCGTCCTTGAAGAAGCCCGAGGTCTCGGTCGTCAACACGAGCGAGCCGGACAGCGGCGGTCTCGTGGTGCTGCTCTCTCCGCACGCGACGCTACCCATCACGAACAGGGCGACCACGGCGGGCCACGCACGGCGTGGCTCCCGGGCACCATCGCACGCGAAACTCTGCCCACCTGCGTTCATAGACATGGCGACTGCATCCCCGATTCAAGGCGAGATTACCACAACGGCCAGTATCTCGATGGCTCCCTCGGGCGCACGTGCCTTCCGAGCTCGAGGGAGAAATGCGTCCCACGAATTCACAAGGAGCATGCCAGGTCGAACGGCCTTGGATTTCGCCACTTCCGGGCAGCCGCCGGGGGTCCAGGCGGGCAAACATTGCCGGGTGCGGAACGAGGTGCCCCACCGGGCCCGGCCTTCTCTCGGGGGCCCCTCAGGGACCTGTGATCGGCTCTCCGCGGACGCCCCGCCCACCGAGCGAGCCCGTGTGCTCACCCTCGCGTAGCGTCACCACGCCGTTCACGACGACGAGCGGGATGCCGACCGGATACTGGTGCGGGTCGTCGAAGGTCGCCCGGTCGGCGACGTCGGCGGCGTCGAACGCCACGAGGTCCGCGAAGGCGCCGGGCCGCACGACGCCCCGATCCGCGATCCTCAGCTTGGTCGCGGGCATCTGCGTGACCTTGTGGATCGCCGACTCGAGCGTGAGCGCACCCGTGTCACGGACGTAGTGGCCGAGCAGACGGGGGAACGAGCCGTATCCGCGCGGATGGGGCGAGCCGCCCGAGAGCGCTCCGTACGGCGCGTACGCTCCTCCGTCCGAGCAGGTCATGCCCAGGGGGTGCGCGAGGATTTTCGCCGTGTTCTCCTCGCTCATACCGTGCCCGATCATGCCGACGCCGCCTCCGTTCGCCTCGAGCAACTGGAGGGTGAGCTCGTACGGGTCGATCGAGCGCTCCCGCGCGACGTCGCCGAGCCGCCGGCCGCGCGCCCAGGCGGTCTGGTCGTTGGCCCCCGAGATCTGGACGGAGTTCCAGTCGCCCAGAAGGGCGACCTTGTCGCGGCAGGCCTTCTCCAGGACGGCCGCGGTCTCCGGCGCGCGCAGGCGCGAGAGGAACGCGCCCGAGCCGCCCGACCGGTACGAGCTCGGGAAGAGGTTCGACAGCCCCGTGGCGTACGCGGTGTAGGGATACCGATCGAAGTGGACGTCGACGCCCTCCGAGCGTGCCCGCTCGATGAGGTCGAGCGCCGCGTCCGCCTTCCAGTAGTTGCGCTGCCCCTGCGCCTTGAGATGCGAGATCTGCACCGGCACGCCCGCGAGCCGGCCGACGTGCAGCGCCTCCTCGACGGCACCCAACAGACGATCGTCCTCGTTGCGCATGTGCGAGGCGTACGGGAGTCCCGTGCCCTCCAGGACGCTGGCGAGCTCGGCCAGCTCCGCCGCGTCCGCGAAGCCGCTCGGCGTGTACTCGAGCCCCGACGACAGGCCGACGCAGCCCCCGCGGATCTGCTCGGCCAGAAGCGCCTTCATGCGATCGACCTCGGCCAGGGTCGCCGGCCGGTCCGCGTTGCCCACGACCAGCCCGCGCAGCGCGCCGTTGCCGACCATGCTCGCGACGTTGACGGCCGGCCTCTCCCGGTCGATCCGGCCCAGGAAGCCCACCGGATCCCGGAAATCGATCTCCACGCCGTCTCGGCGGTAGCGATCGCGGGTCGACTCAAACGCGCCGTCCGACCACGGCCCGATCGACCCGCCGTCCTGCCCGACCACCTCCAGGGTCACGCCCTGTCGGATGCGACTCTCGGCCCTGTTGTTGACCAGGAGCGAGAGGTCCGCGTGCGAGTGGATGTCAATGAAGCCCGGCGCGAGGGCCAGCCCGGCGAGGTCGATCTCCTCGGAGCCGGCCGGCAGGTCGCGGCCCACGTCCGTGATGCGATCGCCGGTCACCCCCACGTCGACCTCACGGCCGGGCGCACCGGTGCCGTCAAAGACCGTCGCGCCCCGAAGCACCAGGTCGGCCCGCCGTCTCCCGTACACGAGACCCGGGGCGATGAGCGATCCGGCGCCCGCGGCGCCGGCCGCCCTCACGAACGTGCGTCTCCTCATGTCGTCGCACCTCCTCCGATCGCCTGCGGTCGCGTGTCGACAGTTGTCCGCATAGTGTCCTCCCCGACCGGGGGCCAGCAATCCCGAGCAACGCGACCGCGTCGCGTCCACGCCCCCGCCCTGCTCCCCACCCCCCGGAACAGACGTCGCGTCGGGGGTAACCCGACGGACCATGACGGAGCGCCACGAAATCCTGGTCGTAGGCGCCGGCCCATGCGGAATCGCCGTCGGCGCCGCCGCGAAGAGGGCCGGTTTGTCCTGCGTCCTCGTCGACAAGGGATGCGTCACGAGCTCCCTCCTTGACTACCCGTACTACATGACCTTCTTCAGCTCGGCGGTCATGTTGGAGGTCGGCGACGTCCCGTTCACGATCCCGGACCCGAAGCCGACACGTCGCGAGGCCCTCGCCTACTACCGGAAGGTGGTCGAGCACTGGCGTCTGGATGTCCGCCAGTACGAGGAGGTCGTCGCGATCGATGGAAGCGAGGGCGACTTCACGATCATGACGAGGCTGTCGGACGGCAGCGCCGCGACCCACACCGCGCGCGCGGTCGTGATCGCCACGGGCGGCTTCCAGGAGCCGAACCACCTCGGCGTTCCGGGTGAGGACCTCCCGAAGATCCGGCACCACTACCACGAGCCCTATCCGTTCTACGACCAGGACGTCCTGGTCGTCGGGGCCGGGAACTCGGCGGTCGAGTCGGCGCTGGAGATGTACCGCAACGGCTCCCGCGTCACGCTGGTGCACTTCCTGGACACGATCGACCGCGGCGTGAAGCCGTGGGTCGTCCCGGACATCACCAACCGACTCGAGCGTGGCGAGATCGCCGTGCATTGGCGACACAGGGTCGCGGAGATCAAGCCTCGGTCAGTGGTCCTGAAGGCGGAGGCCGACGGCGCGCTGACGGAGCTCGCGAACGACTTCGTCATCGCGATGACGGGTTGGCGTGCCGATCAGTCGCTGCTCCACGGCCTGAGCGTGGAAGTCGACCCCGAGACGAACATCCCCCGGCACGACGCCGGCACGATGCGGACCAACGTGGCCGGGGTCTACATCGCCGGCGTGATCGCGGCCGGGCACGACGCCAACAAGATCTTCATCGAGAACGGGCGGCACCACGGTGACCTCATCGTCGCGGATCGCGGAGGCTAGTTACACCCTATTTCGGGGCCCGATGACGCACGCCCACCATGCCGTCGAAGTCCGAGTCCTGCGTCCACAGCTCAGCGTCATGAGCCCTCGCTGTTGCCAGGATGATGCTATCCGCCAACGCGAGCTTCGTGTCGACGCTCAACTCGGCGGCTTCGAGCGCGAGGCGGTCATCGAGCTCGACCACAACGCCACCGCGCATGGCGGCGACAACCTCGAGGGCTTCTTCGCGTCCGATGTGCCGAAGCATGTGGCGGTAGACTTCGAACAGGCAGAGAGTCGGCACGATGAGCGGCTCGTCGCCCTCTAGCGGCTTGCGGAAGAAGGGAGCGTTGCCGCCGCCCGACAGGTACTCAATCCAGCCACTCGAGTCGACGACGTTCACAGGTCGCGGTCTGGCTCGCGCTCAAAGGGGGGCAGCTTGGGAAACCTCCCGCGGAACCGCTCGATGGGCTCAACGGGCACCAACTCGATACGCGAGCCAATAGCGAACGCCTCGACCTTCTGGCCTGGGCGAATGTTCAGCTTGTCGCGGACGTCTTTCGGGATGACCACCTGGTACTTCGGAGAGACGGTTACGACTGTCACATGTCACCTCGTATATCGATGGGCCAGTCGTAATACGATGAGGGCGAGAGTGTGTGGCGTCAAGCCCGAAGCGGATCGCGGGGGCTAGCGGTCCGCCACAGCCTACCTGCTAGCGGACGCGGTCGACCACGGTGAACCCCATGCGCGTCGGCCCCTCGCGATCGAGGCTGGCGACCGTTCGATACTCCGGCCCGCCCCCGAGAAACCCACCGCCCGCCACGGCAAACGCCTCGATGCGTCCGGGCGTGCACGACACTCCGAAGCTGAGGCTGCGACCCGCCGGGATCAGGCCCAGCACCGACTCCACCCCGCCCACGGCATAACCGGCGTCGAGCTGCTCGTCGGTCTGGTTGGTGAGGACGACCGGGCAGACGGCGGACCCGGCTCGGGCCGTCTCCGACGCCGCCGCGCCGTATGGTTCCCACGCGCTCGGGGCACCCGCGCACGCTGTAGCGCTGCACGCCGCGACGAGAACGAGCGTGACACGTGCGATTGGGTTGTCCAGCATGGAGCCTCCTCCGGCGACGCTATTCGAACGATACCCTGTGTCACGGCTCCGTGCTCCATTCGCGAGCAAATCGTTACAGATGTGTAACGGCCGGGCCGATCGCGTACTCGAAAGGGAGAGCAACCGCCGGCTCCGGCTCGTAGAGGCTCCGGTCACTCGTCCCGCGGGCCGGAATCGTGGACCTGTCGCGCGATCAGGAACCCGCGTAGCCTTCGGTGGGTTGGGTGTCGCAAGCGAGATGGATCCCGAACGGAGGCCTACCGATGCATCGAATCGGAGTCGCCCTGCTGCTCGCGATCTTCGCGGCGGGGTGCGGAGCGCAGGACGGAACGGACGCAGGCGACGCGATCGAAGCGGCGCTCGGACCAGCGGACGGCCATGACCTTCCGGCCATCGACCTCGAGCGGGTGCGGGCGGGCAACCAGGCACCGGACTTCACGCTCACCTCGCTCGCCGGGACGCCGGTTACGCTCTCCAGCTTTCGGGGGCGGCAGAACGTCGTCCTGGTCTTCTACCGGGGACACTGGTGACCGTACTGCGCCCAGCAGCTCGGTGAGCTGCACGACCTCCTGACCGACGAGCAGAGGGCCACGACCGAGATCATCGCGCTCGCGTCGGACGATCCGGCGGATCTACAGCGGATGGTGGACCGCGTCGCCGAGGAGAACGACGGACTCGCGCTCGACTTCGTGTTCCTGTCCGATCCCGACGCCCGGGTCATCAATCGGTACGGGCTCTTCAACCAGGACGACCCGCGGGGCCGCGCGATCCCCCATCCGACCACGTACGTGATCGACATGGACGGTCGCGTCCACTGGAAGATGACCGAGGTGAATTACCGGATCCGGCCTGAGAACGCGGACATCCTGGCGGCGCTCGAGGAGATCTGGGAGTAGATCGGGTCGCGGGCGCCCCGGATCGCCCGCCTCCCTACTCCACCGGGACCACGACCTCCGTGCCGTCGATCGTCACGCGCTCGACACCCCGGCGCACGTAGGCGAGCGCGATGACGCCGCCGTGCCTGGGCGACTGGACCGCGGACGTGATGCGGCCCACCGCCTTCGCCGGGTTCTCCGCGGAGAACAGCTCCGTGCCGGCGGGCGGCGTCGGCACGTCGCCGAGCACGAGGGTGCGGAGGTGCTTGTTCACGTGACCCCGGTCGCGGATGCGGACGATCACCTCCTGACCGGTGTAACAGCCCTTGGTGTGGTCGATCGCCCTGTCGTGGATGCCGGCCTCGATGGGGATCGTCGTCTCGTCCATGTCGGTCCCGAACACGGGTCGGCCGCCTTCGACGCGTAGCGTAGCCCAGACGCCCAGGCCCGCCGGACGAGCGCCTTCGTCGACCAGCCGCCGCCAGAGCCCCACGATCGCGTCCGCCGGGCCGAAGACGTCGTATGCCTCGGGCCAGACGTCCTTCGTGCGCATCACGACGGGCCCCTCACCGACGCTACCCGCGCGCCACCACGCGCCTTCCCCCGACGAAGACAGCTCCTCCGCGTCAACGCGTAGGCCCAGCGCCAGGCGCGACAGGGCTGACGCCGCGTGCGGCCCCACCACGCTGAGGGCCGACGTCGTCGCCGAGACGTCGGCGACCCGGGCGAGACGTGGCGGAAGGACCCTGGCGAAGGTCTCGAGCAGACCGGCACGGCCCGCGACCGGAACGTCCAGGAGAAAGCCGGGCTCGGACTCCTCGCCCGGGAGCAGAGCCTGGAGGTCGCTGATCATCTTGCCCTTCGGAGTCAGCACCGCGTGGTAGGTCGCGGCGCCGCGCGTCACGCCGTCGTCGGCCGTGCTCGGCGTTCCGGGGATCGTGCCGGTGAGCACGCCGGCCAGCATCTGGCCGGGCGCCCGGCCGGACACCGTCAATCGAGTCCGGTGACTCCGATCGAAGACGGCCAGGCTCGTGGTGGCCGCGCCGTACTCGGCCGCCGGATCGCCGAAGTGCCGGGCGAGGCGGCGGCCGTGATAGTCGCCGAACACGGCGCCGGCTTCCGCCATCCGATCGAGAAGCGGGCTGACGTGCCCCTCGACCGGACTCACGAGAGCTCCCCGATCCCCTCGTCCAGGTCGCGACCGGCTCTCAGGTCCCGCACCATCTCCTCGACCGCGTCCACGTCCTTGGCGCTCGGCGCGACCCTGAGGTAGGCCTCGAGCTGCTTGGCCGCCTCCTCACGTCGCCCCATACGGGCCAGGAGAACACCGCGGGATCGGCTCTCCGCCGGCGCGGTGGGCGTGATCATGAGCAGGCGCTCGACGGCCGCCAGCGCCCGAGCGTGGTCGCCGAGGCGCACGTATAGCCCCTTCAGGTTGGTCAGCAGGCGCACCAGCATGTCCCGCTTGGTCGCCGTCCTCAGGAAGGCGGACTGCATGGTGACGGTTCCCCCGTAGAGCTGGTCGAGCAGGCCCTGCGCCTCGTCCTCGAAGCGGATCGCGCCCTTGTTGAACGGATCGACGAGGAGCGAGATCTCGTCGCCGCGGTACCTTACCAGGAAGTGCCCGGGGAACTTGACGCCCTCGAGGGGAAGCCCCAGCCGCCATCCGATCTCCAGGACGGTGATCGCGAGCGTCAGCGGGATGCCGACGCCACGGTCGAGGACGTCGTTCAGGAACGAGTTGCGGGGATCGTAGTAGGCGTCCCGATTCCCGTCGAAGCCCCGTCGCTCGTAGAGCGTGCGCAGCAGCTCCTCGAGGATCACCAGCTGCGCGGTCTCCTCGCCCAGCCGATCGCGCACCTCCTCCGAGACCTGATCGAGCCTCGCCTGATAGAGCTCGACCGAAAGCTGCGGATACTCCTCCTTGGCGATCAGGAGCGCCGCGCGGGCGAGGTCGAGCTCCGACTCCGACCGGGACAGCTCGTCGGCGAGCTGCACACGGGACGGCCTGGGTAAGCTGGTCATGGACTAGGGACTCGCTGATACGGTGGCGCTCGACGACCCGACGCGCCCGAACGGGACAGTCGATACCCTGACGACGCCATTCGTTTCCTCCGGCCCCCCGTCGGAGGGGCCCGGAACGCTATCGCGGGCGTCGGGATTGCTCGGAGTGCCGCCGGTGGACATCGTCGGGGGCTTCCATCACCCGGGAAGGGGGAGGTATGACGAACGAGCCCAGGGATCAGCGGCCGGAGATCCGGCTGTCCCAGCTCAGTCACGGCGCCGGTTGAGCCTGTAAGCTCGGGATGTCCGAACTGACGCAGGTCCTGCGTCACGTCCTTCCGGTCGACGACCCCAACGCCCTCGTGGGACTCTCCACGGGGGACGACGCGGCCGTCTACCGTTTCACCGACGACCGAGCGCTGGTCGTGACGGCGGACTTCTTCACGCCCATCGTCGACGACCCGTTCGACTTCGGGCGGATCGCGGCCGCCAACGCGCTCTCGGACATCTACGCGATGGGCGCCCGCCCCCTCTTCGTTCTCAACCTGGTCGGATTCCCGAGGCGGCTGCTCGGCGAAGGCATCCTCGAGGAGATCCTCCGTGGAGGGAGCGAGGTCGCCCGCGCCGCGGGGGT
>Ga0268386_10001863_pt1 | contig 14717 bp, 15 predicted proteins | sample RVTome_15_FD_200260 | JGI IMG/M metagenome (GOLD analysis project Ga0268386, IMG submission 200260) | Soil microbial communities from uranium-contaminated site in the Upper Colorado River Basin, Wyoming, United States - RVT150D86... ...
GCTCGGCATCGAAGTGTTGGCCGGTATGAATCAACCGGACAGCAGGACCGAGGAGATCAACGAGTGGGGCGAGCTTGATGATCTCGGGGCGTGTGCCGTAGACGACGGCGATTGACTTGGGACGTAACTGCGACATGACTCGCACACCCATCGGATTGACTGCGGTCAGGCTAAAGGAGTGGTCGGCGAGTCCTGGGAATGCCCCCCTTGCAGACTGAGCACAACCATGTCGGCAATGGCCCGGGCGAAGCCCTGCTTGGCCAGGTCGGACAAAAGGGTCTCGTACTCGCCCTCGCGCTCTCGCACTACCGGGGGCAGCACCTGGAACCGGGTGCCCTCCTCCAACTCAAGGATGCGGTCGACGATCTGTTGGGGGGCTGTTGTTCCACCGGCGTGCCGTCGTTGGGGCACTTCCCCGACCCGGAAAGCCCGGTGAAGACGATCAGTTGTTCTCGAGGCAGCTCGACCGTGAGATTCTTGAGGTTGTGCTCACGGGCGCCTCTGATGAGTATCGATTCGGTGGACAAGGCTCCCGCCTGGTGATCTGAATTGCGACAGTGTTACTCCCGGACGAGCCCGAACGCGTGTTCGGTTTACGGCTGCGGCGTTGCAGGACCCTGGGCGCAGTCCGAGCTGAAGCTCAGGTGTCGGCTGGCAAAGGACGATGTTGAGGAAGCTCACCAGCGATACTCTCCACCATGAAAATCTCTCTTGTCGTTAGAGCGTTGAACGAAGACGAGCACATCGGCCGATTGCTCGCCGGTGTAGAACGACAATCGGTTTCGGTACAAGATGTGATTCTCGTCGACTCGGGTTCAACGGATGCCACCGTTGATATCGCCACCCGGTTCGGCTGCACCGTTGTTCACATAGCACCTCAGGAGTTCAGTTTTGGGCGTTCCCTAAACGTTGGGATCGAGAGCACAGAAGGCGACATTGTGATAGTCCCGTCAGCTCACGTGTATCCGTTACGAACTACTTGGATTGAACGTTTGGTGGAGGCCTTGGATGACCCGCGGGTCGGTCTTGTATATGGACGGCAGGTAGGTGGAGGTCAGACCAAATACTCGGAGCGACGAGTGATGGCGAGTTGGTTCCCGACCGAGTCCAACCGGAATCAGAGCCATCCGTTCTGCAACAACGCGAACGCCGCGGTCAGAAGATCCACATGGCAGACCTATCGCTACGACGAAGATTTGACGGGCCTTGAGGACCTCGAATTTGCCGTTCGCATCCAGAAAGAAGGCTGGAAGATTGCCTACATTGCCGAAGCTGAGGTGGCGCACATTCATGAGGAGTCGTGGTCACAGATCAGAAACCGTTATCGCCGCGAGGCGATCGCTCATCGAGAGATATTTCACGATCAAGCGATGACTATTCCTGAAGCCCTTCGTCTCGTCGCGGCGAACGTCATTGGCGACCTCTGGAGCGCTGGCGAGGGCCACATGCTCGCTGGCAATTTCAAAGATATCGTCCTGTTCAGGATCAATCAGTTCTTAGGCACGTTCCAGGGATTCCGACAGGCGGGTCCGGTCACCAATGAGCTGAAACAGCTCTTCTATTATCCCGCGCCTCGATCAGCTGTTGAGCCTCGGGACCATCACTTACTCGACGTAATCGACTACTCGGATCTCGAGGCGATCGACGAAGTCAATGATCGACATCACAGCTCCGGTTAGCCACGAGTTGCCGGTCTGGCCTAACTCGCCAGGCTGGAGCCTACACCGTGAGCGGTGGGAGAAAGAAGGTGGATTAATCACGAACTCCATCCTCACGACCGACCTCCATGTGGGTACCCACGTAGAGGCGCCTCTCCACTTCCTAGAGGGGGGCCATACCGTAGACGAGATGGGCCTCTCACCTCTGGTTGGTCGGGCCTACGTCGTGCATCTCCCGGATGCCGCAACTATCGACTCAACCGTTCTTGAATCGGCTGGTGTACCTAAGGGTGTGAGACGTCTCCTGATCAGGACGCGAAACTCCGGATGGTGGACTACGACGCCAGAGTTCAGACCGAACTACGTGGCACTGAACGAATCGGCCTCCGAATGGTGCGTCGATCGTCAATTGACGCTCGTCGGGATCGATTTCCTATCTGTTCAATCACGTGCGGCCACCTCCGAAACACATCGGATACTGATGCGTGCCGGTGTGACGGTTCTCGAAGGGCTCAACTTAGCCAAGGCCGAACCGGGTTACTGGCAACTAGTTTGTCTGCCAATCTACCTCGTAGGTGTCGAGGCGGCTCCGGCGCGTGCAATCCTGCTTCCCTTGGTAGAGACTGATGACTGATGTGGTTGCGCTCGTCCCGATGCGACATCACTCTGAACGCGTCCCGGGAAAGAACTTTCGCCAATTGGGAGATCGGCCCTTGTTCGCCCATATCATTGACACGCTCCTGACGTGCTCCGGGTTAGATGAGATCGTCATAGACACGGACAGTCCTGAAATACGACAACTTGCGTCACGTCGGTATGGGTCTGCGGTGATTCTCCTCCCACGACCGGATCATCTCTCCGACGGGACAACCTCGATGAACGATGTCTTACTTCACGATGTCGGCGAAATTGCAGCCGAAATCTACCTCCAGACCCATAGCACTAATCCCTTCCTCAGACGTGAGACCATCGAGCATGCCATAGACATGTTTGTCGATGAATCGCGCCACGACGCCCTGTTCGGTGTCACTCGAGTTCAGACTCGGCTGTATCGGGCCGATGCGGAACCGATCAACCACGACCCAGAAGCCTTGATCCGCACACAAGACCTCGAACCGATATTCGAGGAGAATTCGTGTCTTTATCTCTTTCGAGGCGAAACACTGACAACAAAGGGAAAACGGACGGGCTCGAACCCAATGATGCTTGAGATCCCCCGGGAGGAGGCATGGGACATCGATGAGGAGATCGACTTCCTGGTCGCAGAGTGCTTGTGGAAGGCGAGCAGGACGCAAACATGAAGTGGGACGTTCTCGTTACATGTCCAAATATGTTGCTAGTGCTCGATGACTACCTAAGTCTCATGTCGGAGCTGAATCTCAACGTGTTCGAAGCTGATGTGACCCAACAGTTCGACGAGAAGCAACTCCTCGAGGTAATAGCTCAGTACGACGGAGTAATCGCAGGAGACGACGCCTTCAGTGCAGTCGTTCTTGAGGCAGGGGCGAAGGGTCGACTCAAGGTCGTCTCGAAATGGGGCGTCGGCACGGACAGGATCGATATGCAAGCTGCCGATCGTCATGGGATTGTCGTGACGAACACGCCTGGACTTCTGGGTGACGAGGTGGCCGATGTAGCCCTGGGGTACATCATCCTCTTGGCCCGACACCTCCACCGGATCGACCAAGCGGTACGGAGAGGCGAGTGGTTCAAACCAACAGGGCACTCGCTATTCGGAAAAGTGCTCGGCATCGTAGGTGCTGGGTCAGTCGGCCAAGCTTTGACCACAAGAGCGCTTGCCCTTGGGATGAGTGTCGTGGTGTCAGACCCCTCGCCAGCCGCCCAAGACCAGTCGTCCACCCTGGGAGCTCAGCCGATGGAGTTGGATCGGCTGATCTCCTCGGCGGACTATGTAGTGCTGGCTTGTCCGCTAACAGTCGACACTTACCACATGATGGACGCTCGCCGAATATCGCTAATGCGACCGAATGCGGCCCTCGTCAATGTCTCACGTGGCCGTTTGGTTGACGAAGGAGCGCTTGCTTCGGCTCTAGAAAGCGACGAGATAAGAGCTGCGGCCCTGGAGGTGTTCGAGGATGAACCACTGGGGCCTGAAAGCCCGCTCTGCTCATTCGATCAGGTGATTCTCGGTAGTCACAACTCTTCAAACACCGACGAAGCCGTCCGACGTGTTACCAGTGCGGCGATCCACAACTTGGCGACGGCTTTATCACAGTGGCAGGCAAGGACATGACCCAGTCAGCCTTGATCACTGGTGTGACTGGCGGCATCGGATCGGCCATCGCAAAACGACTGTCGCGGGAGGGATGGACAGTCAGTGGTGTTGACCGCCAGTTCGGTCCTGACGTCGAGATTATTCGATTCCGTCAATGCGATCTCGGCTCACCGATGGAAACGCGCGACGCCATAACAGAGTTGGCGGGAGATTCACTTGATCTCTTAGTCAACGCTGCTGCCATCCAGCCGAGCGGTACCGTGCTGACATCAACACTCGAGGACTGGGACCGCACATTTGCCATCAACGTGCGAGGGGCTTTCGTAGCGATCCGGGCGGCCTACTCGGCGCTCAGGTTTGCGCGTGGAGCGATCGTGAACATCGGTTCGATTCATTCAAGAGCCACATCTCCCGGCAGAATCGCTTACGTATCAGCCAAGGGGGCACTCTCTGCATTGACCAGGGCATGTGCTCTAGAGCTCGCGCCTGACGGCATCCGGGTCAATTCGCTGCTTCCGGGTGCAGTCTCAACTCCAATGTTGAGCGCCGGTCTGAATGCTGCGGCGGTTGATCTGGCTCAAGTCGTTGAGAGAACTCCACTCGGTCGAGTTGCGTCCACGGATGAAATCGCAAGTGCAGTGCTTTTTCTCGCTCAGGAAGCTTCCTTTATGACAGGGCAGGAGCTTGTGATTGATGGCGGAGTTACCGCCAGGCTGGCAACGGAGTAGTCTGTTTGGAAACCCCGTGGGGGCAGATAAAGACCCCGAGTTCACGATTACACCCCTGCGGACCGCGCCCACACGATCGTGTTCAGTCAGACAGTTGAAGTTGTCGACCGGCTCGGTAGCGGGATCGCCAATGGCATTATCAATTCGGGCCAGGTCTACTGGGTCTGTAAGTTCCCTGGCAGGTCCTTGTACAAATCGATCCCCGGAGAACGGAGATGATTAGAGGAGTCTATCGATCAATCGTCCCTAAGACCGTAAGGGAATCGATCAACCGTTTCCGTTACAATGCTAAAGGGAGAACGCGCGCACCGTTTGTTGCACTAACCGATCCGCTCTATCGGCAACGCGGGGCCCGCCTACAATCACTCCGGGACATATATCGGGGACGCCGCTGCTTCATCATGGGTAACGGCCCTTCCCTCAACGAGATGGACCTCCAGGCTTTCGAAGGAGAGTATGTCTGGGCTTCAAATCGGGCCTACTTACTGTTTGACCGGATTCCTTGGCGTCCGACCTTTTGGGTCGCTGTGGATCGCCGAGTCGTGCCTGACATTGCTGCGGAGCTAATGGCCGTCCAGGAAGATCTCCCGCAGACCCTGTTTTTCTATCCTGACGCACTCCGGCTTAACGGCGCGCTCAAAAGCCTGCCAAACACCTACTGGTTTCGCGAGCGTCACGATCCGCATCATATCCCGCGAGGCGTCTTCTCCCTAGATGTGCCTGATTACGTAGCCAGCGTAAAGACTGTAACCATCACGGCAATGCAACTCGCCGTTCATCTCGGTTTCGATCCTATTTACCTTTTTGGGTGCGATACCTCATACCGGCTACCAAGTTCAACCAAGTTTGAAGACTCGAATCCGGATCGGCTCATCTCTACTATCGACGATGACCCGAATCATTTCGACAAAGCGTACTTTGGAGCCGGGCGACGATGGCACAATCCCCATCCGGACCGCATGATCAGCCACTATCAACATGTGTATGAAATCGCCAAATCAGAAGGAATTGAGATCGTGAACCTCACACTCGGTGGTGCCCTCGACGTATTCCCAAGGGGGGACTACCTCGACGTCCTGTGAAAGGCTCGAATAGCGAGCCGCCATGCGTGGATCATGAAATGTGTAAGCCTGAAACGCGCGTGCAGTCGTAAGAAGAGCAGGGTGGGCGCAACAGCTATGACATTTCCCCAAGCGTTGTCGTCCTTGAGCGTTGTCGGATACTTCCTCAAACGGCGAAATCGATGTCGCTGACCGTATTCGACCACAGGGTGCCATTCGGAGATCAGGAGTTGGTAGCCGCGCCCTTGCAGGAACTCTGCCAGATCCTCGAACGCGTGGCCCACGACGGCTGTCTTCTTATTGTCGAATTCGGCGATGACAACCTCAGGCGGAGCCTGGTCCCAATCGCCGCCTCGTAGAACCGGAAGGTCATGACCCTCGGCGTCGACCTTGAGAACTGTTACATGCTGGATTCCATATTCGGAGACAGCTGACCTGAGTGTGGTGACGGCAACCTCCTCGGCAGGCGAGTGTTGCTCGTGAAACGGTTCAAGGGTGGAAATTCCCGTCGATACTGGACTGCGGTACAGGGTGGCACTCTCTTGAACCTGATCGGACAATGCTCTCGAGTCGATCGTCACGCGTGGGTCGGATCGATAGCGGGCCTCCAATACAGATCGATTCTCGGAATCGGGTTCGAAGGCGTAAACGCTCCATCCAAGGGTCAAGAACCGCTCGAGCGTGTATCCGAAGTGAGCTCCTACGTCGATCATCACATTTTGAGGCCCTCTGCGTCTGCGGAAGACTCCTGCGACGAGAGCGACCTCGTCGACGCTCACGCCCGACGAATGAATCGCCATACCGGGGAACATTCGCCGACCCATTTTGCGAATGACACGGCCCAATCGTGTATCTGAGTTCATAGTCGGCATCTAGAGCGTTCGATCATCATCCAAACGTATCCCTCTCCAGCTTCAAATAGGGGGATGATCCCACGGTTCTCAAAACAGGGCGGTCACATTCTTCCTGGAAACGTCTCCGCCTGCAGCGCCCCTGTGAGGTATGCGATTTAGCCTTTCTCTTGTGGTACTTCCAATACAAACGATCGCGTCCGATTTGCCGCGGGATTTCGTGTACGAGCTCCTCACACCGCCGCTGCCGTTGATTGTGGACGTCGGAGCAGCAGACGGGGAGATAACGCGCAAGCTTCGTCTCTTGGGCGACGATGACACAAGGGTGGTGGCTTTTGAGCCGTATCCACCCAATATCCGATACTTCGAATCAACGACGAAGGACCTCGATTCAGTTGTGCTTGTAACCAAGGCTGTCTCCGACGTCGCCGGCCCATCCGTGTTCTTCGTCCCCTCGCGGGTAAGCGGTTCAGAACCCGGGTGGGAGAATCGAGTCGGCTATTCGTCGGTCGGCCATATCGCTCGCAGCTCCAAAGACCACATCGCCAGTTTACTTCGGCGCACCGAACGCATCCGCGTCCAGACGACAACGCTGGACGATGAGTTTCACGTGCCTATCAGTTTTCTGAAGGTTGACGTTCAGGGTGCCGAAAGTCACGTGTTACGAGGCGCTCAGCATTTGCTATCGAACCACCTGATTCATATGGCGTATGTGGAGTGGTCTGGTGACCCGGAGGTGATTTCGACCCTCGCACGACATCGATATAGGACGTACGACTCACATTACATCGGATGGTCCGCACTAGGACCTTCGGTGTTCGAAGAGGAGGGTTTTGAAGTCGTCGACGAGACCGATCTATCTATAGGCCAGAGAGGTCTAATCATGATCAACCTGGATCCGGACCCAGGCAGAAAGATGCGCCGAATTAACAGTATGAGTGACACATGGATTCAGACCGACTTGATTTCGGTTCCACCCGAAAGACAACTCGACTTCGAGTCCCGGTTCGCCTGACACATCCTCGTGAGGTCGAATCCCGGATCAGTTAGGAACTCGCAGAATCGTGACTGCCAACCGCACAGGGTTCGCTGCGACCAGTGAATGAAAGGTCATTGTGATGTCGAACCGTCCGGGTGCACTTGGGAACATTGCCTGGCTGACGGCTGAGCGAGTCGCTCGTCTGCTCCTACAGCTCTTCATCGCGGTAGTCGTTATCCGTTACCTCGGGCCCAGCAAGTTTGGCATTGTGGCGACCGTCGCGTCTATCGCCCTAATCCTCGTCGGCATCCAGAATTTCGGATTCGACTCGCTTGTGATGGACGCGACGGACGAGGACCCACCACGAGACAACAGGGTACTCGTCACAGCCCTGAGTACCCGAGCAGCTCTGGGTCTGCTCTTTGCCGTTGGCCTTGGCGTTGGTGCCCAGTTTGTAGGCAACGACGAGATCAGATTCGGACTGATGGTGACGATTGCGGTTGTCGTCGCGATGCCTCTGGACACCTTCCGGATGGCTCTCGATGTTCGACGTCAGTCGCGGGTGTACGTGCGGAGACGAATCGCGGTAATAGCGCTACACGTAGTGATCCAGGTGACACTCGTCCTCCTCGAAACCGAGGTTGTCCTTTTCCTGGCAGCAAATGCCTTCATCGCGGTGATGCAATACGTTGTGGTCGCATATCCGCTGCCACGCGTCGCATGGGTCGGAGGATTCGACTTCGGCGTTCTCCGACGCGCTTTGCCGCTCTTTTTCGCCGCCGTTGCGGCCAACCTTTACTTGCGGATCGACACGGTCATGCTCACCGGGTTGTACGGACCGACGGAGGCGGGCATATACAGCGCAGCTGTCCAGATCGCCGAGATCCCGGGCTTCCTGCCTATTGCGATAGGTGCAACGTTCTTTTTGGACATCCGGACAGCCAAGGGGAATCCGACTCAGGAACAAGATGTACTCACCTACACAACCGCTCTGGTTACAGGGACCGTCGGTTTGGCCGTGATAGGTCTCATAGTGTTTGGGCCATTCCTTCTGCCGCTGCTACTCGGGGAGGCATTCCAGGAGTCAGCGAAAATCCTGGTCATCTACGCGCCATCGATGTTCTTCCTCGGGTGGGGAATCATCAGACATCGATGGCTAGTCGTGAACAACTTGGAGTATCACTCAGCTATTGCTGCCATCATCGGACTTGTTGTCAACGTTGGCTTGAATTTGGCTCTAATACCATCGCTGGGAGCCGTGGGCGCAACTATTGCCACCCTTGTGTCATACGCCATGGGAATGTACGGATACTCAGTGGTCGTCCCGCGCTGCCGACCCGCTGCCGTCGCAGTGCACCGATCCTTTGCCCGTGCGCCTAGGGCCGTGCTCAAATTGCTCAAGAGAGACCGGACCTCTGTTGATTGATTCTCCAGGAAGGCGGGTGCTGTGAAGCTCCTCCACGCCGCCAGCTCCTTTCCTCTCGCACCTGGGGACAGCACGGCCCCGTTCATGGAAGAGATGTTGGAAGCCCTCGCCAACCGGGGGCACGACGTGACAATCGTCGTGCCGAGGGTGTTTGGCCTGGTGGAAGATGTCCGTTCCGGGATGGAGGTCGTCGGAGCCCCCTATGCGCCGCAATCACTTCAGGTGTGGGGACATGGGCGAAGCCTGGACGCACGCAATCGACTGCGGTTCTCGGCGGCCGCGATCACCCCGGTGGCTATGGCTTCGATGGTCAGAAGCCTGCGTTCAGAGATCAGACGCAAGCGGCCCGATGTCGTGCACCTGCACTGGGTGATCCCCCAAGGGGTCATGGCCACGGCGGTGCCACCTGACATCCCGGTCGTCATCTCAGTCCATGGCGCCGACGTCCGATTCATGCGCGGACGGATGAAGCCGATAGCGACACGGATTCTGAGGCGAGCCGACGCCTTGGTCGCCGCCTCTTCCGATGTGCTCGATGCGGTGTCCGCTACCTACCCGCCGATCAGGGAAAGGTCCCGTGTCATCCCCCATGGGGCCAACAGCGCCCTACTCGGGAGCCGCGATAAGCGGGAGGCGCGTGTCGAGTTGGGCATCGACCCTTCCCTACCTGTGGTGCTGGCCATCGGTCGGTTGGTGTCCAAGAAGGGATTCGAGCATCTCATACGGTCGATGGCCGGCATGAGGGACACCGGCGCCCATCTCTACGTCATCGGCGAGGGGCCCGACCGACCACGACTAGAGGCTGCTGTGTCTGAAGTCGATCTAGACCGCGTTTCCCTGCTCGGCGCGCAGCCGCGAGATGGTGTAGCCATGTGGTTAGCGGCCTCAGACGTCGTGGTAGTACCCGGTGTTGCTCAAGGCGACGATGTGGACACCGGTCCTGTGGTTTTGATGGAAGCATTGGCAGCCGGCCGGCCGGTGGTGGCAACCAGGATGGGGATGGCACCCGATGTGGTGAGGAACGGCGTCAACGGATTTTTGATCCATTCAGCTGACCCCAACCTGATTGTGGGTGCCCTTCGGGCGGCGCTAGCGGACGCCGAACGCTTGGGTCGAGGTGCCCGTCGCACTTTCGAGGGTGTGGGTGGTTGGAGTCGTGTGGCTCTCGACCTCGAGAAAACCTACCAGGAGGTGCTCCGAACGTCACGACGCCGGCGAGGTGACAGCATCGTAGGTCACGACTCTTGAATTCTCGTCGGCTCAGTCTCTCCTGACGACCATATCAGCGGTCAGCAACTCGTCATAGAGGCTCTGGAGGATGTCACTTCCTCTGGTGATCGTGACTGCCTGATGCGTCTCGAATCTGAAATCCGAGGTCTCCGATGTGACCACGAAGACGGTGACCTCGTCGTCGGTAGGTATCACATCAGAATCGCGCAAGATGTTGTATCCGGGGTAGGTGTCGCATTCGAATTCGATCTCGCTCTCTTCGCAAATGGTTCGAGCTAGGTCATCCAACATGACAGGAGCGTCGCTCCAACGAAGTGGTTCACCCTCCCCTGGGCCAAAGGGCTTGACGGCCAGGAACGGCGCATACCTGGCCAGACCGTAGATCGGGTGGCCGTGGATCGTCGTCTCTTGGATGCCTCCCGGCCGTGCAAAGATCGGCGGCTTTCCGTGGTCGCTCTTGAGCACGACCATCGACTCATCGAAGATCCCGAGGGCCTCGAGTTTGGTGAGGAACGCCGAGAACTGGCCAAGAGCACAGCGCGCCTCACCCTTTGCTCCCTCGAAGCTCTGGTTGCTTGCAAACCACTCCCACTCATCACCGCGAAAGTTGCACTCGGAATCGAATTCGACCGGGAAGTGGGTGTGCGTGAAATGAAGAAAGAACGCTGCAGGGTCTTCGACACCAGACTGCAGCTCCGACACGAAGCGCTCGTAATCGAGTATCGAGACGGTGAGGTCTTTGGCCCACCCATGAGAGTGTGAGCGACCGATTCGCTCCCGGAGCCCATCGGCCTCCGGTTGCACACTTGGGTCGCGCATGACTCGAAACAGAAGATTCTCTGCTGTCCCGACCGGTACGAAAGAGCGACCGAACATCCTCGCCATGGAGAGTCTGAACAAAGCGGCGGAGGACTGCTCTATCAGTCCGGGCTTGCTGATCCGGGCGCCCTCGTCGACCAGGTTCGTGCTGTACAACCCATATGTCTTGACCTCGAATCTGTTTTGAGCCAGAACGTTGGTCAACAACTCGTCGGGCGCATGATCGAAAACATCCTCACTCGTCGTGGCGTGTTCTTTGAAATTCTGATTTCCATACAGTTCTGCGGCGATGGACATGCTCGTGGCCGGCGAACTAGTCGAAACTGACTCGTACACGGTGAAGCCTGAGAGCACATCTGCGAAGGACTCCTCCTCTAGGACCTCGCTCATCGCGGAGCCGCTCAAACCGTCAAAGCTCAGCACGAAGATGTTCCGCTCAGTGGATGCCGCGTACACGTCTTCATGTTCCGCCTGAGGAATATCGATCAGGCTTGTCGAAATAACGACCGCCACATTGGCCAACACGAAAATGACGAGGCCCAGGTGAAAGAGGCGTCTTTGGCGGCTCTCGAAGAGAACCAGCATCAATGCAGCACCGAGCAGGCACAGGAGCACGTTGGCCGTGTCGACCGGGGCATCCTCTGGATCGAGTAGGCCGGTGTGCCCGGAAACAGAGAAGAAGAACCCCGAACACACCGCGAAATAGCAGGAGAAAGAGACCAAGAGGACATATACGCGCCCGATGGAGGTGTCTTTGACTACCCACGCGAACAGGGCGATGAAAACAAGCGCGGCAATGCTCAGGAGCAGAAGCGCAAGCCATGACCAAACCGGGAACCCCAAGACGTTGATGCTGTTGTTGTGCGCGACAACACCGGGCACGATCAAGAAGGTCAACAACGGGAGCAGATAGAGCGGCAGTGGAAGCCCGCGAATGAACGCCGTAACGCCAGCCGTTCCATTGCCCGCCCGTGCCATCCGAATGTCGCCTCCCCAGCGGGCAACAGGTTATCCACAAGCGACTAGAACTGAAGCCCCAAATCTGGATGCGGTCGGGCGGGCGTGTCGGTTCTACAGAGCCTGCAACGCACCAAGCAGAATGCGTGCCTGGGCTTCCCAGGTCACCGCGGCATTCACCGCGACTGCCCGCCGTTGCAGTTGGAATTCGATGGCGCGTGCCATGTCGCCGGGGTCCGAGGGCCGGCACACTGCTTCGGGTGACGCCGCCCACTGTCGGTAGTCGGAGATGTCCGTCACGACGACCGGGACCTCACAGGCGAGATATTCGTGAAGCTTGTTGGCATTCGTGTACCGCGCCCAGTTGGAATCGGGGTAAGGAAGGACTGCCACATCACAGACGTTGATCAAGCTCGCCACTTCTGCATGCGGGATCACTCCCCGATAGTCGACCCAATCGGTGCCCCGGTGATCGACTTTGCCATCGACCGGTCCGGCCAACACCAAACGGGCCGGCTCGTCGAGCAAGCCCACCGCCTCGATGAGGGTCTCGATGCCCCTGTTCTCCACGACTCCGCCGACATACCCGACTATCACCTCATCGTCGGCGATGCCGAGTCTCGCCCTTTGCTCGGCTTTGTCCATGGGACGAAACACTTCGGTGTCCACCCCATTGCTGAGCACCAGGCTGTTGACGCCCGGGCCCAAGAGCTCGCGGAGTGACTCCGAGACGGCCAAGACGAGGTCCGCCGATGAAACCAGAGAACGAAACCGCCGCCGCATGCCGGGGACCCGTGCCGAGGCGAAGGCTTGATAATTGTCGTAGACATCGAATACGAACCGAGCGCCGACACGGCGGGACAGACGACTCCCGGCCAATCCAAGGGGTGTGTCACCGCTGGCGAGCACAATGTCCGGCTCGAAGTCTTTGGCTGTCTCGTCGACATCTCGCAAGTACCTGAATAGGGAAAGCGGCGAGACCGGGAGCGACCGAAACTCCACAGAGGGCTCCACCAGATTCGCGGGCACTGAGGATCGATAGTCTGCTGCCAGCACCAGAACCTCCTGGCCGTGCCTTCCCAGATGCATGGGAATGTGATACAGCCGACCAAAACGGTCGCTCATCAGGTCCTTGTTGGTGTAATGACGCTTGCAGAGGATCAGGATTCGCATCATCTCATGAGTCGTTGGGGGCGACTGAGGGACTCCCGCTGAGGCCCCGAAGCCGACTGCGGATCCAGCGGTAGGTCATATAGAGGGGCCAATAGCACCTGTAGATCATCCACATGGCGAGATTGGGACAATGCATCCGATGGACGGCACGCTCCTCCTCAAACCTTGCATGTAGAGAGGGCCAGTCGCGTCGCGAGCTGACGCCGGTGCCGGGCATCCTGGAGAGAGCGATGTGCACGACGTCGACCGTGGCTTTGGAGCGATGAGCCCTCAGAAAGAACTCGTAATCCAAGACGACACGTAACGACGTGTCGAACGTGCCGATCCTGGAGACCAGGGAGTCTCTGCAGAAGGCACCCTGATGCGGAATCGTTGTCTTGAAATTGATCCAGGGGGAGAACCCACGCGACCGAATCAGGCGAGACCGGTCCGGCGTCTCGAACAGCACGTCGCAACTGACGATGTCCGTAGCTGTTTTAAGGAAGGGTGCCACCTGCTCGAGTGAGTGGCGATCCGCGAAGGTGTCGTCGGCGTGCAGAACCAGGATCCACTCTCCCGAGGCCATGTCCAAGCCTTTGTTCAGCGCATCGGCGATCCCATCATCGGGCTCACTGATCCAGTTGATCCGATCACCGTTCCGCGCCAGCCAATCAGCGGTCCCGTCCGAGGAGCCACCGTCCACCACGACGTGCTCGTAGTTCGCATACATCTGAGAGCTGACGCTCGCCACCGTGCGACGCAATCCTTCGAGCGAGTTGTACGACGCGGTCAGAACGGTGAGCTTTGGCTGGCCTTCAGGCAGCGACATGGACACTCAAAGCACCGCCATGTGCCTTGCACCTAGCCACTCGATCGTCCCTCGTCGCGCAACGGCCTCAACAGGCATATCAGAGTTGGCATAGCCCAGGTCAGTCTCTGCAAGACCGCGGTCGGCAATCGCATGGCAAATCTTCCGATCACTGATTGCATTCTCTCCAACAACCAAAGAGACACGGCTTCGGTTTCCATGTGGGTGTAACTGAATCCCGCGCGTGATAGCAATCCGTCGAGATCGGACGGGCTCAGTGGTTCGCAGTCGTATTCGACTCCACGGCCGCTCAAACGCAGGAATCGAGTTCGCACCGACCTTGGAAGCCAGCTGAGAAAGAGCAACCGATAGTGCGGTTCGACAACGCTCCATCGATTGGGGACGGCCAAATAGCCGACGCCGTCTTCAGCCAGCACCCGTTTCACCTCCGACAAGTGTTCGAGCTGCGCCTGCCGACGACCGACGTGCTCTATCACATGGTTGGAGATGACGACGTCGAAGCTCATATCACCAAATGGGAGCTGAGTGCCTTGCACCAAATGGAACTCAACAGGCCCGGATACCGCTCTCTGGTCGATCACGTCGACTGCCGTGGCACGAACGTTCAATTTCGAATGTGTGGCGAAGTAGTGAGCGATGACACCGGCTCCGGTGCCGACCTCGAGGAGACGCAATAGCGTGCCATCTTCTGGAAGTCGGAGCAGTACCTCGATCTTCCGCGCTTTGGTCAGCCGCGCCTCGAGGTCGAGGTCAGCATGTGGCAGGCGCTCAGCCAACGACCCGGTCTTGCG
>Ga0268386_10001864_pt1 | contig 14715 bp, 10 predicted proteins | sample RVTome_15_FD_200260 | JGI IMG/M metagenome (GOLD analysis project Ga0268386, IMG submission 200260) | Soil microbial communities from uranium-contaminated site in the Upper Colorado River Basin, Wyoming, United States - RVT150D86... ...
AATGGTGCCAGCAACTGCAATCGTTGAGAATTGGGATCAACCACTATTTCCACTGAACTGCCGTCCTCCGCCGGCTCCTGGTATCCGTTGTCCTCAACCGCATAGCCTTGAACCGGGTGCTCCATACCTTTTGGTTCATCCAGTTTCACTTTCTCTCCCTGTTCATTTACCAGGGTATCAACCAGAGGGTTGAAGGTAAGATCACCGGCTATGGCCAGGGCAGTGACGATTTCAGGAGAGGCCACAAAGCTGTGAGTGTTGGGATTGCCGTCGTTCCTCTTGGCAAAGTTCCGGTTGAAGGAGGTAATGATGGAATTTTTCCTGGTGGGATCGTCAGTATGCCTGGCCCACTGACCAATGCAAGGCCCGCAGGCATTGGCCAAAACCACTCCACCCATTTTCTCAAAGGTTCCCAGGTAGCCATCGCGTTCCACCGTAAATCTTACCTGCTCTGAACCGGGGGTGATGGTGAATTCCGATTTCGCTTTCAGGTTCTTGCTAAGGGCTTGTTCTGCCACTGACGCAGCCCGGGTAATATCTTCATATGAGGAGTTGGTACAGGACCCGATCAAACCAACTTCCAGTTTCTGAGGCCAGCCCTTTTCCTTCACTTTACCGGCAAACTCTGATATTGGGGTGGCCAGGTCCGGGGTGAACGGTCCGTTAATATGAGGCTCTAATTCGGATAAGTTAATTTCTATAACCTGATCAAAATAATCATGAGGATTCTGATAGACTTCAAGGTCTCCTGTCAGGTGTTCCCTGATAGCATCGGCCAGTTTTGCCACTTCCGCCCGGCCGGTACCGCGCAGGTACTGGGCCATTTTATCATCGTAACCAAAGGTCGAAGTAGTGGCGCCTATCTCTGCTCCCATGTTGCAAATGGTACCTTTGCCGGTAGCTGATAAACTTTGCGCCCCCTCCCCAAAGTATTCAACAATGGCTCCGGTTCCGCCCTTTACCGTTAAAATACCGGCAACCTTAAGAATCACATCTTTGGAGGCGGTCCACCCGCCCAACCGTCCGGTTAATTTCACCCCGATAAGTTTGGGAAATTTAAGTTCCCAGGGCATTCCTGCCATAACATCCACCGCGTCCGCACCTCCAACTCCTATGGCTATCATCCCCAGACCTCCCGCATTTACCGTATGGGAGTCTGTACCAATCATCATTCCGCCGGGAAATGCATAATTTTCCAACACCACCTGATGGATAATTCCCGCCCCGGGTTTCCAGAATCCAATGCCATACTTATTGCTCACGGAGGCCAGAAAGTCGAACACTTCTTTGCTGGCGTCAATGGAGTTTTTAAGGTCCTCTTTGGCGCCGTCCCGGGCCAGAATCAAATGGTCACAATGAACCGTTGAAGGAACTGCCGCCTTATTTTTACCGGCCTGCATGAATTGAAGCAAAGCCATTTGTGCTGTAGCATCCTGCATGGCCACCCTGTCAGGCGAAAAGTCTACATAGGATTTTCCGCGTTCAAATGAATCAGGTGATTGGTCCTGGTGTAAATGTGTATAAAGAATTTTTTCAGTTAAAGTCAGGGGTCTTTTTACAACCTTTCTGGCAGCTGCTATGCCATCTGGCATCTTTTGGTAGGTGTTTTTAATCGTTTCCAGATCAAATACCATAAGTCTTAATTTTCTAAGGGTAGAACTTGATTTTCAGGCAAGCAAATGTAATTAAAATCACCAAAAATAATAGGGCAGAACAGTAATTTCGGGATCTACAGGAGGGTACTTATCCAAGATGCCATGTAAGATTTAGAATTGTTTTATTCCAATTATTTACTGAAAAAAAACCACAATCAATTGTATTATTTATATAAATCGCCAATATTTAGGGTGCGGAAAATAAATTAGACATTTTCAAGATTTTTAAACTCTATAATTCTGCACCGGGAGGAGTTGTAACAACCTCAGTATGGAAAGTAAGTTAACGCTGCATTTTTTTATCTTGATTGCCCTGTTTTTAATACAACTTCCTCTTGAAGCTCAGGCCACGCAATCCGGTTGTTCTGAATTAAGGGTGATACCTGCGGTCAGCCCGGCTTGCCTGCAAGGCAGTACCGGGGAGGTCAGACTGGTGGTGGACCAGGGGCTGCCGCCTTACCGGATCAAATGGTCCGATGGCTCCGCCGCCATGTCCCGTAAGCTCCCGGCCGGAAATTATAGCGTTAAGGTAACTGATGCGCTTGGTTGTGAGTCCGGCATTGAGGTGACCATTCCGGTTTCCCATTCATTTCAGGCGGTTGCCACAGTAAGTCATACCAGTAAAACCGGTAAAAGTAATGGACTGATTGACCTGAATGTAAGCGGAGGTACCCCGCCATACAGATATACCTGGGTTTCCAGCCAGCAGGGTATCATACATTCAGCCGTAGAAGGTATGAGCAGTGTGCGCAAAGTTCCTGCCGGCTCTTATCAGATCTTGATATACGATTCTTCAGGATGCTATGTGGAAATAAACGCAGAAGTGAAATAGCTGATGATGAAGGTGGGTAAAGTTTGTTTATTGATCCTGATGCTGACCATATCCGTGGTATTCTGTATGCAAGGTCAGTCTCTACAGGTCAACAATATTATTCACCCCACCTGTACCAGTAATAATACCGGAGCATTCGAAGTAGAACTGATAGGGAGTAGTGATCCTTCGGTGGTTTTCGTGTTGAATGCCTTTCCTTCTGGCATGCCTCCGTATGTGGAAAACGATACCACTACCTCCAAGATTATCAACTACTCAGCATTAACTGAGGGCAACTACTTTGTCAATGTTTTCCGGCCGGGAGGAGGATCTATTGCCCCGGGTGTATTTGTAGCCCTTGATATAGACGAGCCGATAATTACCGTTCCGCCAGTGCCCACTTTGGTTTGCAGTAACAATGGTCCACAGAACCTGACGGCTTTGGTCAGTGCAGATCAGCCTGGTGGCACTTTTACTTTTTCCGGGCCAGGGGTTTCCGGCAGTTTTTTTGATCCTTCAGGCCTGAGCGGATTTGAAAATATCACCGCAACCTACACTTTGGGGGTATGTGTGGTTACTAATATCATTACCTATGACATAGAACCGGCCCCGGTAATTATCCCATTGCCCATGACTGTTTGTGAGGACGGTGCCCCCATAAACCTGGAGCCACTGGTAACCGCCAATATTCCGGGAGGTACCTTTAGTTTTGCCGGTCCTGGTGTTACCGGTGATTTTTTTGATCCTGCCGGCCAGAGTGGTTTGGTAACTATCGATGTCACTTACGATCTGGGCATTTGTACCGTGGTAGCTGGTCTGGGTATTACAGTGCAATCAGTACCGGTATTAACGCTGCCGGCCACTACTCTATGTGAGAATTCGGCCCCGGTCAACCTGACCACTGTAGTTTCCGCTAATCCCGGTGGTGGCAGTTTTGCTTTTTCCGGCACCGGTGTCAGCGGTAACAGTTTTAACCCGTCGGGCCTGGGTGGAAACACTGTGAATATAGATGTAACTTATACTTTGGGGCCCTGTACAGAAACAGGCATATTGGCTATGACCGTCGAAAGCGCTCCAATTATTGCCACCAATCCTACCACCCCGATATGTGAAAATTCGGGACCCCAGGATCTGTTGACCATGGTCAGTGCAGCGCCAGCTGGAGGTACCTTTAATTTCAGCGGACCAGGTGTCACCGGTTCGAATCTTAATCCAACCGGTTTAGGCGGTAGTTCTGTCAGTATAGATGTAAGCTACACTTTGGGCAGCTGTACCGTTACCGAAATGATGATCATCGATATTGAGGCAGCCCCGGTAATGGCCTTAAACCCGGTTACCCCGGTTTGTGAAAACGATGCCCCACTGGACCTGTTGTCAATGGTCAACGCCAATCCCGGGGGTGGGGTGTTCAGCTTTTCCGGCGCCGGGGTAAGCGGGAACAACTTTGACCCGGCAGGTTTAGGAGGTACCACAGTAAGCATAAGCGTTAATTATGAATTTGGCGTCTGTACCGTAAACAATAATATGGCGATCGAGGTTCAGGAAACTCCGGTGCTCACTTTAACACCGTTAACCCCATTATGCGAAAACGCCAGTACTCAAAATCTGTTATCTATGGTCAGCGCGAATCCGGCAGGAGGTACCTTTAGCTTTTCAGGACCGGGTGTGGCGGGATCCAGTTTTAACCCTGCGGGATTAAGCGGCACTGTGAACATTGACGTTACTTATGATCTTGGTAACTGTGTAGTAACCAGTACTATGGCCATAGTTCTGGAGCCTACTCCGGTACTGACACTTACACCTGTCACGCCGCAATGCGATTCCAATATGCCGGTGGATCTGCTCTCCTGGGTCAGCGCTAGTCCGGGGGGTGGGGTTTTCAGCTTCAGCGGTCCGGGCGTTTCCGGAAGCACATTTGACCCCATGGGTCAGAGCGGAGCGGTAAATATTAACGTCACCTATCAGCTGAGCGCCTGTACGGTGGTTGAAATAATGGTCATCGACGTGGAACAGGCGCCAAACCTGGTGTTGAATCCCAATACTCCATTATGTCAAAATGCCGGTCCACAGGATCTATTAAGCTGGGTTACACCCAATCCTGCAGGCGGGACCCTTGCCTTTAGCGGACCGGGCGTATCCGGAAACACCTTTGACCCAGCCGGATTGTCGGGATTCATTGGCATAAATGTAGAGTATTCCATGGGAGTTTGTACTACCTCAAGTATTATGTCGGTGGATGTTCAAATTATTCCCAACATTATCCTTAATCCACCCAGCGCTATTTGCAATGATGATGGAACTCAGAATCTTTTGTCCATGGTTAGCGTAAACCCTGCCGGTGGTACCCTTACCTTCAGTGGCCCGGGGGTTTCCGGAAACACCTTTGATCCCAGTGGTTTGTCAGGAAATATCGATGTAGTTGTTGGCTATGCACTAACCTCGTGCAGTGACACCGATACCCTGCACCTGGTGATAAACGAAGCTGCCACAGTTAATGCCGGAAATGATCAGACCATTTGTGAAACAGATGTGGTGGCATTGTCAGGGACTATAGGGGGAGGGGCAATCAGCGCTCTTTGGACTACCACCGGTACCGGTACCTTCGACGATAATACCAGTTTAAACGCCATGTACACACCAAGTACTGCCGATATATCCTCGGGCAGCGTGGTGTTGACGCTTATTACCGCAGATCCTGACGGACCTGGCCCCTGTAGTGTGCAAAGCAGTTCCTTGTCAGTAATTTTTAACCCTGCAGCTGTGGTAGACGCAGGTCCTGACCATACCATCTGTGAAGGAGAAGATGTAGGTCTGACCGGTACATTATCCGGACTGGCTAACAATCCCATATGGACGACTTTGGGTGGAGGTACTTTTAATGACCCCACAAATTTGAATGCGACTTACTTTCCTGATGCCACGGATATTGCTGCCGGTTCTGTACAATTGGTGCTTAGCGTCGATGATCCGGATGGTGCGGGCGGATGTCCTGCCGGTGCGGACACTGTGGAAGTGACTATCAATACACTGCCCTCTGTGGATGCCGGACCAAACCAGGCAATTCCTGCGGGAAACACCATATCCCTTTCCGGTACTATCGGAGGGGGCGCTACCAGCAGTATCTGGAGTACAAATGGTTCAGGTGTCTTTGACGATGTAACCTCTTTAAATGCCATATATACACCAAGCTCGGAGGATATTTTAGCCGGTAGTGTAATACTAATACTGACTACCAATGATCCCGACGGAGCCGGACCCTGTATCGCAGAAAGCGACCTGATGACTGTATTAATAGTTACCGGGAATACCGTGGTGGCAGGTGTGGATCAGGATTTATGTGAGGGGGACACGGTTTTTCTTGCGGGAGTTGCTGCCTGTGTGGCCAACGGGACTACCTGGACCACGAACGGGACAGGAACTTTCGATGACCCGGATGCATTAAGTACTTTTTATCTGCCCACCACCGCAGATATCGCCGCTGACAGTATTTTGATTATCCTGAATATCGATGACCCCGGGTCATCTCTGGGCTGTCTGCCCCAATCAGATACCTTGGTGGTAAAAATAAACCCGATTCCGGTTGCAGATGCCGGTTCGGATGTCATCATTTGCCAGGGTGACGCGGTACAGTTAAATGGCAGTGGGGCTAACGGTTATCAGTGGAGTCCTTTATCGGGGTTGAGCGATCCCAATATCGCCGATCCGCTGGCCAGTCCTGCCGTCACTACGACCTACACATTGACGGTAACCGATGATTTTGGATGTACCGATACTGCCACGGTTACCATCAATGTCATCATTACCACTCCTCCTTTGGTGGTGACTCCGGTTGATATTTGCCAGGACTTTATTGCCCCCAGGTTAACGGCTACCGGGACCAGTATTAACTGGTATACGGATGCAGCTTTAACAAATCTGGTGGCCACTGGCCCGGAATATCAGCCAGGGCCTGCAGAATTGGATGTTTCTACCGTAGGAAGCACCACATTCTTTGCAACCCAGAACGTTGGTTGTGGTGAGAGCGCTGCCGCTCCGGTAGTGGTGAACATATTCGACAGTAACGATCCCATATGTGCTACATTATGCCCGACGGTAGATTTTACGGTCTCGGTAACTGACCTGATCTGTGCAGGCTCCAATACCGGAGTTATCCAGTTGAGCAACATTACCGGGTTTAGTTCGTCTTCACCCATGCTGGATATTCTGGTTGACGGCAATGTAGTGGGCCAAACCGACCAAACCCAGTATACCATTCCTGATATGGCAGCAGGAACCTACACGGTGACTGTCCGGCAAACAGGTGTGTGCCTGAATAATTTCGATCAAACTGCTACCATATCAGAACCCTCAACCTCGGTGACCGCTTCCATCACCGATGTGTCCATTTCCCTGCCGGATCTGCCAACCGGTGCGTTTACGGTGCTGATAGACGGCGCCAGTGGCACACCACCCTTCCAGGTCAGTATTGAGCTCACCGCACCAGCATTTCCTCCACAGTCAGTGTTTGTAGATTTCACTGATGCCGTTCAGGATCCGGTCACCGGTAACTATGGGATAACTTTTAATGATCTATATGCCGGGACCTACCAGATCACTGTCAGGGACAACACCGGATGCACTGTTATACTTACCCAGCAGGTAGATTATGATGAAAGTATCTTTATCCCCAATATCTTCACTCCCAACGATGATGATGTCAACGAAACCTTCAATATCAGGAACTTACCTACAAGTGGAGGTATCATACTTATTATCTCCAACCGCTGGGGGAAAGTGGTTTATGAGACTCAGGATTATCAAAACGACTGGGACGGTGATGACAATAGCGATGGCACCTATTTCTATCGCATCAAGATCAACGAATTGGTTTATAATGGCTGGGTTGAGATACGCCGTGGTGAAGTCCCGTAGTTACAGACCAAGCAGAAAATCCATAGTATCGATACCATCAGCATAATCCCAAAGCTCCGGATATTGCAGACTTCCAAAAGGCAGGCTGCCGTGGTACCAGCCATCCGCAGAGGTAATACATTGAATTTTTTCTTTATGGGAACTTAACACCTCCTGAAGCTGACGTGGTTCAGGGTAGTAGTCAAAATACAATACCGCCAAAGGAGAAACCATGGACTTGCTGCGTACGATCAACGAGTAACCTGTATCCATATGGTGCTGATGTTGGGTCAAACCCAGGGCTTTTTGATACCGGTAATTATCCTGGTACTTAAGGTTGTGAAGCAAAGCCCGGTATTTGTGGTTAGCACTGATGAGGTGAGTAAAATCATAATCCGGGGGAACCATTAGTTTGGAAACATTCCGGCACCCCCTACCAAAGTAACTATAAACATCCTGTCCCAGGGCCTGTAACTGGTTGGCACTTTCATTACCGTTTATCACCGCCACCGAGGTGCGATTACTACGGACGATTCCCGGCAATTTTCCAAAGTAGTACTTGAAATAACGAGAAGTATTGTCACTACCGGTGGCGATAATAGCATCCAGACCGGAAGGCTCAACACTGTTCACAAAACGAATCTTTTTAGAGAGATCCTTGTCAATGCCCGAAAACTGCCGGATCAACACATTTATCAGAACACTGTCCTGGCTACTGGGTTTGACCGAGGCCCTGTGCCCGCTCAGATAACAGCAAATTAGATCATGCATTCCTACCAGTGGGATGTTGCCGGCCATTATGATGGCTACATTTTTGGGTACCACGGATTTGTACTGATACAATCCCTGCCATCGGTGCAATTTCACCGGATCCAGGTATTGAAGAATACCTTTCAGGGCTAACCTTACATTATCAGATGTAAACCAGGGATTTGCATGTTCTATTCTCCGGTAATAAGGTTGCCAGTCCATATTTTGAATTGACTTACCCCATTGTACCAGCGCCTCAATACGCAGATTCCAATCCACATTGATGAATTTTTATTCGCATTGCAAAATGTTGTAGGAAACGTACCTAGTGGTTACCTTTGCAAAGGTAGGAATTAAATAAAGCACTTAAAAAGAGAGAACATGGCTATAATGATCACCGACGAGTGTATAAACTGTGGGGCCTGTGAACCGGAATGCCCGAATACCGCTATTTATGAGGGCGGAATGGAGTGGAGCTGGGCAGGAGGGACTTCTCTTAAAGAAGTTGAGCTGGAGGATGGTACCATTATAGATGCTACTGAACCGCAAGAACCTGTTAGTGACGAATTTTATTATATAGTTACCGGAAAATGCACGGAATGTACCGGTTTTCATGAAGAGCCGCAATGTGCAGCTGTGTGCCCGGTGGATTGCTGCGTGCCTGATCCGGATCATGAGGAGACCAAAGAAGAACTCCTGGCCAAAAAGGAAAAAATGCACGTGTAGATCTGTGATGTCAGATCTCTGAGCTCAGAGATCTGAGACCACAGATCACCTCATACGTGCTCTTTTAATCAAATATTGAGTAAGCACTTTTTGGAAGGGTTCCTTAATATCGACTTCGACCAGGTCGATTTTGAATTGGTTACACTTTATTTTAAGTTGCTGGTAAAACTCTTTCATGGCTTGCCGGTAGTTGCTCTTTATTTCACCGGGAACCAGTCGGGTCTTTGCCCCACTTTCAAGATCAATAAACTCATAGGGACGATCTTCAAATTCAAAATTTAATTCGGTATGGTGATCGGTTACGTGAAATACCAGTACTTCATTTTTTTGATGCTTAAGGTGCTGCAAAGCAGTAAATAGATCTTCATGCTGATCCTGGTTATGAAACATATCACTGAAAAGGATTACCAGTGAGCGTTTGTGTATTTTCTGGGCAATTTCATGCAATACTGTGGAGATCTCGGTGGTTTGGTTTATTGACTCCAGATTTAACAGCCGCTGTAAGTCCAGAAGAATTTTGTGGGCATGAGTGGAAGTGGAACGAAGCGGTGTTTGGTGATCAATTTGATTGGAGAAGGTGAACAATCCAACCGCATCCCGTTGCTTTTGCAGCAGGTAAGTAAGCGCAGCTGCTGCCATAATGCTGAAGGTGATTTTGCCTCTAGTTTCCCGGGGATAGAACATGGAGGAGGAACAGTCGATCACCAGGTGGCATCTCAGGTTTGTTTCCTCTTCATATCGTTTGGTATATAACCGGTCCGTCTTGGCAAACACCTTCCAGTCAATATGGCGGGTGCTTTCTCCGCTGTTGTATAACTGATGCTCTGCGAACTCCACAGAGAATCCATGATATGGAGATTTGTGGAGGCCAGTGATAAAGCCCTCGACCATTTGCCTGGCCAGTAGTTCCAGGTTGCCAATTTCCCGTACTTCCTTAAGACTTAATTCCATTGCAGAGAACCGCTTAACCCTCTGTTTGATAGTAGTTGAGCCGGTTATTTTTGAGTTTTAAGTTTAAACGGAAATTATACATTTTATTTTTAAAGTTTATCAAAATTCCTATTTTTACAGCTTAACTAGGTCAAAAAAACAAGGATTGTGGAAGAGAACAAAGACAACGGAAAGGCCGAAATTTATTCAAAGAGGGTACGTGCAGGAAAGAGAACCTACTTCTTTGATATAAAAGCCACCCGGTCGAATGATTATTACCTTACAATAACTGAAAGTAAGAGAAGGTACAAGGAGGATGGCTATTTTTATGAAAAACACAAGATATTCCTGTACAAAGAGGACTTCGATAAATTCGTAGAAGCCCTGAGAACCAGTGTTGATCATGTGAAAACGGAATTGATGCCCGAGGTAGACTTCAGTCAATTTGAGCAGAAGGACCCGGATGAAATAAAAGTGGGTTCGGACTCGGGAATTGATGAAGAACTCAGCTGGGACTAAATCAGACCAAAATCTAGTATATAGCTCTTGACCGTTCAAGAGCTTTTTTTATGTGCCAGCCAGATGAAACGGCAGGGACGAATAAATCTTTAACCCATGGGATTACAGGTAGGAATTGTGGGATTGCCAAATGTTGGAAAGTCTACCCTGTTTAACGCCATATCCAGCGTCAAGGCAGAAGCTGCGAATTATCCCTTCTGCACCATAGAACCGAACGTGGGAATGGTGACAGTTCCGGATGATAGATTGAATATCCTACAGGAGTTGGTCCAACCTGAGAAGGTTATTCCCACCGTAATCGAATTCGTAGATATCGCGGGCCTGGTCAGTGGAGCCAGTAAAGGAGAGGGGTTGGGAAATCAATTTCTTTCAAATATCAGGTCCGTAGATGCTATTGCACATGTAATAAGATGTTTTGATGACAATAATATTACCCATGTGGCCGGAAACGTGGATCCGGTTTTTGACAAAGAAGTAATAGAGAATGAACTTCAGTTGAAGGACCTGGAGTCTGTGGAAAAGAAAATCAGCAAACTGGAAAAGATTGCAAAGTCCGGAGATGCACCGGCCAGGAAGACCTTGGAACATCTGCAACTCATTAAAGGCGGTTTAGATAAAGGCGTGAGTGTCAGGGTTATGGATTGCACCGATGAACAAAAGGCCGCTATCGCCGACCTGCAACTGTTGACCGCTAAACCTGTGATTTATGTGGCCAATATTGATGAAGGTTCACTGCCAGATGGAAACCAGTACAGTGAGGCGCTTCAAACTGCGGTTGCAGACGAAAAAGCTGAACTGATCAAAATTTCTGCGGGCATTGAAGCCCAGATAGCAGAATTGGACAGGGATGAACAAAAAATATTCATGGAAGAATATGGCCTTAAACAATCGGGACTTGATCAGCTGATCAGGGCTTCATATGAGCTGCTGGATCTGATAACGTTTTTTACTGCTGGCAAAAAGGAAGTTAGGGCATGGACTATTAAGAGAGGGTGGAAGGCCCCTCAGGCTGCCGGTACCATACACAGTGATTTCCAGAAAGGATACATTAAAGCTGAAGTGATTAAGTTGCGGGATTACCTGCAATTTAAAACTGAGCTTGGCTGTAAAGAAGCCGGGAAGATAGCCATTGAAGGGAAGGAATACCTGGTGACCGACGGTGATATAATGCACTTCCGGTTTAATGTTTGACTAATAATTCTTAACGATATCTCAATAATCTCCCATATTTTTGTTTTTTTAGAGGGCGAAAGTATTGACCTACTGGATGTTGAGAAGAATGGTTTAATTTTTACCTTCTACTTTGGTCAAATTTTTTTAAGATCAGGAAATTGAGAATAAGGATCATATTTCAATTAAAGAATAAAGGAGCTGCCGTACCCTTTCACCACCAATACCTGCTGGCCCAGTTAATCAAAGGAATTCTAATAAGGGGAGGTGAATCAGATTATGCCGATTACAGATGGTTTAACTTTTCAGGATTAAAGGGGCAGACCAAAGTGAGCAGAAGTGGCCTGCACTTCTACTCTAATAAGGTAACCCTGGTGATCTCGGCTTTCGATAAGCCCTTTATTGATTACCTGATAAAACATCTGTTCAAATACCCGCAGGTTGAGGTTGGAAATTTAATTCTCTGTCCTGAGTATGCCGAAACAGAGCAGTTGCCGGTATTTGAGGAATCCATGAAGTACATCTGTATTTCACCTTTGGTATTACTTGAACCCTCGTTCAATGATGATCAGGGCAAACGCTTTATCTCCCCGGAGTCAGAGGAATTTTCGGATTCTCTATATGAGTCAACCTTACAAAGGATGGGTGATATCGGCAAGTATGGTCAGGATCAAATAAAGGACTTTTTCCGGTTTCAAATTGTCCCTGACAGCAATTATTTAAATAAGATCAAAGTCAGTCAGAAAAAGTTTGCCAGGATCTATTCCATGTTTGACCAGGATGTAAAATATGAAGTACGCGGTTATACCTTACCGTTTACTTTATATGCAGCCAGGGAAGTGCAGAATTTTCTTTTCCTAGGCGGGATGGGAAAATTATGCCATAAGGGCTTTGGTATGCTGGATATTGCTAAGGGAGACCCGGGCAAAGAAAATATCAGGTATCCGATCCCCCACTGAATCCGCTACGGTCTTCGATTGTGTATAATGTTGTTATATCCAATCAACTGATCGGCAAATGCCCCAACAGGCCGGTAGTAGACCAGTATCTCATAAAGATTTTCAGTTTCAAAGTAACTGCCTTCATAATGATATGGATCCTCACTCTCGGGCATATAGTAGAGGTAGTTGTACCAGCCTTGTTTGAGCATTAAGGTTTTGGTGTAACCGTTTAGCTGCGTATCGTAGGTCATGAGATTAGCATCGTCGCATTTCCAATCGGATAGCGCCCCCAAAATAAAAACTGCTTCCGACATGGGAGGGGATTCAAGAAAAAAATGTACAAAAACGTATTCACTGGTGATATCAGGTGGATCTGTTTCCAGGTTATCTATAACATATTCACCGTTGATATCATCGTAAGTGCCATGACCCCGGTGTATATTAAGCTCGTCCTTCAGGATAAAAGCATCTACCCGGTTTTCCTTCCTGTCAATACTGGCTATGTTCTGACCTAGAATATTGATTGACCTCAGGTCAAAAAAACGGAATTCATTTCCTCCCTGAAAGTTATTTTCCAGGTTAAAGTAACGATACTCTATAGTTTTAATATCGGGCTTCAGGGTGGTGGGAGGCAAATTGTACAACGCATTGTCCCATCGTTTGTTTTGCCTGATAACCACATTGATCTCTTCCAATGGGTTCTGAATTTCCAGTTCAGGGTACTGAATGGAAAAATTCAATTGTTGATTAAAATCCCGTTCAACAATACCGTCTGACATGCCTACCACCGCGTTGATCTGAATGCGGTTATCGTACACCATGAACCTCCTGGTTAGGATCAGATCGGCTTCATTGCCCTGGCGGTAGACCTTTATTACGTAATTACCGGTTCTTTTAACACGAGGTACGATCCATCGATAGTGTATATATGGCATCCTGGTTCCGAACGAATACTGGTAGTCGGTTATGGGGAAATCGTTGAACTCCAGCAGAAAGTCGGTATTGTTAAGCCTGGACTTTTCCCAGTTCCCATCACAGTGGATCAGGCGGGCATAGTAGCTTTGAAAATCGCCATAAAGCTGATCGAATTCCAAAACCAGATTTCTGCTTGATTGAATGGGTATAATTGCAGGTTGGATCACTTCATCGTATACATCCTGCATTGGATAGAGCCGGACCGTTTTGATACTCTCCTCATACACCTGGTTGTCAAGTACTAATTTCTTGGAATAATTTGACCCGGAGCTAACGGTAGTGGTGGCCTGGTCCAGTGGCACGCAACCAAAAAATAACAGGAGGCCCAACCATCTGATCACCTCAAAAAGAGAAAACCTGTGCATATCCAACTAAAGCTATACATTTCTTAAAAAAAAGCGAAATTCCAACCTTTTTTGCAAAATCCGTGTCTAGTAAATGAAGCTAAACAAACATAACCACCGGTAGTGTGAAGGTCAGTGAAGCACAATTAATTAAAAGTTGTTGCCAGGGGGACAGAGCATCACAACGAGAGCTCTACCGGCGCTATGCAGGAGCTATGTTAATGGTTTGTGTCAGGTATAGTAAAAACCGGGAAGATGCCGAAGATATCCTGCAGGAAGCGTTTATCAAGGTTTTCAAAAACATAAGGAATTTCAAATGTCAAAGCACCTTGGGTTACTGGATTAAAAAGATCGTGGTGAATACGGCACTCAATTTTCAGCGGGGAAAACTGTATTTATTTCCCATGGTTGAACTGGATGGTGAGTCCGGTTTTTCCTTCGATGAACAGGTTATATCCAATTGTAGTTTGGAGGAATTGACGAGGATGATACAAACACTTCCGGTTGGCTGCCAGGTGATCTTCAACCTGTATGCAATTGAAGGATATACTCATAAAGAAATTGCCGGGATGCTTGAAATCAGCGAGGGCACTTCCAAATCACAGTATGCCAGGGCACGGACCTTGTTGAAGCAAATGATCAGCCAGGCAAATAACATCAATTATGAAAAGTACCAATAACATGGGCAGAGAAGCGTTTGAAAAAGCAATACAGGAGCGCTTTGAAGGTGCGGAAATTCAACCTTCAGAAAGCTTGTGGGCGGAAATTGAGGCGTCGATAGCCAATGATGAAGTGGCGCGGTACCGACGTGGGATGGCATATTACAGATGGGTGGCGGCAGCCGGGGTGTTGCTGCTGGTGGGTGTTCTTGGTTATTTAGGTTATGATTCCCGCACAAACCGCAGCATGAATGATGTCCCTGAAATTTCCCAAACCGTCCCGGACCACAAATCCAGCAGAGATGATGTACCTGATATGGTCACAGAGAACCAACCACAGGAACC